>Ga0310696_10001026_pt1 | contig 41140 bp, 36 predicted proteins | sample AusTroGonzalo_MG_4_FD_203885 | JGI IMG/M metagenome (GOLD analysis project Ga0310696, IMG submission 203885) | Bovine rumen microbial communities from tropical cattle in Woodstock, Queensland, Australia - Gonzalo_02 (v2) (version 2) | ecosystem: Host-associated > Mammals > Digestive system >... | reverse complement strand
AGTACCAATCCTTTAAAACTGAACAACAATGAAAAAGTTAGTAATTGCAACCCTGATGATGTGCGTAACCGCCATGAGTGCCAAGGCACAAGTCCTCACCTCAGAGACCGTGAACAACGTCTATGAGACAGTTATCCACCAGACCAATGGCAAATACCTCTTCAATGCCGAATGGACAGGAAAGGACCTTACCACTATGTATGTCTATAAGAACGTCGACAACCGCAAGGGCATGACGACCTTGAAGCCACACATGAAGTATGAGTACGCCTATGCTGCCGATGGCAAGCTGACCAGTCGCACCACCTTCCGCTGGAACGACAGCCTGGACCGCTGGACATGCGCCAGCCGTCATGACTACGCTCTTGTCGGCACTAAGTACAATGCCGAGTATAGCCGTTACAACATTGCTACCGACAGCTTCGACCTGCCCGTAGAGAAGATGGTCTATTCACTGATACCTGATGTCGACGTCAACTATGTCTGCTGCTACCTGCGCGACCAGAAATCCTCTGACTATCAGCTTGTCAGCGAGACGTACGTCACAACCCCATCCACACTTATCGCTGCTAAATAGTTGTACGGAAAGGCCAGGCTCCTTTACGCGAAAAGGGTCGGAAGATTTGCTCTCCCGACCCTTTTTCTTTCTAGCCGACAGGCTACTGCTTCACCTTAATATAGACGCCGTCGAAGGCAACGCCATGACCAAAGCAGTTGAGCGTCTCGGGGCCCGTAATAGTCTTCAACACCACGAACTTCTTGAAGAAATGGGCACTGAAGCCGTAGCCACAATCGTTGACATTCTCATATACAAACCAGTCGTAGGTGTAGTCGCCCAGCACGGCAGGACGGTCGGGGGCACTCTTGCCCTCAGCAATGTTGCCAGGGGCATTGCTCACCTCGAAGTGCAGCTTGTGCTTGCCTGCTCCACGAAACTTTACACAACCGCCCATCATCGATCCGTAGCCGGGATTCCAGACGGAATAGGCATACTCGCGTCCGATGTTCTGAGGGTCCTCGTAGTCGAGATATTCGGGCACCTGAACCACCTGCCCGTTTGACTCGAAATGTTTCATGGGGAGGCTCTTCCCTGTTCGCGGATTTGTCCATGTACCTTCAGAGATATAAGGTCCGTCAGCGTTGTCTTCACCGTCAATTTTGAACAACATCGTGCCTGTAACGGTGCCATCGCTCTGATATTCTTTCAGGGAATACCAGCCATCCTCCGTCGGCTCACCAACCACAAGGATAGGCGCAGGGTTCTTGGCCTTGGGATAGTAGATCTCGCCCACGGCAATCTCATCGCCATTGACGGCAAACTTGAGCCTCACGGGAATCTTGTCACCCAGCGTGCCCTCGAAACTATAAACGCCGAGCACATCAGCCCAAGTCGTCATCGACAGTATCAGGGCGGCAAGGATTGAAAGAAGTCTGTTCATTCTGTTTTGCATTTCTGAATCCATATTATTTGTCATCATCGAGATTGAGAGGCTCAGTCTTCGAATAAACGGGCTTCATACCGTCCCATATAAACGTATGTTGTACGGGGCCGTCATCGCCACTCCAATCGTCAACCAGCACGTTCTTACCCGTCCTGGGTAGTCGACAGAATATCTGGTTGTATTCTCCCCTGTCGCCCCAGCGGTAGCCCTTCAGGATGTCGGGCTCTGGCGTAAGCCTTTTCTTCTGCGGATCGTAGTCGTAGGTACACAACACCTCTATGCAGGGGTCTGTGGGCTTGCCCAGAAGGACAGCCAACAGCTTATGGCCGTTGGAACGGCTCCAATAACAGGCCGACATATACTCGCCGTCGGTGCCGCCATCGCCTACCGAAGCAAAACCATGCTTCGCATCAACAATAACGGTGAGCTCCGTCTCTTCTTCGAGCACTTCCTTGTCGAGCCCTTTCTCCATCGTGTTCCTGACGGCTCCAATCATCCATGTGGGCCACGTCTGGTCGAAGCGCTCCAGCATGATGCCAAGACTGCCGTTAACCACATTATCAATGGTCTTGGTGCTCCATTCTTTGTTAATCACTTCGAGCAAAGTGCTCTCAAATGTCTTTTCCTGAGCTCGTGCCGTCATCATCGTGAACGACATGAGCATCATCAGCATGAATTTGGTTGAATGGTTCATTGGGAGATAATAGTTTGTTTCAAAAACGAAGCGTCAGCGACGTAATCCATCATGTGGTGCTCCCTCCCAGTTGCCGTTCCTGCCTCTTACGAGAAGATACGACGAGAGGTCGCAGGTGCAAAGATAGTCATTTTTTGCAGATAACGAAACAAATGTTCAAAAAAACATTAAAATGCAGAGAATTATTTAGTTTTTTCGTATCTTTGCCCACAGAAAAACGAAATGATTATGACACAAGAAGAGAAAACGCTATTGGAAGAACGGATCGTGGACGTGCTGAAGACCGTCTATGACCCAGAAATTCCCGTCAACATCTATGACCTGGGAATGATTTACAAGATTGACGTGCAGGAGGACTCGACAGTAGAGTTGGAAATGACATTCACGGCTCCGAACTGCCCTGCAGCCGACTTCATATTAGAAGATGTACGCACGAAGGTGGAGAGCGTCGAGGGCATCAAGGGTGCCAACGTGAACCTCGTGTTCGAGCCGGCATGGGACCAGAGTATGATGTCAGAAGAAGCACGGGTAGAACTGGGATTCGACTAAAAATGACGCGACGTTATTACGTTATATCGTTATCACGTTATTTCGAAAAAAGATGAAGAATATATATTTCCTTTCGGATGCTCACCTTGGCTCATGGGCCATTGACCATCGTCGCATGCAGGAGCGACGGCTGGTCAGGTTCCTTGACTCCATCAAGGAGAAGGCGGCAGCGGTGTATCTGCTTGGCGATATGTTCGACTACTGGTTTGAATATAAGTACGTGGTGCCCAAGGGCTATACGCGCTTTCTCGGCAAGTTGTCGGAACTGACGGACATGGGCGTCGAGGTGCACTACTTCACGGGGAATCATGACATCTGGACCTTCGGTTACCTGGAGCGCGAGTGTGGTGTCATCGTGCACAAACAACCGCTGACGACTGAGCTCTACGGCAAGATATTCTTCCTGGCCCACGGCGACGGACTGGGCGATCCCGACAAGAAGTTCAAGTTCCTACGCTGGCTGTTCCACAGCCGTGTATGCCAATGGGCATTGGCCACACTGCACCCCCGTTGGAGCATGTGGATAGGGCAATCGTGGGCCAAGCATTCGCGTATGAAACGACCTAACGGCGAAGAGCCACCCTATATGGGCGAGAATCGTGAGCATCTGGTGCTCTACACGAAAAAGTACATACAGTATCACTCCAACGTAGATTACTTCATCTATGGGCACCGTCATATCGAGGTAGACCTGCAGTTGACAAAGAAGGCACGCATGATGATTCTCGGCGACTGGATAAGCCAGTTCTCCTACGTCGTCTGGGACGGCGAGCACCTGCACATGTCGCAGTACATTGAAGGTGAGAGTCAGATGTAAAAGTAAAGGAGGGAAGGAGTAAGGAGTAAAGGAGAAAAAGAAAAGGGCTCACGATGGTGAGCCCTTTCTTATTATGTTTCTGTGTCTCTCATTTACAGCAGATTCATCGTGTCGGTGGCAATCATCAACTCCTCGTCGGTGGGGATGACGACAACCTTGACCTTCGAATCGTCGGCAGAGATGATAGCCTCCTCGCCACGGACGTTGTTCTTCGACTCATCGAACTTGATGCCGAGGAACTCCATGTCCTTGCAGACAGCAGAGCGCATGCCAATCTGGTTCTCACCGACGCCAGCAGTGAAGACTACCACGTCGAGACCACCCATAGCAGCAGCGTAAGCACCGATATACTTCTTAATGCGGTAGAAGTACATCTCCTGAGCCAACACAGCCTTGGGCTCACCATTCTTGGCGGCATTCTCTACATCGCGCATATCAGAGCTACCACCGGTGAGACCGGCCACACCACTCTTCTTGTTGAGCAGGTTCGACATACCGTCGGCATCGAGACCCAGCTTCTTCTCAATGAACGTCACAGCACCACCGTCGATATCGCCAGCACGAGTACCCATGACGAGACCTTCGAGCGGCGTAAGACCCATTGAGGTGTCGATACACTTACCATCGACGACAGCAGCGACAGAGCCACCGTTACCAATGTGACAGGTCACCATCTTCGTGCCCTCGGCCTTGATGCCAAGGAACTCACAGGCACGCTGTGAGACATAGCGGTGAGAGGTGCCGTGGAAGCCGTAGCGGCGAATGCCGTATTTCTCGTAGAGCTCGTAGGGAATTGCATACATATAAGCCTTCGGGGGCATGGTCTGGTGGAAGGCGGTATCGAAGACACCCACCTGAGGCAGACCAGGCATCAGCTCCTTCACAGCATTGACACCCTTCAGGTTGGCAGGGTTATGCAAGGGAGCGAGGTCAGAGCACTCCTCAAAGGCCTTCAACACCTCGTCGGTCAGGACAACAGACTTGTTGAACTTCTCGCCGCCGTGCACCATGCGGTGGCCTACGGCATCAATCTCGTCGAGCGACTTGATGACACCAATCTCCGGGTCGGTAAGCAGTGAGAAGATGAACTTCACTCCCTCTGTGTGCTCAGGGATGTCGTGCATAATCTGCTTCTTCTCGCCGTTGGCCAGCTTCACTTTGACAAAGGCGTTGTCAAGACCCACACGCTCAGCGCCGCCACTGGTCATCACGCTCTTATCGTCCATGTTGTACAGAGCGTACTTGATAGACGAAGAACCGCAGTTTAATACTAATATTTTCATAACTATAAACTATAAACTTTAAACTATCAACTATTTCTTGGCGTCCATAGCCTGGCAGCAGGTGATGGCAATCATGTAATAGATGTCATCGACAGAGCAGCCACGAGAAAGGTCGTTGACAGGACGGGCGATACCCTGCAGCACGGGACCGATGGCGATAGCATCGCCAAGGCGCTGCACCATCTTATAGCCGATATTACCCACTTCGAGGTTGGGGAATACGAGGACGTTAGCCTTACCGGCAATGTCGGAACCGGGAGCCTTCTTGGCACCTACAGAGGGCACAAGAGCAGCATCAGCCTGCAACTCACCGTCGATCTTCAGGTCGGGAGCCATCTCCTTAGCCAGACGTGTAGCTTCAATCACCTTGTCGCAGACCTCATGCTTGGCAGAACCCTTCGTTGAGAAGCTCAGCATAGCCACACGGGGCTCAGCAAAGCCGGCCACAGCCTTAGCGGTCTGAGCCGTGCAGACGGCAATCTGTGAAAGCTGTGCAGCATCAGGCATCGGCGTTACGGCAACGTCGCCTACAACGAGGACGCCATCCTCACCATACTGCTTCTGCTTAGAAATGAGCAGCAGGCCACCGCTGACGCAGGTAATGCCCGGCTGGCACTTAATAATCTGGAGGGCAGGACGCAGCGTGTCGCCTGTCGTAGACAGAGCACCACTAATCTGACCGTCGGCACCCTCGGTCTTGATAATCATACAGCCCAGATACAGGGGGTTCTTAATCAGTTTGCGAGCCTCCTCAATAGTCATGCCCTTCGACTTGCGGATCTCGGCCAGCTTCTCAGCCAGCTCCTCGCTCTTGTCATAGTTCTCGGGATCGATGAGGGTGGCCTTACCAACATGCTGCAGGCCCTTCTCCTTAGCGAGAGCCGCAACCTTCTCGGGGTTGCCAATCAGAATGATGTCGGCGAGACCGTCAGCCAACGCACGGTCGGCAGCACAAAGAGTACGCTCCTCCTCAGCTTCGGGGAGCACGATGCGCTGCTTGTCTGACTTGGCACGCGCAACAATTTGACTCAGTAAATCCATAGTTTGCTTCGAATATTATTATGATATATGTGTTATCGCGGAGTGCAAAAGTACAAAAATTATCCGAATAGCGCAAACAATCGCATAGTTTTTTCCCGGAACGCTCTTTTAATTCATTTTTTTTGGCTAATTTTGCACGCAAAATTTATAAAACTATGAAGGAAAAACTGAGACTGCTATGTCCGGCCATCCTACTGACCGCCCTTGCAGTCATTACTTACTACCTACTGAGAAACGAGAGTGACTATCTTTGGAAAGCACAGGAGTTGAACCTGTTTCTCGACACACCACTGTTTCTGAAACAACAGATGGTGGAGGCCGGCTGGCTACTGATGTGGCTGGGCAGCTGGTTCACCGAGTTCTTCTACCACCCGTGGATAGGAGTTACCCTGCTGTGTCTGTGGTGGGCACTGCTGATGTTTGTCACAGGCCGGACTTTCCGCATTCCGATGAAGTGGGCTACGTTGCTGCTCATCCCCGTTGCAGCCCTGTTGCTGAGTGATGTCAGCCTTGGCTACTGGCTATATTACCTGAAGCTACGTGGTGTCTTCTTTGCCGCTACCATCGGCACGACAATCGCCGTGGCCAATGTGTGGCTGTTCCGTCTGATGCCCCAGCGCTTCTTCCTGCGACAGATTTATGTCGCCGTGAGCACTGCCGTGCTCTATCCGCTGATAGGTTTCTACGGGTTAGTGTCAACGCTGCTCTGCGGTGTGCTGACGTGGCGACTCGACGATATGAAGCGTAACAGACGTTTGCTGACGTCAGCAGTGGCGCTACTGAGCATCGCTTTCTTCCCGCTGTTCTACTACAACTACGTGTTCTATCAGACCAACATCGTAAACATCCTGTGGCAGGGACTGCCGCTCTTCTTCATTGATAAAGAGTACGCTACCTACTACATACCTTATTACATTTTAGTAGCTTCACTCATAGCCTTTGCCCTGCTATACCGTCGCCAGCCAGAGACGGCAGTGAAGAGCCCCCTGAAATGGGGCATCTGCCAAGTGGTGCTGCTTGCCGCACTGGTCTATGGCGTACAGCGCTATTGGTACAAGGACTACAACTTCCACAAGGAACTCACGATGCAGCGTCTCATGGCCAACCTCGACTGGGAGGGCGTACGCCAGGAAGCTGCCTCGCTCGACGACGAACCGACACGCGCCATCGTTCTGATGAAGAACCTGGCATTGTTCCGCCTCGGCCGTCAGGGCGACACGATGTATAACTACCGTACTGGCGCCAAAGCCAGCGATGCCCCATTCCCCGTGGCAATGGTCGACATCATCGGCGTACCTCTCTACTTTCACTACGGCCAGTACAACTACGGTTACCGTTGGTGTATGGAGGACGGTGTGGAACGTGGTTGGCGTGCAGAGATGCTGAAGAACTTCGTGCGCTGCACACTCGTCAGCGGAGAGCCACGCATCGCCCGTAAATACCTTAATCTGCTGAAGCACACCCGCTACCACAAGGAGTGGGCCAGCCGCTATGAGACACTACTCGACCAGAAGAAACTACATGCCGACTCTGAGTTCGAGCCTGTATTCCACCTGACACGCTGTAACGATGTACTGGGCAGTGATAACACCATTATCGAGAAGTTTATCATGAACCAGTTTGCCTCGAACCCCAGCACAGACCCTCTCTATCAGGAGCAGGCCGTCTATGCAGCCATCTGGACCAAGGACATCCCGACCTTCTGGCGTAACTTCTTCCCTTACGCCCGGAGCCACATGGACCAGCGCATGCCGACACACCTGCAGGAGGCAGCCTACCTTTACGGCCAGTTGGAAAAGACCGTTGACACCAGCAACATGCCGTTTGACGAGAGTGTTGTCCAGACCTATCAAGAATTGATGAAAGAAGCCCAACAGTATGCCAACATGAGCGAGGAGGGAATGGCACGTGCACTCTATCCCCGTTTCGGACAGACCTACTATTATGATTATTATTTCGTCAGAAACCAGAAACTGTATTAAGCAACTCAGACAAATGAAAAGAAGTATATATTGCAGCATACTGATGATGATCCTGGCGTTGACGGGCTGTCGCAACGCCAGTGTGCCCGAGACTTTCACAAAGGTAGACAAGGCTCCGAAGATATACCCCGACTACACCGATGTCACCGTTCCCATCAATATCGCCCCGCTGACATTTGAGTGGGATGGTGCCTGCGACGAGATTGTAGCACGTCTCACAGCAGGCAATGCAGAGGTCGTCTGTGGCGGCGATGCCGTGCAGCCCAGCATGAGCGAGTGGCACGAACTGACGGCACAGGCTGCTGGCAAGGCAATCAACGTTGAGGTCTACGCCCGTCAAGGCGAGGAGTGGAAGGGCTACCGTCCTTTCAGCATCAACGTCTCGAACGACAGCATCGACCCCTACATTAGCTATCGTCTCATCTCGCCATCCTATGTGGCCTACGAGGAGCTGACGCTGAGCCAGCGTTGCCTGGAGAACTACGACGAGGAGGTGATGGTCGACAACATGCTCTGCGGAACAGAGACCAACGGCCAGTGCGTCAACTGTCACAACTACCAGCAGTATAACCCCGAGCGCATGCAGTTCCACGCCCGTCAGACTCATGGTGGTACCGTCATCTGCTACGATGGTAAGATACGCAAGATCAACATGAAGAACGACTCCATCCTCTCGGCTGGCGTCTATCCCACATGGCACCCATGGCTGCCTATCATCGTCTATTCTACAAACAAGACCAGTCAGATATTCCACACTCGCAACCGCAACAAGATTGAGGTGTTCGACTCTGGCAGCGACCTCATTGTTTACGACGTAGAGAAGAACGAGGTAACCAACATCGAGAACGACCCGGAGGAGTTCGAGGTTTTCCCCTTCTGGGCTCCTGACGGCAAGACAGTCTACTACTGCAGCGCCCACTTTGAGTTCCCCGACACAACCGATCATGGTACTCAGGTCATCCAACGTGCCAAAGAGGTGAAATACAATATTTACAAGAAGAGCTTCGACATCGACAGTCGTACCTTCGGTCCCCGTGAGCTCGTCTTTGCAGCCGACAGCCTCGGCAAGAGCGCTACGCTGCCACGCATCTCGCCCGATGGCCGTTTCCTGATGTTCACCCTCGGCAATTATGGTGTGTTCCACATCTGGCATCACGAGGCCGACCTCTGGATGCTTGACCTCACAGACGGCAGCGTCCGTCCGATGAAAGAGATTAACTCACCTGATACCGAGAGTTACCACTCATGGTCGAGTAACGGCCGCTGGGTCATCTTCAGCAGCCGTCGTGATGATGGCGACTTCACCCGTCCCTTCATTGCGCACATCGACAAGGACGGCAAAGGCAGTAAGCCTTTCGAGCTGCCACAGGCCGCCCCGGACTACCACCGTCAGTTCATGAAGAGCTATAACGTTCCGGAATTCATGAAGGGACGCGTCAACATCAAGCCACAGGACTTTGCCAACGTGCTGAAGGCCAGCGACGGCGAGCCCGTGAAATATGTAGAAAAACTGAGCAAATAATACAATGGACAAATATACCATCCTCACCGATAACGGCAACGGCCTCTTTTCAGAGCGGTTGGCAGACCTCTATGACAAGGCATGTGACTACTTGAAGAGTGAACGACAGGAGGGACGCACACTACACTACACAAAAGTGTTCCTTAGCGACATTGCCAACCAGTACGATGAGCTGTGCCACTCACCGCTCATGACCGACGTTGTTGCTAATACTGCCCATACCATCATCCAGCAGTCGCCCATCGGCGGTACCAAAATCGGAGTGTTGCTGAAGACCAGCGACGAGGCTGATGCCTTCACGTTGCAGAGTCTGCGACTGACCGACGACGAGATTTCCAACTTCGGCTCCTATGTCCAGACCATCATGCTCTTCGACAAGTACATTGCTTGGCTGAAACAGCAGGGACTGAACCTGAAGGATCACTGCGTAAGGACGTGGATCTATGTGCGCGACATCGACACCAACTACGATGGTGTGGTGAAAGCACGCAACGACGTATTCCGTCAGCATGGTCTGACCGTCGACACCCATTTCATTGCCTCTACCGGCATTGGCGGACGTTCGCTCGGCAAGAATGTCTGCGTAGCCATCGACTTCCTGACGGCTCGTGACATACAGCCTGAGGACAAGCTCTTCCTGCATGCACTTGACCACCTGAATCCCACACACGAGTATGGTGTGGCCTTCGAGCGTGGCGTACGCATCAGCCTGCCACAGAAGTATCAGTACTTCATCTCAGGAACAGCCAGCATCAACAATCGCGGCGAGGTCATCAACATCGGCAACGTCACAAAACAGACAGAGCGTCTGCTTGAGAACATCGGTGCGCTGCTGGCTGACGGTGGTGCAACGATGAAGGATGTGAAATACTACATTATTTATCTACGCGACTTGGCCGATGCCGTTGTCGTCGATAAATACATGGAAAAGGTCTACCCCGACGTGCCACGCATCATTACTCACGCAAAGGTGTGTCGCCCAGCGTGGCTTGTGGAAATGGAATGCATAGCAGAAAGGGAGCGATAACGCTCCCTTTTCTTTTTCTCCCTACTCCAGATTCCGAGTAAGGAATATCTCCAGTTCCTCTGCCGACAATCGCATCTGGAATTTTCCATGTAGTGCTGTTGAGATAGTGCCCGTCTCCTCGCTGACCACGATGGCAATGGCATCGCTCTCCTGCGAGATACCTAAGGCCGAACGGTGACGCAATCCCAGCTCCTTGGGGATATCCAGATCGTGGCTGACAGGCAGGATACAGCCAGCCGCCTTGATTTGTTTCTTTGAGATGACCATTGCACCATCGTGCAGCGGAGAGTTCTTGAAGAAGATGTTCTCAATGAGGCGCTGCTTGATGTCGGCATTGATAATCTCGCCGGTACGTATAACATCATCGAGCGGCGAACTCCGCTCTATCACAATGAGAGCTCCAACCTTGCTCTTCGACATCGACAGACAAGCCATCACAACGGGGATAATGATTCCTTTCTGTTCCTGACGGTTCTTCTCTGCCGCTGTTTTCGACGTAAACAGATTGGTAAGGCCGCGGAACCGTTTATGGGTACCAAGGTGATAAAAGAACTTGCGTATCTCCTCCTGAAACAGGATAATAAGGGCAATGACACCCACCGACACCAGTTTGTCGAGAATGGTGCCCAGGAGCCGCATCTCCAAAATCTGCGACACGAAAAGCCACACCATGACAAATATCATGATGCCCACAAAGACATTCAGTGAGCGTGACTCGCGCATCAACCGGTAGATGTAATAGAGCATCAGTGCTACCAGCAGAATGTCGATGATATCTTTCACTCCTATCTCAAAGAACATACTTCTTTTTACTTTACTCCCTTTACTCCTTTAACTCCTTCTCTCCTTACTACTTCCCCTCCTTCACTCCTTCCCATATCTTCACGCACTCCACGGCCTCTTTCACGTCGTGGACACGCAGGATAGAAGCCCCCTTCATCAGCGATATGGTGTTCAGTACACTTGTGCCGTTCAGCGATTCAGCAGGTGTAAAGTCCAGCCTACGGAAAATCATCGACTTACGGGAAACGCCGACAAGAATGGGCAACTCCAGCACCTGCAGACGTTCCAGTTCGTGCATCACCTCGTAGTTCTGTTCCAGCGTCTTACCAAAGCCAAAGCCCGGATCAAGAATGATATCCTTCTGTCCTAAGTCGCGCAATTGCTGCACCTTCTCTGCGAGCACCAGCAGCATATCGTGCATCGATGCCTCCACCGATGACAGCACATAGGGAACACCCATCTTCGCTACCAGTCGGAACATCTCCTCACAACCGCCACTGACATCATTGATAATATCAGCACCGAACTCCTCGACAGCCATACGGGCTACGTTAGAACGGAAGGTGTCTATTGAGAGTACTGCTGACGGCATCTCAGCGCGAACAGTCTGCAATCCCAGACGCAACCGCTGCATTTCCTCTTCCTCGCTGGCCAGTGTCGAGCCAGGACGGGTAGAGCAGGCACCGATATCAATGATTGCAGCACCTTGGTTGACAAGGTCACGCGCACGTACCATAATATCGTGCTCTGTCTGGGCACGACTCTCACTATAGAAAGAATCGGGTGTCACGTTCAAGATACCCATCACCTGTGGGCGACTGAGATCCATCAGCTGCCCTTTCACGTTGAGTGTATAGTTCATTTCGGTGGCAAAGTTACGAAAAGTCGAGCGCAAAACAAAGAAACTTGTTTCTTTTTTTGCCGAGACGTAGTAATTTCACCATCAAAGATGGTAAAGTACTCCAAAAACGAGAGAAACAGTTGCACCGGAAAGTAAAACTATGTTAAAGAATTTTCGTATCATGCAAGGTTTTCTTACCTTTGTGTTTATTTAAGTAGCAAGAATAACTAAAAACGCTCAAAAAACTAGCGAGTAAACCATAAACGTGAAAAAGTATTTGTTTGTATTTATCTGTATGATGACAATCGTACACGATGTTGAGGCTCAGGAGTATTTCTCCTCTGCTTCTGATTTTGCTCGCCTATATGTGGGGCCAATTGAACCGCAATACCCCAAATTGTTGTGGCATGACATGCCATATTATAAAGGTAATACGAATACATATAATGGCCGTATCAGCTATTATGGCGTGGTTTATGATCATGTTCAACTCCGTTTCGATCAATTGAAGCAGAGAGTGGTTGCTCTTTCTCCTGTGGGAAAGTATTACTGTCTGCCTGAACAGGAACATATAGACTGGTTTGAGATAGATGGCTACAGATTCGTGCATAATCCGGAGGATAGCTCACAATACGCTGCTTTGCTTCATGACGGTAGCACTAATGGTATTCGTCTTTATCATAGTGTGCGGAAAGTCATAGGAGGAGAAAGCACTTTCGGTAGTAAAATACCACAAAAGATTCTTAGCACCAAAGAACATTATACGTTGATTACTCCGGATGGAGAAAGCTATTACGTGAAACGTGTATCGGATATAGCCAAACTCTTTCCTGAACAGAAAAAGCAGATAAAACAGTTTGCGAAACAGAACCGTCTTTCCTTCTCAAAGCGTAAGCGCGAGAAAAGCCTTATAAAAACAGTTGGTAGCGTAACAGGAGTTGGGAGACAAGAGACAGAGGACTTGAGCCATCATGTCGTTCCTATACCAGAAAGCCGAAATAACTCCGTAGATGGCAAAGCTCAAGGTGTCGTAGCCATTGATGAGAACTCGCTTGTTGCTGGCATTCCTGTTCTTGACGATGATTCTGTCCGGATGGCGGTTGCTCCGTCGAAGACAAAGGTCTATGTGGTGCCTGGCGTAAAGAAAGTAAAGGCAAGTGTTGCCGATGACTTGGAACTGGCTGAGATCGTCGTCGTCGGAGGTCGTCAGTCGGCTGTGGAAAATATCATAATGGGTTCTGAGAAGTTCAAACCCCAGCTGCTGAAGAACATTCCATCTGCCTTTGGCGAGTCTGACGTTATGAAAATAGTACTTACCCTGCCTGGCGTCACTACAGTCGGAGAGGCTTCAAGCGGATATAATGTGCGAGGAGGTGCCACAGACCAAAATCTGATACTCTTTAACGGTGGAACTGTGTATAATCCGTCACACCTGTTCGGACTTTTCACATCATTCAATTCTGATGCGGTTGAAGATGTCGAGCTGTTTAAGTCAAGTATTCCTGTAGAATATGGAGGCAGGATAAGCAGCGTTTTGAAAGTGACTTCGAAGGAGGCTAATATGCAGAAACTTACCGGTTCGGCAAGTATCGGTGCACTTACCAGCAAGGCAAATATTGAGATACCGATAGTTAAGGACCGTGTGTCGCTACTATTGAATGGACGTACAACTTATAGTGACTGGATTCTGAAACTTTTACCAGAAAAAAGTGGTTATAAGAATGGTACTGCAAATTTCAATGATTTCGGTGGTGTACTGACATGGAGGTTCAATAGTATGCAGCGTCTCAAAGTATATGGATACTGGAGTAATGATAGGTTTTCGTTCAGTTCTTGCGACAAGTACGGCTATCAGAACCGTAACATCGATGCAGAGTGGCGTTCTATTCTGAATGAAAGAGTGACGGCTACACTGTCTGCCGGACTCGATCACTACGATTATTTTAATGAAGATAGAAACGTGCCGTCGATGGCAGGTCGATTGAGTTTCGGTATTGACCAGTTGTGGGGTAAGCTGCATATTCGTCAGCGTCTGTCTGAAAAGCAGGTTCTCTCATACGGTCTCTCTATTCTGCATTACAACGTACAGGCAGGCAAGTATGAGCCCATAGGTGAGAAGTCGTGCATCTCGACAGATCAGCTACAGAAGGAGAAGGCATTGGAGAGCGCAGCATACATTGACTATGAGCGCTCGCTCACAGAAAAACTATCGGTATCTGCCGGTTTGCGTTATTCCATGTACAATGCACTTGGCCCTCGTGATGTGAACCTATATGATGGCAGCGAACTGCCATCAGAGCAGACTTTACTGGAGACGCGTCGTGAAACCGGCATCATCAGGACCTATCATGCCCCTGAGATACGTCTTTCGACTCGCTATGCTTTACAGGAAAACCTGTCGCTGAAGGCTGGTTTCAACACGATGCATCAATACATCCATAAAGTGTCAAACACCCTCGTTATGTCACCTACTGACATCTGGAAACTTTCCGACCGTAATATCAAGCCCCAAAGTGGTTGGCAGATGGCCGCAGGTATCTATCATGAGACTGCCAGCAAGAAATACGAGTTCTCTGCTGAGGTGTATTACAAGCATATCAGCGACTATCTCAATTATCGCAGTTCGGCTGTTCTGCTGATGAACCACCATCTTGAGACCGATGTCATCTCCACCAAGGGACGGGCTTACGGCATAGAACTTCAGGCAAAGAAACCTATAGGCAAGTTGAATGGATGGGTAAACTACACTTTCTCGCGCTCTATGCTTCGTCAGGACGACAAACGGGTGGCCATGCCTCTGAATGACGGCGAGTGGTATCCGGCGGAATACGACAGACCTCATGAGGTAAAGGCCGTGCTCAACCTCAAGTTCACCGAGAGATATAGCCTTTCCAGCAACTTCCACTATGCGACAGGCCGTCCGACAACGGTACCTGCCGGTCAATATTACGACTCGAATAATCTGAGTTTCATGCCCTACTATACAAAACGCAACACATACCGTATTCCCGACTATATGCGTTTGGACCTTGCGTTTAATATAGAACCCACTCACAGACTGACAAGTTTTATTCATACATCGTTCTCGATAGGTGTATATAATGCCCTTGCACGCAAGAATGCCTATTCCATCTATTATGTCTCTGAATGGGGGAAAATAACTGGCTATAAGTTGTCTGTGTTTGGCACTGCCATTCCATACATTTCACTTAACATGCGATTCAATTAGGAACAATTTAAAAATGTAATAATGTAAAAATTATGAAGCGCTGTCATTCTTTCATTTTTAAATTTATGAATTTTTACATTGTCGCCATATCTATGGTGACGGTGTTTACGTTTTCGGGTTGTATTGAAGAATTTGAAGCCGACATTCCTGAAGAGGATTCCCACATGCTCGTGGTGGAAGGCACCATCCGTTCTTTATGGTGGAACACGTTCACCCTGTCGCGCACAGCGGCTCTCCATGAGTATTCCTGTCAAGTCGTAACGGATGCAAAGGTCTCTGTACGTGGAACCGACGGCTCTGAATATATAGCGAACCAAAATTATTGGTACTATGAATATATGGGGCGTCCTATTTATGTATATAGTGGAGAATATTCCTGTATGATCGGCATGCTCAATCCTGATGTGGAGTATTATCTGCATATAGAGACTGATGGCGAAATTTATGAAACAGAGCCGCAAAAGCCGCTTCCTACAGAGAAAATAGCCGATGTAAGAGGCGTGCAGAACACGCCGGAAAGCAGTATCGACGTGCTCGTCACACCTGAAGCTCCTTTTGAAGCTAATAAGGTGACCTACTATTCGTGGACATACGACGAGACATGGGAGGTGCATCCTGAATATACGACCATTCTCTTTTTTGACACAGAGAAGATGGATCGTGTGTATAAGTACAACCAGTTTCCTGAACGCGGATGGAAGGATTCGACCGTCATGAATTCGACACTTGCCTCCAGCCAGAGCTACGAAGGACAGCACATCCAGAAAATTAAACTGTACGACATTGGCAATGGCAACGAACGTCTTTTTCACAGATATAGCGGTCTGATACATCAACGAGCCATTTCAAAGGCCGAATACGAATATGAGCTCGCACGGCGTAAGGCAGCTTCAGAGATGGGAGGTCTGTTCACGCCACTGCCCTCCACCCTGCCTTCCAATATCCATTGTCTCACGTCAAAAAAGCATGCCATTGGCTTTGTGGGCTGCTCGTTGAACACGAGCGAATACCGATTCTTCCTCAATGCCGATGACTTCTCGATTTACCGTCCCCGACACAAGGATGCCCGCTTATGGGTTATTAATCCAAGTGAAACTGACTACCTTATATTAGTAGAGAAGGGCATGTTTCTGTGTGCATGGGAAGATGAGAGACAGACGAAAGGCATTTTGCGAACGGCATGGGTATACGAAAGGCAACTCGATGTAAGATTTAACGGAGCATATACCGAAGAACCCTACTTCTGGTCATTACAAGAGAATGTAAGTTATTGAAGAATTGTGAAGATGAACAATAGAATATTATCACTGACAGCAGCAATGGTGCTTGTCCTGAGCACCTTTGCTGCAACCGTTAAGACCGACCGTGCATGGTATCTTGCCGGTGAGGCGATGAGAGTCAGCGTCACAGCCGACGATGCACTGGTGGCCTATGCCGAACTGTGTGACATGTATGGCATGGCGGCTGGTGTCGTTGTTGGTCTTAAAGAAGGCCAAGGAACGGGTGTCATCGAGCTGCCCTCCAATCTCCATAGCGGGTACTATGCCTTGTCTGTCTATACCCGTCACGATGCCCAAGTCTCCCATCAGCTTGTCGCTGTCGTCAACCCTCTTCACAAAAGCGAGGACGACGATATCGAGTGGGTGTCAGCCGATAGCTGTATAGCGACAGAGGACGGCTCTGCCCGTTTTGTAAGCCGGAAGGGTGTCGATGTGAGTGAAGCGGAAGGCCACATCATCAAGGCTCGTATCAAGAATGTCTATGAGGGTCACACTTTCACTGCCAATCAGATTCGCCCCTCCATCGCCATCGTTGGAAAGCAGATACACTATTTCGAGGGGAAAATGATAAACGACTCCACAGCCGTCTTTTATACCTACGGTGTCCACGGCCGTCAGCCGTTAGTGCTCTCTGCTGTGTCATTCTCAGGCATTAGTCTGCCCATCGAAATGATCAGCCCGTTTGTCACCTTGCTCCCGAAACAGCTGCCGCATCTTGTGTTTCACTACAAACGCAGCGAAGTGGAGGCTCGCTCCTTAGACATGCAGCGACATCAGATTGCCATTACCCCAGCCAAGCGTGAGCTGAAACTGGGCGACACTGCTGACGACACTGCGGTGGAAAGCAAGCCTTTGGACTATGACGAAACCGTGTTTGGTAACAAGCCCGACCTGACCTATAATCTTGACGAATACCGCCAATTCCTCACGATTAAAGAGGTGCTTCTTGAATATGTAAGCTGCGTCAAGAATACAAAAATCAATGGCGTACCACAGCTGATTGTCCGCCGTGAGCAAGACAGCTACGACAGCTCATGGCCATCAATGGTATTCATCGACGGCATGCCTGTCATCAATATTGAACGACTGTTGAAATATGATGCTCGCCGCGTTCACCACATCAACATCTATGGTGGACAATACACCTTCGGGAATGGTGTCTATAATGGCATATTGTCGATTATCACACGTTCCGGGCGACTCACAAACTATCCCGTCGAGCGCAACACACAGTATCTGGAGTACGAATTTCCTGAATAAGTGCAAAATAATTCATTGTTCATAATTCATAGTTCATAGTTTTTTTGTAATTTTGCCCCAAATTCACGAAGAATATGAACATCAAGGAACTATACAAGCTCTATCAGGAGCACCCATGCATCACTACCGACAGCCGCGACTGTCCGGAAGGCAGCATCTTTCTGGCACTCAAAGGCGAGTCGTTTGATGGTAACAAGTTTGCACTGCAAGCCCTGGAGAAAGGTTGTGCCTACGCTATCATCGATGATTCGGACATTCTGGATAATCAGAACTGTCCGGACAAGCGCCTCATTCTCGTTAATGACACTCTGCAGACCTTCAAGGACCTGGCTCGCGAGCATCGCCGTCAGTTTCATATACCCGTCATCGGCATCACCGGCACCAACGGCAAGACGACCACCAAGGAACTCATTGCCGCCGTACTACAGAAGAAATACAACGTGCTCTACACCCAGGGCAACTTCAACAACGATGTGGGTGTGCCCAAGACGTTGTTCCGTCTGACTGCCGAGCACGATATCGCTGTCATTGAGATGGGTGCCTCTCATCCTGGCGACATCAAGACGCTGGCTGAGTCGGCAGAGCCTACCTGTGGCCTCATCACCAATGTTGGCCGTGCCCACTTGCAGGGCTTTGGTTCGTTCAAGAACGTCGTGAAGACCAAGGGCGAGCTCTACGATTTCCTCGGACGTCGCGGCGAGAGCCTTGTCTTCCTTAATGCCGACAACGAGCGCCTTGTCGATATCCTGCCCGACACCGTGTGGGTGGCTCCTTACTCCACTAATCTGGAGAATGTCGAGGGCTGCACCGTCGGCGAGGTCGTCTCATGCGCACCGTTCCTGAAGTTCCGCTGGCGCGAGTCCGACACGAACCTCGAGGATAAAAATGAAGAATTAAGAGTGAAGAATGAAGAATCTTCTGCTGATGCCTGCACCTTAGAGCCCGTCTGGTATGAAGTTCAGACACAGCTCATCGGTGCCTATAACATCGACAATATGATGGCCGCCATTGCCGTAGGCTTGAACTTTGGCGTAGATCCTGCCGACATCAACAGCGCCCTTGAGGCCTACAAGCCCTCGAACAACCGCAGTCAGCTGACGGTGACCGAAAAGAACCACCTCGTTGTTGATGCCTATAACGCCAATCCCTCGTCGATGCGTGCAGCCCTCGACAACTTCCGACTGATGGAAGTGAAGCCCAAGATGGCTATCCTCGGCGAGATGCGCGAGCTGGGCAACAGCAGCCACAAGGAGCACCAGAAACTCGTGGCACAACTGGCCGAAAGCGGTCTTGACGAAGTGTGGCTCGTTGGCGACGAATTCACCGACCTGCCCTCCACCTATCGTCACTTCCACGATGTCGAAGAGGTGAAGGCTGCCATCGCTGAGCATCAGCCCGAGGGTTATTATATCCTCATCAAGGGCAGCAACAGCACCCGTCTCTACCAGTTGCCCGAGTTGCTGTAAGTCGATGACTACATCGTTATAACAAAGTTATAGCCGAAAGTTTACGCTTTCGGCTATTTTCTTTAGTAACTTGTATCCTATCTCAACGAGATAGCCGCGTATCTCATGGAGATAGAATCGTATCTCGTGGAGATACAACTGCCGCATGTTGGCTTTCGTTCGCCAGGGGCCGACTTTCATAAAATACTCCATGAGTATTTCGCAATACTCAACGAGTATTTCTAAATACTCATGGAGTCTGACTTTGAATCTTCTTAAAATGCAGAGAGATAAACAGGACTGACACAGCTGCACCCAGACACACGGCTATAACAGAAGCTTCTGCACCAAAGAGACCTCCTGTTATGATGTCGGGACCGTTCATAATTGTATTGAAAAAACTCGGCATTTCATCGGATCCGGAAACAGCTATGCCAAAAACGTTTCCCTGAACATAATTCCATGCCCAGTGGATCCCGATTGGCAGCCATAACGTTCCAGACCATTTATAAGCTGCACCCAGCAGTAGGCCGGCTTCGATGGCTATGGCGATGCTTGACCATACGCTTGCTCCTGGCTCGGTAATATGCACAGCACCGAAGACGATAGCGGAGACCACAAGTGCAGGGAAAAGACCCCAACGCTCATCTATCCAGCGGAATAAAATGCCTCGAAAAAGGATTTCCTCTCCCACAGCTACAGCCAAGAACAAAGTGAAGGCAGAAAGTTGGTTCTTCCATGTAAAATAGGCTGGCTCGATGCTGGCACATCCGAAAGCGACGATAAGCCCTATGACACAGGACATAAAAGTCGCTCCAGTAAGTAAACCAAGACCAAGGTCGGAGGCTATCCTTCCTGCTGGAAGGTCGGATGTTTTTGTGCGTTCTATTAACTTGACGGAAAAGAAATACAGCGACAGCAGCACTATCGCACCAAGAAACGTGAGAACCGGATTATCCACAAGGATAGCCAATGACTGAAGCAGTCCATAACCAATTAAACCCAATACGAGGGCAAGGGCAAACAAAAGAATCCATTTCCCAAGTGGAGTAGTCTTGTTCATATATAATTCGATTATTTGTTTATGGTTTTCTAGTTATATCTGCGACAAAAGTACAACTATTATTTTATATCAACAAGAAAAAGGAAACTTTATGCAAATTTGTAAACAATTATTATGTTTCTTTCATACAAATGCAAGTTATTTTTCAAATTTGCCTTTCTGGGTGGGGCGCACTTCAGTTTCTGCCCTCTTCGTGGTAGGAATAGTAGGCGCCATCGGTGATGATGACGTGGTCCATGAACTTGATGCGCATGAGGTCGCATGCTTGCCGGATGCTTCTGGTCAGGTCGTCGTCGGCACGGCTGGGGCGAAGACTGCCTGAAGGGTGATTGTGGCAAACGGCGAGGATGGTGGCGTTGTTCAGAACGGCCTCGCGAATGAGAATGCGGATATCGACGGTGACTTCGGAGATGCCACCGTGCGCGATGCGAACCTTTTTAATAAGCCGGTAGTTCTGGTTCATCAGCAGTAGCCAGAATTCTTCGACGTCGAGGTCTTGCATCAAGGGATGCATGTGGTTGTAGATGCGGGTGGCGGTGCCCAGATCGGGACGCTCCTCTGGTTTCTCCTGCTGGCGACGCTTACCTAATTCGCAAGAGGCGAGGATGGAAATGGCCTTTGCCGGACCGACGCCATTGAACTGGCAAAGATCGTGGATGCTCTTTTTCCCTAATGTGTTCAGGTTGTTATTGCAGTCAGCCAGTATGCGTTTCATTAAGGTGACGGCATCCTCCTTGGTGGAACCGCTGCCAACCAGTATGGCCAGCAGCTCAGCATCGCTGAGTGCTGACGGGCCGAGTCGCATGAGCTTCTCACGCGGTCGGTCTTCCTCGGCCCACTGGTTGATGTTCAGCTTATCCACGTTTCATGATGCAGTTGGTCCACCACGACTCCAGGAATCCTACGCCATAGCCGATAAGCTGGATAAAGGCGGCAGGGATGGAGATGAGTCCGACCTTCAGACTGCGGTTACGGATGGAAGAGTCGATGAAGATGAGGCCGTAGTAGAACAGCAGCGGAAGGACGGCGAGGACGCAGAGCGTGAAGCCGACTCCTTGGTGCATGTTGTCTGTTGGACGCAGGCCCTTGGCATCGAGCCATTCGCCTTCAATATAGAGGCCTGCCCCTAGGAGGAAGAGTAGCAGCAGGCAGACGACACCAATGGTGAACACTGCTGGCAGCATGTGGACGGGCTTCAGGGCCTCGGGGTATTTCTTCCAGAGGTTAATGCGGGCATAGCCGCTGTTATAGATCTGTCGCCAAAACTTACTAAAGTCGGTGCGACGCTTGTGCCACAGCCACGCCTCGGGAAAGAGCCGGCAGCTGTAGCCGTTCTTGTAGATGCGAAGACTGAAGTCGAGGTCTTCGCCGTAGAGTGCCATCTTGGAGAATCGCTCCTTGGTGAAGCCACCCAGTTGCTGATAGACCTCACGGCGTACGCCGAGGTTGAACGAACGGGGGTAGAACTTCTTGTCGAGCTGCTTCTTGCCACCACGGATGCCACCTGTTGTGAAGAACGAGGTCATGGCATAGGAGATGGCTTTCTGGATGTCAGTGAACGACTCATGTGCGGCATCGGGCCCACCCCAGGCATCGCAGGGCTGACGACGCAGTTCGTCGTCGATGGCCTGCATGAAGCCGGGAGGCGTTACGGCATCGGAGTCGATAATGAGTACATACTCGCCGTTGGCACGGTCGACGCCGTAGTTGCGACTCTGGCCCGGACCGCTGTTCTCCTTGAAGTAATAATGCAAATCAAGGATGTCTGCGTATTTATCGCAAACATCCTTGCAGGTAATCTGTGACCCGTCTTCTACAATAACGACCTCAAAGTCCTTGAGCGTCTGGGAGCAGAGGCTCTCCAGCAGTTCGTCAACCTCGTCGGGACGGTTGAAGACGGGAACAATGATAGAATATTTCATTATTCTTTCACGCGGTTCAGGTAAGAGCCGTCGCGGGTATCAACCTGGATGAGGTCGCCCTCGTTGATGAACAGAGGAACGCGTACCTCAACGCCAGTCTCCAGTGTGGCAGGCTTCAGGGTGTTGGTAGCGGTGTCGCCCTTGATGCCGGGCTCTGAGTGAACGACGCGCAGGTTGGTCTTCACGGGCATCTCAGCATAAAGGATGGTGCCATCGGTAGTGTCGCTGACAACTTCCACGATGTCGCTCTCCTTCATGTACTCATGACCGATAACGAGCTCGTTGTCGATGGGAATCTGCTCGAAAGTCTCCTGGTTCATGAAGATGCGGCCGCTCTGGTCCTCATAGAGGTACTGATAGGGGCGACGCTCGATGATGACGTCCTCCAGTTTCTCGCCAATATTGAAGCGGCGCTCCAGTACGCGACCGTCAGAGACGTTCTTCACCTTGATAATCATGATGGTGTTACCCTTACCCGGCTTGCGGTGCTGGAAGTCGATGCAAACCCAGATGCTGCCGTCCATGCGGATGGCTGTTCCTTTCTTAATGTCTTGTGAGTTAATCATATAAAATAAATAATGTAAATGTTTGAATTTGGCTGCAAAGGTACGAAATAATTCTTAATTCTTGGTTCATAATTCATAATTTTTTAGGAAAAACTTGCGTAATTCGAAAAATATGTGTACTTTTGCACCCCAATTGTGTTGGAACACAACAAATAAATACAAGATAAGACAATGAAAAGAACATTTCAGCCGCACAATCGCCGCCGCGTGAACAAGCATGGTTTCCGCGAGCGCATGGCCACCAAGAATGGTCGCCGCGTCCTGGCTTCGCGCCGTGCTAAGGGCCGCAAGAAGTTAACTGTTTCTGACGAGCACCACGGAAAGTAAATCGTCGTTCGTTAAGAAATTTGAGGTTAAAACAGAAAGAAGTAGGGAAATCCTTGCTTCTTTCTGTTTTTATTTGTAACTTTGCCGAGTAATTTCTGTGCAAAGAACAGAGACTGATGAAGACAAAGGAATTCTTTGGAAAGTTTAAGGGTTGTTACCTTTGGGGCAACTTGTTGGCAATGGTCTTGGTGGTCGTTGCCCTGATGTTCGGTGTGAAGTATGGTCTGGACATATATACTCATCACGGTGAGAGTATCAAAGTGCCTGACCTCACGCAGATGAATTACGAGAAAGCGGTCCAGTTGGCGAAGAGCGACGGACTGCTGGTCGTGGTCACTGACTCTGGCTACAACAAGAAGTTGCCTGTCGACTGCATCCTGACGCAGATGCCGGTTCCTGGTTCGGAGGTGAAGCGGGGACACGTTATCTATGTGTCGGTCAACTCGCCCTCGTCGCCCACATTCGCCATTCCCGATATTGTCGATAACAGTAGTTTCCGTGAGGCTGAGGCCAAACTGATGGCTTTGGGTTTTAAACTGCTGCCGCCGAAATATGTCGTCGGAGAGAAAGACTGGGTCTATGGCATCATGAGCCGTGGCCGTCAGGTAGGTACCGGCGATATGGTGTCAATAGATACGCCATTGACGCTGCTCGTGGGTAACGGCCGCTATGGTGAGGACGATGACATTACATATGCGGATCCCGAAGCTCAGGATGGCGAGCCGGTAGAGTATCAGTCGGACAGTGAACAGACTACGGAGATAAAGGAGGAGTCGGTAGTGTATGAAGAATGATGAACAGCTGATAGATCAGGAGTTGGAACTGCTTGACGAAGACGGAGAACAGCAACAACTCTATGAGCATATACGCCTGGAGGTGGATGCCGGACAGGTGCCGTTGCGTGTGGACAAGTTTATGATGGAGCATTTGCGCCACACCACCCGCAACCGCATCCAGAAAGCTGCCGATGCTGGTTTCGTTCATGTCAATGAGCGTCCTGTGAAAAGCAACTACAAGGTGCGTCCCGGTGATGTCATCACGCTGATGCTTGACCGTCCTCATTACGACACCACCATAGAGCCGGAGGAGATTCCCCTTGATGTGGTTTATGAGGACGACCAGCTGATGGTGGTCAACAAACCGGCAGGTCTTGTGGTCCACCCTGGTGTGGGCAACTTCCACGGTACACTGGTCAATGCCATCGCTTGGCATCTGCGCAATCTTCCCTCCTATGATCCTAACGATCCCAGTGTTGGTCTGGTGCACCGTATTGACAAGGACACCAGCGGTCTGCTTGTCATTGCCAAGACGCCCGAGGCAAAAACAAAACTGGGTGTGCAGTTTTTTAACCACGACACCCATCGCTCCTATAATGCCCTGGTGTGGGGACACTTTACCGAGGATGAAGGACGCATTGAAGGCAATATAGGTCGCGATCCGCGTGACCGCCAACGTATGGCAGTGTTCCCTCCAGACAGCGAGATAGGCAAACCCGCTGTCACCCACTATAAGGTGTTGGAACGCTTTGGCTATACCACGCTCGTAGAGTGCCGTCTGGAGACGGGACGGACACACCAGATACGTGCTCACATGAAGCACATTGGACACCCGCTGTTCTGCGATGAGCGCTATGGTGGTACCGAGATACTGCGTGGTGAGCGCTCGTCAACCTATAAGTCGTTCATACAGAACTGCTTCAAGCTCTGTCCCCGTCAGGTGCTCCATGCACGAACATTGGGCTTTGTGCATCCGACGACAGGAAAGCAGATGGACTTTACCAGCGAGCTGCCCGAGGACATGGGAGCTGTTATTGATAAATGGAGAATATACATTAAAGGAAATACGAATAACACACTATGAAGAATCTAAAGAGAACTATTGCCATCGTCTGTGGTGGCGACTCGTCTGAACACGATGTTTCACTGCGCTCTGCACAGGGATTGTACTCCTTCTTCGACAAGGAGCGCTACGATGTTTATATTGTTGACATCAAAGGACAGGACTGGCACGTCGAACTGTCTGACGGCACGACGGTCAAGATTGACCGCAACGACTTCTCATTCATGGAGGCTGGTAAGGCCCGCCTGTTCGACTATGCCTATATCACCATTCATGGCACACCCGGCGAGAACGGTCTCTTGCAGGGCTACTTTGACCTGATAGGACTGCCGTACTCTACCAGCGGCGTGCTGGTTGAGGCCATGACATTCGATAAGTTCGTGTTGAACCAGTATCTGCGTGGCTATGGTGTCAGTGTGGCTGAGTCGCTGCTCATCCGTAAGGGTTACGAAGAGTTGGTCAGCGATGACGAGATAGAGGAACGTATTGGCATGCCTTGTTTCGTGAAGCCTGCCGCCGACGGCTCTAGCTTCGGTGTCAGCAAGGTGAAGAACAAGGATCAGTTGGCTCCTGCCATCCGTAAGGCAATGATGGAAAGTCCGGAGATTATGGTCGAGGGTTTTCTTGAGGGTACGGAGATTTCGCAGGGTGTCTATAAGACGCGTGAGAAGACCGTTGTCCTGCCGGCTACGGAAGTGGTGACGAGCAACGAGTTCTTTGACTACGATGCGAAGTATAATGGTCAGGTGCAGGAGATAACCCCAGCCCGTCTGTCGGAAGATGTGGCTGAGCGTGTGGCGAAGATTACGTCTCATATTTATGACATCCTCCACTGTAACGGCATTATCCGTATTGACTACATCATCTCGAAGGAGGGTAAAATCAATATGCTGGAGGTGAACACCACACCGGGCATGACTGCCACCAGCTTTATTCCGCAGCAAGTCAAGGCCGCAGGTCTGGAAATGAAGGACGTGCTGACGGATATTGTGGAGAATCAGTTTTGATTTAGTTGAAAACTGAGAAGTATGATTGATACGAAAGAGTTTGACGAGATACGTCCGTACGAGGCTGGGGAGATGAAGCAGGCGTTCGAGGAACTGCTTGCCGACCGCCAGTTCAATGTGGTGATGAAGGGTTTTGCCCCTTGGCTGCCGAAGTCGCTGCGCAACGGATTGTTGCGTCTGGCCTTTACGGGTGTAAAGACGCCGCTCGACTTCCAGAAACGGTTTATGAAGCCGGTGGTGAAATACATCATCCGTAAGCATACCGACGGTTGCTCGTTTGACGACGCTCTCCTCCAGAACGCCATTCAAATGGTTGGAGGGAAAAAGGGAGAGGCTCGCTATACGTTCGTCTCGAACCATCGTGACATCGTGCTCGACTCCGCCTTCCTTGATGTGAAACTCTTTGAAGCAGATTATCCGACAACCGTTGAGATTGGCATTGGCGATAACCTGCTCATCTATCCTTGGATTAAGCGACTGGTGCGTATGAACAAAGCCTTCACCGTGCGCCGTGGATTGTCGCTACGCGAGACGCTGGCTGCCTCGCAGCTGATGAGTCGCTATATCCATTATGCCGTTACCCAAAAGAAGGAGAATATATGGATTGCGCAGCGCGAGGGACGTGCCAAGGACAGCAACGATCGCACTCAGGAAGCTGTGCTGAAGATGCTTGCCATGGGAGCCGATTCGGTCGATTCTACCGTTATGACTCCTGCCGATCAGCTCCGCGACTTGAACATCGTGCCATTGACCATTAGCTACGAGTACGACCCCTGTGACTATCTGAAGGCGCAGGAGTTCCAGCAGAAGCGCGACAATCCTGCCTTTAAGAAAAGTAAGCAGGATGACCTCGATAATATGAAAACGGGCATCTTCGGCTACAAGGGACGTGTTGTCTATCGTGCCTCGGCACCTATTAATACATGGTTAGATCAGTTGAAGGATTTGTCTGCGAAGGAGTTCTTCACGATTGTTGCTCAGCGTATGGACAGTGAAATCCATTGTGGCTATGAGCTCTTCCCTTGTAACTATATTGCGGCAGATATGCTCAGTGGTGAGCGTCATAACACCGATCATTATACGCCGGCCGATGAACAGCGCTTTGAGCGTTATCTCAGTGGCCAGCTGGCTAAGATCCAACTTCCGCAGAAGGATGTGCCGTTCTTGCGCGAACGAATGCTCACGATGTATGCTAACCCTCTTCGCAACAAACTTGCAGCGATATGAAGAAGTTGTCTTGTCTCTCGATATTCACGGCTATCCTTTTCCCGTTTCTCTCTTCTTGTACCCAAGAGGGATACGAAACAGGTGAAGGAGAATACTCTCAGATGCGTGCCGACCTTGTTGACGTTCATGTGAATGGCGATCGTCGTGTGGATTACGTGCTGACCGATAATGGTGATTCATTGCGTACAAAAACTCCGTTCACTGTCGGGTGGATAGAGAAGGCCGACACCACCTATCGGGCACTTCTCTATTATAACCTCAAGGATGGTCATGTTGAGGGACGCAGTATGGGGCAGGTGCTGGTTGCCTCCATAAAGCCTTTCGGCGTTTTCAAAGGAGGAATGAAAACCGATGCCGTTCATCTGACGAGTCTTTGGCGTGCCCGTAGCGGACGGTATCTGAATTTGCGCCTTCGTGTCATGACGGGTACCGAGGAAGGATCGGAAAACCATAAACAGACTTTCGGTTGTGCTGCTGATACACTCGTCAAACATGCCGATGGCCGTCGGGCACTTCACTTGCGCCTCTATCATGATCAAGGCGGACAGCCTGAATACTATTCACGCGAAGTCTACCTCAGCATCCCCTTAAGAGGTGTTGAGGCAGATACGCTTATCTTGAGTATGCAGACTTATGATGGTTTGCTTGTCAAGACGTTGGTGAATAAATAATCTGTAGAATCTTTAGAGCGCTTCCAACATCCGCTTGATAACCACTGAACAGCTAATCTCGCGGTTAGCGGCTTCGGGAATGACGAGGCTGTTGGGACTCTCTATGACATCGTCGGTAACGATGAGATTACGGCGTACGGGCAGACAGTGCATGAACTTGCCATTGTTGGTCCATGACATGTGCTCGGTATCGACGGTCCAAGAGCGATCTTCGCAGGTAATCTTTCCGTAGTCGGCAAGATTGGTGACGCCAGGGTTCGACCAGTTCTTGGCGTAGATGAAGTCAGCGCCCTCGAAGGCTTTCTTCTGGTCGTACTCCACACGGGCATTACCAACGAACTTCGGGTCGAGTTCGTAACCCTTGGGGTGGGTGATGACGAGGTCAACGTCTTCGGCAGCGTTCATCCACTGTGCAAAAGAGTTTGGCACGGCCTGCGGCAAGGCGCGACAGTGGGGAGCCCATGTAAGAACGACTTTCGGACGTTCAACCGTCTTATGCTCCTCGATGGTGATGAGGTCTGCAAAGGCCTGCAGCGGGTGAACGGTAGCTGTCTCCATGGCGAAGACGGGACGGCCGCTATATTTGATGAACTGGTTCAGCACGGTCTCTGCGTAGTCGTACTCGCGGTCGGAGAGACCGGCGAAGCTACGAACGCCGATAAGGTCACAGTAGCAGCCCATGACGGGAATGGCCTCAAGCAGATGCTCACTCTTGTCGCCGTCCATGATGACGCCACGTTCTGTCTCCAGTTTCCAGGCACCAGCGTTTACGTCGAGCACGATGACGTTCATGCCGAGGTTCATAGCAGCCTTCTGGGTGGAGAGACGGGTGCGCAGTGAATTATTGAAGAATATCATCATGAGCGTCTTGTTCTTGCCCAGATGTTGAAACTTGTAACGGTCGTTCTTAATCTCGAATGCTTCGGCCATTGCCTTATCCAACGGCCCAAGATCTTCAACGTTTATAAATGATTTCATAATTATTAATTGTCAATTATCAATTGGTGAGCTATGCTCGCACTTGTCCTTCGCCCTCGATAAGCCATTTATAGGTGCATATCTCCTCAAGCGCCATGGGACCGCGCGGACCGAGCTTTTGGGTGCTGATGCCTATTTCGGCTCCGAGTCCGAACTGAGCACCGTCGGTAAAGCTGGTGGGGGCGTTCCAATAGACGCAAGCGGCATCGACATGAGCCTGGAATATGCGGGCCGTCTCTTCGTTCTGCGTGATGATGGCTTCGCTGTGGCCACTGCCATTCTGGTCGATGTGCTCCAAGGCTTCTTCAAGTGAAGCAACGGTCTTGATGGCCAGCTTGAAATCCATAAACTCCGTGCCAAAGCTCTCTTTCGTGGCGTGCTCCAGATAAGAATACTTGCCGTTGAGGGCGGCATAAGCTTGTTCATCGGCGTAGATGATAACATTCTTCTCTGCCATCGGTTCCACGAGTTTATCCAGAACATTGAGTCTGTCTATATGAACCAGCAGGCAGTCGAGGGCATTACATACGGAAACGCGGCGAGTCTTGGCGTTGTTGACAATGGCGCGTCCCATATCCAAATCACCGTCTTTATCAAAATAGGTGTTCACGACACCGGCTCCTGTCTCGATGACGGGGATGCGGGCCGTGTCGCGTACGAAATCAATGAGTTTGCGGCCACCACGGGGAATGCAGAGATCCACATAGCCAACGGCATTGAGCATCTCGCCTGTTGCTTCGTGAGTAGCCGGCAGCAGGGCAACGACATCCTTCGATACACCGTATTTCTCCAGCACCTCATGGATTAGTGCCACCTCTTCGCGGTTTGAGCAGTCGGCGTCCTTGCCTCCTTTCAGCACGCAGGCATTGCCGCTCTTGAAGCAGAGCGAGAAGACGTCGAACGTTACGTTGGGACGAGCCTCGTATATCATGCCGATGACACCGAAGGGAACACTGATACGGCACAGACGCAGACCGTTGGCCAGCGTCTTCTGCTTGGTGACATGTCCCAGAGGCGAGGGTAGGGTAGCGACGTTACGCATATCGGCGGCGATGCCTTCCAGACGACTGTCTGTCAGTTGCAGACGGTCGTAGAGCGGATTCTCCTTTGACATCTTTGCCAAGTCTTGGGCGTTAGCTTCAAGGATACGCTCCTTGTTGCTGATGATGGCATCTGCAACAGCGTGTAAGATTTTGTTGCGCTGTTCGTCGCTCAGCAGGGCTAATGTCTTGCTGGCACGCTTTACTCTCTCGAAAGTCTCTTTTAGTTGCATAGTATAAACTCTGTATGAGGGGTTTCGTCTTTATGCTCTATCAGGTCGATGAGTACGTTCTCGCGCTTGCCGTTGGCAATAATCACGCGAATGCCGGCCGACTGCACCTTCCAGGCAGTGGCATATTTCGACTGCATACCGCCGCGGCCTGCAGAGCTCTTCTCTGTTTGGATATACTTGGAGAGATCGGTGCCGGGCTTCACCTCTTTGATAAGTTCTGATTCGGGATCGGCCGGATTGCCGGTATAGATGCCATCAATGTTCGAAAGCAGAATGAGTGTTTCTGCCTTCATCATCTGAGCGATGAGGCCTGACAACTCATCATTATCAGTAAACATCAGCTCAGTAACAGAGACGGTGTCGTTTTCGTTCACGATGGGTAGAACTCCATTCTCCAACATCACCCGCATACAAGCCTGCTGGTTGCGGTATTGCTCACCAGCCTGAAAGTTCTCTTTCATTGTGAGAACCTGGCCGACATTGATGTGATACTCGCGGAACAAATCGTAGTACAGACCAATGAGTTTTACCTGACCTAAAGCAGAGAACAGCTGTCGCTGCTCTACAGAGTCCAGTTCATGGTCAACGTTGTCCAACTCGCGCCGTCCGCAGGCTACGGCACCCGATGATACCAATATGACTTCGTAGTCATGCTGTCGTAGCCAGGCTATTTGGTCTACTAATGACGACATACGGGTGACATCCAGTCGTCCGTCAGGCCTTGTCAGTGCGTTCGAGCCTATCTTTACAACAATTCGTTTCATGTTGTCGGGAATTAATTATTTTTCCGCATCTTTCTGACGTATCTCCACACGACGTATTTTGCCGCTGATAGTCTTCGGCAGTTCATCGACGAACTCCACGATGCGGGGATACTTATAGGGAGCGGTCTCTCTCTTGACGTGCTGCTGAAGTTCCATAATAAGGTCTTCGCCCGCTTTGTCTTTCCATTCTTTGCCGAGAACAACTGTGGCTTTGACCACCATACCGCGGATATCATCGGGTACACCAGTGATAGCGCACTCCACGACAGCGGGGTGGGTCATCAGGGCACTCTCCACCTCGAACGGACCGATGCGATAGCCAGAGGATTTGATGACATCGTCGATACGGCCCTCAAACCAGTAGTAGCCGTCCTCGTCGCGCCAGGCCATATCGCCTGTGTGGTAGATGCCGTCATGCCAAGCCTCGCGAGTTTTTTCTTCATCGCGGTAGTAGCCTTTGAAGAGTCCGATGGGTTTCTTGTCGCCCACGCGGATGACAATCTCGCCCTTCTCACCGTCCTCGCATGAGGTGCCGTCGGCGCGTAGCAGGTCAATGTCGTATTGGGCATTGGGGATACCCATGGAACCGGGTTTCGGCGTCATCCAGGGGAAGGTGCCCAGTGTCATTGTCGTCTCTGTCTGTCCGAAGCCTTCCATGATGTTGAGGCCCAGCTTCTCCTTGAGCTTGTCGAAAACGGCGGGATTCAGAGCCTCACCGGCTGTGCAGCAGTATTGCAGCGAGCTCAAATCGTATTTGCTCAAATCCTCACGAATCATGAAGCGGTAAATAGTCGGCGGAGCACAGAAACTCGTCACTTTGTATTTCTCCATCTGACGGAGTAGCGTGTCGGCATTGAACTTCTCGTGGTCGAATACAAAGACTGTTGCACCGGCAAACCACTGACCATAGAACTTGCCCCATACGGCCTTGCCCCAGCCTGTATCTGCTACAGTGAGATGGAGCGAGCCTTCATGCAAGTTGTGCCAGAAGACACCCGTTGTCAGATGGCCCATGGCATAGAGATAGTCGTGGGCAACCATCTTTGGTTCGCCGCTAGTGCCGCTGGTGAAGTACATCAGCATCGTGTCATCGTTCTCATTGACAAATGCGGGACGCACGAACTTCGGAGCCTGCAGCCATTCCTTCTTCCAGTTGTGGAAGCCTTCCACATCGCCTAACGTAATGTATTGCTTCACGGTAGGACTCTCGGGCATAGCCAATTTAATCTGGCTTATGATATAGTCGTCATTGGCACAGATAATGGCCTTCACGCTGGCGCGTGTGTTCCTATATACTATATCATGCTTTGTCAACATGTGGGTAGCGGGAATAACGATGGCACCGATTTTACACAGGGCCAGCATAATCACCCACCACTCGTAATGACGCTTCAGAATGAGCATCACGGGGTCGTTCTTGCCGATGCCAAGTGTCTGCAGGTATGAGGCTGCCTGATCGCTTTGCTCCTTCAGTTGTCCGTATGTGGTACGTATTTCCTCGCCCTGATCGTTCGTCCAAAGAATGGCCAGCTTCTCGGGAGCCTCTGCTGCCCATGCATCCATCACATCGTAGGCGAAGTTGAAGTTCTCGGGAATGGTGAACTCCAGGTTCTTGTTATAATCCTCAACAGACGTGAACGATGTCTGCTTCAAAAATCTCTCTATCATAGTCTGTCCAGTTTATTCTACGGTAAATGCCAGGAATTTAACGGGCTTGTCGCCAACAGCCAACATGCCATGAGGTTTGGTCGCATCGAAATAGATGCTGTCGCCCTCTTCCAGAATCATGGTTTTACCACCAATATACAGCTCCATGCTACCCTCTAATACGAGGTTGAATTCCTGACCGGGGTGTGAGTTCTTATAGATGGTATGTGCGCTGGGCTTAGGCTCTACAGTGACAATGAATACGTCGGCCTTATGGTTCACGAAGCCACCAACCAGACTCTGATACTTATATGCCTTGGTGCGCTCGATGGACATACCCTGTCCCTTGCGTGTCACATAGTATGACTTCATGTGTGGTGCCTCGGCGAAGATAAGTTCCTCCGTTGACACACCATACTTATGGGCAATCTTCATCAGGTTTGAGATGGTGATATCCAACTCACCGGCTTCAATCCTTTCATATTTCTCTGCGCTGATACCTATCGTCTCAGCCATCTCGCTCACTGGAATGTCGAGTACGTCGCGCAATCCGCGCAGGCGCTCGCCTATCTGTTTTAGTTGTTCATCCATAATTATCAATTGTCAATTATCAATTGTCAGTTAGCGAAAGCGTCACTTCGCTCCTGCTTTTAATCCTCTTATTACTGCCGATGTGAATCCTGCGTGTTCCATTTCGTTAAGACCTTTGATGGTCACACCGCCAGGCGTTGTCACCAGGTCGATGGCAGCCTCAGGGTGCAGACCGCTGGCTTCCAACAGTTCCACGGCACCCTTCATCGTCTGCATCACGATGGCCTTTGCGTCATCAGCCTTGAAGCCCAGTTCAACACCTCCCTCTGCTGCTGCGCGGATGTAGCGCATGGCGTAGGCGATACCGCATGAAGCCAGTGTCGTACCGGCTGCCAGATGTGCTTCATCAGTAATCAAGGTGTTGCCCATTTCATCGAAGATGGTCTTCACCTGTTCTGTCTGTTGCTGTGTCACAGCACCACACGGTACGATGAATGTCATCGATGCCAACTCGGCAATAGCGATGTTCGGTATCACGAGGAACAGCGGCGGACATTGCGTTCCCAGCCATTCTTTGATGCTTTCCGACTTGACGCCGGCAGCAATCACAATCAGAATCTGCTTCTGCGGATTCAGTTCGGGCTTGATATCCTTTAGCACTTGCTCCACGAGCCAGGGCTTGACTACCACACAGACGACATCGGCTGTATCAGCAGCCAGCTTGTTGTCAGTGGTCACGCTGACGCCCATCTTTGCAAACTTATCGAGTACTGCAGCCGACGGGTCAGCCACGATAATGTCTTCGTTCTTAAATGTCTGGCCTTTGATGAGGCCCTCGACGGTGGCGCCGCCCATGGCACCCGCGCCTATCATTGCAATTTTCATATCTCTTCAGGTTCTACTCTTATCAGTCTTTCGATAAAATCATCGGCCTCTGCTTTTGTCAGACAGAGGGGTGGTAACAGACGCAGAATGTTCTGTCCTGCACAGCCTGTAAAGCAGTGCTCGTGTTTGATGAGTGGCTTGCGTACCATGGCGTGAGGCATGTCCAGCTCGATACCAATCATCAGTCCGCGACCACGCACCTCCTTAATGTGTGAACTGCCGATATTCCGGATGCTTTCCATCAGGTAGTCTCCCACCTCGCGTGCGTTCTCCACAAGATTCTCCTGCTCAAACACATCGAGTACGGCCATTGCAGCGGCACAGGCCAGGTGGTTGCCTCCGAACGTCGTGCCCAGTTGTCCATAGATGGGCTGGAACTCCGGCGATATCAGCACACCGCCCATGGGGAAGCCGTTGGCAATGCCTTTGGCTACCGTGATGATGTCGGGCTTGATGCCCAGCCATTGGTGGGCAAAGAATTTACCTGAGCGTCCGTAGCCACACTGTATCTCGTCACAAATCAGCACCGCACCATAGCGCTTGCAGGCATAAGCCAGTCCCTGAGCAAACTCGGGCGTTGCCATCTGAATGCCGCCCACACCCTGGATGCACTCCAGGATAACGGCAGCGACACCACCCTTCGACAGTTCACGTACCCATGGTTCCAGATCGTTCAACGGCAGGAAACGGGCATGGTGATTGTCGTTGATGGGTGCCACAATCTTGGGGTTGTTTGTTACCTCAACGGCAAGCGATGTACGTCCGTGGAACGCTTTTTCGCAGCTAAGTACACGGGTATTGCCTGTCTTGAACGATGCCAGTTTCAGGGCATTCTCATTGGCTTCGGCACCGCTGTTGATAAGAAACAGCTGGTAGTCGTCGTAGCCACAGATTTTGCCCAGTCGTTCCGCCAGTTCTACCTGTAGCTTGTTAATCACCGAGTTTGAGTAGAACCCGATTTTACTCAGCTGCTCCGTCACCTTCTCTATATAGTGCGGGTGCGAGTGGCCGATGCTGATGACAGCGTGTCCGCCATACAGGTCTAGATACTCCTGACCTTTGTCGTCCCACACCTTACAGCCTTTGCCCTTGACAATATTTACGTCAAAGAGCGGATATACATCGAATAGTTTCATATTAGAATGCGCTTGCTTTAAGATTAAGACCTGATTTCTCGTCAATACCGAACATAATATTCATATTCTGAACGGCCTGACCGACTGCACCTTTCAAAAGGTTGTCAATGGCGGTGGTGACGAGCAGCTTGTTCTCGAATGCGTCAATATGCACGAGACACTTGTTTGTGTTCACCACTTGTTTCAGGTCGATGGGCTTGTCCGTGTAGTGCGTGAAGGCAGCATCGGCATAGAAGTCCTTGTAGGCCTGAATGATTTCATCGGCGGGCGCTTTCGTGCGAATGACCTCCGTGCAGAAGATGCCACGTGCGAAATCACCACGATAGGGGATGAAGTCGATATCGACGTCCAGATGACCTTGTACCTGTGTCAGCGACTGCCGAATCTCGGCCAAGTGCTGGTGGGTGAAGGGTTTGTAGATGCTCAAGTTGTTATTACGCCATGAGAAGTGGGTCGTTGCACCGGGCTTCTGACCGGCTCCGGTAGAGCCTGTAATGGCGTTTACCGAGACATCGTACTTCAGCAGATTCAGATTGGCCGCTGGCAGCAGACCGAGTTGTATGGCTGTAGCAAAGCAGCCGGGATTGGCCACATGTTGTGCCTGTGCGATGTCGGCTTTGTTGATTTCGGGCAATCCGTACACATAGTCGTGGTCACCCTTGATGCGGAAGTCCTGTGCCAAGTCGATGATCTTGACGTGTTCGGGAATCGTGTGCTCCTTCAGGAACTGTTCGCTCTTGCCGTGACCGAAGCAGAAGAATACAACATTGACCTGCTCAAACGGCATCTGATCGGTAAATGTCAGGTCGGTCTCACCGATGAGTCCTTCATGCACATCCGACACCGGATTGCCAGCGTTGCTCTCGCTGTTGGCAAAGACAATCTCTGCTTCGGGGTGGTTCAGCAGTACACGGATGAGTTCGCCACCCGTATAGCCTGCAGCACCTAATATACCTATTCTAATCATCTCTTCTCGTCTTTATGGATGCCATAGTAAACACGGAGCGGAGTAGAGCTGACCTTGATGAAGCCCTTTGCCTCGTCGGCAGTCCAACCCGTCTGCGTCTCGCCATATTCGCCAAGCTTCGACTTCGTCAGGTCGTTGGCGCTGTCGATGCCTACCGTTTCGAAACCGTAGGGGCGCAGCTTCAGGATGGCGGTGCCGGTGACGTTGCGCTGGCTGGAGGTCAGCATAGCCTCCATGTCGGGCATCACGGGCTCCAGATACTGGCTTTCGTGCAGGAACATGCCGTACCAGTTGGCCACCTGATCCTTCCAGTACTGTTGCCACTTGGAGAGTGTAGATTTCTCCAAAAGGCGGTGTGCCTCGATAATCAGCTTCGGTGCAGCGGCCTCAAAGCCTACACGGCCTTTGATGCCGATGATGGTGTCGCCCACGTTGGCATCGCGACCGATAGCGTAAGATGCACCAATCTCCTCAATCTTCTGAATGGCTTTGATCTTGTCGTCGAACTTCTCACCGTTGACTGCAACAATCTCGCCCTTGTCGAACTGAATCTTCAACAGACTCTCGGGGTCCTTGGCAGTGACGTGCTTCAGATAAGCCTCTTCGGGCAGACCCTGTGTGGGGTCGAGCAGTTCGCCGCCACAGATGCTGGTGCCCCAAATGCCGACGTTGTAGCTGTACTTCAGTTTGGTGAAATCGGCAAAGTAGCCATTGGCATTCAAGTAGTCCACCTCTTCCTTACGTGTCAGGTTCCTGTCACGTGTCAGGGTGATGATTTCCACGCCGGGAGCCATCACGAGGAACGTCATGTCGAAGCGAATCTGGTCATTGCCTGCACCAGTGCTGCCATGAGCAATGGCGTCGGCACCTATTTCTTTTGCGTAGCGCGCGATGGCAATGGCCTGGAAGATGCGCTCCGACGACACCGAGATGGGGTAGCAGTTGTTACGCAGCACGTTGCCGAAGATCATGTACTTCAGCGACTTCTCGTAATACTCCTGTGTTACGTCGAGTGTCACATATTTCACTGCGCCCAGTTTGTAGGCGTTCTCTTCGTTTCTCTTCAACTGTTCGGCAGAGAAACCTCCCGTGTTGGCACAGGCGGCATATACTTCATAACCTAACTCCTTTGTCAGATACATCACATTGTAGCTGGTGTCCAAACCACCGCTGAATGCTACTACAACTTTCTTCTTGTTTGCCATATCTCTTATAATTCTTATTAACTATTAACTATGAACTATGAATTCTTCATTCTTCATTCTTAATTCCCCTCAATCTCCTGCAGATGCTTTATGCGTGACAGCACCTCGTCCGACAACTTGGCTGGCAGGTGTTCCGTCGGGTCGTAGAGCATGGCTGTGCAGATGCAGTACTTACGGCCTGTGCGGTGCAGTACATCGACATTGACACAACCTTCACATCCTTTCCAGAAAGCCTCGTCTTCTGTCAGGTCTGCGAATGTCACCGGCTGGTAGCCCAGCGCCGTGTTCATGGCCATGACAGCAGCGCCGCTGGTCAGCGAGAAAATCTTGGCATGTGGCCAACGGGTACGAGCCAGTGTGAACGTCATGTCCTTGATACGCTTGGCGATGTGCATGCCGCGGAAGTCTGGGTGTACAATCAGACCGCTGGTCGTTACATATTGCTGGTTCTCCCACGTCTCGATGTAACTGAAGCCGGCAAAGCAACCGTCGCTCTTGCGGAGGGCAATAACCGCTTTGGCCTCAAACATCTTCTTCGCCAGATATTCGTGTGTACGTTTGGCGATACCGGTGCCGCGTACTTTGGCGGCTTCGGCTATTGTCTCTAAGATGGTGTCTACGTATTTCTCGTGTTCAGGTCCCGCCACCAGAACCTCTATTTCTTGTTCCATTCCTTATGCATTTATGCTTGAGCTTGCGAAAAACTCCTAACTCTTAACTATGAACTATTTAATCACTCCCTCCAGGACTTTCCTCACTTCTTCGTGCGAGTAGCCCTCCTTGATAACAATGAAAATGGTGTCGTCGCCGGCGATAGTGCCTAAGAGCTGCGGCATATCACTATTGTCAATGTTCCAGGCAATGGAACTGGCATAGCCAGGACGCGTCTTGATGACACCCATGTTTCCCGAGAAGTTCATGCTGATGAATCCTGATGACTGCATCATCTCGCGGATGTTACCGGGGGTTGAGACTCGTTTGTACATGGTATCATTGGGCAACACATACACGTAGTTGCCGTTTAGTGTTGATGCCTTGGCGACCTTCAGTTGCTTCAAGTCGCGACTCAGTGTGGCCTGAGTCAGCTGGAATCCCTCTTTCTGCAGGGCTCCCAGCAATTCCTCTTGACTGCCCATCTGTTGGCTGCTGATAATCATACGCAGCGTTTCCAGTCTACTCTTTTTTACCTTCATTTGTATATTTATTCGCTAAACGTCTGCAAAAGTACACAATTCCCTGCATATCACCAAATATTTTTGCATAAAAATGCGGGGAAACCTTTCGGTCACCCCGCGTTCTAAGTTATTTGTATGAAATTCGCTTACTTCTTGATCACGAACTTCTTACCGTTCTTAATATAGAGACCCGGCTTCAGAGCTCCCTCGACCTTCTGGCCACGCAGGTTAAAGATAGGAGCGTTGTCCATCTCTTCGCGAGCGAAGTCATTGATCTTCGTTGTGCCTACTCTATGCTTGTAAACACCTGTTACCTTAACGGTGAGCGGCTTCTGAGCGCCCCAGAGTGTCAGTACGCAGATCTGCGGTAGGATGTCGTTCTCGATAGCGCAGTTATCATCATCTGCAAATACATACTTGTACTCTGTTGATCCGGCAGGTATTGCTACATTATCCAGTCCTTTCCAGAACGCGATAACCCATCCTTCAGGAATCGGCTCAGCAAACTTCACAACAACATAGTCGCAGTCCTTTACGTCGATATTCAACATCTTGAAGGCTACCGTGAGGTCTTCCGTTGCGGTGTAGGTGTTGAACTCATCACCTTCCTCAAATTCTGCACGTGGGTTGGTGTCGAGACCAATACCCTGATCCTGCGGAATCTCGATGAGGTCGTCATCCTCGCTGCCAGCAATCTTCTGGATGTAAATGTAGTCAAGTGCATAGTTAGCATTACCACCGACAACGGTCAGTGTGGTCTTCTCGGTCAGCGTGAATTCTTCGCTCGTTGCCTCTGACCAGCCACCGTTACCTGTGTGTGTTAGTACCTCGGTGCTGCCAGCCTTGAAGATGAACTTCGTATCCTTGCTGGCGTACGAAGCAGCAGTGATAACATAAGTACCGGGTGCGAGCTCGGCGATTGCAGCATCCTCAGCGGCAAATGCACCAGCCTGATTAGAGCAGCGTGCCTGGATGTACTGGCCAGTTGTGACAGTCAGCGTGTTAATGTCCTCAGCCTCCGAGAAGAAGATAACCTTCTCGTTCTCAGTAGCACTATAGGTGACGTTGATAACCTTATTGTCTGCATCGAGTGTAACGTTGGTTGATGACTCCTTGCCGCTGGCTGTTCCAGAGGTGTAGATAGTACCATCGATGTTCAGACAACGCGGCATGGCAACTGTGAAGGTCTCGCCTTCGAAGTTCTTGTCGCTCTTGATAACGCTCAGCACATTCTCGTCTGCGTCGATAGCGTTGACGGTGTAGCTCCACTGTGCAGCCTCACGGAAAACGAGGTCGATAACGTTGTTCTCAGCGTCCTTGTCCAGTGTGATCTCAGCATTACCACTTTCGTAGATGTACTTCTTCGTGCCGTCCTCGTTCTTGAACGAAGCCATATCGGCATCGCTGGCGGTTGCAATTTCGTCAATGAGCTGTGAGCTATAGACGGTAGCTTCCTTCAGAGTGTCGCCCTCAGCGTTCAGGAAGTTCACGGTGTAGCTTGTGAGCTTCGAAGCATCCAGAGCGTTGATATCCAGTACAGGAGCGAAGTCCTCAGACCCCATACCATAGATGTCGCCACCACCGGGGTTACCTGTTACCTTAAAGATAATGTGAGTCTGTCCAGCAGCCTGAATAGCTTTCAGAGCGTCGGTAACATCCAGCTCAACCAGTTTTGAAGATCCCTTCGGGAATGTAACGTCGGCCACCTTTGCACCTGCGAGGTTCAGCTTCAGGTTACCTGCTGCCATTGCGTCGTAGTCGATGGCCTCGCCAGCGTTAACGCAATAGACGATGCCCGGACGGTCACGACGGCTCTCGCCAATAGCGGTGAACTTCAGTGTAGCGTTGGTAACAACCATATTCTCGGGTACAGTGAACTCGAAGTCCATATAGGCAGCACCCTGCCAAGCAGCACCACTGAAGGCCTCGTTGTTGACGTGCTCCATCTCGGCATCAACAGTGCTTGTATAAGCGTTGCCGTCAGCAGCGCATGAAGAGCTGGCGGTGTGAACGAGTGCTACGCTGGGAGCGGGAATGTACTCTACAACACCCTCCTTAGAGGTGGGCCAGAAGTGGTAAACGCTATCCTTGTCGATACCAACGATACCCTCGATGCTTGCCATCTTCTCGTAGAGGTCATAGAACACGTTGAAGTGGTCGTCGATGCGAACGCTGCTCTCTGTCTCTTCGTCAACCAGGATGTCGAAACCGTTGTCGTCCTTTGACAGGATAACGTTCTCGAGTTTCACGAAGCGTGCGATGTTCTCCTTCTTCGATGCGTCAGCCACGCTGATGACCTGAGCCTCAGGAGTTACCATCTCCTCAGCTACCTCGAAGGTTCTGTACGTTGTCTTGCCCTCGACCTTCAGGAGGCGTGGCATGTAGTTGTCTTCGTGGTTCTTACCAATGATGTAGCCGTTCAGCTTCTGTCCTACATAGAACTGGATGTTCGTGCGGAAGAAGGTGGTAGCACCGCTGGCATCCTCAACGAAGATGTCGTCGCCATTGATGTAGGTCACTACGGCGTCGGTCAGCGTCAGGGTGTCGCCACGTGTGATGTCCTGATGCAGTTGCTTGAAGCTTGCGATGTCCTCGCCTCTTTCACTATATACTCTGTGTACGCTAACCTTTGTGGCATCCATAACTGCCAGGTTAGCCAAATCGTTACGCAGGCTGTCTGCATAATCTGCAGTAAGAGGCTCGCCGCTGGTGAGTGTTGATCCCATGAATCCCACAGGTACAGCAGCTACAAACTGCTCTGC
>Ga0310696_10001025_pt1 | contig 41142 bp, 53 predicted proteins | sample AusTroGonzalo_MG_4_FD_203885 | JGI IMG/M metagenome (GOLD analysis project Ga0310696, IMG submission 203885) | Bovine rumen microbial communities from tropical cattle in Woodstock, Queensland, Australia - Gonzalo_02 (v2) (version 2) | ecosystem: Host-associated > Mammals > Digestive system >... | reverse complement strand
TAAAGAAGTTGAGATGATATATTTAGCTACTTTGGATAGAGCTGAGAAAATGATAAAAGAGGCTTGACAAGCCATAAGCCTAGTGATACAATAGAGATGTAAGCATAACCAAAAACGAGAAAGGAGAAAAGATTATGTTTAGAAAAGTAAGAACAATAACAGCAAACTATATACCTATGGAATGGGGTATAAAGATTGAGGGGGATGTCATAACTGCTTGGGCTAAGTTAGTTAGGACTGATAAAAGTGATATATACTCTTTTTATGGCCGAGATGCCGATTGCTATGAAGAGTTTGAAAAAGATGGATTTACTATCTGTAAAGAAGTAAAAGATTTTGCTGAAGCTGATAAGTGGCTTAAAGAAGAAGTAATGGTTGGAGAATAGAATATGGGTGATGGAGGTATTAACTCAGAAAATATCCGAGCTAAGATTAGGAGAGCATATCATAAGAACAATAGAGTAGCTGATGATGATGCCCTTCTCCTAAGTGAAGTATGGAAGATGTCTGGCTGGGATAATTCTAAAACTTTGTTACAAAACTTAAGGGTGATGCCTAGCCCTGAGACTGTTAGGAGAACTAGACAAAAGCTGGTAGCTGAGGGGCTGATAAAACCTTCTATGAGTGCTATAGATAGGAGATATGCGAGCTGGAAGAAAACTAGGAAGGAGCTTGGCTATGAGTGCTAAAAAATATACTACCTGCGACCCTAAATACTATGGTTCTGGAGTGAGTAATTGTGATAATGGTATTAAAGGTCTTAGAGAACTACTAGATAAAATTAAAAAGGAGAGTGCCGATGAAGATAAAAGTTAAATATATTGAAACTCCTGCCCAGAAGGTGAAGGTGAGCTTTAAGGAGGCTGGCAGGAGAGGGGGATTGGCTAAAGTTCCTAAGGGATTTAGCAAAATGGATGAAGAGAAACGAAGAGAGATAGCTAAGAAGGCTGCAAATAAAAGGTGGGGGAATGAAAAAGATTAAACTAGAAGTAGTAGTGGAAGATATAGATGCTAGAGAAACCCTAACATTCTTCCAAAACTTGATTATAGAAAACCTCCTCTTCTATGCATTGTGTATGGAGGATATTGATGACCAAGATTGAAGTTATGGCATATGACATAGCGTGTATGTTTGGTATAGTAATTTTTACCGAAGTAGCCGTGCTTGTTGATGTGGCTCTAGGAATATGTGGCATAGTGAGCTTTATTGTATATTGGATAATGATAAGGTGGTACTACTATGATAAGTAAAGTAGAGTGTCCGATAGAGGATATTGAGTGTGAGGTCTTTCATAACTGGCTGGAGCTATATGATATACCTCATGCTCATATCCCCAATGAGAGCAAGAGCCAGACTAAAGCTGCAATAATTAGAGGGAAGAAACTAAAAAGAATGGGGGTGAGTGCTGGTTATTGGGACTATGATGTTTATGTGCCTATTCTTGATATAGATGGGGAGATTGGAGGCTATGAGCTAATTAAAATTGAGATGAAAAGAGCTAAAAAAAGCCTCTCTACGGTCTCTTCAAATCAAAAATGGTGGGGTGGTATCTATGATATGGCTGGGATTGAATGTTATATCTGTTATGGAGCTGAAGCTGCAGAAAATACTATAGAAGAAATCTATGAGCGAATAAATCAAGAAAAATTAAAGCGAAAACCTATTGACTTTTAGCTTATGGTATGATAGAATAGAGATGTGGGCAATTAGATACACCTAGAAAAACCCACTATGTGTATGACCTAAGGATATAAGTGTATTTGTATCCTCCTTAAAAAATAAGTTGAGAGCTTATATGACTAAAAAGCCACCTAAACTACTGCGAGGGTGGCTTTTTGGGTGGTATTTTATTCTTAAGTACGATATAATAGAAGTATGGATAGCTCAATAATACAACTATTAGGAACAATTGTAACTGCAGTAGCTAGCGTAGCTGCAGCTTATCTAGCTGTTCGTAAAAGTAACCAAGAGCAAGAGATACGCAATGCCCAAAGAGAACAGAGGCAGAGTGATAGATTGGATAATATAGATGAGAAGATAACCACTCTGGAGCATAAAGTAGATATTCACAATGGATATGCTGAGAAGTTTGGAGATATTGCGAATAGTATGACTGCTATGGCTAAAGATATTGAATATCTGAAAAAGAGACCCTAAAAAGAGGGTATTTTTTATGCTATAATGTAGATAAGCTTAACAATTTAACTTTACAAGGAGGCTCCAGCCGTGAAGAATAATAAAGTAGTATTGACTTATTACTGTACAGGGATACTAGATAAATGGCATCATAATAAGATTATGAAGGCAAACCCATCTGATTTTGACACCCTCAGGGATAGTGTTAGACCAGATTATGATTTTGTTACTTTTGCGAATGAATTATATCCTACTGATAATAAGTGGAAAGTTATAGAGTTATCTGGTCCATACAAAAAACCAGATAATATGAGCTTATACTTGCATAAGTTTATCGTTTGTTATAAATGGCTACTAGACCACCCTGAATATGATGAGATATGGATAGTAGATAGCACTGATACTGAGATGCTGGCTACTCCGAACCCTAAAGAAGGTGTAATTTATACTGGATATGATGCCTACTTTCCTGCTTTTGGTGTTTATTCCACCTTCCTATGGTTCTTAGGAGGCTGGGCTGATGGAGTATATGTCCCTCAGGGCTTTGGTAGAGGAAAAAGGAATGGAGAGTTTGAGACTAGATACCTAAAAGACCTTCATATTAAGGATAGGCCATATAATTGTGGGATATTAGGAGGGAAAAGGAAGATTGTGATGGAGTTCTTGGAGGATTTTGTAGATAGACTATCCAAAAATGATATAGACCTAGAGATGGTTCCGTTTAACTACCTATGCTATACAAAATATGCTGGTAAAGTGAGAAATTGTGCTACTAGAATGACCTTAGGCGAAAAAGATTATAATAAATGGTGGAGGCATAAATGAGTGATATTAAAGTAGAAACTATAGAGATGAACCTATCTGATATAGCTGAGTATAAAAGTAACCCTCGGACTATATCTAAGAAGGATTTTGCTGTTCTTAAGAAGAGCTTAAAAGACTTCCCTAGTATGTTAGATGTGAGGGAGATTGTAGTAGATGAGAATGGCGTGATACTTGGTGGAAACCAACGATATAAGGGCTTGATGGCTCTGGGTAAGACTAAAGTTAAGGTGAAGAGAGTTACTGGATGGACTGATGAGCAAAAGAGGGAGTTCGTTATTAAAGATAATATCGCTAATGGTGCTTGGGATAATGATAAGCTTGCGAATGAGTGGGATAAAGAAAAACTAGAAGAATGGGGGCTACCATTGAAGGTAGCTAGCTCTGGAGACTATAAAGAATTGCTGGAGGTGAGTATTCCTTACTATACTCCTGCTGAAAAAGCTCCTGAGGCTGCAGAATTAGCCGATTTAAGCGAAGTTGATGAGCTAAATAGTATGATTACTAAGTTGAAACCTGAAAAGGGCTTAGAGCCTATTCTACGAGCTCGTGCTGCATTCTTTGCTGAGTTTGACTTCCAAAAAATAGCCGATTATTATGCTAAGGCCGATGAGGAGACCCAAAAACTGATGAAGAGGCTGGGTCTAGTAATTGTAATACCAAAGGAAGCATACGAGATGGGTATGTGCGACTTTAGGGAGGGGTTTGAGGAGGAGTAATATGTTTGAAAAAATATCACCTATGTTTCCTAGACTTCATAAATGCCATTATTGTGGTAAAAGATTGAGTAGAAATATGCCTATAATTGGTAAAAGTATTTGGTTTGGAGATGGTTGCACTTATGATTGGTATTGTTGCAAAGAATGTGCTAAAGCTGAAGTGGTGGTAGAGAAGGCTAGAAGATATTATAACGACAAACTTGATGCAGAGATAAAGGGGGCTAGATGAAGAATGATGATATAGCTATACTGGTTATGACTATTCAAAGAGCTGGTGCGAATAAAACTACCAGATACCTAGATAGGAATAACTTTGACGATTATTATGTGATGATACCTTCTGGGCTTGAGCCTGAGATTGCTGAGAGCTATGGAGAACACGCTGTAGTATATGATGTAGAGAAGATGAAGGCTAAAGTAGATTTTATGGGGACTGGGATTGAGAATGGCTGTGCTGTAGGCCGTATAGCTTGTAATGACTGGATAAGGAATAGACCTGACTATAAGATGGCCGTAGTCCTAGATGATGATTATGGTGGAGTAGTCTCTGACTATACTATGACCCCTACTCTTAATAACCGAACTTTCTACGAGATAGTAAAAGCTGTATATAAGCTGGGGCAAGATTTGGGGATAACTACTGGAGGATATTCTGGTGGAGCTCACCCTAATACTAAGAGAAATGTTATGAACATCTTCTTTATAGATAAAAATACTGAAGATAGAGGATTGAATAAGATACTTGATGAGGATATATGCTATTCTATCTACCAATGGCATAGAGGAAAGGCTATATTTGGGCTTGGGAATGTGATACGAAGTGGTGCTCAGACTGCGGAGATGGAGAAGCTAGATGGAAATACTAAGCTGATTTATGCTACCGATAGGAGCTATAGGAAGAGCTTTGGAGCTATACTAGCCGACCCTAAGAATGCTAAGCTAACTTGGAATAGTGGCAATACTAAAAGAGGTGCGTTATGGCATCATAGAGTGAATTGGAGCGATATTGCTCCTAAAATAATACTGGAGGAGGAATAATGGGAAAACACCACAGGAAATGGTTTATAGATGAACCTATAGCCTCAAATAAGAGGGTAGAAGAGATGATGGATGATTTAGAGGATTGGGGGGAAGATGGAGAATAGAGAAGAAACCTGTAGAGAGCAGCAGGGTAATGGCATAATTAGAAACCCTGATGGGACTTTCGCTAAAGGTAGTGTCTCCCCAGGGGGCTTTCAGAACCATCCTGAGAATAGGCATAATGGGAGCTGGCATAAAGAGGATACTCCTAGATACTGGCTGGAGACTATGATGAATATGAATGAGAATGAACTCCAGAAGATTTATGATGATGAGAAACAGCCCTTCTTTAAGCGAAAGCTGGCTAAGTGTATCAAAGATGGAGAGTGGAAGGAGATTAGGGAAATGATACAAGAAGTCTATGGTAAGATGCCTGAGTTCCAAGTTACTGTGGAGGCTGATGATGAGACTAAAGAAGAGGCCAGTAAAATAATTAGAGGCTTTGCTTTGCCTTAGGAGCTAAAATGAATATCTGGCCGTATAACCTAAAAGTTATGAAGGAGCTGGAGGCTAAGGGGCTTTGGAGACCTTTATTAGGACCGCAGGCTCTTTATATCCATCTGATGGGTTCTACTCCTCGCTTTCGTGAAGGGCTTTTTGGTGGGGCTAGAGGACCAGGCAAGACTGAGGCTAGTATAGCTCTAGGGGCTGATAGATTACAAAACCCTCATTATAGAGGACTGGTTCTCCGTAGGAATGCTAGAGACTTGGCTGATTATGAGGCAAGGTGCGAGGAGGCTTACCAATGCTTTGATGTCCAAGTTAGAAGAAACCCTATGGTGCTGAGATTTGGCAAGAACTCCCAGAATACTAAGGGAGCTGTAGTGCAGGGAGGGCATCTACACGACTTAGGCTCTTATATCCAGTATCAGGGCCAGCAATTTTCTAGGATATTTATTGAGGAGCTTACACAGATACCCTCTGAGCTATTATATAAGCAGATTATGTCTAGCTGTCGTTCTATTTATCCAGAGCTATTCCCCCAGATGATATTGACTGCGAATCCAGGTGGTGTAGGAATGGGCTGGGTGAAGAAGAGATTTGTAGAGCCGATAGACCTTAGAGATGGGGAATATACTAAGACCGAGTTGGATAATGGCGATATTCTTTATGAAGATGATAAGTGTAAGTGGTGGCAACACCGATACGAGTGGGAGACTGAAGATGGAGAGAAGAGGCTCACTATTTGGAATGAGATTTTTGATAAAGAAGAGAATGCTATGGCGAAGGAAGGGCAGGAGGTATATAGGATATTTGTGCCTGCTACGGTAGATGATAACCCTATATTGACCAAGAATGACCCTGCCTATGTGAATATGCTTGAAGGTCTTAAAGCTACGGACACGGCGTTATACGAGGCTTGGAGGCACGGAGACTGGAGTGTATTCGCTGGCCAAGTCTTTACTGAGTTTGATAGGGATAAGCATATCATAAATAACTTCGCTGATATTGGAACTACTACTGAAGAGTTTAATGATGCTGTGAAGATTATATCTATGGACTGGGGATATAGTGATAATACTGCTATATACTTTACTGCTTTACTTGATGGCCGACCTGTAACATACCACGAGATGTATGGGAATAAGAAACTAGCCTCTGAATGGGGAGAGGAGCTGTATAATTACCTGAATGATAGTGAGCAACGGATTGACTACTTTATCTTCCCTGATGATATGGAGGATAATAAGAATGGCTTTAGCTCTCCGATAGATGATATACAAGAATGGATAAATAAACTCCCTCCTGATAAGCAACCGATTATGAAGAAGATGGGGAGAGAGGGAGGCTCTAGAATGATTAGGCAACAGGCTACTCATAAATATCTGATGATGAAACCTGAATGTGCTAAAATCTTCCGAAGATGCTCTAACCTTATTAGAGCTTTACCGAACTTGGTATATGATGAAGAGAAGAAGGAAGAGATTGACACCCATACCGACCACGAATTGACTAACCCTTATGATGGCTGGAGCTATGGCTTGAGATGGCTGGCCGAGAGAAAAGATGGCGAGCTGGTCCATAAGTCTGAGCTAGTAGGCAAGCCTATGGTAGGAATAGTGGCTGGCGATACTACTTACAAGGATATTGGGCTTGATGTAGCCGATATTCTTAAAAAGCAAAAGAAGGATAGGGGAGACTGGAAAACTAGATAGTAACTGGCTTTATATGTGGAAAACGATATATAAAAAAAGTAAAAAAAGTTTAATAAATCGCTTGACAATGCCATAAGCCTGTGATATACTCATAGTATAGGTAATAACAACGAGAAAGGAGAACCTATGAAAGCAACGGATAAATACTACAACACTTATGTAGCTCTCTATAATGAGAGTGTAAAGCACGATAATGCTCTTGGTGAGTGCGACCACGCTTGGGCTAATAAATTAGCTAGAACTTGGGCTAGTATTAACCTAAAGACTAAGAATGCTATTGAGAGCTTTATGAATGGCTGGTATGACTTTTACTACCATATGTTTGACTAATAAACGAGGCTGAATAATGAAGTATCACGGATATATTATTAAAAAGGTGGCTACGGACTTGGGGGAGTCCGACCCACGACTGAACTTTACCTACGATATATATAAAGATGGGGAGCTAAAGAATAATGCTTTGACTTTAAGCTCTGCCAAAGAGTATATAGACAATGGTGAAGATGATAATTACTTATAATAAAGGAGGATAAAATGAGTGAAAACACTAAAGGAATGCTGGGGGCTGCACTTTTCGGATTAGTAATTGGTTTAATCTTCTTCTTTGGTGCTTAATAAAGCTGCATATGAGACCTGCGCTATAGAGGAAACTTCCGAGTGTGATACAATGTAATGGAGGAGGATACTATGCCAGGCTGTGGTAAAAAGAAGAAAAAATAATGGAAGGCCACCGAAAAGGTGGCTTTTTGTGGTATAATAAGCTTATGAAAACTCCGAAACCAATATCTATTATGCTTTATGAAGATGACCTCCCTGAGCTAAGGGAGATTAGATGTGTCCATTGTAGCCGAATGCTATGTAAGATAAATGCTGATGTGAAGTCTATAGTCTTTGGAGATGGCTTTGACCCTGAGCAACATCACGAAATGGTGTCTGGTATGAAGGTGATGGAGCATAAATGTAGGGGCTGTGATTGTGTTTATAAGTTCTTATTCCAGAAATAGGCTCTAAACTTGAATATAAAAAATCTTATTCCAACTTTACCCCAGTTCTAATAAGGTATAGCGTTTTTTTGATATATGCGATATAATAGTTGATAAGGAGACTTTATCACTATGGAAAATAACTTTGAACACCCTGAAGAGACTGGCTTAGTAGATGAACTGCCTGTGCTGGCTCTTGATGTTCCTGATAAGGAGCTGATTGAGAACTTCAAGAGATGGGAAAATGATGCTAAGACCTTCTGGGATGACCCTAAAGGCTATAACCTACAAGAACGAAGAAAAAAGAATATGCGATACTGGAAGGGCATACAGTTGGATGAGGATAAATTATACTCATACCAGATACCTTATATTCAGAATGAGTTATTTATTGCTACTGAGACTATCACTGCTTACACGACCAGTAGCGACCCTTCTGCAGAGGTTTTGCCTGAAGATGATACTACTCAGAGTAAAGTGATGGCCGAGAGCCTAGAGTGGGGCTTGAATGTCCATAGTGAGAAGTTTAAGCTTGGGGAGAAAATAAATAAGATTGAGCGAAGTATGTATCTAAAATATGTCGGTGTGCTGAAGCTTTACTGGGATGAAGTAGCTCAAGATATTGTTCCTAGAGTTGTAGAGCCTGAGAATATAGTTGTAGATAAATCCTGCCGACTTGGAGAGAACCCACTATTTATCTGCGAGACTTGCACTGCTACTGTACAGCAAATATTTAACCTCTTCCCTGAGAAAAAAGATGCCTTTATGCGAGAGATTGGTAGAGTTCGTTCTAGCTCTAAGCTGGAGAGTTCTGTCTATGCTTATAAGGAGGTATGGTTTACCGAAGTTACTGATGAGGGAGAGACTGAATGTGTTGCGTGGTATGTAGGGAACTTACTACTTGGGAAAGCTAAAAATCCTAATTACTTGTATGATGGGGATGGAGTACAAATTACGAACTTCTTGCCTCGCCCTATGAAGCCTTATATATTCTTTAATTATATGAACTCTGGTGCTCATATGATAGATGAGACTAGCCCATTTGAACAGGCTATCCCTCTACAGGATGCGTTGAATAAGCGTGGTAGGCAAATAATGGAGAATGCTGATACTGCTAACTCTATTCTAGTCTTTAAGTCTGGGGCTATTAGCTCTGATGAGGCTGAAAATATCACGAGAGACCCAAACCAGATACTTCTACTACAGACACAGGGAGACCAGCCTGTGAATAGTGCCTTTGGAGAGATTACTCCTCACCTCTTGCCTAACTATGTTTTGAATGATAAGCAGGATATTAAGAATGCTATTCACGAGATTATGGGTACTCCAAGCCAATTTAGGGGTGCTCAGGATAGAGGTGGTGCTAATACCTTAGGTGAAGCAAAGATGATGAGAGACCAAGCTGGTGGTAGGCAAGATGAGATTATTCGTTCTATTGAGCGTGGGCTTGATGATTACTACAAGCTATTAGTCCAAATGATGAAGGTTTGGTATAAAGATGCTAAGAAGTTTGCTTGTCGTGATAATGATGGGAAGTTTGTGTTTGTAGAGCTTAGCCGAGAAAAGATACCTGATGTTGCGTGGGTGAAAGTAGAACACGGTACTACTCAGAAGAAAGATAAGAACCGTGAAGAGCAAATTGCTATGAACTTAGCTCAACTTGGCTTAATTGACCCATATAACCTCTTTAAGGACTTAGGTATGAAGAATGCTGAGAGCCGATATGATACTCTAGTAAAGTTTAAGATGTCTCCTGAGAGTGTAAGTGCTGATGTGCGAGCTGAGATGCAGAACCGACAGGCTTATATTGACTTTGCTTGTATTATGAATGGAGAGGATGTGAAGGGGCACGATGATGTGGATGCTGAACATATCCTTGCCCACCGAACCCAAATTACGACTGATAAGTTCTTATATGCCGACCCTGATAGACAAAAGGCTATGGTAGCTCATATTCAAGAAGAAGTTTATCTATTATCGCAAAGAGTAAAGCTACAAGAGGCCAGTATGCAGGGGCTATTACTTGACCCTAATATGCCGATAACTCCTGAAGTGCCTGAAGTCCAGCAACCGACCCCAATGGCTGGAGACCCTAATGCTATGCCCCCTGAAGGAATGATGCCTCCTCAAGGCCAACCACAGCCTGCTGGTGGTATGATGGGAGGAGGAAGTCCAGGAGAGATGCTGATGGACCAGCAAATGGCTGAGCCTGCTCCTGCTCCTGAAGAAATGCCTATAAATAGTGGAACTTTAAGTGGTTTGTTAGGATAAAAGAAAGGAGATAAAATGAATGCACCTGACCCTAAAGCAAATACGACTACTGAGGCTTATTTAGCCTATAAAGCTGGGTATTTGGAAGAGAGCGAGCTAAAACCTGTGTTATATGAGCCATATCTGCACTTTGACGGCTGGTTGGCTTACTGGGCTGGATTAGTGGATTACTTCCCAGTTAAAAGAAGTGAGGAAGGGAAGAACTTGATGCCAATTCTTCCAGGTAAAATCTCTTATAGAGGGCTTGATATAACAGTTGGTGAAGATGGGACTATAACTTTGAATGGGCATACCACTGGTGCTGTCACGATAAAGTTATCTAATGGTCTTGAAGAAAGTAGTTATGTCTCAACTGCTTGGGTTAATCAAGATATCACTGATGATGTAGATGGCAAATGTATATCATTAAGATATGTAAGTGGTTCTGCTCCTGCATCAGCTACTGCTCTAAGGTTGTATGGTTCAAGTGGTAGTGCAGCTATAACCCAGTGGTATTTTCAGTCTAATGACCAAAACACTGTTTTTTCTACTACTTCAAAAGCTTCTTGCTTAGTAATTTATGCGAACCAAAATCTGGTTTTTAATAATTATAAGTTTAGAGTTCAGCTTGAAGATAACCCTGCTCCAACCGATTATATGCCATATGCAAGTGTTCCAGAGATGCTGTGCGATGAAGAGGCTCTGGTGGCTTACTTGGCTGGTGTTACTGATACCTACCCTGAAGAGATTAAAGACCCTTATGATGTGCGAATTGTAGGGTATCTAAAATACCTAGTCTCTTATAGATTTGGAAGACCTGAATATCCTGTGAATAATGAAGAGTTTTATCTTTCTACTATGGACGCACCACATACTTCTAACGAAACACCTAGTTCTGATATAGAGTTGGATACTTCTGCTGGGAAGATTATAGATGTGAAGGCTTATGGTGACACATTCCAACAGACTTATAGTGGTGCTAACCTTTATGATTATGCTGACACTACTTTAGTCAATCCAAACATCACGGTGGGCAGCGATGGATGGGTCACTGCAACTTATGACAACTCTGCTGGTTCTTCCACGGTTTATATTCAGTATTATACAAATGCTTTACCATTGTCAACAGACACTAATTATAATGTTGTATTAGAAGTACAATCTAAAAGTGGTTCAGGTTTTTTGGCTCCTGTTACCGGTCATAACTCAGGCCAATTTACTGCAGATTGGACAAATACCATTGCTGATTTAACTGCCAACACTACTTATACACATATCTCAAAAACTAAGGCTGACTTCACTGATGTTACACACTCTCTTAGAACTTTGTTAATATTCAACGCAGGACAGAGCGGTTCAGTAACTTTTCGTTTGTCTTTACTTGCAGATACTACAGTTACCCCTCAAACTTTCGTGTACCAACCATACACGGGTGGCATCCCATCACCGAACCCAGAATACCCACAATCGGTTAATGTTGTAACTGGCACACAGACGGTGAATGTACATGGGAAAAACTTGTTTGACATCCAAGATGCTACTGGAACAAGGGGGAATAACACAGTTATAGCAAAAGACCAATCAATTACAGTCGATTCAAATACTAATGGCACGGAAACGACATTCTATTTAAACAACTGCTCATATATTTCTCAGTATCTTCCTACATCCTATTCTAATGCAAGAGACTTCAAAATGACTGGGTTTGGTGGTAATTATACGATAAAGATTTATTATGAAAATATACCATCCGGAACAGGAGCGATTAACACTGTTACATATACCAACAAACAAACGATTTTGAAAAATAGAGCGTCGATTATAAATGGAGTAGTGGAGATTTCGATTGAGTTAGATAATGATGAATACATCAAATCTGTCGCCGTCTATACAGCAAACACAAATGTGTTTAGTAATTTTACTATAAAAGCACAACTTGAACAAGGTTCAACTCCAACCACCTACGAGCCCTATACCAGCCAAACCTTTACCATTGACCTCGGCTCTATCGAACTGACTAAAATTGGCACTTACCAAGATTATATTTATAAGAGTGGTGATGATTGGTATGTTCATAAAGAGATAGGGAAAGGTATATTGACCGGCACAACGCCAGGCATGACGGTAGCACAACAGACAGGTGATGGTCGATTCAATATCGTATTGCCAACTACTTGGGAGGGTTATAAAAAGTCTGATAATGATATTTTATCTTTTTGCAATTCCTATCAGCAAGTTGGGCAGACGGCTTACAATACATCTTTTGACCCACTCGTAGCAAATATGAGTTATGCCCTGAACTTTAATTCCGGTGGTGGTAACGCACTTAGAGTCAAGAATATTGACGCTAGCACCGTGCAGGAGATGAAAGATTCAATGGATGCAACTAACCTAATTCTTTATTATCAGCTTGCCACTGCCACCGATACCCAAATCACAGATAGTACGCTGATAGCACAGCTTAATGCTCTGGCTGGAGCTGATACCTATAATGAAAAAACCTTTATTAAGGTTACTGCTAATGACCCTAACCTACCTGCCCTTCTTAAAGTAGAGGCTTATAAATACTAATTTGCGATATTGGCTTAAGTGCGATATAATATAAGTATTAACAATTTAATATAGGAGGCTACAGCCCAATGAATGATGACTTAGGTGATGTAGGCTTAGAAGCTCTGGAAGCTCTAGAAGCCCAAGACCAACTAAAAGAAAACTCTGAACCTGCTGGTGATGAGGATAAAAAGGAGGGAGAGGTTACTGAAGAACCCTCTGAGGATACTGATGAAAATAAAAATGAAGAGGATGTCTCCAATGACAATGGAGAGGATGGAGAGAAGAGCGAGAAGGAAGAGGAAGGCTCTGAGGAAGAAGCTGATGAAAAAGCTGGAGAAGAAAAGAAAGAACTTAGCGATGAGGAGTTTGAAGAATTAGCTAAAAAGCGTGGCTATGCTAAGGCTAAAACTGAAGAAGAGACTAAGTTTGAGAGTGATAGGCAAGCTCAGATGGATAAGCTTTTGGCTCGCCCTAAAGAGATTAGTGAAGAAGTCTGGAATGAGTTGCCTGAAGAGAATAAGGTTATCTATAATGCTCTTCCATATCTGGTGGCTGAGGGGAAGAGGGGAGTAGTCCAAGTAAAGACCCCTGACCAGTTGCCTGATGGATTTGAGTTTAAGGACCAGAAGGCTATGATGAAGTTCCAGAATGACCTTCAGGCTCAAGAGAATAGGGCCACTCAATTTAAGCAAGCTTTAGAGGCTCGTGCTGAGAGAGAGCAAAAGGCTAGTGCTGATAGGGCTGAGGCTCAGAAGGTTATATCTGAGATAGATGGGCTACAAAAGTCTGGAGAATTGCCTTCTCCTAAAGCTAAATATGGCTCTAAAGAGTTTGATAATGACCCTGCTGTTACTCTAATAAATAAAGTCCTAAATTATAGGGCTATGAGGGCTCAGGGAGGAACTAACTTGTCTGTGAGGGATAGTTTGATGCTTTATAAGGCTGAACACCCTGAAGAGTTTGTAAAAAAAGAGGCTAAGGGCGATATTGAGCGTAGGAATATAGCTAAGAAGGTAGCTGGTAACTCTAAATCTACCTCTTCTGCTGTGAATGGAGATGATGATAACCGACCTCACTATTATAAAACTGGTATGAGTACCGAAGATGTGCTTGATGCCGTATTAAATGATATGGACTAAAAGGAGATAAAAAATGGCGAATGATATTAAAGACTTTGAGGCACAGCTTCTAGCTGGGAGTACCCCTTCTACTACTGATGGCTCTAAGAAACTGATGGTAGATTTACTACACGAGAGGTTTGGGGCTGATGACCTAGTAAAAATTAAGAACTTTACTAAGAGGAGAACTGGTTGGGTATATTCCGACCATAAAACCTTTAGGCTAGAGCAACCTAACGAATTTACTCGTAGGGTATGGCAGGGCGAACAAAAAACTAGAGTGCTTGAGCCAGACCAGACCGTAATTGTTCCAGGCTGGGAGGCTTATGTGGGTCTAGTGAGGTTCTATAAGCAATATATTGCTGAAGAATACTCTGGCAAGATGGGAGTTATGATGAACTCTCCTAAAGACCAGTCTGACTTTGTGGATAAGGCTTTTGTGGGTATCTATGACCCTAATGAACCTGAAGAAGAAAAAGATGTGAAAAAAGAAGTAGAGAAGGACTTAGGATTGGTGGATGAAAAGCCAAAAGCTAAATAGTTTGCTAGAACCAAAAAAGAACGAGCTGGCCGAACTCCAGAGGCTTTTGAAGGCTACTCAAAATCAAATAGATAGTGCTGTAGAGCAGGGTAATAACGCCCTGCTCTCTTTATCTGATGAGTTTGAAGAGCTGGCCGAAAAAAAGAGAGGGCTACTGAGGGAGGTGGAAGATTTAGAGAATAGGCTCAAAGATATTAAAGATAAACTTAATTATGCCGAGAATACTTATGGTAAGTATTTAGAAGCTATAAAGGAGAATAAGGGTGAGAAAATTAGTGAAAAGCAATTTTAAGTATCTATGGAGAGCCAACTTCTTAAAGATGAGCATTGTACAGCACCCTGAAGATAAATACTCTAGATATGACCCTGAGGCCGAGTGGAACCCAAGCTCTTTTAGGGACTTCCAAAACTATTTTAATGGCCACTCTGGGGAACTGATAAGCTTTGAACTGGTGGGAGAGGATAAAGTCTATACTGTAGATTTAACTAGGGCTTGGTGTCCTATTATTTACTCTGATGAGGAGGGGAGATGGGGAAATAATAAACACACTCTGCTACACCGTGAAAAACGACCTCTACGGAATGTTAGGATAATATACTATAGAAATATGGAAACTACTATTGAAAATGGTGTATTCGGTAAGCCACGAGTTGTGAGCTATGCTTTAGGCTATCAAGGTCTGGATGATAAAGGCAACTGTCGTAAAAAAGTGATAACCGTGATATAATAAAGATGCGAACTATAATGATATAAGGAGAAATTATGCCTGCTATTGCAAACTGGTATGAACAAAATGGTGAGGCTACTGGTAGCCCTGCTGGTGGTGTGGAGAGTTCTATTAGCTCTTGCGACTGGAAAAGTGTGGATAGCCCCACTGTGCCAAGAACAACTGCTCCTGTAGTAGCTGGGGAGAACTCCTTTATCAAGTATATCTATCTTAAATTCACCGGCACATTTACCCAAATTGCGAATGTGAAGTTTGCCCATACTGGAGGCTCTTTAGGGGATGGGTTTGTTCTAATGGGTAAAGTAACTTCTGATTATGAAACTCCTACGGATGCTGATATTGTGGGAGCTTCTGATATAACTTCTACTACCTCTATAGCATCTGGAGCTACTGTACTACTTAGCACTTCTGGGCCGAATGATGTGTCCCCTGCCTCTTCTCAGACCTCTTCCTGCTATACACAATATATAGCTACGCAAGTACAAGTAAGTGGTGATGCGAATGCTGGTGATAGTGGCTCTGTTACTCTTAGTGTAAGATACACTGAGAACTAACTTAATTGTCAAATAGACTGCTTTGCGATATAATAGATTATATAAACCTTAAGAAAGGAGTTCAAGATGAACAAAAAAATTGTTGGCTGTATCGTGGGAGGAGTTGCTCTTTTAGCTGCAGCCATTACTGGTGCTTCCATAAGCATTAACATTGAAAATGGAAAGACCAGTGCTACTATCACTTATTCTGAAGAGACCACAGTGCCAGACTTAACTACTGGTCTTGATGGTATAGAATATGGTCAAGGAGAGATTAAATCCGATGGGGAAGAGATAAAAACAGTAGAAGCTGTAGAGGCCAATGGTCCAGTTACAGAGGTCAATAATGAAAATTGTCCAGAAGGTGAAGAATGTGGTCGTGGTGCTTATGTACCAGTACTTGATATTTCAAGCCCACAGGCTTTTGCTAATCAAACATTAGGGGTCTGCATAGATGTTGATGGGTATTTTGGAGCACAATGCTGGGACAGTATGGCAGCGTATTTCATTAACTACACTGGGCATACATTATATACTTGTGGTACTGGTGCTGCAAAAGGTACTATTGCTGATGGATGCTGGCAGATTAACGCTGGTGATGACTTTACTATGATTTGGGACGCTACACAAGTCCAGCCAGGTGATATTGCGGTATATAGTAGTGGAGAATGGGGGCATATCGGTATGGCTATGGGCTACTATAACAATGGCTACTTTACTTTGCTAGGCCAGAATCAAGGTGGTGCTCCTTGTGAAGGTGGTGGTGCAGCTGGGAATATCATTAATCTATCTACTCGTGATTTTATCGGTGCTTTTAGACCAAACATCTATATTAAGCCGGAACCTGAACCAGAGCCAGAACCTACTCCAGAACCAGAAGAAGAGTATGCACATACTGTCGTTAAAGGGGATACGCTAGGGCAAATCCTATGCGACTATGGTTATATGGGTAATAAACTATTCGGTGATGATGGTTTGGCTCAAAGAGTGGCAGATGAAAATGAAATAGTGGATAGAGGCTTGATTTATCCTCAAGAGATTATCGTATTCAAGAAAACTTGGTTTGATGAATACTAACCCTAAGAGGGAGTCAATACAATGGCTAATAGCATCTTTATAAATATAGATAGTGTAAGTACATACAATGTAAGATTTAGGCTAGGTAATAATACCTCTGTAGGTAGAACTTTGACAGCTCGTGTGATTAAGGTAGATGGAGGGACTTTAGTATATCAAAATAACTATTATCTGCCACCACACCAATATACTAATGTTACTGTGAATAATCTAGATTCATCTACCGAGTATAAAATATCAGGAACTTATAATACTGAGGAAACTGTAGTATATTTTGTAACATCAACTCCGTATAAGACTATAACTGGTAGGGTGAATGTTATAAAGGATAATTTGGCTGAGATACAAGGTAGAGTGTTTGTTAGCAATCAAACTATAGCTGAAATATCTGGAAGAGTTACTGTTAGGGTTGCTACTCCTGAAAAGTTACCTGAGGATTGGGAGTATAGTGGTACTCCTGAACCTGAAGATTGGGATGAAGTAGATAAAGATGCTGTAAGCTGGGAAGAAGGTGATAAACCTGTGGATGATTGGTCTGAAAATGAAAAAGAGAGTGTGAATTGGTCTAGCAGTAAAGAAGGAAAGCCCCAAAAATGGCACTATCCATTGAAAGATACACAATAAAATGGTATCATAAAAGATAAGGAGAACAATAATATGCTAACATTCACTCAAAGGAAAGAGCAAGCTGCAAAACTTTGTGGCATCCACTACCAAGAGCCTGAGATGGCTATCATTATAAGTAACTTGAACTCTGCCGATAAATTATTTGAAAACGCTGCGAGAAGAGCTTGGACTAGAAGAGAAAAAATCACCGATTTAACTGCTGACAAGCAATACTATCAAATCGCTTCTGATATGCACCGTGTAAGCTCAGTAAGGTGTAAGACATCTGGGAATGGTGATGTAATTGTCCCATTGTCTGAGGTACAAAGTGAATATGAGTGGAATAAACTTAACTCATATCCATTTAGGACTTCCTACCCTACACATTATTTTATCAGAGGTAATGATGAGATAGGGATTTATCCGTGCCCTTCTGAAAATATAGAAGGTGGCTTGATTGTAGGCTATGAACCTCGTATCCGTGATATGGGGATAGATGATTTTACTTTTACTGCTAATGTAGTAAAGGGAGGTGTTGATATAACTAACCCTGATAATGAAGGTCTCCCAGGGGGATTCAAAGATTATATGACCGAGAACTTTTGGATTAAGTCTAATGATGCTGAAGATGGGAACTGGTATAAAGTCCAAAAGGTGGTAAATGCCAATAAAATGCAGATTGACAATAATTATCTTGGTCCAAGTGGTAATGGTGTTAGCTTTACAATGGGACAAGTGCCTCCTTATCCTGAAGAATACCACGAAGCTGCAATTTATTATGCTTGCTTTAAGTTCTTTGCTATGAGGAAGGACACTGATAGCTCTGCTATGTATCGCACTCTCTTCCAGGATGCTCTAGACCAATACCGAGAGACTTATGGCTCTAAGACTACTGGTGGGGTAATTAACCCAGGTGTATATAATGTGCCAAATATAACTGATGTGTTTAAGATGGGCACACTAACGGAAGGAGAATAAAATGGCTGTAGGCAATGACGGTTCTAGATTGGTAGGGAATACCGAATTTTATGGTGGTCTATCTACTGATAATAAGATTGGTATTGAAAACTCCTATGCTGACGGAGAATGCTTAGATGTGCGAAAAAGCCCCTCTCAAATGACCGTATTGCCAATGGCCAGAACTCTCCCTGATAGTGGGGTTATAACAGGTCTTATGACTGCTATGACACAATCTAAAGATGGTAATATCTGGGGGATAGATGAGAAGGGGAAAGTATATAAGATAGATGAGGATAATGCTATAACTGCTGTCTCTACTACTGCTGCATCTTCTGGCTTTAGCCTTGAGAACTCTGATATAGATGATGGGCTTTGGTGGGCTGATGGAGGCCATAAACTCTTCTCATATGGTAGAGTGCTTAACCCTACTGGAGCTGCAAGGGCTACTAATAGCTTTGAGTTCTTAGAGGACCACTCTGAGCATATTGACTTTGCTATTCATATACAACAAGATGGAGACAGGATTATATACCAATCTGATGAAGATATAAGAAGGTCTAATGGGACTGAAAATGTAACTATCAAGACTTCTGTCAGTGAAACTGATGATGATAAAATACTTTACTTACCTGCTGCAATACCAATAGCTAAAATTGGGATATATTTTACTGCTAAGGGTACTGGGACTGTAAGATTAGAAATACACGATGAAAATAACAATATAGTTGCTTCTAGTTCTGCCAAAAATGCCAGTGATGTCTCTACTTCTGGATATACCTCTTTTGATGTAAGACCTAACCCTGCAAATAACCTTAGCCCCTCTAACCAATTCTCCTGCACTCCGTGGGCTGGGGATACTCTGGAGGCTGGTGCTGTGCTACATATCCATATTGTGGCTTCTTCTGCTGGCTTTACGGTGCGAAGCTCTGTGGCAGATAGTTTATGGCTAACTGCTGATATAACTTCTACTGCTTATGTTTTACACGAAACATTTAACAAAAAGCATCCTATGGTGATGTATGATAAATTGTATATCGGCAATGGGAAATATGTGGCAACTAAAGAGAGTTCTCCTCTAAACTATGTGGATGACACCTTGCTAATACAAGATGCTCTTAGGCTTGATGATGGGTTTGAGGTCTGTAGCTTTGGTTCTTCTGATGAATACTTAATGATTGGTGCTGAAAAATACTCTGCTGGTTCTACTAGGGGCTTTCAAGCTGGAAGGATTTACTTCTGGGATAGGCAGACTGAGGGTCCGAACTTCTATATTGACTGTAATATGGGTTCTCCTAAGTCCATCTTTAACTTTGGCAATATAGTGTATATTATTATTGCTGGAGCTTTGTACGCTTATACTGGTGGCAAAGAGCTAGTAAAGGTACGGACTCTAAAAGGCACTGATACTGAATACTCTGGCCGAAGCTCTGTTACTGAGGTATATCCTAATATGATGACTATACGAAGGGAGATACTACTTATAGGCTTTCCGAGCCATACTACGGCTTATACGATACGACACGGTATATATGCGTTTGGGAGTGTAGATAAGAATTATCCGAACTGCTTTACTTATAACTACAAGATACCAGGAGCTACTACTTCCGAGACACTAGAGCAATATAATTCTGATGAGCAGGAGTTTAGGATTGGCTGTGTATATAACTTTAATGATGCTTTATTCTATTCTTATGAGGTAAAGACTACTACTACTCCTGAGCCTACCGAAGAAGAACCTGACCCTGAACCGATAACTACTACTAGGGTAGCTTTAGCTATTATAGATAATGATAGTGGGACTTCTACTTCTTTCTTATGGAAGAGCCTACAGTATGATGCTGGTAGCCCTGCTTTTGAGAAGTTGGCTTTAAGGGTAGGTATTTACTTTGACCCTCTGCCTGAGGATACTACTGTCCGACCTATGTATAGGATAGATGATGGAGAATGGGTACTAGGACCAGCTACTGCGACTACTGGCGATAGATATATCACCTGCGAGATAAACCAGCGTTTTCACGAGCTACAATACGGTCTTGTAGGTACTTCTGGTAATGACTTGCTAACTCCTGTGATAAAGCAAGTCTCGGCTGAGATTAGAGTGCTTAATGAGGAGGCTAAACTATAATGGGAAGTAGTGCTGATTATGGGTATAATGATAAAGTAGCTGATGTTATAAGACCTCTTGGGCAGGGCAAAGTCTCTAAAACTGAGTATGGATTTAGAAAAGTAGATAATGTAGAAATAGGGGATAACTCTTATCAGAAGAGAGTGGATACTGGTAACTTGGCCACTGGGCAACTTAGAGGAACCCAGAGGATTAGGGGGCAAATACAGGTAGTGAATGCTAATGGCCGAAAAGTGATGGTGATGGGATATGGTAAAGGAAAGTTCTAGGAGGTTATTATGGCTTTTGACCTTAAACAGTGTAACACCTCTAGATATAAAAATAGAGCCGATTATGGGGTGAGAGTAGCTCGCCCAGGGTATGATGCTTATAACTGTGCTCAGAACCAGCTTGTGTTTAATTCTGGGTGGCCAATTATCCAAATTACAAATGTTATTGACTTAAATAAAGATGTAGAGACTAGGTATGTGTGGCTTAAAGATTATTATAGCCTTAATAGAGAATGGAGAACTACTGAGCCTAGTGGGATAACCTATGGGTATGGGTATGAAACGAAAAATGTATCTGTAGGGAGAAATTATGTCTGGTTAGAAACTAGGATTGACACTGGATACGATTCAGATAGCACTTACTGGATAAGAATAACTTATAAAAAGCTACATCACAATATGGGATACCCTGTAGCATTCTATAGAAGTGAAGATATAAGTAATATCGCTGAATATATAGTACTGACATCTGTGGATTTGACTACTGATGTAGATTATCCATATACCGAAGGAGCTACAAAGTTCTTTGGAAGTCTAAAAGATTATGGCATAGACAGTACCTCTAAGTTTGGAAGTAATGTGCCAGGTCTTAGGTCTGATATGTTCTCTAAGTTAGTACAAGCTGTAAAAACGCAGGAGACAAGTAACTGGAGATGGAAGATAGGTGATGATGTCGCTCCTGAAGCTGGGGGACTTATTTGGTCTCCTCTTAGTAAGCTAGAGGATTATAATAAGTGCCTAGAACCGTATGAGGCTGTTGCTTATAATGGTTTTAACAACCCATTCGGGTATGCTGATTTTAGTGGTATGGATAGGCTAGTTGGGTTTGGAGATGATGCTCCTTATTATAGAGATGACCAAACGCCAGTGAGAGCAGTCTCTCCAGGTGGTATAGGTGGGGGTTCTGGGAGCTTATTTGGTGATGGAGTAGCCTTTACGAATATAGGGCAAAGTACATATGGGAGTGAGTATTCTTCTATGGTGATAATGAGAAGCCCTATGGTAAGCCCTGAGTATGAGGAGATTGTAGTATGAGTGATTATGGATTTGCTACTTATGATGAAAGAAATGATAAGAAGAGATTAGGCTCGGTCAATTCTAAATGGCCGATATTTGGTCCAAAGTATGCCGATATAAGTAGAAGCTTTAAGACTATTCATATAACTGAGACCTATGAACCAGATTATAAAACCGCTGATTTACCTGAACCAGTTATACCAAGTGGGAGTTATTATGCCTACAATGACTATAGATGGCACGAAAAGCAACTAATATACCAATATGAACACGGATATAAGTTTAGACCTATGGGATATGCTGTATTCTCTGGTGATTTAACTATAAATGTACTCTGTACTATAACCCAAACTGAGACTATAACTGGGAATACTAGCTCCTCTGGTGGGAACTTTACTCTTAATGGTAGGGCAGTCCAGGATATACCAATTTTGCCTAATGTGAAAAGCCAAATGGTAGCTTCGTATGTATCTACTTCATATAACCCTGTTGAACTTGCGATAGGGAACTACTTTTTCGGTATAGGAAGCTTGAATGGTGGTGGCACTAATGTAAGAAGAGATATAACTATACCTGATGAATGTGTCTCGGCGATTAAGCAGGATTATACGGTGGCAAATTCTTATGTCGGGAATGCTGATAGGCCATACATAGTAGAGATAGATGATAAATATGTGAAAATATACCGAAATACCTACTGGTTGGACTATAGAGGCAGATGGTATAGTTCTTATACTTCTCAATCCTACCCTCAGTATAATTTTACCCACAATATAGATGATAGGATTAAGGGTGCTACATCTTATGCTGGCTCTAGCTTAGATTGTACTATATACTTAGCACCATATAGATTGGAGGACTTTGTATGAATGGGAGTGCTTATTGGGATAGCCAATATAGATACTATATGAATAATCAGCCACCGAAAGCTGAGAGCTACTATAATAAAGACTTTGCTACTAAAGTTAGAGAGGCTCAAGAGAATATAGATAATTTAGTAGCTGAGAAAGATAAATCTTGGAGTGCTACTGGGCAGGCTCAGGATGAATACAATGCCTTTAATGGGACTATGAGCAAATATAATGATGTCTATATGAAGGCTGAGAGTGAGTTTGGAGTTACTGAACATCAAGAGCAGTATGAAAAAAGTAAAAAAGCTTTGGCTTTAGCTGAGAGTACTTTGGATGCCCTCCCAAGTTCTATAAATGCCTCTTCCAACCGAGTTCTGACCCAGAGCCAGAGGGAAGCTAGATATAATGCTTTATCTGATAAATATGTTGGTTATAGAGACAATCTAATGGCCAGAAGCTCTGCTTATGAGGAGGTATGGAAGAAGGCTAGAGAAAGCCAGTCTGCTTATGCTAAGGCTGAAATTGCTGGACAATACTCTAAGCTTAATGATTATAATAATGCTTGGGTGAGTGCTATGAATGAGTATAGCCAAGCTCAACAAAGACTAACTCAGGCTAAGCTTGAAAAAATGGAGTGGGAAAGAGGTTATAGAGATTGGCAACACCAGCAGTATCAGAATGCCCAGACTATCTGGTTTAATAATATGTCTAATGCGTTAGATAGGTATGTAGAGGCTCTTAATACTGAACTAACTCTCAAACAAACTGAGGCATATAAAAGGAGGGCTGATACTAATGCTTGGATGGATAATATAAATAATAGTATGGCTAATACTCTAGTGGCTTACCACTGGTATCAGCAAAGTGGAAGATAATTTTGATTTTTTTAGATAATGCGATATAATAATAATTAAGAAACCACAAAGACTTCCAGTCGTGGATAAGAAAGGAAAAAATATGGCTTATACTCAATACTTTGGCTCTAAACCTGTAAGCGACTGGACTGCTAATGGACCAGCCGAGAGTGGGCATAATTTTATTGACCAAATAAATGAGCAAAAAGGAGTTGTGGCTGGTAAAGAAGGAGAATATGGCACTCAGCAAGGACAGCTTGGAGAGGCTAGAACTGCTTATGGAGATGCCTATAAAAACCAGCAAAACTATTCTGACTTATATAATCAAGCTAAAGGCACTGAGGGGGTTGAAGATGCGAGAAACCAATACCAAAAAAGCTTAGCCTCTGTGAATGCTACTCAATCTGCTATGAATAATCTCCCAAGTTCTATAAATGCTGGTTCTAATGTAGTTCTTAATGCCTCCCAGCGTAATGCTGCACTTGGCAACCAGATGACTAAGTTCCAGAATACTTTAGACTACCAGACTAGACAAAATGCTGGGGATTTGAGCCAATACCAAACTGCTTTGGCTAGTGCTCAGGATTTGGCTAAAACTAATATGGGGCAAGAGCAAGCTAAAGTTGCTCAAACTATGCAGAACTACCAAGCCCAAATGGATTATGCTAATAACCTGTATAACCAACTTCTTCAAGAGAGGCAGATTATGCGTTCTATCTATGGTGATATGTATGAAGATGAGTATCGCCATATGCAACAAGAGATTGAGGCTTGGGCTCAGAACTTACAGGCTGAAACTTCTAGATATGCTCAAGACCAAGAGACTGCGAGAAATAATGCTAAAATTGCGGCTCAAAACTATGCTGCAGATGCTGGCTTGAGACTACAGCAATACCTACAACAGCAAGAGAATGACAGAACTCCGACCTTCTTAGAGTATATAAATAGTGATGCGAATATAAATAACTATCCTGATGATGCTACTTATGGTGAAAATAAAATATGGGCTCAAAGACTAGCTAATAACTACCAAAATGCTTTGAACAGTAATGACTACCAAGCTTTGCAGAATATATATGATGGCTCTGTGTATCAAGATTATCTAAAGTATATAGGGAGGTAAATTATGGCTGGGACTGTTAAAGGGCTTGGCAATACGCTCTGGGATGACAATGAGTTTAATATATTCTCTAAATCTGAAAATGCCCGTAATTATCAAAAATATAAAAGCGACCTTGAGAAAGAATATGATAAGAATTGGTCTGCTGGTGGCAATTTTATTAACTGGTTAGGTAATGGTTTATCTGGAGGAGGATGGTCTAAAGAGGATTATCTTAAGAATAGAGGTATAGATGATACTACCAATGCGTATGGGCAAGCTGGTTATCTAGGTACTTCTAATATAAATAGCCTAAGAGGTGTTGGCAGTGATTATAATATGGCTAGATTAAAACAACTAGAGGCTGGTAAAGGTCTCTTCTCTGGAGTGCCTATAATAGGGGAGCTATTGTCTGCCCCTGCTCAGGTGGTGTCTGCTGGGAAGGACTTGGCTGAGAGTGGGACTTCTAAATGGCAGAGTGGCAAAAGAGACTGGCTGTCTGATTTAGGTGCTTTAGGCGAAACTGCTCTAGACATAGCTACTCTGGGAGCTGGTTCTGGTGCTAAAGCTGGGGCTAAAACCTTAGGAAAAACTATCGGAAAAGGTGCTTTACTTGGTGCTGGGTATGGTTTAACTGGTGGCTTGAATGAGATGGGGGCTAAGAACTTTGATTTAGGCCGACTAGCTTTGAATACTGGGATTGGTGCTGGTGTAGGTGGTGGAGTTGCTGGCTTAGGCTATGGCTTGGGTAAAGCTTGGAATAAGTATTCTCCTGCGACTGAGACTAAAACCGAGACCATAACTACTATGGGAGATGCTACTCCATATCAGGAGGCTTTGAATAACTTAAAAAATAATGCTACTTCTAGTGCTAGATACTCTGATGTGGCTACTAACCTTCCAACTAAACAGGGATTGGATATATCACGAGTAACACTTAATAATCTTGATGACGAAACACTTAAAAAGCTATTTAGGAGTGGCGTTAAGAATGCCAAGTCGCAAGTGGTTGGTGCAGATACTAATGCACTGACTACTGCCCTCACTGAGAATAAAAACTTGCTACAGGACTTCTTAAAGAATGGTGTTCCAACAACGACTACCACTTCTACTACTGCCGTACCAATAGGAAAACTCCAACGCTTGAAAACATTTGCCTCTAATATACCGAATATGGGTAAAGACTTAGCTAATACTAAGGTAGGGACTAATGTTGCGAACCTGCTTAAGACTAAGAAGGGCAAAGTCCTACTAGGTGGTAGTGCTGGTCTTACTTTGGCTGGTTTAATGAAGAATAGAAATGATAATATTGGGCAACTCTCTGATGAAGAGATGCAGGAGCTATATAATTATATATATGGAGGAGGACAATAAAAATGGCTAATATAAGTGGTGCTCTAATGAAACTGGGGGGGAGTGCTTTAGAAAAAGGTTCTAAAAAGGCTATAGAAAAAGTAGCTAATAAAGCTATAGAAGAGGTGGCTAATAAAGCTGCAACTAAAGCTATTACGAAGTCTTTAACTAGAGGCTTGACTGGTGCTGGTATATCTTCTATGAATAAAAATGCTGGCTCTACTTTGGATGGTATATTGGGAAAATCCTCTGGCTTAGTCCTCCCTAATGCAAAGAAACCTGTAGGCATTAACCTAGCTGAACAATATGCCGATACTCCTCTTGCCAAGACTGCCCAGCAGGAGCTGGCTGAGATAGCTGATAGAAATACTAAGCTCGTTACAGATTTGGCTGATGAACCTGATAATATGTGGTTCTCTGATAGAGAGCTAAAAGACACCACTGTTAGGAAACTTTACCCAGGGAATGCTACTAGCAGAATAGGCTCTAACCCTGATACAATTATCCCTGCTGACAAGCCTGAGCTCGCCAAAATGATTAAAGATGGCAAGCTTAAGGTCGCACACGGAACAGGCAGGGAAGGTTATGGTAGTATGAAAAACTATGAGCTTACTGGTAAGCCACTATCTTATGAAGAGAAAAATAGCCTACTTGATGCTATTAAAGAGGCTCTTCCTGAAGAAGATGCCGAAGGCTTGGCTCTTGAGGCTGAGAATACAATTAACCCTAACCAGCTACGACTTATTGACCAGAATACTGCCCCTAAGGAGACAAAGATTGAGATAACTCAGCCCAGAACTCGTAAGAAGAATATAGATGTAGCTCTTGGGAATAGAGAGGCCAAAATTGGAAAACCTGTATCTAGTATGGGCGTAGATGAGGTTGTAACTGAAACTCCAATAACCACTAATCCTGAACTAGCTAACCAAATAGCCGAACTTCGTGCTCAAATCGGCTCTACAAGTGGTTCTAGTGCTGGAATGGGTAATAATGGTGGTGGAGGAATGGAAACGCAACTGCCAGGCTCTGATGGCTTTAATGTAAAGCTTAAAAATGGTGAAACTACTAATGTAAAGATTGGCACTGGTGCGACTGGTTCTACAAGGCAACAAAGGGCTGTGCGTAAGCTTGATGATATGACTGCAAAGAGTATGAATGCCAGTAATAAGCAGTATAAGAATATAGTTGGGAAGTCTGGCTCTATAGATGGGCACTATAAGACCGTAGCCGAGAGAATACGAGCTGAGAAGATTGACCAAGCTAATGTAGCTGAGAAGGCTCAAGCTGCACTCTCCCTGCGTGAAGATATAAAGCAACAGGGGTTACAATATGCTGAGGCTAATGGTGTTACTATGGACTTATCTAATATAGATAACACGATTGGTTTGAGTGCTACTCAAAAGCGAAAACTAGCTGAGTTGGGTCTTGGTTTAGATGATATGCTTGGTGGCAATGGTATTGTTACTCCTACACAGGCTGAGGATATATACAAGACCCTCCGAGATTATGCTTATAACTGGAGTGATAGTAAGGATGCTCTAACTAAGATGGCTGGCAATGCTTGTGAAAAAGAGGCTGAGGCTGTCCGAGATATAATTGACAAGACTATGGATAACATAAATGTTGATTATAAGACCTCTTTGATTGAAGATGCTGCAAGAAATGGCGAAGACCCTGCCTATTTGAGAAAAATAGCTGGGAAACCTGATTTTAAGTTCTCTGATTTGAGAAAAGACCAGTCTGACTGGATTACTATAAATGATTTGGCTGGCAATAAGATAAAAGAAGGGCCGACTGTTAATGTATTTGGGACTGATACTGGGATACCCAACCCTCTAACCTCTGGTGCTGAGAGGATTAAGGAGAAGATTTATGAGCGACAAGCCTATGGACCAAGAGGTTCTGGAGGAGCTGGTGGTAATATGGGTGGTGGGAGTGTTCCTCCTACTGGTGGCTCTGGTGCTGAGAACAATATAAACTTTGAGACCGTTGGTGGAAGAACTGGAACTTTAGGAAACCTGCTAGGGAAGGCTAAGACTGCTGGGCTGGTGGGAGCTGGTGTTCTTGGTGGTATGATGCTTGGAGGTGGTGGAGGAGGCTCTAACGGAGGTTCTACGGACTTTTCTGCTATGAGCTATAGTCCTATGAATACTGCTACTGAGGCTGAAGATGACCCTTACTCTACTATGACTATAGGTGGATATACCTATGACCAACTTGAGGCTGGATATACTGCTGCACTGATGGCTGGTGATACGGATGCTGCAAAGCTGATAGCTAATATGATTAGTATGCTGGATGATAAAATAGACCGGTATAAAGACCAGAAGGAGAGTGATAGCTCTGGGATTGCTTCTAAACAAAAAGCTGCACTGAATGTTCTAAGTGGCTTAATGAATAACTACCAATCTCAAGGTCCGATTGCTGGTAGATTTACTGCCTTTATGAACTCTTTGACTGGTGGTGGCTATAACCCTTCCGTAGCTGCATATGATAGTGGTGCTCAAGGCTCTCTGGGTACTATAATTAAGGCTCTTGGTGATACTGGTGCTTTGTCTGAAGGCGACCAAAGAAGGGCTTTGGAACTTCTACCTAAGACTACTGATAGCGAGCAAGCTGCAAAGTATAAATACCAACAACTTATTCAAATTTTACAAGGAGCTGGGGCTCAGTAAAGGAGACCAAATGTCATTAGCTGGAGGAATAATAAAATATACAGGAGGGGAGCTAGCAAAAAGTGCTGGTAAGGGCATTGTTAAGGCTGGTGCTCAATCTGCTTTGAACTCTTTAGTGCCTGAGATAGCTACTAAGGCTGTTACTAAAGCTGGAACTGGATTAGCTACGAATACTCTATCTGATTTAGTGTCAAATCTGCCTAAAGCCACTCTTGAATATGCTCCAGGCGGGATGTCCCAAGATACATACCAATATCTTCTCTCTGCTGGTAAAGCTAGAGAGGATTTGTATAACAAGCTAGGGCAAAATATATCTGATGCTGATAAAGCTCTGGGTGGATGGTGGAACTGGAATAAAAATGGGAGAACCACTAACTTTAGTGATATAGACCGTAATTTATCCAAAGAACTTATAAGACAACAGGGGGATAAGCCTGTGTATAGAGTAGAGGTAAGACAAACTCCACGATTTGGCGAAAAGGTTGATTATAATAGCCGAGTTGGTGATAATGTGTCTTTTACATCTGATATACGCTCTATAAGAAACTATTTGGAGAGTTTGAATGATAAAAATAATGTATATTCTGCCCAGCTATATAAGTCTATGGCTACCCCTGAAAATACTGTAATCACACCTGAGGTGTTTGGCTCTTCTAATAGTATGTTGGAATATGTGTTGAACACCCCTAAAAGTTTAGAGCCAATCTCTACTAGGTATCCTGCTATTGAGGGAAATTATGGAGAGATGCTGGATGCGTTAGAAAGAGATATGATGGAGGATTTGAAAAACAGTGGTGCTGAAAAGTATTTAGGAAAACCAAAAATACAGTCTTCGCCAGCCGAAGAGCCATATATAACTCTATATCACGGAACGCCTAACAAATTTGAGGACTTTGATGAGAGCCTTCCGAGTGTATGGTTCTCTGATAGTGATAAAAACCTCAGAGATACTGGTCTGAGTATTAAGGGTGGCCAACCTATGAATATAATGGAGAGACAACTGCCTAAAGATTTGAAGATAGCTGATGAGGACTTGGCCGATAGGCTTACAAAGTCTCAATTACAGGATAGAGGATATGCTGGGATAGCTTATACCGAGAGAGGTCCGAATGGGGATGAGACATATTATGAGATTTTTAATCCTAACCAAACTCTTAATAAAATACCCAAAGTAAGTGATGATTTAATGTCTCCCAGAGGGTCTAACCTACTTAATGAGTATGATGATTTGGCTCAAGTTTCTACTTATGATATTCTGAATAGTCTTGGAGAAAATGCTATGGAGTTGTCTGGAGTAAAGCCAAGTGAGTTTAGAAATAAAATGCTAGATTTAATATCTGATACTGGGATAGATAGAACTGTCAGAAAAGAGCTGTTGGCAAGAAGCCCACTTGCTGTTAGGATATGGAGTAATGAAGGTGCATTAAACAAAGTCCTGAATGGTCTTGAAACTGAAATACCTAAGTCGCAAGCCTTAATGCTTGGGTATAAAATACCAGATTTAGCGACTGAGTATGCTGAAGGTATTTTGTACAACAATAAGACTGGTAATTTTTCAATATCGGGGGCTAACTTAGATGAAATAGAAAAAACTGCTGGCAAAGGTTTGCTAGAGGGTGGGACTAGAATGAGTAGCGGTGATGCTTATACACCTTCTGGGCAAAATGTCACTAAAGAAGATTGGAGAAAATACATTGATGAGAATAACTTCAAAATAAAAGGGTTTGATAGAAAAGAGCTTTCTGATGGAGTATGGAAGTCAATGCAAGATGAGATGTTTGAAGATGGAAGGCCAGGACAGCTTACTAATGCATATGATGAGATTTATACGCAAATGTCTAAACCAAAGATTTTGAATGGCAGTATAGAACAGTACCCTACTGGAAACTATGAAGAGATGGGGAACAGTTACTTGGATAAATTGCTAGATATGTCTGGTGAAAAAGGTGGTAAAAGTAGATTATCTAAAATGATGCTTTCTGAGATAGAACTTAGCCCTCAGCAACAAGAGTTTTTCAAAGATAGTGTTATTAGAGATGCTGAGGGTAACCTGATGCCTATGTATCACGGAACTAATAACGATTTTACGGTCTTTGATATAAATAAGTCTGGGAAGTCTAACACAATTGCTCCTGTAGGGTTCTGGTTCACACCAAATGAGCAAGGAGCTAAAAAATTCGCTAGCTCTACTTGGTATGGGGATAACCCTGAGGCGAAAGCTATGAAGGTATATCTTAATATAAAAAATCCTAAAGTATATGAGAGTGTAAATAATACTTCTAAGATAAATGAGCTTACAAAAGAAATGGAACTTTATAAAAAGCAGGCCGAGGAAGCTCTTGATAAAATGGTTGGTGAAGGAAGATATAGTGAGTTGTATAAAAATAAACGAAATGAATATAGTGTATTGTCTAAAAAGGCTAGAGATATTGAGAACCAAATAGAAGATTTGGCTTATGAAGATGCCTATGAACAATTTAGGTCTGATGTATATGCTATGGAAGGCAAAAGCCCAAGAGAGGCTAATATAGCTGGTATGGGTAGTGGGTTAAGTAATTCTTTGGAGACAATACCTAAGTTTGTTGAAAGGCTAAAGAGCGAAGGGTATGATGGCATCATAATTAAGGGAACTCGTTATGATTCAGATACTCTAGGTGGTAAGAATGACCAATATATAGCATTTGACCCAGAACAGATTAAAAATGTGGATAATCTTAATCCTACTAATAACCCTGATATTAGGATGTCTAAAAATGAGCCATCTCTGGTGGAAATGGCGAAAAAACTAAAAGCAATGAAAGCATCACAGGATATGTCTGATGGGATAAAAAGGATAGGGAGTGCTGAGGTTGCTGCATTAAATGAAGATACTCTACCTGAAGGTTGGAAGCAACTTGAAAAATATCTTGATACTGCTGATACTAGACTTGAAAAAAGATTAGGCAAATCTCGCTCTAAAATAACAAAACAAGATTTGATAGAGTTTTTGGAAGAGCAGGGATATGATACTGAAGGAACTAAGAATGACCTTTGGAAGAACGCTTTAATGGCTATAGATGATGAAGCTGTGAATGAGCTTTATGATGCTGGAGGAGCTGCAGGAGAGTTCTTACAAAATAGACTTCCATTTAGGTCTGCAGGGACTATGAGGGATGCAACTCATTTTTATATAGGTAATAAGGGTAGAACAGGTAGATTAGATGCCGAGTATTCTGATAGATTAGGCATAGGGAGAAGCAATACACCTATGGCCGATAATACTGTGAGCTGGGGAAGTAGTGCTGGAGGTAGCTATTCTAAGGGTGGATTTGGGACTAACCCTAATTGGGCTACTGGTGAGAGTGGGGTTTCTACAACTGCTCACGAGCGTTTTCACGCTTGGCAAGATATAAATAAGTTTGATTGGGATGAAAGAGTTGGTGATGCTATAGATGAGCTTAGAAGTGAGCTTAAAAAATACTACCATAATGAGGATGAAATAAAGAAATACTGGGGTAATTCTAAGACTAATTATTATATGAATGAAGAGGAACAAGAGGCTAGAATGCTCCAGAGTTATCTAGATAATGAAGGATTTACTAATACCTATAGAAAAAGTCTAGATAAAGGAACTGAGTGGGGAGATGAAATAAAGCCAGCCTTTGATAAGTTCTACAAAAAGCTCCGAGCATTGTCTAAAGCTGGTGTAGCCCTCCCAGCTATAGCTGTGCTGTTTGGTTTAAGTGCTAATAGTGAAGAAAATAAAGAAAAAACCTATTGACAAAATAATTCTAGTGCGATATTATAGAGGTATCAGGCATACCTTAGTCTATGGGGATGCCTTTTTGAATATAAAATAATAAGAAAGGAATACTATGGCAGTATTTAGTGAAAGAGTTACAGCTATCACTTACAATGATATTATGCCTACCATTGTGGATGCTGTTAATAACTCTAACATTCTCACTGCTCGTGTAATGAGCAATGTGAAAAGCTGGAAGGGTGTCAATATGAAACAACCTATCCGTATTGCTAACTCCAATACTGGTGGTTCGTTTGATGGTCTTGACCAATTTGATACTTCTACCACGAATAATACTCGCTCCCTCACTTGGTATGTGAAGGCTTATGAGCAGAGTGTTGTTATCCCAGGCATTGAAAAGGCTGTGAATGGAACTAGCGACAAGCAAGTTATCGCACTCCTTACTGATAGACTTGATGAGGCTAAAATCTCTATGACACAAGCTATCGGCGATTTGCTCTATGGTATGGGTAATGGTAAAGACATTGAAGGTCTTGGTCTTATCGTTGATGATGGTACTGCGACCTCTAACTATGGTGGCTTGGCTAGGACCGTAGCTGGCAACGCTGCAGATGTTACTGCTGCGGCTGGTGGTGCATTAACTCTTGACCTCGTTGGTGCTGAGTTTAGTGCTGTAAGTGCTGCAGGTGCTGCAAACGAAGCTCCTACTATGGGTATCACTACTCAAGCTGTTTGGGATTTGTTTGAAAAAATCCTCGGTACAAGGATTCACGCTAACTATGATACCACTTCTATTGCTGGGTACAATAAAGTCTCTGGGAAAACTCCTATGGGTACTTCTATCCCTGCTGCAGAACTTAAGGGTGCGGCTGGCTTTAACGCTATCTCATTCCGTGGTCGCCCAGTTGTAGCTGATGACAAATGTACTGCTGGTGTGTTCTTCTGGCTCAATGAACGCTATCTTGAGTTCCGTAGGCTCATCTCTAAAGACCTTAAGCAAGTCTCTTCTGTTCCTGAAAAAACTGAGGGTCCAGATGAAGATATTAAGCAACCAAGCTTCTTACAGCTTAAGGACTTTATGGCTCCGATTAACCAATTCGGTGAAATTGGTGCTTTGATTGTAATGGGTAACTATATCTGCCGTGCTCCTCGCCGTCAAGGTAAAATTACTGGCATTACAACTGCTAGCTATTAAAATTAACTAAATAAGGAAAGGAAAAAGTATGAACTACGATGCTAATGCACAACTAGTTGAAGGTAGTGTCTATGATGTAGATGATGCTCCTAAATATAAATTAGGTAAGACCATCACTACTGATGATGGCAAAACCTTTGCTTATGTCAAAGCTACTGCTGCACTGACTGCTGGCACTACTTATAAGGTAGGTTCGCTTGCTATCGGCACTGTCGTCCAAGATGGTGAAGGTAAAATTAAAATCTCTGCTACTACTCCAACTATCATCACGAATGTAAGTGGTGCTGATGTTGAAGGTGCTTTGATTAAGATTACCGATACTAATAGCAATGTTGTAGTTGCTCCTATTGAGAGTGCTACTGATGATGGTGCTACCTATATCTATGGTGTAGTAAAAGGTGTAAAGGCTACGGATACCCTCGCTGGTGTTGCTACTACTACTGCTAACTTCTGTGGTGGTGCTGTGTCATCTGGCAAAGCTCAGGGAACTCCTATGGTCTCTATAGCTTCTGGCAAATATGGCTGGGTCTTGCTCCAAAGTCCTGATGCTGTATCAGCCTAGTATAGCCACCTAGAACCAAATTAGCCCCTATGATGGGGCTTTTTTGGTATAATAAAATAGAGATTATCTAGTACCTTAAAACTTAGATATAAGGGGGTGATTTATGTGGCTAAGAACAAAAGAAGAGAGGCTGATAGTGGATTTTGTGATTGCCATCATATTCTGTTCCAGGGAAGGCATTGGAAATGTGGATGGGCTAAGGTTCTGAGAGAACACGAATACTGTAAAGCCTATATCCCTCAAGCTACTCTGCATAGGGAGATACACTCTAAAATCCACGATGTACCTACTCCGAATGGGGCCGATTGTAAAGTAGCAGTAGAAGCTCTGAATAACTGGTTAGAATCAGGATATATCTCGCTAGATGATAGGCTTGATAGAAGGATTGAAGTGCTAACTTGGTGTTTTAGAGCTAAATGCCCTGCTACTACTGCTATTTTGGATTGGCAGAAAGAAATTGTATCTAAGTTCTACGCTAAGGGAGGCTGATGTCTCCCTTTTTTAGGTATTGACAAAAGGCTTATGGTATGATATAATCAGATTGTCATAAAATAAAACGAGAAAGGAGAAATTATGACTAAAGAGGATAAAAAACAATATAAAATACTGACTGAAGAGGATATAAAAATTATCCAGTCTGACCCTGTGGGATTGGCTGAATATGTAGTCCGAAGTAAGATTAAAGAATGCAGAAAAACTGCTCTTATCATAACTCTTATATTTATGGCTATTGCCTTTGGTACTGGAGTAATGGTAGGTATGACTTGGACTAAGAGTTCTATCCCTAATAATGTAGTACAAATACAAGTGGGTGATAATGCACCTACGACTGTAGAAGAGACTGCTGAAGTGGAAAAATAGATGGCTCTGCTGAGCCTGTCCAGCCAGTAGAGCCTTGTGATGTAGTCAGAACCGAAGTATCTAGATGGACTGACTGGGACATTAACACTATGGTAGCTATATCAGAGGCTGAAAGCCACTGTAGAGCTGATGCTGTGGGGGATACGAATATAACTTACTCCGAGAATGGTCGCACTTATGGATATTCTGTGGGAGCTTTGCAGGTTCGTATTCTCCCAGGCCGAGAATGGTGCGAAACTGGAGATTACTATGAATGTGCTCATATAATCTGGGCTGGACAGGGATATAACGCTTGGAGTGTATTCACCTCTGGCAAATACCTGCAGTATATGTACTAGGATATAACAAAATGACCTATGATGATATAACATAGGTCTTTTTGTTTAGAATAGGCTTAAAACGGCTGTTAGTGACCTTTAACGCTATTTATCCAAGTAGGCTCTTGCTGTTTTAGCCGAATATCGTTTAGCTCTTGCTGTGTAAATACTTCTGTCTCTGAGTTCTCGTTTTCTGGGGATGGGTCAAAGGTACAGAGGGCAGTATCATCTCCATTCTCCAAGATGCCCTTCTTAATTAGCTCCCCTCTGATGTATTCTGAAGATATAGCTGTGTTAGTCTGGGCTATAATTTCTTGAAAAGCCTCTATAAGCTTCTTCTTAGGTATTTTTTTGCCTCTATCTTTTAGCATCTCTGCCCAAGTGTAGATACCTGCGAATGCTCCGTTGATGCAGTGCAGAAAAGCTACATTATTTTGGTCTAAGTGATATTTTTTGCTCATAATTTATTTTCTCCCTCCGTGCTTATTATTTATTATTCCTATTAGCCAGGCTAGTACCATTAGGGCTATTAAGCTTGATACCCATCTCATACTCCCTCCATCCCGTATTCTTTAGCCTCCTTTGGGTAGTATTTGATAAAGTCTGGGTTTGGGCTACCATCTGGAAGATATGGCTGGATTAAGTCCATATCGTGCTTTTTGGCTTGGCTTTCTAGGTTATATGACTGGAGCTGGGAGCCAACTACTGCTTTAGATTGGAATGGTGCATCCTTTGGGTTTTTGTAGTATTTACCATTAAGCAATATCCCCATATTCTATACCTTCCTTTATCTTTTTATAGTTCTGGTTTCTTATCTCGGTAGGGGTCTTAGGAACTATTATGTGATTAGTGCTAGAATAGATTGGCTTAGGTTTAGTGAATGGGTCCGTAACTTTAGCCTCTTCCTGAATTACTGGCTTTTCTATGTTTAGATTAGATACTTTATTCAATATATCTATGATTAGAAAAGTATTAAGTATTAGGGCTAGTAAAATGAGTATGATGGTTATCAAGATTAAAATGTCCATTGTCTATCCTTATATGCCAGAACCATCTGGGTAGTTATTAGCTTTGCGATTACTGAATGGCTGTTGATTACTGCCTCCCGGATTACTATAGCTGGGTCTATGATAGACATAGAGAACATATTGTCTGCTACTCCATTTTTTAGATTATACCCTACATTTGGAGCGAAACTATCATCTTGGAGGCCAGAGTTTTCTAGGAGGTCTTTGTAAGGGCATTTTAGATATGGTATTCTAAGCTCTTCTGCTATGTCCCTAAGGCAAACTCCTCCACCTGCTACTACCCCTCCTGCTAATGCAGATTTAGCTGCACATACTGCATCATCTACACGAAGCTTTACTTCTCCCCTCTCTACTGCTGATGCCCCACCTACATAGATGGTGGCTACATTGGCTGTGAGGCGAGCTATACGACCCTCTAAGAAGGCTCTGTCCTGAGGTTCTGCTTTAGCTAGTTTGGATTTAAGCTCTTTGACTACTTTATTTATTTCTTTAGGGTCTCCCTTCCCCCCTAAAATGGTGGTCTCTCTCTGAGTGATGGTTACACTCTCTGCCATACCTGCGAACTCTTGGAGCTTATATTCTGATGGATTGCCTGAATATACTTTACCACCTGTGTAGAGTGCAACATCTTTTAGAAGAACCTCGTAGCTATTGCTTTGGGGCTTTACTACACAAGCATCAAAGTTCCGATTAAGCTCTAAGACCCTTAGTGCATCTCCTGCTATGTCTGCGAAGAATACTGCCTTTTGGTAGTTATGGGTTCGGATATGTTCTAGGATTGGGATTATCTCATCTTGCCGAGTGATAGTGGAGCTGAGGATTATAACTGGAGTGTTCTCTAGGACTGACCTATTGCCATCTAAGTCATTAATGAGTTTGGCATCTTCGTATCCTGATGGGATATACATACCCTTGACTATATTGGTGGATACTCCGAGAGAGCCTACATAACTGACATTAATGCCTCCATATTCTCCTACTTCTGAGACTACATCATAAATTAGCTCACCTAAGCCTTCATCTCCTGCCGAGATTATACAAGCTCCCTTTAATAGTTCTGGTGTTATCTTCTTTTCGGTTTTCTCAGCGATTTTAGCGAGTATTAACGGTACATAACTCTCTATGAGCTTAGCTACTTCTACCCTACTGGCTCCGTTCTTTATTTGCTGCATAGCCCACCAGTATAAATGGGCTGATAGAATTGCCGAGAGGGTAGTCCCATCTCCTGCTGTCTCGTTGGTTCTTTTAGAGGATTGTTTAACTACTTTGATGGCCATATCTTCTATAGCATCTTCTACTTCTAGCTCTTCTAGGTTAGAGACACCATCGTGACTGATGGTAGGAGCTGAGGCTCTGTGTTCTATCATCACATTACCTCCCTTACAGCCGTAGGCAGTTCTGGCCACCTCGTAGAGAGTTCTGATACCTCTACCTATGCCCTTATCTAAATCTTCCCCTGTGATACAAACTCTATTCAGCGATGGTTTGCCCATTTTTATCCTCCTTTATGTATGCTACTATATCTTCTGGCTGGATGATGGATAGTGATACACCATCTATGGTAAAGTCTATGGAGTTACTATCATCATATATTATCTTTTCGCCTATTGGGAGCTGAGCTATATAGCTTGAGACACCCTTCACTACTGCCACCGACTTCCTGTCATATTTTCTGCTCTCAGTGGAGAATGAAGAAGAGCCATTTTGGATTGGCTGTATAAGTATCCTGTTTGGCTTGAGTTCTATATTTTCTAAAAGCATATTTTATCCTTTCTCGCTTATTTATTACTTATAAGCTTATTATAGCACACTATCAAAAAAGAGGCTAGTTCCAAGAACGAGAAAGGAGTTCTAGCCTCACTCTTATTATAAACCATTGAACAACTTTTGTAAATTGTGGAAAACTGTGGGAGGGGTAGGTCAAAATGAGCTGGGGGTAGGTCAAAATGAGCTACCCCCCGAATAGGGGTGAGGTAGGTCAAAATGAGCTACATAGAATATAAGAATATAAAGAAGAATATAGTTGAGCAAAAGCTATGAAGGGAGCTTTTGCTCACTAAATTGGTATTGACACACTTGTAGCTTATGGTATAATCAAATTGCCAACTAAAGCCAATAAGGAGGTAAAAATGAAGAACGAGAATGGCGAAGGTACAGGCATAACCTATGTAATAATGCCTATAGAAATACTACAAAATAAAAACTTAACTCCATCTGAGAAGATACTCTACTGCTATCTATCTCTCTTTAAGAAGGGGGTGTGCTTTCAAAGTAATGATAAGCTGGCTGAGATGACTGGCTTAGATGAGAGCACTATTAAAAGAGGGCTTAAAAAGCTTGGGGATATGCAGTATGTCTTTGTAGAGTTTGTGAATAATAACTCTGCTATGAGAAGAATATATGTAGTGATGGATAATCCTAAGAAGCTGGCTTACTTATCTAGGAAGGGGATGTTTAGTTTGGATAAAAAGCCTGAGCCTATTGCTAAACTTGAACCTCCTGTGGGTAATGCCCCTATACCTGCTTCTAGGCCGAGAAGAGCCGATTATGCCTCCGAGAAAGAATATGAGGATGCCTTTTACAAATGGAACTCTAAATGATATAATAAAAGTAGTATCATCATTGATACCTAGTACATTACAAGTAAGATGTTGGTACTTTGTACCGAACACACCTCCCAAACTCTTTGGTCTTAATACACTTATGTTTAAGTAAGACCATCTGGTAAAATAAAAACATCTTCCTACAAAAACTTCACTTAAGGTAGCCCTTAACCTCGCAGTTCGGGCTACCTCTTTCTTATGTTGTGGAAAACGAGATGAAAAAAATCTAAAAAATCTTCGGAAAATCGCTTGACAATGCCATAAGCCTGTGATAGAATAGAGACATAAGGAAATAAAACGAGAAAGGAGACCTTATGAAAATAAATGTAAAAGACAAATCTACTGGAGCTACTAAAGTAGCTGTCCGTAGAGTAAAGCCAATATGGTCTATGAGTGATGATGAACTTATCAAAGCTCTAGACCTTAAAGAGAAAATCTTAGACTGGCACTATAGAGTAGAAGATAGATACCACGAAGTCTCTGACATCTACTCTGATGCTCTTGTTGAATATGTAGCCGAAGAATTGTATGACTACTGCCAAGAGCCAGAGTTTGAAGGTTATGAAAAGATTGCTGGTGGTCTAATCTCCAAGCTTGAAGATGAGCTGGTAGAAGAGATATACGAAAGAGATGATGATGCTAGGGACTTTGCTGAAGAGGTCCGTATAGCTAGAATGGGGAGGTACTAAGATGAGTGTATGCCTACAGGAAGTAATTGAGAATGGTGGCTTTGACATCATTGAGAATGTAGAAGATGCCAGATGGCTACTTAGCCAAAAAGATGAGTTTGAAAGCTTATGTGAGAAGGCTGAGGAATGTGAAGAAGATTATGAAGAATACGAGGACTTTATAGAGATACAAGAAGAACTTGGCAATACCGACCTTCCTAGCTGGGAAGAGTGGAGAAGAGAAAAATATAATAATAACTAAAGAAAGGAACGAGAAAAATGAGTGCTATTAAAAGATATGCTGAAGAGCTAATGGGTGAGGAAGGCTTTGAAGAATACTTAGATAATCAAATGGAAGGAGATATATAATGGAAAAGCTAGGATTTAGAAAATTAAGAGCTGATGAAATAGATTGTAGGATTGGAACTATTAGTGAGAAGGGTTTATCCCTTCTCCTGTATAAGGATGCTCGCTGTGATATGAATGTTCTAGATGAGACTGTAGGTCCGTTGAACTGGAAGAGAGAGCACACTAGGGATAACCAAAACTGCGTAGTGTCTATATGGGATGGTGAAAAGAAGGAATGGATTAGTAAAGAGGATACTGGAACTGCTAGTAATACTGAGGCTGAAAAAGGGCTTGCCTCTGATAGCTTTAAGCGAGCCTGCGTGAATTGGGGGATTGGTAGGGAACTCTATACTGCCCCGTTTATCTGGGTAAAAGCTGAGGATTGTAATATCTCTGATGGCTATAATGGCAAGAAGAAGTGTAATGATAAGTTTGTAGTGGTAAAGCTGACCTATAAGAAAAATGGTGATATAGATGGGCTTTGTATTAAGAATACTAAAAATGGCAAGCTGGTCTTTACTCAGATGCCTATTGAAAAGGAGGATAAATAATGAACATTTTAGATTTAGACCAGAACTCTGAAGAGTGGTTTGAATACCGAAAAGGCAAATCTGGGGGGAGTGCCTTTGGCAAAATATATAAGGTGAATGGTAAAAATAACTCTGAACTCCGAGACCAATTCTTTAATATGTTGGCCGAGAGAGTGGCTAGGCCAATGACACCTAATGACTATATGGATAGAGTGCCTGAGGGAGTTACTTTTAGCTGGGCTGTGAGAGGCCATATTTTAGAGCCTGATGCTGCAAAAGCCTTCTCGGTAAAATATAATAAGGTTTTGGAAGATGGGAAGGTCTGGGCTAGTGATGATACCTATGGTAGCTATGTAAGCCCTGATAGAGTGATTAAGAGTTCTGATGGTAAGATTAGGGAGGCTGTGGAGATTAAGTGCCTCTCTTCTGAAAAAGTATTAAAAGTATGGTGGGATAAAAGGCAACTCAAAGATGGGCAAAGCGACTTCTTAGCCATACCAAATAATGAGTATAAAGCTCAGGTCTTGAAATACTTTATGGTGAATGATGACCTAGAAACTTTATACTGGATAGTCTATACCGACCTCATACCTGAGCTGGAGCTACAAGTATTAAAAATTAGGAGATTTGATGTCCAAACCTATGTGGATGAAGCTAAAGAAGTTGAGATGATATATTTAGCTACTTTGGATAGAGCTGAGAAAATGATAAAAGAGGCTTGACAAGCCATAAGCCTAGTGATACAATAGAGATGTAAGCATAACCAAAAACGAGAAAGGAGA
>Ga0310696_10001024_pt1 | contig 41161 bp, 21 predicted proteins | sample AusTroGonzalo_MG_4_FD_203885 | JGI IMG/M metagenome (GOLD analysis project Ga0310696, IMG submission 203885) | Bovine rumen microbial communities from tropical cattle in Woodstock, Queensland, Australia - Gonzalo_02 (v2) (version 2) | ecosystem: Host-associated > Mammals > Digestive system >... | reverse complement strand
ATGTTGGCAACAAGAACAGACACCGTAAGGGCAAGAATAGCCCCCGAGTTGAAGAACTCGGTTGAGAGGATATTCTCGTCCCTTGGCATGAACTCATCGCAGGCCATCGTCCTCTTCTTCAAGCAGGTCGAACTGCACAACGGCCTTCCTTTTGAAGTCAAAATTCCGCCGAATCCGCCATTGAACATGGCCACGATGACGGATGAGGAGATTGACGCCGCGCTTCAAGTAGGCTTTGACGACATCGCCGCAGGTAAGTGCGTCCCCCTCGAAAAGGCCCGTGCAGACTTCAGGCGGAGACATGCGAAATGGTCGAATACTCCATCGAGATAACAGAGAGAGCTCGGCGGGACATAGACGAGGCGTTCGACTACATCGCCTTCCACCTTGAAACCCCCCAAGCCGCCTACGACCTCACGGATGCGATATACTCAAGCATAAGCGATTTGTCTTCCATGCCAGAGAGATTCCCGGCGTGGAAGCGGGAACCCATAAAATCGAGGGGGGTGAGATTCATGGGCGTGAAGAACTTCAACGTCTTCTACGCCGTCAACAAAAAGCTACGCCGCGTCAGCGTTTTCCGCATTCTCTACAATCGCCGCAACATCTGACGCCGGAAACGAAAAAAGCGGTCACGCCACTCCGAAGAACGACGTGACCGCCTTTGCAGAAACGCTTCTACTCGCGGGCCTTGCTGTCGGCGTATCCACCTTGGGAGGCGGACGCTGGCGTTGCGTTCATGGCCGTGCCGCCGCCGTCGTTGAGAGGTCTTCAACGATCCCCTCGTAGGCGAGCTGGGCAAGCGCGTGGAGGTGCGCATCGTCGACCTCAAAATCGGCTACTGCACGGGCTGGAGACAACCGCTTTTTAGACCATAGGAGCGCTCTTTTTAGACCATAGGGCAAAGCATTTTAGACCAGTAGCAAAATCATTTTAGACCAATGGGAGAACCGATGTGGGCCAGTCGGGGCAACTTCCGTGAATTCCATAGTCTGTCTCCGCCACAGGCACGGATATGGTATAATATTCGCCGTGAATGACTATGACAGATTCCGGCTTCCCCATGAAGCCTCGTTTATTTTGAAATGGCTCGCCATATCGCTACTGCTGCTTTTAGCAGTGCCGGCAGTGCTAGCAAATGCAATGACATATTGCCATATCCTGCCAAAGATCATCTCCGGATATTTATTTTCCCGGTTCGATACGGTGTTTGCTGGAGGGGCCTTTGATCAAGGAGGTCTTACAAAACCTGCCATGAGCATTTTCATGATGGAGGTGTTTGCCGCGCTTGGATACAGTCTAGCTGTACGAATATCTCGACCACAATGGTGGCGTATTGCGTGTATTATGGCATGCCTTGCGGCCTTCGTTGCCCCCGTCGCGCTGACCGTGCATTATTCATGGGAACTTACTCGTTACATAGCGGTAATGGGGATAACGCCAAGTCGGATTATGGGCGTAAGGTTCGCAATACTATTCCTTTTCGTGCCGTTGGCCTGCTTGGCAGGATGTTTTGTCGGCGCGAAGTCCATAAAACGAGTGGCCATTACCGCTGGGATCTGTCTACTTGTGGCTTACATGATGTTCAGGACAGTCGATACCGCCGCTCGAAAGTCTATATCCTGCCATCCACGCCCGAAGCTGTGCATGCCAAACATGATTTGGGTGCCAGACACACCAGAAACATCACCAGATTATGGCCTAAAGGAGATTCTCTTTTATTAAACCTAAAAATCGCAGTTGAAATTCCTAGCTGTATAATCTTGGCCACAAAGAACAGGAGAAAGAGGAGAAAAGTCAGAATTTGAGACATCTATCATTCAGAAGGAAGAAACGGTATTTCACCATCTGGGTGATGTAATTGGTTATCAATTGATGCCACAGAATCTTCCAAATACGAGTGAAACACCTCCTGTTTCTCCTGTTCTTTGTGGCTAACACGAGCAAGGGTGACATCCAACTGCGACATTTAAGTTAAAGTAACAAGGAAAGGATGACAGAAAATGAACAGAAGAGAATTCGTTAAAGGCGCGGTTGCCGTTGCGAGCACAACGGTTCTGTCGCATCATGCATTCGCAAATGAAGGAGGAAAGAAAATGAAAACAGCCGTCGTCTATTTCTCGTGGAGCTTATTGGCGACGCGGCGAAGGTGCTGCCGCCCAAGGCGTTCAGCGGCTCGTCAATCAAGTCGAGCGTCGCGGCGATAGAAGCGTTTGTCAGTGAGAGATTGGCGGCGAAGTAAATCTCAATGGTTCGTCCGTCCAGTTTGGCGGACGGTGTGTCCGAAATGGCGCTTATACATTTGGTATAACTGATTTGCTGAGGTGAATCGCAGGGCCTTGACGATTCCGCTTACGCTTTCACCGCGACATATCCGTCGTCGTACTTCGTTCATCCTGGCATTTGTGATAGCTCTATGGATTGTCGTACCCGAGACTTGTGAAAAACGCAGTTCGGCAAGACGCCGCGAGCATCCAAGGTGGGCGACGACATCTTCTGGAGAGATGTTGTTCATGAAATTTGCGGAAATGAAGTCGAGCGCGATGTTGACAAGTCTTGTGGCGGACACCGAACGAGCCGTTGACTCCCCTGCGAACACGCCCCTTGCCGGTATGAGCACCTCATGCCGGCGGCCTTTCCACTTCGGGTGCCTGAACAGGAATTTGAGCTCCTGCACGGCCATCTGCCCCATCTTACGCGAGTTCAGCACGACGCTTGAAATGGTCATGCCGCATTTGGCGTGCTGCGATGCGTCGTTGTCCACGCCTACGACCGCAACCTGCGACGGAACCAAAATCCCCTCCGCCCTGCATGCATTGATCACGTCTGCCGCGCGCATGTCGGAGGCGGCCATGACCGCGGCGGGCTTTGGCAATGCGAGTACCCACTGCCTCAGTCTTAAAAGGTATTCTTCACGAGGAAGGGTAATGTCCGGCGAGCCTGCGAACACCGAGGTTTCGCAACCGCCGCGGCGCTTCATTGTCTGCCGGAAGGCCGTCATGCGTTCGTGCGAATAGAACGTTTCAGGCTGTTCGTGGACATATCCGGCGGATTCGTAGCAGCCGCGTTCGAGGAGGTGGAGAGCCGCGCGGCGACCTACGTCCGCATTGTCCGTCCACACAGTGGCGGTGGCGTCGCTGCGTGCGGAGAGTCGCCGGTCGGGGATGTCCACTAGGGCTGTTGGAATGTTAGACTTTGCGATCTTCTTCATTACCTCGTCGGTCCCTGGCATTGACAGTATGATGCCGTCGTATGGCTCGCCTAGTTCGTTGACGAGGTCGGCGCTCGTGAAGCATTCGCCGGGTCGGACGGTACTTAGATGCCAATTGCTTGTGTTTGACATTGCGTCGAGGATGCCCGAGAAATGCTCCCTACAAGCAAAGAAGAGCAATGAGTATACTGCCAGGACGTTGTATTTGTCTTTGTTCATGGCAAAGAGTATATCATAATTTTGCGCAGAATAGAACGGTTTCGTTTCGTAAAACAGAATAAGTGGTCTTGCGTTTGAATGTGAGCATCTGATATAATCGCTGTCATCAAAGAGAAAATGTATAAAGGAGAAAGCCATTATGAAACAACGTCCTGGCAAAATGCAATGTGAAAGACTCGGCAGCGCGGCCGGCGGCAGACTCTCCTCGGTTCTTGCGGTAGGACTCGCGTTCGCTGCAGTCCAGGCGATCGCCGCGCTCAAATACGAGCCGTCCAACTACGCAGCGAGGGAAAACCTGCTCCTGCAGCTTGACGGTATCCGCAACACCGGGCTTCTCAAGGCGCATGACAACAATGCCTCGCGGTGGATTGACCTTGTAGCGGGGAACAGCGTCTCGTTTGGAAACAAGACCGGCAGCGGGGTGACGAGCGAATGGACGGATGATGGCTATGTCTTCGGCGGCGGCGAGATCGGCCGTCTTGCCGATGCCATCAACCCCGGCAACGCGTTCACCATCCAGCTCGTCTTCGACGCCGACAAGTCGACACAGACCGCGAACTATCCCTTCTTCTTCGACTGCGGCGGCGACAACTGCGGGGTTTACACGTATAAGGGCGACAACAACCAGCTCATGTTCCGGGTCAAGGCCGTCAGCAACGTCAGCGACGTCAGCATCAAACCATGGACAGGCCGCCACTACTACGCCACGGCGCTGTACGACAAGGGCAAATCCTCGGTCTTCGAGACGGAAACCGGTACGGTGACGGCAGGCTCCACTACGACTTCAGTCGGCTACCGGGCGTTCACGATTGGCGGTCGATGGCTTGGCACCGCCTCCGACAACGACCGCTATCTCAATGGCACGATCAAGGCCGTCCGCATCTACAACAAGGTCCTTTCGGCTGAGGAGCTCTCGCAGAACCGTGCGCTTGACGAAGTCCGTTTCTTTGGCGGCATTCCCGTCACGAACGTCGTCGTCGCAACGGCCGTTGCCGGGCTAGAAGGCAACGAGGGATCCGGCGTATATGCCATAGATGACGGCGGCTACGCATTCTCGGCGCCCGCGCGGGCGACGCTCGGCGGCAAGCTTTACGGCTGCACGGGCTACACGCTTGAAACCTGGAACGGCTCAGACTGGGGTGAGCCAACGTCCCATTCCGGCGAACTGTCTTGCGCCGCGACGGACGCATCGCGGATTCGCATCACCTGGCAGTGGCAGGAGGAAGCCGCTCCCGTTTCCGCCGGCGATGCCTACGTCGAGAGCGACGGCACGACGTTCGTCAATACAGGCGTTATGCCTGCCCCTGATCTGAAAATCGAAGTCGATTATGCATTGGCGGATTCAATTGTCAAAGATACAAAACTTTTCGGCGCCTATAAGGACGGCGCACAATATCAGAATGCCGAGTTCTACGTCAACTCCACCGGCGGCTATTCGCTTCATGTCGGAGCTGGATGGGTCGGCGGGACGTATCTTGCGATGCCGGACTTGAACCGGCACACCGTTGTCTTCGACATTCCGCAGGGGAAAGTTCATTATCTCACCGGCACCGTCACAAACAATACCGCGTCGATGAAATCCATACCTGGCCTATCCGCGACAGGAACCATTCCGATTGGGCTTTTCGGCCGCATCTCGGAAGCCAGCGGCTCCGTAAAAAGTGGTAACAGCGCTACGATGCGCATCTACGGGGCGAAGTTCTACAAGAACGGCAATCTCGTCAAAGACCTTGTTCCGTGCGTCAAGGGCGATGTCGCCGGATTCCGAGACGCCGAGAGCGGAATATTCCATTCCGCAGAATTCAACGTTGCCGGGCTCACGGCCGGCGGCAACGTCGAGACCATCCCCGACGACGGCTTCATCGAACTCTACGGCAACGACCAGACGAAGTCGGATGGTGAGAAAGGCGGACATTTCATCGACACCGGCTATACGCCCGGCCCGAACACGCGCATCGAATTCGACTACGCCTTGGCGTCAAACCGCTCTGAGAGCGGAGACTGGTACCTTCTTGTGGCGGGTAATAACACCGAGATGGCGGCACTTTATCAAAATGCCAACTCTTTTGGGGCCTGTCTCGGCACAGCCATGTGGAAGGGCGTCGGAGTGCCATCGCAGGCAAATGCCGCGCTCGTGCGCCGCACCGCTGTCTTCGACTCGCCGAACAAGGCCGTCACGCTGACGACGGCGGGCTACGCCAACTATGCCAACACGAACGACGTGTTCACGGCTTTTTCAGCCAATGCCGCTTCGCCCATCATTCTTGGCTCGACTGCCGGCAAGGGCGGTGGCTACACGCCAGTTCGCATCTACGGACTCAAGATCTACGAATCCGGCTCGCTTGTCCGCGAATACATCCCGTATGTGAAGAACGGGGCGCCGGGCCTTAAATACGGTGACACGTTCGTCAGGGTCATGTGGGATGTGAACAACGGCAAGAACGGCATGCCGAAGGCGGGCGGCGACGTCACGGTCTCATCCGACCGCGACCGCGACGCATACGTCCTCTTTACGGGAACGCAGCGCGTCGATACCGGCTACGTCCCGAACGCCAACACGAAGCTCGTCGTCGATTTCTGCTTCGCGAACGGCTACAACAAGCCGCAGCAGGAACTTTTTGACGCTGGAAGCAGCGGCCTTTACTGCCGTCTCTACACGCAAGACAGCAGTGGAACCAACGGGAAATACTCTTGGATGCTCAATGATGCGTGGGGCGTCCTCCATTCCGGCATCGCGGTTGATCATCAGCGCCGGCTGCTCATGATCGACAGCCCGAACAACCAGACCCGCCTTGAGCCTGGCGCGACAGACGGCTCCGTTTTCAACGGCGACAGCACGATTGCAAGTTGGACACGAAGCAAGAACAGCCCCAATACGTTCGTTTTCGGATCGCTTGCCGTACCGGACAAGGATAACGGCTACATGTACGCGAAAGCCCGCCTCTACCGCCTTACGATCTGGGACAACAACCAGAAGGTGCGCGAATACGTGCCGCGTGTCGTCAATGGCGTGGCGGGACTATACGACCTCGTCAACGGCGGCAATCTGCTCACGGCCAGCGGTCTCGCGGTTTCCGGGTGCGGTCACGAAGGCGAAGAGGAGTGGATCATACGTCCACAGGGCGCGGTGCTGAGGAAAGGGGATGCGGCAGCGGTCATTTCTGCAGGTGTGGTTGGTGCGCAGTACTACAGGTGGAAGAAGAACGGCGAGTCGATTTCTGGCGGCACGGACGGCAGCCTGTCCGTCGAATGGGCAAAAGGCGGCGCAACCGACACTTACACTGTTACACCCGTGTATTCCGTCTTTGGCGAAGAAGTCGAGGGCGCGGCGGTTGCCGTCGCCGTCGAGAACATTCCGCAGGGTTTGCTGCTATTCATAAAGTAAGAGTCCCTGGCGCGCCGAGCGGCAGGATTTGGTATAATGTGCGACATGAAACTGAAATCATTGTCGGCATTATGCCTTTTTGTTGCAGTTGAGACGTATGCGGCGTCGCAGGCGAAGCCAGGTTTCGTCAACGTCGCGGACTTCGTGGCGGCGGATGGCAGTGTGGATGTCGCCGACGGCATTCAGCGGTTGATTGACACCAACCCAAACCGCACGCTGTGGTTCGCTGACGGCACGTACCTGCTCTCGCATCCGATTTGCACGCCTGCGCATCCGAAGCGGAGCGTCGACCTTCAGCTCTCGAACTATGCGGTTCTCAAGGCCGCTCCGGGATGGACTAACGCCGAGGCGATGGTGCGGCTTGGGGGCATCCATCCGGCAAACGACATCCGCACGGTCGGAAGCTGCTATTCGCTCACTGGCGGCGTCATCGACGGGAGCGGCGTAGCGAAGGGCGTGTCCATCGACTCCGGGCGCGAAACGAAGGTGTGTTGCGTCTCGATGAAGCACGTCTTTGTCGGGCTGCACATCAAACGTGGCGCGAACAACGGATCTTCGGACTGCGACATCTCTGACGTGAACATCGTCGGCAACAAGAAGCCCGGTTCCGTAGGAGTGCTCATCGAGGCACACGACAATACGCTCTCCAACATGCGCATTGCGGACGTGCAGATGGGCGTTATGATTAAAGGCGGTGGCAACTTGATGGCGAACTTACACCCGCTTTACACAAATCCCATGGAGCAGTATGCCCAAAGCGTCGGTTTTCACGACCGTGGGTGCGACAATTCGTACAGCCGATGCTACAGCGACCATTTCAGCACAGGTTTTCTTTTTGGCGAAAAGTCCGCCAGAGCCGTGCTTGACGCCTGTATAGTGTACTGGTACGCACCGACCAAGGGATTCCGCCATACGGCCATTCGATGCGATGGACAATTTGCCGCGCATGTCTCAGACATGCAGATTGGCTTTCGCGGCAAAGAGGCTGTCAACACCGTGCTAGAGGTTGGCAAGGAAGGCGGAAGCGGCTATCTGCGCGATCTTCGCATCGACAAGCGGCTTGTTCGCGAGGACGACAAGGCGTATGTCGGTTACATGAAATAACGCCTTCCCCGGCTGCAAGAGATGCTTCGCCTGCAAACTCAAGAACGCTAAGACCGATGGCGTGTGCGCCATACGCGATGATCTGCGCCCCGTTCTCGAACGCGTGCGCAAGGCGGATGTGCTTGTTCTTGGCTCACCAATATACTTCAGCTACCCAACTGGCGTGTATCGCGCATTATACCATTTTTCACGCCCTCGCCAACGCCCGCGCCCTTGGCAAGCGCCTTGTCGAGCGCGCACTTGAGCATTGACAAATAGACGGTAGATTGCAACGCTTGAGAATCACTTTGCCGACATTCTTCTGACTGCATCGACGAGGACATTTGCAGCGGGAGAGAGCGGCGGCTGCATTGTCAAGCCATTGCAACAACCTAAGAACAGTGCAGAATATTCCTATTTCCGCACTTTTTGCCCGTATATCCACCTCAAAACTGCTACCGCCCCATTGACTTTCGCCACGAAATTTAGTATATTATCCACACTTACTTATTAGAGATACTATGCCCCGAAACGGGAAGCGAGGCAAAAGATATGGCAAAATACCTTGATCCCAAGGCGGATGTGACCTTCAAGAAGGTTTTTGGCGAGCATAAAAACCTCGTCATAAGCCTCCTTAACGCCTTGCTGCCTCTTGACGAGGGAAAGCAGGTCGAATCGATAGAATATCTGCCGCCGGAACTCGTGCCTGAAACCCCGCTTGGCAAGAACACGATTGTCGATGTGCGGTGCGAGGAGACCGGCGGGCGTAAGTTCATTGTTGAAATGCAGATGGAGTGGTTTCCCGACTTCAAGCAGAGGGTTCTTCTCAATTCCGCAAAGGCGTATGTCAGACAGTTGCCTAAGGGCAATAATTACAAGCTACTTCAACCTGTCTATGCATTAAGCCTCGTCAACGAGACGTTTGAGCCGGACATGGATGAATATTACCACTATTACCACCTTGTTCACGATCTCCATTCCGACAAGGTGCTTGACGGGCTGCACCTTGTGTTTGTGGAACTTCCAAAGTTCAAGGCAAAGAACCTTGTGGAAAAGAAGATGCAGGTACTGTGGCTTCGTTTCCTGACGGAGATCGACCGTGACGGCGTGGACGAGGTGTCGCAAGACCTTCTGGACAATCCGCAGACGGGTCAGGCATTGGAGATTGTGAGGGAGTCTGGGATGAACGACGCGGAGAGAGCTGCATACGAGGGCTTCTGGGATCGCGTCAGCATCGAGACGACAAAGAAGAGTTACTATGCCGAAGTAGAAGCGAAGTTGAGCGCAGAAAAGGCGCGCGCGGACGCGGCGGTTGAAAAGTTGCGTCAAGACAAACTCCAGACCGCCCACAACCTTAAGGCTATGAATCTTACCAACGAGCAGATCGCGGCGGCAACTGGTCTCTTCGTCGCCGAAATCGCCACTCTCTAAAACCAATCTCAAATCGTGAAACTGCAAATGAAAGGAGAAAGCCCATAGACAGTTAAAACGATAAGGCGGGGAGAAATCCGCCGACAGCAATTTGCAATGCTGCAAAGCAGTCGCCAAGCGGAATGTAGAGAGTTTCGACACGGACGACACTTAGCAGAGGAACGCGCCATGCGTTTACCTCGCTTCGTGTTTCCGTAAAGGTAATCTCTACAACCTCGCTTGGGACACGAAGCGAGGTTTTTTCGTACCCTCAATTCGTGTCAGGCCGCCAAGCGGCGACACGGAACAAGGACAAGCCCGACCCTTGCGAAGTGACAATAAACAAAGGGCGCAAGGAAAAACAAAATGAAAAAAACATCAACTGGAAAGTGTTTGTGTGTGGTTGCAACGGTAGAATTACTTGCGACTACATCTGTTATGGCACAATGGATCAATCCGCTACAAATGCAGATTAACATCGCTACGGAGAATTCAAGGGTTCAGCTGGAAGCATCGAGATTTTCATCTAGGATGTTCCGAATGGATGATGAAGAAAAGCGTGACGCTTTTGAAGAGTGGAAAGATGAAGTCGAAGACCTCATAAATGGTGGAGACATGTTGGGCGCGGCGCGTGAATGGACTGTCAAAGAACGTGCAATGTGGACGCATCGCCACACCATCGGAGGGGATTGCATCACATGGTTCAAAAAGATGCGCGATTTCTGGCAGCGAACGATGGAGCGTCAACAACGACAGATTCAAGAAAACATGGAATCAATGAGTAGGCAGATTCAATCACCAGCTGGGCAGGGAAGAACACAGGGCATTAAGTGCCCACGCTGTGGTGACACGTATTATGGACAGTTTACATGTCCGAGGTGTTCTGTGCCAAAATACAGTTTCTAAACAATGTGATGAAGCATCTGAACCGACGTCTCAAGACTCTTTCATCCACTAAATGGTGCATCATAATTGCATCATTACTTGGTGTCTTCGTGTACAGCATTCATTATGTCTTCAAAGCCGTAAATGAATCCTGTCGTACTGGAGTTTGGTCACAGCAACAAGAAGACGAACGTTTAATACGATTATTCGGGCAGCAGGAATAATCAAGGACGCACTGCAGATGAAGTTGATAACATCAAGACATAGCGTTTTCACGCAACCGTTCTTGCGACGAATGCTTTTGAAAGAGGGTGCTCTTTCCCGAATCGTGATATTCTCTGCATTGTCGAGTCTGCTGGCAATGCTCGTACCCGTTCTGACTGGAACGTTTATCGACAGCATAAAGAATGCTAAATCTGCAATCGGGACTTTGTACGCGCTATTGATTGTCTTATTCACGTCACTAAGTGTAGAACTCATAGGAAGATGGTATGCATCACAAAAAGCGAAACACTTGAAACTGTGCCTTCAAAAGGCTCTCGCAGAAGAGTATGCTGAAATAAATCCAGGAAGGATGGACAAATTCATGCCCGGCGAACTGGCAGCAAAGTTCATACGAGATGCCGAAGTAATAGCTAGCATAGTGTTGGATATTGTACCAATGGCCTCTATGTCTATAGTGGGTCTTGCTTGCGCACTTTACATCTCTTTTGAAAGAAGCGTGTCAATTGGTGTAATGATGGCTCTGCTTGCCGCAGTCTGCGCGGCGATTTTGCTACGCTTTTCGCGCAGAATTGCTGTGACAAACCGTAACAATAGACTAGCAATGGACGATTGTATGTCTATACTGGTTGAAATGGCAGCCAATTTCCCTGGACTAAAAGCAATGTCTGCAGAATCTCTGGCTCTTTCTCGTATGCAAAGCTCGTTTGAGCAAGCCAATTCCGCAGGATGGGGACTCGACAAAGAGAACCTAAAATTCGAGTCTACGGTCAAGTGCATAATGTTTCTAGGCGAAGCAACTGTGCTTTCTGTCGCAGGGTTGATGGCAGTCAATGAACGTCTTACCGTGGGTGACGTGATAGTGTTCCAGATGCTCTTTGCGCAGACATTAGGCTCAATTTCGAACTTCTTCAGGCTAATGCCATCAATGGGAACTATAAATGAAGCATCAGCATCAATAAGGGAACTATTGTGTTTTGCCAGTAAGGAGCATGACTGGGACAAGCGAAAGCTTGAGAAGTTTGATGGCCGGGTAGAACTACAGGACGTTTCGTTTTCGTACACTCCTGACGGGAATCCTGTCCTAAACAGAATATCTTTCACCCTATGCGAAAATGAATGTTGTGCGTTGATCGGTGCAAACGGCAGCGGGAAGACGACACTCGCAAAACTTGTTGGAGCGTTCTCCGAGCCGAAGGATGGTGTGGTGCTTTTCGATGGTAGGGACTGGCGCGAAATAGATCGCGAGAGCCTTCGTCGAAAGATTTCGTTTCTTTTCCAGGAGCCGATGATTTTCTCTGGGACGCTTAGGGAAAATGTCACTCTTGGGGAAAACTTCTCCGACGAGGAATTACTCAATGTCTTTAAAGTATGTGGCCTATCGTATTTTATTCAAAGCCATCCAGAGGGATTTGACTATCGCATTACACAAAATGGACTTTCTGGTGGAGAACGTCAGCGAATTGCAGCTGCAAGAGCGCTAATTCGTAAACCTAGTCTTCTTATACTTGATGAGCCTGGAAACCATATGGACGATTGTGGGTTCTACGATCTGAAGAAAATCATAGAATGCGCCAGAGGCCATACTTCAGTATTGCTGATAACACACGACAAGAGACTTGCCGCCATCGCGGACAAGGTCGTATCCATGAACAAAAACGAAAGGAATCAAAATGAAAGAAATCAGTAAAAGCGTAGATACACCTCACTGCGACCCATGGCAAAGTGAACCAGAGACACGCCGCACATGCATGTTGCTCATATCGTTGTCATGTAACCTCAATTGCACATATTGCTACGAGGAATTTAAATGCAATAAGAAGATGACATTTGAGACAGCGAAGGAAATAATCCTCAAAGAATGCGAGATAGTCAAGGCCGATTCCAAATTCTCTGGGCTAGAGATCGACCTCATGGGGGGCGAGCCAATGACGAACCTTCCGCTCATAAAACAGTTGGTGAAGTGGGCACGAGAACTTCCTTTGCCTGTTCCGTACATTTTCTTCATGACAACGAACGGTACGCTTTTTGATGAAGACGCAAAGGCATGGTTCCGCGCCAATGCCGACACAATCTGCGCTAGCGTCAGCTATGACGGTTCAGAAGATATGCAGAAAGCCAACCGAGGGGTTGCCGCTTCTGCCATAGACTACGAATTTTTCCATGACACATGGCCGTTTCAGCCATTTCATGTGACGATTTCAAAACAGAGCCTTCGGCACCTCTCGGAGAACATTATTAGTATGCACGAAAAGGGATGGAAGATAAATGCAGCACTAGCATCTGGAATTGACTGGAATAATGACGATGTGACAGAGTTGACGCATCAGTTGGAAGCTCTTCGCGTTTTCTATCTCGCGAATCCCCAACTCAAACCGATAAACCTACTCACACCGCCACTTTTGGTACAGAAGCCTGATACCACAGAATTGTTTAAGCAGGAAAAGTTTTGTGGATGCGGTGTATATATGCAGACATACGATGTTGACGGTAAAGCCTACGGATGCCATATGTTTACACCCATAGTATTGGGTGCAAGAGCGTTCGAGGCCTCGACAGTGGATTGGAGGTGCGACGACTCTGTGGTTGATCCGTTTTGCGGGCCTTGTGTGCTCAAGCGAGTTTGCCATACATGTTCTGGTTTCAATTACAAGTATCGTGGTAGTCTTGCAATCCGAGACCATAGAGCGTGCAGAATGATACTGGTGGAGATGAAGGCCGCTGCTGCGCTGCAACTGGACTATCTGGCGGACAACCGACAATCTCTTTTACCAAAAGATGTGATGTACGCTAAAGCACTTCTGGAGGCGGTTCCTGTTCTAGATAGAATTGACTTGGATACTGCACAGGCACCATTTACTGGCAAATGATTTCTCACCGACGGGTGTCGGCGAGATGTAACAAAACAACAAAAAAGGAAAGAAAACCATGAGTAAGAAAATGGCAAAAATCCAGGCGATGCTCGATGCGTTCGAGAGTCAGCACGGCTCGGTGAGCGTTTCTGAAGTTGAAACGCTGAACTGGGGTTGTACTGCCGGATGTGCGGGCGACTGCCAGGGAAATTGCAATGCAACGTGTGCTAGCAGCTGCTACAACCGTTGCCGTAGTACGTACGCCAGTTAATCAATAGCATGGCACGGCATTGCGGCATGGGGTGCAATTCGCCTCATGCCGCATTTTGGATCTGAAGATTGACAAGGAAACAAGCCATGAAGAAGCAAGTCACGAAATGTCGAAAATCGCTTGTGTGTAACATGATCGGTATCATTGATGTAACATTGGTCAGGGATGTCATTTCCAAAATTGAAATGATACCACCGGATTGCGCGACAAGAGTCTGCTTAATGATCAACTCCCAAGGCGGAAGTGTGCCGGTTGCACTAGCATTTGCCGGTTATTTGCGCTCTCTTCCACACCACATAGTGGCATACAATATGGCGCACTGCGATTCTGCTGCAATCCTCATCTTTGCGGCGGCACATGAACGAATCGCAAAAGAATCATCATCTTTCATGTTCCATCCACCATGTGTGCATCTTAACGGGAAATTCACCCTCCGTGAACTGTCAGCTGAGTTAAAACGGCTGAAAACAGACACTAAAAGTATGATTGGATTTCTCTCCGAAATTACATCGCTTGACCGGGCGCATCTGGCCGAATGGATGGAACATGGTGAGCATATCTATAGTGCCCGACAGGCACTTCAAATGGGCATTGCAACGTCGATTGAACCAATAGTTGGCACCCCTCTTTGCAATTCTTTCAGTCCTATGAAATGATTTGCGCAGATGATATTGGGGATTTTATTCGTCAAATGTTTAACTGGGTGGCTGATTGAGTGCACCAACCACGAAATGTTGCGTGAAATGCTCACCGCCGCGCCACAAACCATTGTGCTTACAGTAGTCAATCAGCTACCCAGTAATGTTTATAAAAAGATACCCACATCGAACTTTACTGCCATACTTGGGATAGGGACTCGATTCGCACCGCCGCAACGTCCCGAAAACGAAAAAAGCGGTCACGCCGCTCCGAAGAACGACGTGACCGCTTTGCGGGAACGCATCTACTCGCGGGCCTTGCAGTCGGCGCACTTCCCGCAGTTCGCGTCCTCGTTTCTACACTCGCCATCGGATGCCCCCGCGCTCTCCGGGCGACAGTCTGAACATCCGCTGCCGTTGCCGCCGCTGGCATCTGGGAGCGAGCAGTCGGTGCATCCACCTTGGGAGGCGGACGCAGGTGCCGCGTTCGTGGCCGCGCCTCCGCCGGCGGCGAGGTCGTCCATGATTCCCTCGTAGGCGAGCTGGGCGAGCGCGTGGAGGCGAACCGCCTGCGAGGGGGACAGCTTTCCCTCCGCGACGAGCGACTCGATCTTGTTCGAGACCGCGCACCCTCTTGCGACTTTGCTTCGCAAAGCTCCTCGCGCGGGACCTTGCGGCTGCTTCGCAGTTCGCGCTACGCGCTCACCCGACCCGACCGCTACGCGGCGGGCGCATCTCGCTCGTCGGGGAACCTGACGGCTTCGCCGCAGGTGCATTTCGCGCCCGCCCATGTCGTAGGCGGTCTGGATGACCGTGGCGATGTTCGCCTTGCGCGAGCCTTCGCCGAGAGACAAGCAGCCGATGATGGCCACAGTTACCCTATATTCGTCAGTTCAACCTGTTTGTTTCGCCGCAAAGAACGCAAAGTACGCAAAGATTTGACAGAAAGACCGACTTAACGACCAGATCTAACATGTACAAATTCTCACCCAATGGGTGAAAGATTCTCCTTGCAACGATAACGACAGTAATTCTACATTCCTGAGAAACCTATGCGTCCTATGCGTCCTTTGCGGCTAAAACATCTCGTTTGGTTTGCGTTCAACAGACGATTTTAGGGTTACGGTTGTTGCGATTGTCTAGTACACGATACAGTGCGTGAAGCAACGGTGTCGACATAATCTTCAATTATGACTACCGATATAAAATCGGTATTTGTTATTGATGGCCGAATATCATATAATGCCCATGTTTCTTTTCGCCCTCAGAAGGTCGACACAATCAAAAGGAGAATAAAGATGATGAAAGAGGTTGCTATGTCGGTGCGGGCGCTGTTGTAACGAAGGACGTACCGTCGCGCACTGTTGTCGCCGGAGTCCCCGCCCGCATACTTCATAATGTTTAGCCACAAAGAACAGGAGAAGCTTCTCCGGAATCCTGCGCGCCGTGCTCGTCGGAGTGCTGCTCCCGATCTGCTCATGCGGTGTTCTGCCGATTGCGACTGGACTTGCGCCGTATTCCTCGTCGTGATGATGACCTACAACCTCATCCGTCCCGTCAGGATGGCACATGCCAAGCCCGAAAAAGTATTTGCAAGCCCATAATCCGTCAAACCCTCCCGTGAAAACCCGTCAAACTCCCCCGTGGCACTTGAGCAGCCCTATAGGATATGCTATAATTTTCGCATGGAAGTTGTTATAATGTGCGTTGTAAAAACACAAAGCCTACCTCTGCGTGAGACTATACAACAAGAAAGTAAAGCAACCATGAAAACTAATTCCAACCCCTTGATTGCCGTCAATGGTGTTGACAAGTAGGATTAAAATATCCTATAATACCCGCCGAGACACATAGATAGGATATTTCTAATGTATATTGACACCGACAAGATTGTCACGATGACCGCGGCGAATCAAAACTTCTCCGCTGTCGCTCGGCAGACGGAAAGAGACGGCAAGTCCGTGATATTCAAGAACAACCGCCCCAAATACATTCTAATCGACCTAGATCAAGGCGAGTATCTCGACCTCACCGAGGACGAGAGAATTGACGTTGTCGCAAGGCGCATCATGAAGCAACACAAGGCCGCGTTTCTGGAGCTTGCGAAATGACGAAGTTCTCCAAAGATAAGGTTCTCCTGCTCCACCAGTACATTGCCTCGGAAACAGGCGGCAGCGTGGGACTTCGCGACGAGGGTCTTCTCGAATCGGCGCTTGAGGGCGCATTCGCCACCCTTGGAGGACGCGAACTCTATCCGACAAAGGAGGAAAAGGCGGCTCGCATCGGCGCGTCGCTCGTCTCGAATCATGCGTTCCTCGACGGCAACAAGAGGATCGGCATGTATGTGATGCTGACGTTTCTTGAAGTGAACGGGATTCGACTTCAATGCACTGACGAGGAGATCGTCCACGCCGGCCTGTCGCTCGCCGACGGCTCCATGGGCTACGACGAACTCCTCGCCTGGATCCGCGAACATGTAATGACACAAGAAAAATGACAAGCAACAACATAATGGGCAGAAGAGAATTCGTCAAGGACACGTTTGCTGTCGCGGGTACGGCGGTGTTGCCTCGCTTTGCATTTGCAACCGAAGGAGAAAAGAAAATGAAGATGGCAGTCGTCTATTACTCGTGGAGCTTATTGGCGACGCGGCGAAAGTTCTGCCGCCCAAGGCGTTCAGCGGCCCGTGCGCTCAAGGCTCTCCGGCGGACACTACCCAGCAGAATGAGGAAAAGTGTATAATATCCCTAGGAGGAACAATGAAATCACTCAAAGAGCTGTATCGCATAGGGCGTGGACCGAGTTCCAGCCACACGATGGGCCCGTCGTTCGTGGCCGTGGAGTTCCTTGCCGCTACAAGGGGGCTTGGAGCAGTCCGATATGAAGTCGAGCTGCGGGATTCGCTCGCCGCGACCGGCCGCGGTCACTTCACCGACCGCGCGGTGAAGGACATTCTCGGTGCAAAGAGGACGAAGATCGTCTGGAAGCCGGACTTCGGCGACAAGTTTCATCCGAACGGCATGCGGCTGGTCGCTTTCGACGCAGGCGGCTCCAAGGTCGCGGAGCAGGTGGCCTACTCCATCGGCGGCGGCGCCATTGCCGAGAAGGGGGGCGAGGTACGCGACAGGCCTGTCTACAGGCAAAAAAGCATGTCGGAGATCGTAAACGCGGCGACGCGGGCGGGGATTCCCCTCTGGCAGATTGTCGAAGACGCCGAAGGCCCCGGGATATGGGACTTCCTGAAATGCGTATATTCCACGATGATGTCCGCCATTGACCGCGGGCTCGCGGCGGACGGCGTGCTACCGGGCGGGCTGCGCCTTCCGAGGAAGGCACGGGCGATATACATCAAGGCGAAGATGCAGTCCGAGAGCATGCGCCGCACGGGGCTTCTCGTCGCCTATGCGCATGCCGTCAGCGAGGAGAACGCCGCGCTCGGCGAAATCGTTACGGCCCCGACGTGCGGGTCTTGTGGCGTCCTTCCGGCGGTCGTCAGGTACCTGCGCGAGTCGCTTGGAAGTTCCGAGATCGAGCTTCTGCGTGCGCTTGCCGTCGCGGGTCTTGTAGGGAACGTAGTCAAGCGCAACGGCTCCATATCGGGCGCGGAGGTCGGTTGCCAGGGGGAGGTCGGCGTCGCGTGCGCAATGGCGAGCGCGGCCGCGGCATATCTTATGGGCGGGAGTCCACGCCAGTGCGAGTGTGCGGCCGAAATAGGTCTTGAGCACTTCCTGGGCCTGACGTGCGATCCCGTGAAGGGGCTCGTGCAGATACCATGCATCGAACGCAACGCGCTAGCGGCGACGCGCTCCGTCGTGGCGGGCGAGATGAGCGTCCTTTCAGACGGCGCCCACGTCGTCTCGTTCGACACCGTGGTGAAGACGATGCTCGAGACTGGGCACGACCTGCCGCGCCTCTACCGCGAGACGTCCGTCGGCGGTCTTTCACGCTTCGTACGGAGATGAGCGAATATACCCTGCAGGGTAGTATGGCCGGAATCACGGTGCGGAAATTTTGATATAATTACGCCATGAACGTTTTGATTGCAACAGTCATGCTGGCCTTTTCATGGCCGGAACCGACGCGGGAGATGAAGCCCTGGGTATACAACTGGTGGATGGGGTCTGCCGTTGATGCGGCAGGGCTTGAATACCAGTGCCGCGAGTTGGCTGAGAAGGGCTTTGGCGGATTTCATGTCATCCCGATCTATGGTGCAAACGGGCCGGGGAAATGCTATCGCTCGCAGTGGAAGACGCTGCTTGAGCCGGAATGGATTGGCGCATGGAACGATGCGGCGTGGCGGGCGAAAAAACATGGCCTTGGCATCGACCTCACGATGGGCTCGGGCTGGTGCTTCGGCGGACCCTGGATAGACAAGGCTCACGCAGCGAGTTCTGGCATGAAGGTAAAACGGGCTGGCCTTGGCGGACAAGGCTACATGCTAGACCCGTTCGACCCTGAGGCGATGAAGATCCATATCGCGCAATTTGACAAGTTCTTCGGCAAGAATGGCGTGGCGGCGCGTCCGCGCGCATTCTACCACGACAGCTACGAATACTACGGCGCAAGGCCTAAAGACGGCTGCGACGTCGACGAGTCATTGCTTGCCTGCTTCAAGGTTTGGACGGACTGGTGCCGTGACAATGGCTATCTCACGCGTAACGAGGCGCACGGCGCACCTGCTAATTGGCTCGACTTCTATGCGCTTGCAGACATCCCAGAGACGGAGATGTTCGGAAAGGGAGATCGCGACATATTGATTTCCAAGTTTGCGTCGTCGGCCGCGCACGTGAAGGGAACGACGCTCGTATCCGCCGAAAGCTGTACATGGATCGACGAGCACTTCCACGAGAGTCCATCGGAGATAAAGATGTTCCTCGACAGGCTCTTTCTTTCCGGAGTCAACCATGTCTTCTACCACGGTTGCTGCTATTCGCCAGTCGATGCCGTATGGCCTGGGTGGTGCTTCTATGCATCGCTTGAGATGAATCCGCGAAATCCGATCTGGCGCGAGATGGGCGCGCTGAATGCATATGTGACGCGCTGCCAGTCGCTATTCCAGACGTGGACGCCTGACAACGACGTTGCCGTCGTGTGGGATCCGTCGCCGTACAGGGCAAAGCATCCCGGTGAGACGAAGAACATGTCCATACACAACCGCGCGGAATGGTTTTACGGCGAGCAGATAGGCAAGGTGGCAAAGGAGTTGTACGAAGCGGGCTATGCGTTCGACTATGTTTCGCCGCGCATGGTGAAGGAGGGGCTTGCGGCGAAGAAGTATGCGGTGGTGGTTGATCCGGCGCGGTACTCGGCTCCGAGCGGCGTGAGGAAGATGCCGTTCAATGCATCTAGCGGACTGCTGGCTACGCGTTGGAAGAAAGAAGGCTCTACAGGCTATTTCGTTGTGAACACGGGCGCGGTCGCGCGGGCGGTTTCCGCAGGCGGCGCACCGTTTGGAGTGATGGATCCGCTCACGGGAGAAATCGCGGCGGAGCGTCGCGAGGCAGTCGATGTCGCGCCTGGCCATTCGCTGTTTATAGTTGGCGATGGCTTTGCGGTTAGCGAGGCTGGAAGAGCTAAAGAATTTAAAATCGCCAGGAAGATCACCGAGCCCTGGACGCTTTCGCCGATCTGCGGCGGACCGAAGCTTCCGGCTCAGCGTACGCTTGATGCGCTCGCGGGATGGGAAACATTCGACGAGTTCTTCTCGGGAACAATGCTCTACCGGACAGCCTTCGACTTCGCCAGCCGCCCAGCCGTCCTTTCTCTTGGCGATGTGCGCGAGATAGCGCGAGTAAGGCTGAACGGACGCGACCTCGGCGTAAAGTTCATGGCGCCGTATGAATTCACGATTCCCGAAGGTGTCTTTAAAGACAAGGGGAACGTCCTTGAGATTGAAGTTACAAATCTTGGCGCGAACCGAATTCGCTGGAACGACATAAACAAGGTCGACTGGAAGTATTTTACCGACATCGGAATGGTCGGCGTGGACTACAAGAAGCTTGATGCATCAAAGTGGCCGGTGAAGAAATCTGGTTTGCTAGGGCCTGTGGAAATTCGCCAGTAAATGGTGTAGAAGTGCAGTTAAGACGCCTCCCTCTTTTGGGGTAATAAGGATGGGGATAGTGGCTTCGCACGTTTGTGAAGGAGGCTGTCGTCTCTTGGCGGTATCGAATGCATGATCCGACAAAGACGATTTCGATGGCAGTGACGAAATAATCTACGGACAGATGGCCGTCGATGACGGCCGCCGCTTTGGAACGACTTGCGGCGCCGTACCGTCTTCTATGCGGCACTGGGCGTTTTGTTTCTGCTTGCGGTATGGACGGTCATTCTGCGCAGCATCCCTCGCCGCCGCTCCGGGATACTGCTCATGATTCTCCAGGAGGCAGTGGGCAACGCGATTCAAACCGCGGCGTTGTCTTCGGCAATGGTGCTAAACTGATCTTCTTCTGATAGGCGAAAATGCATTTTGCCCATTTTTACAAAAATAAGGCGAAATCGTTGTCGCTTCTAAGTAGTGTTTAATGCTATACTTCTAGCCACTTGGAACTAGAAGGTCACTTTGCTATAAAAAGGACATAAAACAAATGATACGCAAAATCCTCGGCCGCATCATGTCGGCTCGTTCGTTCGTACTCGCATTTGTCGCGCTCGCCGCAATGGCGCTTCAAGCGTTCGACACGCCCTACCTCACGTTCCGAAGCGCTGCATCGTTCTCGCTCAGGGTGTGGAGCCCTAAATGGGACGGGACGATGGAATATTCCACCGATGCGGCGAGCTGGACAACATGGGATGGCTCCCAGATTTCCGCTGCGCAGTCGGGCGACGAGTACTTCCTCTACATGCGTGGCACCGGCAATAGTGTCGTTGCACAAGGAAGTTGGTCTTTCACCGGCACAGGTGAACTTGTCTGTGAAGGTGACATCAGGACATTGCGCGACTACAGCGGCAATATCCCGGCGATGGGCGAGAAGTGTTATTACATGATGTTTTATGGTTGCACACTTTTAACGACGCCACCCGAACTGCCCGACACTACATTGTCCGCGCAATGCTACAACGCGATGTTTAACGGTTGCACTGCGCTTAAGTCGATACCTGTGCTTCCGGCGACGGGTACGCTGCCAGATACATGCTATTTTGGTATGTTCAACGGCTGTTCGAGTCTTGAAGTCAATACGACAGGTCCCGGTGTAGAATGGTCTATCCCGGCGGGTACGACCGGCGGCAGTATCTGGAACGTTAATATGTTTGCCAATACAGGCGGAGATTTCACAGGAAATCCCGTCCCAGGTACGACGTACTATGTCAAGAGCGCCTTGCCGCCTGGGCTGGAGTTGACAACCTCTGAACTCCATGCCTATACTGGTGCGTCGATAAGCATCGATCTTGCCGATACGATAGACGGCGGAACTGGAACATATACGTTTACGGATGCGACCAGTGCACTTTCTGCGTTGGGCCTTTCGCTTTCCGGCAATACGCTTTCCGGCACGATCTCAACAGTTGGCAACTACAATTTCACGCTTCATGTTACGGATACGACTTCGCCCGATCCGCTGACGCTTGATCCCGAATATACGCTCGTCGTTTCCGACCCCGATCCGATCGCGGAGACGCAGACCAGTCTTTCCGTGACTGTTGGTAAGAATAAAAGCTTTACGCTGGCGGACACGGTTTCTGGTGGCGCCCCGCCGTACACTTTCGCATTGAAGTCCGGCAGCGACGCGCCCAGCGGCTTTGCGCTTGTTGATGGCGTTCTCTCCGGCACGGCGGCTTCCGCTGTCGATTCCTATTCATTCACGGTTGTCCTGACTGATGCCATTGGAACGGTGAAAGAGATTATCTACACGTTCTCGGCTGTCGAATCGACAGGCTTTACCGATGATGATCCGGATGAGCCGGCGAGCGGCGTTACTGTCAACTGCCGCACGCCGGAGGGTGTGTTCCCAAGGATTTGCAACCAGATTGAAAACTCTTCCACTGTCGTCACCTGGGAGGATAGCTGGTATTATGTTGCCGGCGATATTTCTTTGAGTGCTGGTGCGGTAGTCAATGGCAAGGTTAGCCTTGTTCTTGGCGACGGTGCAACTTTGACGATAGTTGGTGCATATGACAAAGCCGGCATTGCTGTGCTGCCGGGCAATTCGTTGACCATATATTGCCAAAGTGCAGGTTCTGGAAAATTGGTTGTAACAGGTGGTAACGGGAGTGCTGGTATTGGCGGCAATCACAATGACTCTAAGGGTTGCGGCAAGGTAACGATTTACGGAGGCGATATAACTGCGACAGGTACCGGTTGGTCTGCCGGCATCGGTGGTGGTGATGATGCAAGTGCGCCAGGTGGCAATGTGTCGATTTATGGCGGTATCGTTACAGCAACAGGCGGATACTCCCAGCCGGGCATTGGAGGCGGCTATAGTGCGACTGTTGAAGGCACGCTGACTGTCGGGGCCAATGTTGTCGTGAAGGCGGGTTCAAGTGCGAATCCGACTAGCGAGTTGCCGCATGGTGAAGGCGGTGCCATTGCTCTTCAGCACAGCAGCAGATCATATTATGTGATTACAACAACCGGCCCTGTGCCGCTGGCGCAGACGACGAGCGCGCTTGCTGCGTACGTGGACGATGCGGCGGCCTTTAATCTCGCGACGACGGTGAGCGGCGGTACTTCGCCTTATTCGTTCGTGCTCAAGACGGGAACGGTTCCTACAGGCATGACATTCGCCGGCTCGACCATTTCGGGAACGCCTACGGCTTCGGGCGTGGCTACGCTCGTGTTCACGGTGACGGACTCTGGCTCTCCTGCGCAGAGCGAAGACTTTACCTACACGCTGACGGTGACGGCGAAGCCGAAGACCATCACCTACATGGACGGCGAAACCGTGTTGACCGGCCTCACGCCGACTGAGTACGTCGAAGGCACTGGCGCGACGCTTCCCGCGACGGCGACCAAGGCCGGTTACACGTTTGCGGGTTGGTACGACAACTCCGGCCTTGCGGGCGACGCGGTGACGGCAATCGGCGCCGAAGCGACGGGCAACAAGACGTTCTGGGCGAAGTGGACGCCGCATTATTCGATTACCTACATGGACGGCGAGACCGTGTTGACCGGCCTCACGCCGACTGAGTACGTCGAGGGGACTGGCGCGACGCTTCCCGCGACGGCGACCAAGACCGGCTATACGTTCGCGGGCTGGCGAGACAACGCCGGGCTGACAGGTGATGCGGTGGCGGCAATCGGCGCCGAAGCGACAGGCAACAAGACGTTCTGGGCGAAGTGGACGCCGGTTGAGTACGCGATCTACTACTGGGACGGCTCGTCGCTGATGTCCGGCCTAACGCCTTCGAGCTACACGATCGAGGCGGCTGCGACGCTCCCTGCGACGGCGACGAAGACCGGCTACGGTTTCTACGGCTGGTACGCCAATTCCGGTCTCACCGGCGATCCGGTGACGACGATCCCCGCGGGCTCCACTGGTGTCAAGTCATTCTATGCGAAGTGGGGCATAATCAAGAATCCAGAGAGCTATGTCGACGCAGACGGCAATTCTCAGACAATTGACTGCGCATCGATTAGTTCCGACACGACCACGCTTGCGTCCGGCTGGTACATCGTGAAGGGCACCGTGTCGAGCGGTGGAATCACCGTTTCCGGCGATGTCAACATTGTCCTTGCCGATGATGCGAAATGGACTGTGTCGGAAAGCGGCATCAATGCCGGCATAAAAGTCGCAAGCGGAAACTCCTTGACTATTTATGCTCAGGGTGTCGGAACGGGCAGCCTGACCGTGACAGGTGGTGCCGCCGGCATTGGCGGCGGCTGGAATGCGGCGGGCGGTGACGTTGCCGTCTACGGCGGTACAGTGATTGCGACGGGCGGCAGCAGCAGCGCTGGCATCGGCGGCTCGTACACCCATAGTACCGAGGGCTCTCTCACGGTCGGCGAAAAAGCCATTGTCAAGGCGAAGATGGATAACCTGTATGGCTCGTCGTTTGTCGTTAAGCCGCACGGAGTCGGCGGCGCAATTGAGCTCAGTGGCGAGATGTATTACAGAATTGTCGTGCCAGGAGAGGCGGAAATCTCCTATCGGGATGTTGACGGCTCGGAGAAGTCTGCCGTCTGCAAGATTGTTTCGGAGGAGATCACCGCCCTCGTTGACGGTTGGTACGCCGTGACAGACGATCTCAACCTCGGTACGCTCGGCATGTCGATCTCCGGCAATGTCAATCTCATTATCGCCGATGGCGCGTCGCTCGTGGTGACGGGTGCGAATAACATGGCCGCCATCCATGTGCCGTCCAACAGCTCGCTGACTGTCTGGGGGCAGTTCGGCGGCACTGGTGCAATCAACGCTGTCGGTGCTTACCACGGCGCTGCCATCGGTGGCAATGATGGAAGTTCTTCGGACACGATTGCCGGTTCTGCCGGTACGATCGTCGTCAACGGCGGCAACATCAGGGCGCTGGGCGGCAACTATGCCGCAGGTATCGGCGGCGGCTACTACGGCAACTGCGAGGCTGTCACGGTGAACGGCGGCACTGTGACTGCGATTGGTGGCACAAGCGGCGCCTCTGGCATCGGCGGCGGATATTATGGCAACGTAGCGGCCGTGACGATTTCTGGTGGAACCGTGACGGCGACAGGCGGCAGCAACGGCGCCGGCGTCGGCGGCGGATATTATGGCAACGTAGCGGCCGTGACGATTTCTGGTGGAACCGTGACGGCGACAGGCGGATCGTCCGCTGCCGGCATCGGCGGAGGCTGTAATGGCGTCGGCGGAGCAGTGACGATCAGCGGCGGCACGGTGACGGCGACGGGAGGCACAGATGGCGCCGGCATCGGCGGCGGATCTTTCGCCAATGCCGGCGGTCCCATCACGATCAGCGGCGGCACGGTGACGGCGACGGGCGGATCGTCTGCGGCCGGCATCGGTGGCGGTTCCGGTATGGGTGGCTGCGATGTGACTGTCACGGGCGGCAACGTTGTTGCGTCTGGCGGACAATACGCCACCGGAATTGGCAGGGCGGCGTCTTACGCCGCAGCCGGCACCTTGACCGTTTCGCCGACGATCATTGTCAAGGCGGGCTCAAGCCCCGATCCGACAACGGAACTTACGCCTGACGCCAACTACCAGATCACAGTCGGCAGCCAGGACCGCTATCTCGTCCTGGAGTCCACGGAGGCGCAGCCGCTTTCGCAGAAGTCGAGTGCGCTCGCGGCGTACACGGGCGAGGCGACCGACCTGCCGCTCGCGGGGACGGTCCAGGGTGGCATCCCGCCGTACACGTTCGCGTTCGACGGAGATCATCCGGTTGGCGTGACGCTCTCCGACGCGCGGACGCTTTCCGTCGCGGCGACGGTCGCAGCGGGCGAATACACGTTCCGTCTGACGGTGACGGACTCCGACGAGACGCCGCGGGTCGAGACATACACGTACAAGCTGACGCTGACGACAAAGCCGACGCAGTATTCGATCACCTATATGCACGGCTCTTCGCAGATCGTCGGGCTTGAGCCGTCCTTCTATCCCGTGGGCGTCGGGACGAATCTGCCCTATGGAAGCGTCAAGAACGGCTACTCGCTGTATGGCTGGTACGACAACGCCGCCTTGGAAGGGAACAACTTCGTCCTCATTCCGGCGGACGCCACGGGCGACAAGGTGTTCTACGCTGACCTGAGGCCGATAACCTATCGCATCTACTACTACAATCCGAATGGCAGCGCGATCTCGGGTCTCACGCCCACGAATTACACGGTCGAATCCTCCACGATCATACTTCCCACGCCGACACCGCCGGAAGGCAAGGACTTCGCCGGCTGGTACAACAACATGGGACTTGCCGGTTCGCCCGTCACTTCCATCCCGTCGGGTTCGTATGACACGAAGCAGTTCTACGCGAAGTGGGTCGATGTTGAAGTGCCGGTCGAGGCGGTACCCGTCGAATTCGTCGATGCTGACGGCACGACGAAGACGACGAACTGCGTGCCGCTCACGGCGGCGAACGCCGCGACGCTGTCCACCGGCTGGTATGCGGTCATGAACTCGCTGGCGCTCGACGCGACGATGGAGATTGCCGGAAACGTCAAGCTGGTCCTCTGCGACGGTGTGACGCTGACGGTGTCCGGCACCACGTATAAGGCCGGCGTATATGTCCCGGTCTCTTCCGCGCTGACGATCTACGCGCAGGCGGCCGGCACGGGCGCGCTCACCGCCACCGGCGGGACCTCCGGCGCCGGCATCGGCGGCAAGATGGGAGATTCTAGTAATGTTGCGTTAGGGTCTGCCGGCACGATCGTCATCAACGGCGGCGTCATCACCGCGACAGGCGGCGGCAACTTCGCCGCAGGCATCGGTGGCGGCAGTGAGGGCAGCGGTGGTGACGTGACGGTCAACCGCGGTCTTGTAACTGCAAACGGCGGCGCGAATTCGTACGGCATCGGCGCCGGCGCCTGGGGAGCGGCCAACGGCACCCTGCGTGTCGGCTCGGCGATGCTCGTCAAGGCCGGCTCGACGACAGATCCGCAGGACAGGCTTGACATCGATTCCGAGACCGGTCTCGTGACGGTCTCCGCGATGCTGCAGTACTTCGTGGTCAAGACGACGGAGGGCGAGGCGCCTGACTGGGCGATCACGTACATGGACGGTGAAGAGGCGATCACCACCCTCTCGCCGAAGAAGTACATCGAGGGCATGGGTGTTGCGGAACTTCCGGCGGTGCCTGCGAAGGCGGGCTACACGGCCGACGGCTGGTACGGCAATGCCGGGCTTACGGGCGACGCCGTGACGTCGATCTCCTCCTCCGCGACGGGTGCGCAGACGCTCTGGGCAAAGTACACGCCCATCGCCTACTCCATCACCTACAAGGACGGCACGACGACGATGACAGACCTTGCGCCGGCGACCTACACGACTGTGGCAAGCGCGGTTCTCCCGACGCCGACGCCTCCCGAGGGCAAGGTGTTCTCCGGATGGTACACAAACTCCACGTTTACCGGCTCGGCGGTGACGGCGATTCCCGCGGGCTCGACGGGAGACAAGACGTTCTACGCGAAGTGGAACTTCCAGAAGTCGGTTGAAGACTACATCGACGAGGAAGGCAATCCGGCATCAACCAACTGCTTGGTCGTCACCTCCAGCACGACCACGCTCGACGACAGCGACGGCGGCTGGTACATCGTGAAGGATGACGTCTCCTTCAGCAGCACGCTTACAATCTCCGGCGACGTGAACCTCATTCTCGCCGACGGGGCGACGCTGACGACTCATGCGGCTGACGGCATTACGGCGGCTATCGGGCTTGCGTCCGGCAATTCGCTTACGATCTACGCGCAGAGCGCCGGGACCGGCGCAATCGTGGCGACCGGCGGCTCGACGGGCATCGGCGGTGCCTGGAACGCGCCCGGCGGCTCGCTGGTCGTGTATGGCGGCTCCGTGTCGGCCGAGGCGGACGGCAATTCCAGCGGCGGCATCGGCGGCTCGTACAACCATGCTTCCGAGGGTTCGCTGAAGGTCGGTCCGTACGCCCGCGTGACGGTGAAAGCCAACAACAATTATGGTGCGACCGTCGTCAAGAAAGAAGTCGCTGTAGATGGCACGGTCACGCTTGCGGGCGAACGATACTACTGGATTGCCTTCGACAAGGTGGCGACCGTTTCCTACCGCGATATAGACGGCACGGACAAGGAGCAAGTCTGCAAGTTTGTTTCGTCCGAGAACCTTGACCTTGATGACGGCTGGTATGCCGTGACGAACGACCTGAACCTCGGCGTCTCGGGTATCACTGTCGCGGGAAGTGTCAACCTCATCATCGCAGACGGCGCGTCGCTCGTGGTGACGGGCGCGTCGGACAAGGCCGGCATCAACGTTCCCACGAACTGCACGCTGACGATCTACGGGCAGGCCGCTGGCACGGGTGTGATTGACGCGACTGGCGGAAGTTTCGCCTCCGGCATCGGTGGCAGCAGTGGCGACAACGGCGATTCGACCCGGCTCATGGGCGCGGCCGGCACGATTGTCATCAACGGCTGTGACATTGTTGCGCAGGGCGGAAGCGGTTCCGCCGGCATTGGCGGTGGCGCATACGGCAACGGCGGCACGGTGACGGTGAACGGCGGCACGGTGACGGCGACGGGCGGCTCCAGCAACATGGGCATCGGCATGGGAATGATGGCAACGTCGAACGGCCGGCTGTTCATTGCCGCGACAAGGGTTGCCATGGCCGGCTATTATGACTATGAACTGACGGCGCTTGATCGGGATTCCGCCACCGGCGAGGTCACGTTCCCGACTGGCAACAGAAGGTTCTTTACGGTTGGTCCCAAGCCTGCCGCCGAGTACACGATTACATATTACAACTGGTATGGCGACGAGTACGGCTGGATAACCGTCAACTACAGTCTGGATCAGAGCGCGGCGAAGACCTACGTCGAGGGTATCGGCGCGACTCTGCCGGACAATGTGGGCTCTGTCACCAAGAGTGGCTACGTGTTCGGCGGGTGGTACGCCGATACCGCCCTTACGGAAGGTCCCGTTACGGCGATTCCGGCCGATGCGACGGGCGACAAGTCGTTCTACCTCAAGTGGACGCCTGTTGCCTACAGCATCACCTACATGGACATGGACAAGGTCACGCCGATTCTCGGCCTCGTTCCTTCGACCTACGTCCTCACGAACGAATACGTCACACTTCCGTCGCCGCCGCTGAAGAACGGCTACACGTTCAACGGCTGGTATTCCGACTATGAGTTGACGCAAGTCGCGAACTGGATTCCTTCATATACGTCGGGTGACAGGACGTTCTACGGAAAGTGGACGCCTACGACCTATACGATCACCTACATGGACGGCGACGACACGATCAGCGGCCTCGTTCCGACAAACTTCACGATCGTGTCCTCCGACGTGATTCTTCCGACGGCAGGCCCCGAGAAGGAAGGCTGCACGTTCGCCGGGTGGACGCTTGACTCCGCTGGCGTCGGCGAGGCTGTGACGACAGTTCCTTCCGGCTCCTACGGCGACAAGACGTTCTTCGCGAAGTGGACGCCGATCGAGTATCCGATCGCCTACATGGACGGGGCGACGCCGATTGCGGGCCTCGTGCCGTCGAACTACACGGCGGCGGCCGCGACGCAGCTTCCTGCGGCGACGAAGCCGGGCAGCTTCTTCGTAGGCTGGTACACGAACTCCACGTTCACCGGTTCGGCGGTGACGGCGATTTCCGCCGGGCAGACGGGCGCGAAGACGTTCTACGCGAAATGGTCCGGCAACACGTCCGTGACGTTCGTTGACGCGGACGGCGTCGAGGTGTCCGAGACCTGCGCCGAGGTCGCTCAGTCGATGACGACTTGGAACTCCGGGTGGTACGTCGTGAACGCTGACACGGCGTTCGACTCGTCTGTCACCGTTTCGGGCGACGTCAAGCTCGTCCTCGCCGACGACGTCACGCTGACCGTGGCGGGAAGCGCCTACGGAAAGCCAGGCATTTTGGTGCCGTGGGGTCATTCGCTGACGATCTACGGCCAGCAGAAGGGCACGGGTGCGCTGATTGCGAGCGGCTATAGCGCAGGCGCCGGCATCGGCGGATGCAAGGACGTCGATTGCGGTACGGTGACCGTAAACGGCGGTGTCGTGACGGCTAGAGGCGGTAGCGGCGCGGCGGGTGTCGGCGGTGGCTATCTTGCCGATGGCGGCGACGTGTTCCTGAACGGCGGCGTCGTGACGGCGTATGGCGGAGGCAATGCCCCCGGCATCGGCGCCGGTACTGGCAAGGACGACCTGTCGCAGGGCTCGTTGACGCTTGGCGACAACGTCATACTCGAAGTTTCGCAGTACCTTGACCATGACGATCCCACGAAACCGCGCAACCCGGAGGCTGTCTGCATCGGCGGCGAGGTCGAACTCTACGGCGACATGCGCTACTTCAGGGCCGAGAAGGGCGCTCAGGCGGCGCCTTCGACCTACCTCGCGTTCACGAGTGCGGAGCCATTCACAATTTCGGTGGAGAATCCGTGGTGGGACGGAGAACTTCGCTACTCGACCGATGCGATGAATTGGATCCTCTGGGACGGATCGCTACTCGAGGCCGCAGACGTCGAAGAAGGCTACGCGCTCTACTTCCGCGGCGCAGGCAACACGAGGATCACCAGTTCGCCCCCTGAAACGTACTGGACGATTGACGGCGTCGGCGTGTCCTGCACGGGCGACATCGAGACGCTGCGCGGCTACGACGGCAACGCGCCGGCCATGGCCAACTACTGCTACTACGGCATGTTCAACGGCTGCTCGGCGCTCGTCAGTGCCCCGACGCTTTCGCGCACGTCGCTCTCGCAGAGCTGCTATGCGTTCATGTTCCAGGACTGCACGTCGCTCACGAACGTTCCGGCGCTTCCGGCGACATCCCTCGGCACCGGATGCTACAACCACATGTTCGACGGCTGCACGAGCCTGCGCATCTCCGAGTCCGGCCCGGGCACGGAATGGTCGCTCCCCGACGAAGTGAGGACGAGCTACAACATCCAGACTTCGTACATGTTCCAGGATACGAGCGGTTCATTCAAGGGCAGCCCGACTAATTCGGTTTACTACATAAAGGGCGCTAACGACCTCGACATGCCGATTCGGATAGTCGAGCACATCTACGCGACCGCTTCGGCGATAGACATCGACTTCAGGGACACGCTTTCCGGCGGCAGCGGCAACCTGACGTTCGAGGCGACGACGGATCTGCCGGAAGGCCTCTCGCTCGACGCAGGCGTGCTTAGCGGTGCGCTTGCGCCAGGGCATACCTATCCGCTCGGCATTAGGGTCGCCGACGGCTGGTTCGGCAAGAGCGTCGATCTTTCGTACACGCTCCATGCCGTAGCGACGATTCCGGAACTCTCGCAGACGGCGCAGGCGCTCGGTCCGTACTCCGCCTACATCCTGGCTAACACCAGCCTCACGAATACAATCTCCGGTTATGTCGGGGCCTGCAGGTTCGTCGAGACCCCAGGCTCGGAAAACAAGGTTCCCACCGAGATCCAGCTTGTTGAGGACGGCAGGTTATACATCAACGGAGAGCTCGACGCCGGCACTTACACGTTTGACCTCACGGTTACGGACGGCGCGCTTCGGGCCATCAACTGCACCTACGTGCTGACAATTGCTGCAAATGTGCCGGCGGTGATAGACAGCGTAACCCCGTCCGATGACGTGGTAACCGTTTACGGCGGCGAGTCTGTGACGTTCACCGTCGCGGCGCACGACCCCGAAGGGCAGAGCATGACGTACTACTGGTACCTTGACGGTGCCATCCTCGGCGGCGTCGGCGGCATAGGTCCGAGCTACACTTATTCCTACATGCCTCTCTCGGACGGTTCCGTCGAAAAGCCCACGAGGACGCTTAAGTGCAGCGTATGGGATCGCCACAGCAAGGTGACTGCGAAATTGTGGACGATCAACCAGCCCGGCTGGCGCTACGAGATCACGACTGGCGCGCTGCCGGCGGCGACAACTGGCGAAGACTACAATATGCAGTTTGAAGGTGTTGGACGCGGCGGCGAGGTCGAATGGTATCTTGCTGACGGAGACCGTCTGCCGCCCGGTCTCGCGATGGGCGTGGACGGCGTGATCACCGGGCGCGCACGCATGGCCGGAAGCTACACGTTCATGGTGCTTCGCGAAGAGGGCGGCTCGATCGTCAGCAAGGAGTTTACTCTCGAGGTTACGGGCGCGAACGCCGAGACGACGACATTCGGTCCGCTGGTTGACGACATAGGTCTGCAGATGGTCGTCGGACAGACGATACCCGGCGACACGATCGTCTTCGCAGACGGCGCGGAGATATCCACGCTCGACGCGAACGACTTCCCTGGCGTCACGTTCAGCGTCTCGGCCGGAACTGTAACGCTCGTCACGGACGTGGAGGTGCCGCTTGACGCGCAGAACCTCGTCGTTTCGGCCGGCGCACAGGTCGTCTTCAAGGCGGTTGCGGCGCGTCCGTACTTCGGCCACTACGACATCGTGAAGATGCCGACGACGATGGCGGGAACCTGGTCGGTTGATGCTCCGTTCTTCCTTGCCGCTGCGCCTGCGGTGGATTCCGAGGGAATGCTCGGTTTCGACGCGCTCGGCGGCAAGAGCACGGATGACACGCTGACCGTCCTCATCCCCGACGGCCCGGATGTCCGCGAACATGAACTTGCCGGCTTCGCAACGACCGGTGGGCTCGTCTATCACGACGAGTCCAGTGTTGACGGCGTGAGCGTGCTCGGATCTACGCTTACGCTTAGCGGCGACAACTCCTTTGGCGGCGGCGTCAGCCAGACCGAGGCCAACACGGCGATCGTGCTCGATCAGGGTGCGTCCCTCGACATCGGCTCCATCTATGAGCTCGGTGGATCGCTCGTGTTCGAAGAAGGCTCGTCCTTCAAGTTCGGTGCGCAGACCGATAGCGCGGTCGTTTCGAACGCGGTCTTCGGTGGTTCGGTCGTGCCGCCTTCGTCCGGTACTGCCAGCCTCGTGCTCAAGGACGCATTGGAAGACGGCGAGTCCGTGACGGTGTTCGACTACTACACCGGTTCTGCGGCATCGTTCCAGCTTGTCCTGCCCGATGGCGCGGACGCGACGCGCTACTCGCTCGTATGCGAGGACGGCTGCCTTGTCGTCAAGTGCGGCGCTCCGCTGCACGAGGACGACCCCGGAACAATGACGGTGACTGGCGGCGACTCGTTCAACATGACATTTGGCGATAGCTCGTCCGGCAACATGGTGACGGCCGGCGGCGGCACGGCTCCGTACACGTGGACGTGCCCGCTTGCGACGTACGCCGTCACCCGCGCCGGCAATTCGTTCGACGGATCTTCCGGCGCCGCGGAACTTGCGATACGCCAGCGCCTGGGCCAGGCTTCCTCGCAGCAGAGGAACGTCATTGGCCTTGGATTCGACTTCCCGTTCGGCGGGTATCTCCAGAACCAGGTCGTGGTCGGGCTGAACGGCTGCATAACCGTCAGGCGCGGAAACGGCGAAACGGGCCGGATCTGCGTGTTTGGCGCCGATGCGCCGAATTTCGTGACGGCAAACGAGATATTCGTTTCGCGTTCGGCGACTACGGCGACGATACGCTTCGGACAGCGCGTATCGGTCACGCTCGTGTCCGACGGCACGATTCGAGTCGCCTACGGTCCTCTTGCCGAAGGCTCCGAGAGACGCTACATGCCCTGCGACATCGAAATCAAGGACCAGTACTACAACTTCAACCGCGTGGCGCGCTTCGAGGCGGAGAACGGCGTGTACAACGGCATTGGCGACGTCGTGTTCACGCTGACGAGCGCCGTTCCTGGCGGGCTCTCGCCGTCCACGTACGGCAACGGCATAGGCCTGAGCGGCGTTCTTAGCGCTCCTGCCGGATCGTATCCCGTCAAGTTCTGCTGCATCGACGCGAACGGATACGTGATCGAGAAGAATGTTACGGTCAATGTCGGCGACGCGAACTCTTCCCTCATCAAGTCAACTGCAACTGCACCTGCTGCGGAGGCGGACGGTACGTGCCACGTCCAGTACGGCGAAAGCCAGACGTTCTCCGTCGCAGGCATCGATCCTTCGATGTGCCGTTGGTACGAGGACAACACCAAAAAGGCCGAAGGGGTTCTTTCCTACACGTTCGACTCATCGACCGGCCCATGGCCTGTCCTTTCGACGTCGGTTTTCGACTTCGACAAGCACACGAAGCTCATTACATGCCGCGTGCTCGATCCGCTGTACGGCGGGAAAGAGCTGACAGTCGCAAGCTGGCAGGTTGTCGTCAACGTTACGTACCACATCGACGCGAGCGTCGTGGACGACGCTGCAGACGGCTCTGAGGCGCATCCTTTCCGCACCATTCCCACGGAGCTGTCCGGCAGGCCCCTGACCACCGGCGCATTCCCGGGCGACGTGTTCCTGTTCCGTCCCGGCAAGTACAAACTGCCGTTCGAGGCCCCAGACGACTTTGCCGTCACGCTGCGATCGACGGACGGCGCGGGCGTGACGCTCATCACGGTCAACGACGCGGACAAGGCTGCGTTCGTGCAGAAGGGCGCGGGCGGCGCATCGCGTGCCGCGACGGTCGAGGGCTTCACGCTCGTGAATGCGGGCGGACGCGCCGCGTACGGCGGCACGCTCGTTAACTGCGTGCTGTGCGACAGTGCGCTTGCCGCGAACCACGGCGTTTCTGACGACGATCTCGGCTACGGCGGCGGCGCATACGGCTCGCGTCTCGTGAACTGCCTCGTCTCCAACTGCTCGGCGGTCTATGGCGGAGGCGTCGCGAACTGCGAGCTCAGGAACTGCACCGTCGTCTGCAACTACGCCGACGAGCTGGGCGGTGCGCTTGACGGCGCCTCCGTCGCTTACAACACGGTCTTCTGGGGCAACGGCGCGGGCAGCGACGATCACGACTCCGACCCGACGGAGAGGACGCCTGTCCCCGGCTACATCCTGCCGCGCGCGCCGACGATCTACGGCTGCCTATATGCGGAGGATCCGATGCTCTATGCGGACGGACGCCCGGCGGTCGGCTCTCCGTGCATTGGCGCCGGCAACGCTGCATACCTTGCGACGGACGTGAACGGTGCGCTGACGGACCTTGCGGGCGACACGCGCAACGCCGGCGGCAGCGTCTCCATCGGCGCGTACGAGAACGCCGCGGAGAAGGGCGAGTGCCGCATCATGGTCAAGGCGACTGGCGCGGGCACGGTGCTCGAGGCTCCTTATGCCGACGTCGAGTACGGAAAGGACGCGACGTTCCGCTTCAGGGGTCGCCTCGCCGCCGTCGTCTGCACGAACGGCGTGATGGCAGCCGAGAACGTGTCCTCCTACGTCTGGCCCGCGGTCACGCAGCCGGGCGAGCTGTCAGTGACGTTCACGGCGACAGACCTCTACGTCGATGTGAACAACGGCAGCTTCGGCAACGACGGTCTTAGCTGGGATTCTCCGAAGTACAGCATCTCGGACGCAATCAGTTCGGCAGGCGACGGGGACGTGATCCACGTCAAGCCCGGCAGATATGGCAGCATAATGGTGTCGCTGCTCAACAAGCTGACGAACCTCAGGATAGTCTCCACGGAAGGCCGTGACGTGACCGTAATCGACGCGCAGCACATAGGTTCGTGCTTCGACGTGAGCCTCGACTACATTAAGAACGCTGAATGGGAGCGCCACGGCATCGTCCTCGAGGGCTTCACGCTGCAGAACGGCCGGGCGACCGGCTATCTTGGCGGCGGCGGCGCCTGCGGCGGTACGCTCGTCAACTGCATCATCCAGAACTGCGAGTCGATCGGCAGGTTCACCACCACAGACACCGCGCGCGGCGGCGGAGCTTCCGGTTCCGTGCTCATCAACTGCATCGTGCGCGACTGCCGTGCGGGCAAGTCCGTCTCCGAAGGCACGTGGTACAGCAACGCGGCCGAGGGCGGCGGCGTGTGGGGCGGTTCCGCCGAGAAGTGCGAGATCTACGGCAACTCGTGCTGGGGTACGACGCGCTCCGTGGGTCCGGGCACCTACGAAACCATTCTGCGCGACTGCTACGTGTACAACAACAAGATCGGCACGCTGCAGGAGCGCGAGGCGGTCATTCCGGCTGCAGACGCGGCGCTCAATACCGCCGGCGACGCGGTGGAGATCCGCGTGACGACGCGCGAGCCGACAACGGTCGAGCGTAACGACACGACCGATCGCATCGTCGTCGGCGACAGCCGCGAGTACGCGTCCGAGGCGGCGGCCGTGACGGCGAAGGCCGGCCAGAAGCCGGACATAACGCTGGAAATCGCGTCGAAGATCGCGTCCGACAAGATCGACACCTATACGGAGATGTTCGAGATCAAGACGGTCCAGAACGAGACGACGGGCGCCTGGGAGAACCGTCCCGAGCTGAAGGCCTCCGTCGTGGCGGAACTTCGCGAAGACCTGACGGACGCGATGAACACGCTGGCGACCACCGAGTCGCTTGTGGAACTTGGGACAGGGGTGACGGAGTTTACGCTTGCCGATCCCAAGCCCGGGCTCTACTACGCGATGGAGTTCTCGGAATCGCTTGGCGGCGGCTCGACCTTTGCCGGACCTCGCTATCTCTCCAACGGCCACAGCGTGAAGCTCGCGGTCGAGCACCACGACTCGCCGTCCGGCTTCTGGCGCATGTCCGTATACAAGACTCCTACCGGAGAGTAGTGCCACCGGCAATTCCGCTTGGCGGAACGAAAAACTACTTCTTTTGTCGGTTATTCGCGAGGGACGTTTAGCGTCTCTCGCGAATAATTGTTGCATGGATTGCATATTTTCGGTTTGCATTGAGAATATGCTCATTAATTACGCAATTTGTAAATAGCTAACGGCAAATAGTCCGTAGAAATACAAAAAACGTAAACCACCAGACGACCTTTGTGTTGGCACGTAATTTGCATGTGGCTTTATAAGGATTTTTAATTTGCAGAAAGCAGAAAAGAGTAAGACATGAACCAGAGCGACAGATACGAAGTTCAGGGTCTCTACAGCCCGGAATTCGAACATGACAACTGCGGCGTAGGAATGGTTGCCAACCTGAGCGGCGAAGCTACGCATGACATCGTAGTAAAAGGCGTGACCATCCTAAAGCGGCTCCTTCATCGTGGTGCCACTGGCAATGATCCTGAGACTGGCGACGGGGCAGGTTTGCTTCTCAAGATTCCGCAGAAGTTCTTTCAGAAGAAGCTGGAGGAGGTTTGCGGCCACAAAGGGTGCAAAGCGGCAGAGCCTTTCGGTGTCGCGATGATATTCGGCGGAGAAGGGGAGGAAAAGAAGATAGAAGATGCCGTAAAAGGTGAAGGCTGCGAGGTTTTGGCGTGGAGAGATGTGCCAATTGATCCCGATGCCATTGGGCACGATGCTCGCGCCGTCATGCCGAGAATTAGGCAGATTTTCATTCTCTGCGGCTCTGCGTCTATGCGCGAAGACCAGTTCGAGCGGCGGCTTTACATTGTCCGCAGGCAGATTGAGAAGGCAACTTCGAAAACGTACATCTGCTCATGCTCGTCGAAAACGATAGTTTACAAGGGACTTCTGCTTGCAACGCAAATCGAGAAATTCTATCCAGACCTTTCAGATCCGGACTTCGTTTCGCCATTTGCAATCGTGCACCAGCGTTATTCCACGAACACGTTCCCATCATGGGAGCTTGCGCATCCGTTTCGCGCAATCGCCCACAATGGCGAGATCAATGCGCTCAAGGGCAACCTCAACGCTCTTGCCGCGCGCGAAGGTTCGCTTGCTTCGCCACTCTTTGGCGACGAACTGAAGAAGCTGCTTCCGGTGGTTCACGGCGGACAATCCGATTCTGCCTCGTTGGACAATGTTTTCGAGCTGCTCGTCGCGGCGGGACGAGATGCGCCGCATGCGATGATGATGCTCATTCCGCAGGCATGGGGCGCGAAGTATCACGTCGGACACGACGTGCGCGCATTCTACGAATACCATTCCGCGCTGATGGAACCCTGGGATGGACCTGCGGCAGTCTGCTTCACCGATGGCACTGGACTTGGTGCGGCGCTTGACCGCAATGGACTTCGTCCCGCACGGTGGACTCTCACGAAGGGCGGCCTTTTTGTCCTCGCTTCCGAAACGGGCGTGCTCGACATCGCGCCAGAAGACGTAGAGCGCCACGGTCGCCTTCGCCCAGGTGCGCTTCTTTGGCTCGATCTCGCCAAGCATCGGCTGATGGAGAACACGGAACTCAAGACCTATTACGCCCGTCGCAAGCCATACCGCCGCTGGGTGAAGGAAAACCACATCCCCGTCACCGGACTTTTCACGGAAATCGTTCCATCGGCAATCGGGGACGGTGAAAGCGGAAGGATTGCGCTCCAGCGAGACCGCGAGCATTTCGGTTGGACGCTTGAAAACGTTGAGTTGATACTGCGCCCAATGGCAGAGACTGGGCACGAACCCGTCGGAGCCATGGGCAATGACGCGGCACTCGCGTGTTTGAGGGTAATGGGTAACGGGGAACGGGTAATGGGGAACGGGGTAAAACTATTTGACTGCTTCCACCAGTTGTTTGCTCAGGTGACGAATCCGCCGATCGATCCGATACGCGAAGAGCTTGTCATGTCGATCATGACGTACATCGGCAACAAGGCGAACATTCTCGCCGAAACGCCAGAACACGCTCGTCTTGTCAAGATGACTCGTCCCGTCCTCACCGATGATGAAGTGAAGCGGCTCAAAAACGTGCCAGACTTTCCGGCGGTGACGCTGAGGATGGGGAACGGGGAATCGGGAGCGGGGAAGGGATGGTTGAAGGCGGCACTTGACAAGTTGGCCACCGATGCCGTCGAAGCGGCGAAAAGCGGCACAAAGATCATCATTCTTTCCGACCGCCAGCAAACTGATCGCCAACAAGCCAACCACTATCCACCAACTACTAACCACTCTTGTTGCATACCTTCGCTTCTTGCCGTCGCGGCGGTTAACAAGGCGCTTACGGAAGCTGGATTGCGCTCCGAAACTGGCGTGGTTGTGGAATCTGGGGAAGTTTGCGAAGTTCACCACTTCGCCGTTCTCCTTGGCTTTGGCGCGACGGCGATCAACCCATATCTTGCATTGGGAACTGTTGCCGAGCTCGCAGGCAAGAATGCAGTCGAATATTCCTCGAACTATGTTTCGGCCGTTTGCAAGGGCATAATGAAGATCATGTCCAAGATGGGCATATCGACTTTGCGCTCCTATCGTTCGGCCAAGATTTTCGAGGCGGTTGGACTCGGGCCTGGCATCATGCGCGAATATTTCCCAGGCGTCGTTTCGCCCGTAGGCGGACTGGAGCTTGAAGACATCGAAAATCATATAAATCCTGTCAATCCTGTCCAAAACACACTTTCCCCGGGCGGAGAGTATCGCCTGCGCAAGGGTGGCGAGGAACATCTTTGGAATCCGCAGCGGATCATAGACTTCCGCGAAGCGGTGCGCAACGACGATTTTGCGCGCTTCAAACGCTATACGGACAACATCGATCAGATGAGCCATGTGACGCTTAGATCTCAGTTGGAGTTTTGCAAACGGGGAATGGGGAACGGGGAACGGGGAACGGGGAACGGCGAACGGGGAATGGAGAATGTTGAAAGCGTAGATTCCATTGTGAAGCACTTTGTCGGAGGGGCGATGTCGCTTGGCTCTCTTTCGCCGGAAGCGCATGAAACGATTGCGCTCGCCCTAAACGGACTCGGCACGATGTCCAACTCTGGCGAAGGCGGGGAGAATCCGGAACGCTTCGGCACGGATCGCAACAGTGCGATCAAGCAGGTCGCTTCTGGACGCTTCGGCGTGACGATAGAGTATATTTCGTCGGCTAAGGACATTCAGATCAAGCTTGCGCAGGGCGCGAAGCCCGGTGAGGGCGGACAGCTCCCCGGGTACAAGGTGGACGAGTTCGTTGGACGTCTTCGCCACGCAAAGCCAGGTACGACGCTCATTTCGCCGCCGCCTCACCACGACATATATTCGATAGAGGATCTGGCGGAACTCATATATGATCTCAAGTGTGCGAATCCACGCGCCCGAGTATCCGTAAAACTTGTATCCGAGGCTGGCGTAGGCACGATTGCGGCAGGCGTTGCCAAGGCTCATGCCGACGTTGTCGTAATTTCCGGTTTCGATGGCGGTACTGGCGCGGCACCGCTCACATCGGTAAAGCACGCGGGGCTTCCATGGGAGATGGGACTTGCCGAAGCGCACCAGACGCTCGTCAAGAACAACCTCAGATCGCGCGTGAAGTTGCAGGTCGATGGACAGCTTAGAACTGGACGTGACATTGTTATTGCTGCGATGCTTGGGGCCGACGAGTTCGCTTTCGGAACCTCCATGCTAGTCTCGCTGGGCTGCGTGCAGTGTCGCAATTGCAACCTGAACTGCTGTCCTGTAGGCATAGCCACGCAGAAACCCGAGCTGCGCGCTAAGTTCGCAGGGAAGCCGGAGCACCTTCAGAGATACTTCCGCTTCCTTGCGGAAGAAGTACGTGAAATACTTGCCGCGCTAGGACTTCCTTCGCTCGCCGAGGCGCGCGGTCGTGCCGATCTTCTAAAAGCAAAAGATGGCGTTCGTTTCGACTTTGGAGATTTGTTGTACACAAAGCGTGCAAATGACGCAAAGAACATAAAAGACAGCAACGAAAGAGAAAACTACGATGTTCGGGAGCTGATACCGTCGGTCGAGCGCGGCGAAATGGCGCTTGATCGCAGCATATCCAACCGTGACCGTGCCGTCGGCGCGGCACTCTCCGGCTACCTTGTTTGCCATCGAAGCGCCGACAGTGCTGATGGACGGACCGTGTCCGTCCACTTCACAGGCACTGCAGGACAGTCGTTTGGCGCGTTTCTACACCGCGACATTTCATTCACGCTTGATGGTGAAGCGAACGATTATGTTGGCAAAAGTCTGTCTGGCGGATCAATTGCGATCAAGGGCAACGTCGGGAATGTCATTGCCTACGGCGCGACCTCTGGCGAAATATACATCGCCGGAACGGCGGGCGAACGCTTTGCTGTTAGGAATTCCGGCGCCATTCTCGTTGTGGAGGGCGTGGGCGACCATGGTTGCGAGTACATGACCGGCGGCAAAGCCGTAATTTTAGGTGTCACTGGCGTCAACTTTGGCGCTGGCATGACAGGCGGCATTGCATACGTGCTGGACGAGTCAGGTGATCTCGACCTAAACTGCAATCTTGACTCCATTGATCTATTTCCTGTGGAAGAGGGTTCGAGCGAAGAGGCGGAATTGCTTGCACTGTTGGAACGGCACAAGATGAAGACCGGTTCCGCAAAAGCCAGTGAGTTGCTTGACCATTGGCCGCGCTTCCGTCCGAGATTCACCGTAGTCATGCCACATTGATACCCAGACGCAGATTGCACATTACCCCCCCTGTCTAATCCAGTTTTGATATACTCTCCCACTGTTCCTGCCCATCAGGTGATGGGCTAGCGAAGGCGCGAGCCGAAGCGAAGAG
>Ga0310696_10001022_pt1 | contig 41198 bp, 70 predicted proteins | sample AusTroGonzalo_MG_4_FD_203885 | JGI IMG/M metagenome (GOLD analysis project Ga0310696, IMG submission 203885) | Bovine rumen microbial communities from tropical cattle in Woodstock, Queensland, Australia - Gonzalo_02 (v2) (version 2) | ecosystem: Host-associated > Mammals > Digestive system >... | reverse complement strand
TCATATGTATTATCTGATTCTGGATAAATATGTCCCTCAAATAATGACGTACCATTAACGTATAATATATAGTTGCTAGTAGAAGGAGCCGCACCAATACCTACTTTTCCAGTTAGAGTAGATGCGCCAGCGACATCTAATGTATCATTAAATGTAACACTATCATCTACATATAACTTCTTATCAATAGTTACACCGCCAGCGACTATTAGAGCGCCGCCAGAGTTTACTGATATATCAGTTGTATCAAGAATTTTTAAAACTCCTTCTATTAAGGTTCCACCATTAACGTATAATACATCTGTTAGTGGATTAGTATTAGACGTCGGCCACGAAGTAAGATTAATACCTAATTTACTTCCATCTGCAAAATAGTTACCTGGAATAAAACTAGTAGAATCTGTTTGACCGGTTTGGATTGCATCGCTATAATATAAACGATTTGGAGTATAAGTTAAAGCGGTTGCAATACCATTGGCTGCAATATATATAGGCTAAGTATTACTACCTACTGCGCCAGCATTTTCAGACTATAAAATATAACCGTCTGAATTTGGTAGCATATGTGTATATCCAATAGTGGTACTAAGACCACGTAGAATATGTGCCTCTGTACTAGCAGAATATAATATTAAACGGCCTTCAGAGTGACCGCTATTAGTTCTAGTAATATCTACATCATTACCTAATTCTAGTGTTGTATAATTTTGGGCATTAGGTGTATTATTTACAACACTTTCTAGAAGCGCGGCTGTAGCCCATACAGGATCTCCAGTGCCACCGGAAGTAAGAATTTGATACTATGAACCAGCTATTGAAGTATAATATTTAGTAGATTGATTTAGTTTACCATATAAAATACCGCCAGCGGTCCATTCATACTCGTCAGCGCCAGTACCGCCATTATTCACTCCTAAAACACCATCTATACCTATGCCTACTGCAGATGCATTTTCATTATCACCATTAATAGTAATATTTGTAGATGCTGTTGTTAAATCAGTATAAACCTTTCGTGGGAACTACCATCCAGATACATATTTTTTAGTAACAGTAATCGCGCCATTTTCATTCTAAGAAATAGAATCAATAAAGGCATTCGTAGCTCCACTTGCGGTAGGATCAGAAACTGCAGTCTGTACAATCTTATATGTATTATTGCCGCCGAGACGTTCCCAACCCTCACTACTATCAATCCAAACATATTCATATTCTTTATTCTAATCTATTACTACATCGCCGGGTTCTCCATTATATAGAGGAGGAGAATTAGAACTAATAAAAGGATTTAATTTACTGCCCTCTGTTAATGAATTATTAATGGCGAATCCTTTGAAATGCAACACACTTGTTAACCCTAAGTCAGAAAGACTAATAGAGCCTCCTAATGCAACTTCATTTCCTGCGATTGTGATGGAGGAGTGCGCCAATTTACCATTTGCAATAGTACCATCGGTAATCATTGCGTTGATAATACCACTATTTTTAATTTTTAATCCATTCGCGCCATCCTCTAATCCGCCGGAGCTATCTATAGTAATAACAGAGGCTTGCTATAAATTATTTAAAACATTCCAAACTGTACCATCATATGTTAAAGCATATGTGTATCCTGCAGTTAACATTCCTGCAGTAAGAGCAGCACTTTGATAATAAATAGGAATTGTTGTACCACTATTAATTTTTAGTGTAACATCATCAGCATTATTAGTAGGAACTTTTATAAAGATTATAGTGCCAGTAGTTATAACATAATTAGGAATACTTACAATATAACCAATACTATTTCCTGTTGCTTCAGCATATAAAAACGGCTCAATTAAATGAGTCTCTGAGCTGGATCGTATACCATAGATATAACCCATATAATATCACCTCATGTACGAGGAATAATAACATTAACAGTATTTGTTGAAAGTGATGGTAAAACCAATATTCCATTATCTACTGTTGCATCTGTCCATGTTCCTACTGTATTTATATTTGTATGATTAGATTCAAGAGCATAAGAATCTTCGTCACCCATTTCTATCCAATATGATTCAGTCGCGGATGCTGAATTACCTTTTCTATACATATATTCTTTTTTACCAACTATTATCATGTCGCCACCATTGTAGTTAGTATAACTAGCGATTGAATCTGGTAAATCATTAAAGATTCCTCTGAACACCATCGCCTGCGGCATTGCGGCAATAGTCGCATCTAATTCGCTATGTGAAACAACATCGCCGCATGTATGGGTACGCCAGCAATCTCCGGAAGAAGCATTTTCCTCATAGGTAAATGCAAGAATTTCTCCAATTCCACAGGTGCAAATACCAATTACTGGAAGAGCTGAAGTACTACCGATTTTTAAAGTTACATTTGATGCTGCATTATTCCCGCGATTAAATTTTACATAAACTGTAACTCCATTAAAGAATCTATCAAAATCAGCTAGGGCAACTTCTTTTGCGTGTAATCCAATAGCCGTATCACATATACCATATAATGTACTACCAAAAGAATATCTATCCAATCCTATATCAGCTTTACCTATATAACTCATGTGGTAAGTCCTCCTACAACATTAGTAACTACTGTAGTATCTGCTGTTAATAACTATGGGGCAACACCGTTCTTAATTGTTAACACGCCATTTACTACTGATACGGTAGTAGCAGAGCCAGCGCCCCAGAAAACAACATCGTGAATAGTTGCAGTCGATACTTGTAATTGTGATAGACGTATATAACCGGTGCCATTTACATAATGATAAATATTAGTTGTTGCTAAATCTATATATAGTTTATCAGTTGCACCTGTGTTAGGAAAACTATTATAATTAGCATATTTTAATAAGAAAGCTTCATCCCCATTTAGAGTTCCAGCATCAATAAATGGTAGACTAACTACATTAGTCTATCCGTCTCCTACCTTTAAACGAGAAAAGGGGTGAGCATTATCAGCTGAATAGATGATAAGCTCACCATTAAGAGGCACAAAACCCGGAGAATTGTCTTTAGGCGCGGCCTTATTCCAATTGGCTTCAGTATCACTTTTCAACTGAATTCTCGTTTTTATGGTATTATTAGCTGTCGCCATAAAAACACCTCCTTGACATCATTCCAGTCAAGTTAAATTACTTCTGTACTACTACCGCAATTAAATATGATATATGTATCCTGAGTTTGTAATAAGTCGCTTACATCGCCGGTAGCTGCGATACGAGCTAATTCTAATTTTTTATTTGTAATTTCTACATCTGCATAAGTATTTGGACCTGTTGGATAACGAGCACCCTCAAGCACTTGTAGATTTAAAGCCGCGGCGTCAATAATAACATTTACAGACTTCGGCTCGTTATTTACAGTCTATGGAACTAATTCATTTCCATTAACAAAAATATGTTCAATAACATTGATATGTTCTGTATGCGGATTACTAGTAAGAGTTACAATACCTTCTTCATCTGGTTCTTGTTCCTCTCCATCTATAAAGATCTTTTCAATCTTATTAACTTGTGCACCTTCCTCTATAGTAGCTAGTTTTTCTTTTTCTTCAGTAGTGAATTCTACTAATTGAATATTAACTGCTTTATACTAATCCGGTGTAATTGGAGTGCCATTAAGTTTTATTTGTTCTATAACATTAACCTGTGCACCATCTTCAATACCATCTAGTTTATCACTTTGTTCTTGGCTCATGCCATTAAAATGAATATCTACAGTTTTAGCTAATCCATTTACAGTAGAAGGAAGTATTTCCTCATTATTGAGAAATACATGCTCAATTACATTTTCTTGAGCATAATCTTCAATATCAGCAAGTTTACTTTTTTCTTCATCAGAATAATCATTAGAAGATAAGCCTTTACCTTCTACTTTATCTACTTTAGTATTGAATGTATCGTCTAAGCCCGCGATTTTTGATTGTGCGATATTCGCCTCTTCAGAAATATCAGCATTAACAATACTACCTTTAATTGCATAAGAACCTTCATCACCTAGTAGACGCCAATTAGTACCTGTCCAAACAAATTCTTGCGCGCTATTTGCTAGAATTACATCGCCGGGTTGTGCATTACGAAATACATAGCCAGGAATTTGTGGGTCGATACGAACATTTGCTCCCGCGGGAATAGCTACTGTTGCTTCGCCAACAAAATGCATTGCCCCTGTTAAACCCGCAGTCATTTCTGCAATATAGTCTATAATTGCGCCAACAGTAGCTAAACTATTGCGGCTATTAGAATCTATTTCTGTAACAAATGTACGAGTAGTAATTTCTCCTGTAGCACTACCTGTAAGAATTTCATCACTTTCTACGCGTGATAAACCAGTACCACCGCGTGCGGTAGTAAATACACCAGAAGTTATATCTGATGCAGTGAGTATAGAACGACTAACGCGAATCTTACCATCGACTTGAGATACCTGTGTGACAAATTGATGAGCTACAGCGGTATCAGTTACATCTAATCTATTAATATAGTTTAATACTTCTTCATATACAATAGATGTGATTGGGTCATAGATATTGCCAATATTAGTTTTCTCACCATTTGCCCAGCGCTCAATACAATCTAAACGATATAATACATCACTAAAATCAATCATACTTGATGTATTTACCCATTCTTGTAAACTTTCATCCCACTATTGCAAGATATATTTATTAGAAACATTATCATAAACTATTTGATAAGAGCCGCTACCGGCACTTCCTCCACCGCCACCACCACTTGTGTGTGCGGCAATAAATTCAGCTAAACCACTAATTTCATTAGCAGTATATGTAGGTTTATTAGATGCTTTAGCCCAAGCATATACATCTGCAGCGACGGCTTGAATCCAAGGTAATTCATCAAAATAGTGTCTGCCGTCGCCCATTTTTATGCCTACTGCAGTAGGAGGAAGGGTAGAATTTAGATTAGGGAAAGCTGCAATCGCAGCTTCACCGGCGCCAAGAATAAGATCACTATTCATCCAATTACTATATGTATCATAGCGTAACAATATTGTAACTGTTAAGCGATTATCATTCGCCATCCTAATTCACCTCCTATTAAGCTGTACCTCCATAGAGAATCAGTGTATCCCCGTTAGGAATATATAATAAGGAGGTTGATACTTGATTTAAGGTCATAAAACCTTCTTGTGTTACATTAATATAATCTGCTAGAGATGAAGCTCTAACACCACCAAGACGAGCGGATGTTGCAACAGGAAGCTAGTAGCCGTTGCCGTCTCCGGTGGTGCCTACCATATCCCATGCATTATTAATATACATATATTCTTCATACTGATCTCCGCTTTGCGCGAGTATCATATATAAAGTATTTTCATCTATATCTTCTACGGGCAATTCTTCTACAACGGCACGTTTTAAATGGCCCGCGTGTGCAATTGCCCATTCTAAGTAACGTAAGTTAACTGGATCAGTTTCTTCTTCTGGATCATCATTAATAACTAGATGTGCATCGCCGCCTGCGTTTGCAATTATATTATTAATAGTCTCCATAAAGGAATTACTGAATGTAAGTGAACCATCATTTGCGCGCTGGAAATATGTGGCATTTAACTTATTTAAATAAGGTAAATGTTCCCAATCTCTGACACCATCACCCACTTTTAGGAGGAAGGTATCAGTTTCAAGACCATATTCGCCTTGTGCTAAAACAGGATTTCTGGTGACCCAATTGCTAGCAATTGCACTTTTAATTCGTAAAGTAACTAACAAAGTATTATCAGCCATTATGGTTCACCTCCATTCAAGATTGTATGTGCAATAAGCATTGCATTAACTGGAATATATTCATTATTCCAATAATATAGGATTTTTTCATTTAAATCAAAATACAACTTATCTATTTCACCAGTTTCTGGGAAATTGTCATATTCTTCAAATAGAATCTCCCATCTATTAGTTTCAAGATAAGAACCAAAATAATGATGGAACTCTTCACGAGTACCATGATAACCACTTTGCGCGGCTAATAGATAAATTTGATCGCCCAGCATACTTAAACCAACAGATTCCCATGGATATACTGTAGCAAATTCTTCTGTTTGCGGAATAGGTAAAGTAACCCAACTGCCATCTTGATAGTTACTATTTAACCACGGATATATCATTGATAATCCCGCAGCACGCGGACGAGGAGGCATAATACGAAGATCATACTCAAGCAATAGGTCACGCGTGCGCGCTCTATTACTTTTGTACATTGCGCGTCACCCTCTTTATTACACAAGGTGGTAGTTTATAGGCGGCATAATATGAATCTACATCATCATAATGAATTAAATTTTGATTTTCATCATAAAGTGGATTGCGTTGGATAGTAATGTCCCAACTATAACGATTATGATGGAATCCTTCAGAAGGCTCTAAATTCATTGTATCCTCTGTTGTAAAGGTAAATGTTAGCATATCTGGTGTTGCGTTGATTACCTTCTCTACAACAGTTTCATGTGTTAGATTATCATATATGGCTAAGATAGCCTTGTCGCCCACGGAAACATCCCCTAGTGTAGGAATTGAAAATTCTCCTGTATCACCTTGCGGAATAATAAGTTTCCGCTAAACTACTCTAATCATGAGTGTCACCACCTTAATTTTTTCTTATATTTCTTATATAAGGATTCTTGTTGATGTATAATAGGATTTATGTCATAGCCAAGCGTTTCAAATTTAATAAGTTTCTTTTCTGCATGGCGCAATTCCTTATCTACATCACAAATGAAGTTATCAAGAAATAATGCCGCGGCAATCTCTTTCTATTCACAAAGTTCTTGCCGCATCTCCTAATATAATTTTTTAGTTTCTCTTTCCCATTCCACCCATTTACTAGTTAAATCTTTAACTGCATTGCGCTTAGTTCCTGCATCTACTGCTTTAGTACTATACTTATACCAGGTTTCAGGAATTAATTTTGGCCGCTCAATATTCTGTAATTCTAACAGTTTAAAGTAATGGGTTGCATAATAGTGGGATAAACATTTATAATTCATTGTTTCTTCTATGAAGTGGTATTCATGACATTTAGCGTAGCCGCACAAGCCTAAAAAGTCAAATGCGCGTGCAAACTCGTCATGATATAAAGTTCCTTCTATCATATGAGAAGCAAGTTTATTAAAAATTTCTTCAACTGTCATAGCAATTCCCCCTTTAAAAAGAAAGGCGGGCTTCCGCCCGCCATTCATTATCTAATCTGAGTAACTACAATATTAATATGTGCATCACTTAAAGAAGTGTCTGCATTCATAACTTGTAGAATTGTAGGACTTGCTATACAGTTGCAAGGGCAATTATTTTCTGCTACACGTACAAAAGTTTTAAAACCAAATGTTGATGTTGCAGTAATTGCTGTACCAGTAAAAGTAGATTTAGCCTATGGTTGCGCTACACCATTTACATAAAGTTGAACCGTTACATCGGTTGTAGCGTCTGGAGTAGCGTATCCATCCATTTCTACTAAATATACACCACGTTTATTTAATTGAATTGTTGCGGGACCACTTAAAGTTTCCGCGCATCCTTTATCCATAACTACATTATTAAATGGAAACGCCGCTTCAGCCGCAACAGAAAGATTATCAGAATAAGCCTGTAACATAAATCATTCCTCCTTAATAAAAAAAGAGGGACGTACTAAGTACGTCCCTAGTATGTTTGGTGTACTTAATACACTCGGATTACATATTACAACCGCCACAGAAAGGAGAATTGCCTGCATTATAAGTCCATCCATTAGGATAACGTACAACGCCTGCTAAAGCATTCTGTAGTTCTAACTGATTAATACGATTTTGCATAGCTTCCATCTTATCTTGTGCTATGAGATCTTTTACACTCTGAATTTGTGAAGTTAGCATTGGTTGCAGCATCACGTAAAGCAGCATCATAATTATTCTGCATAATCTGACGAGTTAAGCCGCCGCAGCAGTCATTCTGATGCGCGAGTAGATTAGCCTGTCCAACTGCTAATCCGGCGACATCACGCTGTAATTCGCCGTATTTGTCGCCTACATAACTTACTACATCATGATATACTTGATTAGTAGCCTGAATGCCGGCCATAGAAGCAGCATTTACAGCGGCTAGAATATCACGAGTTTGCGCCTGTAGGTTCTGATTGTCGAAACCACGATTAATGTCAGCCTAAATAGCATTACTATTGTTGCCATTGCCATTCCAGCCGAATCCACCACCCATCATAGCGAGGATAGCGAATAACCAAATCATTCCGCCCCAGCCATTGCCGAAGCCATCTCCATCACGACTCATTAAAGCCACGTCGGAGGCTGTTAAACCGTTTTCACCCATTTGAATCACCTCAAATAATATTATTTGTTAGATAAGAAATAACAACCTATTATTTCTACTTATAATATTATTACTTAATCGTGTTGGATTCCTTACACGCTCTGCTTTGGGATTTAGTAGAACGTAATAAGTTTATTAAAATCCTTCTAACATAGATTATGTAGGAAGTCGGTAAGAAAATCATATAATTTTTTCCAAGAATATAAAAAAAATAAGTACGATTTTTCAATCGTACTTATTTCTCTATCATCTAAGTGCTAAATAACCGTATCACCCATCACCTTTTGGCACTTTCGATGATAAATATATAACCAGTTTCACCCAATGTATCCGTTCATGGGATAGTGAAACGAGATACCCAATTTATTTGGGAAGGGAGAAGATTTTTCTTTTCCCTTTCTTCACTTATATTATATCATGATTTTCAACTTTTGTCAAGTATTAAATCTGATATTTTTTACAAATTTTTCTTTTCCCTTTCTACATTTATATTATATCATAAAATTTATTTTTTGTCAAATATTGGATTTATTCTTTTGGGAGAAGATTTTCTCTTCCTCTTTACATATTTATTATATCACAAATTTTAGAAAATGTCAAGTATTTAATTATTATTTTTCTAAAATTTTTTCTTGGGGAGATTTCTTTTATCTCCCTTTTACAATTATATTATACATGAAATTTCACTTTTTGTCAAATGTTTAATTATTATAATCAAACATTTATTTTGTACCGAAAATTTCTTTTACTAATTCACTATTTTCCAAATAATCAACATATTCGCGCAATTCGGGAATATCATGGAGATAAGATGGAATTTCCCATTTGGAGGTATCCATAAATATTATTAGAATTAGAATTGAAAACATTTTACTGGAGTCTTCGCCAAATTTTTGTTGAACTTCGGCGCAGAGTTGCTGTAAGAGTTCGTCCTTATTCATGAGAGCCTCCATAAAGATTGTTTATCTTTTTTACAATATTATTATAATAGAAATTTTACAAAAAGTCAAATACTAGATTGTAATATTTTGTAAAAGATTTTTAACGAAGCATTACAACTCAAATATTAGATTTTATCGCACATAAATCCAAATACGACCTTTTACAGGAACTTCATGTGTATAAGGATTATTCTTGCCAGATACATCTGGGCGAGTTTGCTTCCAAATTCCATAATTTGGTATTTCCGACACGGTACCAATTATACGTTCTGGATATTGCATTACTTCTTCACGTGTCATAATATCTACCGTACCGCCGGGTGCTGAGCACACCGCCGCGCCAATCTCATATTTATCTAAGCTCTAATATGGATATACTAGGACGCGTCCACTAACCGCAATAGGAGTTTTCGCATCTATAGTTTCACCAATTGCAAAACCATATGTATCTGATATAACTTTACAAGCGGGCGCGAGACGTTCGTTAACTAGCTCCATTTTACCATTTTTAGTATCTTTTACTACACGACCCGGTTCAATCGTATTTGCAATACGATATTCAGCATAGTCATTCCAAACTGCACCATATGCACGCACGAAATGCCAAAAACCATTACCATTTTCAACATAACTATAATGACCATACCAAGTATTACCATCTTCGGCATTTGTGGCTGGCATGAAATATGTATTAGATGAGTCATTACGAATGATAAAACCATAACTTCCATAAACAACTCTAAAGCCATTAGGATCCCTAGTACTTACTTTATTACAGTATAAACTTCCATCTGTATACATTCTCCAGTATCCGTGTCCTGCCTAGGAAGCCGTATCCTATAAATATAACCATCCTTGGTTACCAGAATTTCCTAAATATAAGTTTCCGCCACTTTCACCAATGCGTCTATCAGGGGACATATAAATATTACCATTAGAATGAATACGTGTTACATATCCACCGCTACGATTTCCAGTAGTAATACCAATACCATAACTAAATCGTAAGGCACAGTAACCATCATTTAAATCAACAATATCACCATCATCTGAAAGAATGATGCCACCGCCAGTGGCATTATTCTAACTTACATGAATACTTTGTGTAAAAGTTTTAAAACCGGTTACTGTCTAATTATCTTCACAATTCATAAGTGTACGCCAAGATTGCCATCCGCCATTGTAACGTCTGGTATAAGTTTGATCATTCCACATATTCTAAACTATCTAGAACCCATAAGCCTAATCTCCGGGATGACTACCAATAGTAATACCATTACTATATCCTGCTGAATCGTTAAAAGCTTGGCCTATATTCCAAGAATAGAATACTCGCGCACCATAACCTGGATGAGAATTATTTGGATTTGAATCCCAGCCATCTAAATAACCGGCACGTAAATAATGGGTCTGATAAGAACGTACAAAATTATCACCACCATTCGTACCCCAAACTCTTGGAGGAGAAGATGCATTATTTTCATTACCAGCGCCTAGATTTAAATAACTATTTGTATAACAATATCCATTATTATCAATACGAAAACGCCAAGTAGAAGAGCCTGCGCCAGAATATTGGCCAATACCAAATCCACCAGCACCAATTCCCCAAGGATTAATACCAATTGCCCAACCAGCAGTATTGTTAATAAAATACTAGGAAACTTCTCCTGCGTCTGTTCTCTATAATCTAACAGATGGATATCCATTTACTGCTACTTCAATAGTATTGTCAACATGAAGACCTTTACCGTTGTAAACACGTACCCAAGTAGGATCTGTCATCCAAATACCGCCACCATAACTTTCATTATACCATCCTGTAGCATTATAACTTCTAAACCAGTTATTAGTATAATATGTAGAAGAATATCCCGCATTACCATTCCAATAATAAGCGCTATTAGGATACCAATAAAGTGTGCCATTCACATATACGTTATTATCAAAATAGTATGGGCGACCGGCATTATTAGTAAAGTGTACATAACTTGTATTCTAACAACCAAAATAAGCAACCGCGCCATTTGCATGACATTCATATAGACCCCATGTTCCAATTGTGCTAGTAGAAAAGAAAGAACCATTATTAGTTGTATCCCATCCTACACTATAGCTATCTCTTAATGATAAACGTCCAGTTGCCCTACTATAATATATTATCCAACGCTATCCTTCCTAATATAATCCTTTATCCGAACTATTATCCATTAATGTCATATAATTTGTATTTGGCCCTAGATGGATTCCACTATAACCATTACGACCACCATCTAATCTCCATTGGCCATAAGAGGAAACGGCATTAGGAAGAAAATGAGCATTATTATTAGGGGAATATAAACCAGTCCAATTATCGAACTAAATCCATTCTTTGGCATAAATACGATTATGAACTGTTAAATAACGATTAAAAATTCCATCTCCGGAACTGTTTAATGTTATAACAGCAGAACCACCTCTATTAGCACTAAAAATTCTAACGCCATAAGTAAAACGCATTGAACAATAAGCGTCATTTAGATCTACAATATCTCCATCATCAGCTAAAATAATGCCACCACCCGTGGTATTATTTGTACTTACATATAAATTATTAGTAGCTGTAATATCACCATAAGCAACATGTGATCCCGTTCTTATTCCATAATAAGCACCATTTTCTCTACCAAGTTTAAACCATCCATCAGAAAGTAAACCTAGCCATGCAGCAACACGGCCTCCCCAGTGGAAACCTATACGAGGGCAATATATTTCATTACCATCATATGCACCGCCATATGATGTTTCTCTTATTTCAATCGCAGCACCACTGTGAGGATCTGCTACAGCATTACGTGAACAAATATATAAATGATTAGCATCAAAACAAGCTTTTTCAGCGCTATTGGTGTTTATATGAATCTCAGTAGTATTAGTATAACCTAAATATATACTACCACCAAGTGCCTATATTGCTAAATTACCGTTATCATGATTCCATAATGTTGTCCACCAAGCATTATTATACCACTATATTAAATTATATCTAGCATAAAAACTAGTCTATGTATAAAATTCTGCGGATGCTCGTGCGGCACCACTGATATCTAAATTATATGCTGGGCTCATACCAATACCAACTCGACTTGGAAATTGAGTATATCCATTTGCATCTAAAAGTGTAGCTGTACGCGTAAGACTACTGAATACTCCAGTATATTGTCTTACATATATAGGTTCAGTGCCATCATCGGCAGTCGCAATTTCCATATAGCCAGCATTGGAACCAGTCGCAGCACCACCGATTCTCCACTAGTCGTTATCGCCCATTGTACCATAATTGATACCACGAAAATCTGTACCACTATTACTAAAAGTTAAATTGGCATCTAAATTTAAGCCATGTAAATTACCATAACCACTATTATTAATATAATAAGTAGTCCCATTAGCAAAATAAATAATACCATTATGTGTGGTGTTACCATTAAGATATGAGCTACCATTTACATAAAAATTATAACCAGTATTAGAACCATTAATTCCTAACTTAGCATTAACTTCTAAATAACCAGAAGAAGATTCTATAATTCTACTAGTATAATCTGCACTACTACTTCCAAAATGCCAATCAATATATGGAGTTGCACTTGATAATTCAATCCAAGGAAGAATTATACCGCCCGCACCTTCAATTTGTCCGTTAAAATAACTAGTTCCATTAACATATAACTTATACACATTTCCGCTAGTATTCGGATCATATCCTATTCCCACTTTTCCCGCTAAATACGTATCACCTGTATCTAACTATACCCAAGCAGTTACATTACTAGCACCATATACCTATAATTTATCATGGTCATTAGTCCCATCATACTTATATAAGATACCATACAAACTAGTACCACGATTACTTCTATGTAAAAGCCAAAGATCTGTAGTTACATTATCGCCAGTCTACAGAAGCGCTTTTGCCGCGGTTACGGCAGCGCTATCGCCAATAATTCGTTTTGCATAATAGGTTGTTAAAGTTTGACTTCCATTTGCCACTTAACACACCTCCATTTTATATCTCTGTTATATTATACCATATTCGATATAAAATTGTCAAATAAAAAATATAAAGGGTGCCCAAAAGGGTCACCCTTTATTTATAGTATTACTATCGGCGCGAAGCAGCGATCTAATACTATAATAATATTATAACATAATTGTTAATTATTTGTCAAGTAATTGATTGACTAAAGTTTCAACTGCTAATCTTAATTTTTCTGGAACTTCCTCTAGGGTTTTAACGCCATTGATTACGAGGTTAGCATATATTCTTACTATACTCATAACGCGCCACCTCCCTCATATAATTCAACTAACGCGAGTTGAGTATCAAGTAAATCACGCTTTAATGCAGCGTTTTCGCGCGCCAGCTCAATTAAATATTCATCTTTAGTATATTCGCGACATTCATACTCGTAGCCGCGGAATACTCTGCCATCATACTCTTCTTCATAGGGAGTAACGTCGGTTGCTACCAACACAGAATTAGCAGTTACTTGAATTGGTTCGGGTTTTATAGAACTGCGTACCTTCATATTAATCACTCTCCCATATAAGTATTCCATTTTGCGATATTAGCAGTATAAGTTGCATTTTTAGTTGGTATGAATAATAATTTAGCACCATAGTTACTGCGAGAGGTCTAAGATACTGTGCGGTCAGCCGCATAATAGAAAGGACCACAATCTTCTTTATAACCAAAGCTGCCGCCGGTTGCAATTGCCATAGTACCATTTAGTGTACCAACTGTCCATAGATTATCACCTACGGGCGCGGAACTAGAAGCACTTTGAGAACATTCAATTGGCATATATACCCAATCGTATTCATCAGTACCTTTACCCATTGCGTTAATCCAACCGTAAACGGACGGGAGATTAAAACCAATAGATTCATAGTTGTTACTAAGTATGCCTGGTGTATAGTTGAAGTCTTTACAGATGTAGATAGCGCCGCCTTGAGATGCGCTAGACCCGTGCACGTCTATACCACCAATCATGGACCATAGGTTGCCCCAAGGATTTTCCATACCACGGTATGTAATTGCACGACGTCCATCTGCATTAGCAGTAGAAACAGTGCCATTAACATCGTATTGAGTACTATCAGCATGACCCGTACCATTTCCGATAGAAGCAGTTGAACCAGTAATAAAGGAGCAGGTGCTAGAAGCACCATCTGGAAGATAGGTTATACCTTGTTCAATCGCGGCCTGACCATTCATAGTACCAAATTCTACGATTTCAAGCATTTGGTTGGTTGCTTCTGCCGCCATATTCATAATATGCCAGCCAGTTCCACGCGCAGTTGCATAAGCTTCAGCTTGTGCTACTGTTAGATTAACGACTGGTTTGACACCTGCAATTGATACTAATTTACTATTGACTAGGCCAGCATCATAAGCGGGTAGTAGTACATAATCTAAATCTCCTTTGAAAATTGGAGCAAGTTTAAAGCCTTGCTGAGCAGTAGGAGAAATTATTAAGGTTTCGTGGCGTACTGCTGTACCATTTGCAAGTTCTTCGGTAGTACGGAAAATACGCTTATAGTAGAATTTTGGTTGATAGATCATGACCTGGCCATTAGAACCATCTTCAGTATATCCGTTTTCGCCGTAGAATGCATTGATAGTACCATCGTCAGCTACATTGCACTTAGTGCGGCCGCCATACATGGAGTAAGAATTGAAATCGTTACCCATTGATTTGTTTGCAGCCTCTTGAGTACGAGTAAAAGTACGATTTGCATAGTCAATATCAAGGCCAACCGCATCTTGCGCGATAAAAGTACCAGTTTGAAGTAGAGCTTCGATTAATGCTTCTTCAGTTACTGTTCCCGCGACTAGATCGCCATTGCTTCCAATTACAGTAATATGACCGCTATCGCCCTGGTTAAAGGAAATAGTTGCATTTCCGCCACCCTGTGCAACTGCTTCATCTACATAAGTTTTGGTTGCATAGTCAGTTAGCGCAGAGGCATCTGCTTTCGCGGCAAGTGCGCTTACATCTGCTTTATTAGCTAATGCGCTTTCAACATCTGCCGTATTTGCTTTTGCGGCTAAATCAGATGCACTTGCTTTTGCGGCGAGTGCGTCAGTAATTGCCTTCTGTGTCATAGTTCCATCTTCATTTTGGCCTGTTGTGGTGTAGAGGACTGGAACATTAATTTGTGCGCTTTGCGCTGTTTCTAATGCTTCTTGAGCTGCCGCAAGTAAATCAGCAGCATCTTCTTGTGCTGTAGCGATTGTCTCTGCGGCCGCAGTTACTGAAGCAATTGCGGAAGCTGCGTCCTGCTCCGCTTTAGCTGCTTTCTGTGCGGCTTTATTTGCTTTCGCTACGTAAGCATCAGTTTTTCCTTGCGGAGTTAATGCTTTTGCAAGCATAATATCAATTATATCCATTAGGATTCGCCTCCTTGTTCTTCTGCGGCCGAACCGCCGCTTAGGTTAATCCATTGTTTTTGGCTATTTGCCATATATACCTCAAAGCCGGAGTCACCATCTATAACAATCGCGGTTGAACCCATAGTTATATATGATGGTTCGATTTTTGCTAAATCCGCCGCGGTATCACAGACAAATTCATAGGCAACTACATTATCCTGTTGGCCTCGTTTAGTCATCGTTATTGCCATTATCTTCACCTTCTTCCTGTGGAATTGGGGTTTCGGTTTCGGTATATGTATAACCAGAATTCTCGACGTCAATTGCTTCTTCGTAGAGGACATCGGTCTGGTCTTGCTTAATTAGCATATTCGCATCGGAATATGTTCTATATAGGTTAACTCCGTCTTTGCGGGTTCTGTAAAATTCTGTAATAATCATGATTGTGGTTCCTCCTACATATAGTCAGCATATGTTGACCAGTTTGATGCTCCTTTATAAGTTGCGAGAATACTATGATCGGCGGAATAGGGGACGTAGATAATACAATCGGATGGGATACTGTTAAATGCGTTTGTATTTGCAAGTGTTGGCGGGATAGTTGGTAATAAATGATATTCTGCGACTCCGCAGCAACTAGAGAACGCCGAAGCCTCTATACTCGTTACACTATTTGGTATTGTTATATTTGTTAGTGCATAGCAATACTAGAATGCACTACTTTCTATACTCGTTATATTATTTGGTATTGTTATGTTGGCAAGTGCAGCGCAATAATATATTAACTAATTGCCTATACTCGTTATATTATTTGGTATTGTTATATTTGTAAGTGCAAGGCAATTAGAGAATGCTGAAGCTTCTATATTCGTTACACTATTTGGAATTGTTACATTTGTAAGTGCGGAGCAATACTAGAATGCTGAGCCTGCTATACTCGTTACACTATTTGGAATTGTTACATTTGTAAGTGCGGAGCAAGACGAAAATGCATTACTTGTTATACTCGTCACACTATTTGGTATTGTTATATTTGTTAGTGCGTAGCAACCGACGAATGCATTATTTTTTATATTTATTATACTATTTGGTATTGTTATATTTGTTAGTGAATAACAATAGTAGAATGCATAGGAATAGATTGTTTTTATTCCATTTCCTATTCTAACATTTTTTATACAGTTTGCATAAACTTTATTTTCATTTAATGTTGTGCTTTTTCGTAATAATGTATAGCTACTGGTACAATAAAAGCTATATTCGCTTCCCGTAGTCTAACTTATTTTAATAGTATATTTTCCTGCGTTTGCGTATGTATGCGTTGGCTCCAATCTTGTTGTCAGTGATGTTCCTGTTACTTCATCTGGAGTTGTTCCATCTCCCCAGTCAATACTAATTGTACCATTTACAGCAATTGTAAGAATTGGAGAAAGTCGCCCTTCCTACATCTCCACATCAATTTCAGTTGCGCCGCTGGTTGTAACATACATCTACCCAATCCACAACTTTCCATAACTCGCTACATATGTTTTCGCATCACTTAAACTCCAGTTCCACCCCTGCGCGGTCAAGCCGCTATGGGTTGGATTTGCGGGTAAAGCAGAGAGGTTGGCAAACTCTGCGGCGGTGTACGAATACAAAATTGTTCCATCATAATCAATGAAGTTTACATCTTTCTCTGGCGCGGAACCGCCAGTAGAAATTGCTCCAATTGCATTTACAAACCCCGTAGGGTAACTAAGGGAAGCATTAGTCCCTCCCTTAGTTCTAATAGCGTTAGCAACGCTGGTTAAATCAGCATCAGTTGTTAATCTAATACCCATTAGAAACTCACCCCACTTGCATTAGGCGCACTAATCCAACTATAAGTTGGTACGCCACTAGAAACTACGCACTGAAGTATATATGTACCATCAGTGGATGGTGCGGCGGGAATGCGTGCTAATTTAACGCCATTCGCGCTATCCGCGTCGCAACCTACGTAAATATCACCATTTAAATACTCATTGCCATCCCAATCTAATGCTCTTGCATTAGAGCGTGAGGCAGTACCAGTACCATTACCAACAATTTCAGCATAATTCATTTCATAATATGTATTCCAATGACTACTATCAAAGGTCGCATCATTATTTGCAGTTTTACATATATATGTATTAAGAGCGTATGTGGTAGTTTTCTTTACTTTATCACCAACCTAATAAGAAGTGTTAGCTTCCCACTCTGGCCAATTATTATAGTTATCTATTTGATTATATTTGCCTGATACATGAGAATTACGTCCTGCTGCTTCAGTATGATAACCTTCAGCGTGAGAAGACCTCCCAGAAGCAGTAGTTTCATATCCTTCAGCATGAGCACCCTAAGTTCCAGAAGCAGTAGTATTATATCCTTCTGCATGAGCATTTGTACCAGATGCGGTTACATCAGTACCTACCGCGATACTATTACTACCATTAGTAGTATTAGATTTACGTCCTAAACTAATACTTCCGGTGAATACTGGACTTGCCTTTGGAGCATATACCGATGTATCAGGAATCTCATTTACAGTGGCAAGTTTTGTTCCACCCGTACCATTCGCATTAGCATTAACGTAAACGTCTTTGGCTAAATGAAGGTCGCCGGACCAATCTAATGTAAGAGCATTGGAACGAGCATTAGCATTCTCGCCATTTCCAACCACAAAAGCTTGATATGTATTATGTCCATTAACTCTTTTCCAATTACTTGTAGTAAAAGCAGTATCATTATTATCAGCAATACATTTATATTCAAGACCAGAACGTATTACTATATCTCCTACTGTATATGACGTATTAGGCTACCAAGTTGGATAGCTTATCATAGAAACATTATATTTACCAGATGCATGAGTTGCAGCACCGTTTGCTATAGTATAATATCCTTCTGCATGAGATGCATAATTACTTGCTTCAGTATAAGACCCTTCAGCATGAGCTTCTAAACCAGAAGCTGTTGTAAAGCAACCTTCTGCATGAGACCCCTAACTACCATAAGCACTGGTATTATATCCTTCAGCATGAGCACCATTATTGCCATTAGCATAAGTATGATAACCCTCTGCATAAGAATTAGTTCCACTTGCAGTTACGCTATCACCAATAGCAAAACTATTATTTCCTACTGTAGTATTCGCAGCCCTTCCTAAAGAAATACTCCCCGTAAACACTGGATTCGCTGTATTCGCTTTTGCCGCAAGAGTTTCTTCATTCGGCACTGTATTCATTACCGAAGTAAATAATTCGCCCAATGACTGTTGTGGCATAATTATCCCCTCCTTTTATTTATTTAAATGTCGTTAAAATCGAGTGTAGCCAATCTTTAAAAGGAGGCATATCACCTATTGGTCCTTTTCTTTTGGCTATTTTTTCCGTCCTTTCAATAATATTTTTAGTCTATTCCTCTGTACAATTTTCAATTAGTAACTTATATCGCTCACAGAATTTTTTAATAGCATTATAAGTATCTAATTTCTATTTTATAATATCATCCTATTTCCATATATCATGTGACATTTCCCAATATGTTGCATATAATGCCCACATTGCATAGTAACACGCGTGTGCACCATAGCCTCGCGCGCTAAAGTCGTTAATTAAAGCGCAATAAGAATCAAGCATATACTTCCACGTATTTGGCGCATGATATATACCATTTTTACGGCTAACAGAATTAATATTATCATGCCACATATATAATGGTATTTTACATATTTTTATATTCTTTGTGCATGTTAGTGCCAATACATTAAATGGACTATCCTAATGTTCATGTAATTCTGGATGCCATTTAATTTCTTTTTCTCTTAAATACTCAAGTCTAAAAACTTTTCCATGGACAAAGACAGAATCTTTCGTATGAGGTATATAAAACGCTTTATTTTCTCCTACTATATGTTCTTCTATAAAATCACAATTAATTATATCACATTTAGTTTGCATAATCTGTAAAATTATACTTAATGCAATTGTATTGATAAAGCAATCATCTGCATCACAGAACATGATATAATCTGCGGTTGCAAGGTCTTGCAACTTTTGACGAGTCGCGGCCAAACGACCATGTTCAAAGTAATGGTATTGGATTTTATAGTTATAAGTTTTTAGGAAGTCTATTGATAATTTAGTATCAGAACCATCATTACCAATAAATACTTCTATATCATCGAAGTTAATATTCTGCTGGATAGCTATACTATCCAGCAGAGGTTTAATAACTTCATCGGTTTCATTATATTGAGGAATAAGAATTTGTAATTTACTCATATACGCCTTTTATCTCCTTTATATTAAATTAAGATTATGCTTGCGAGATAAGTGCTACTTTACCCAATACATTGCCTGTAGCATCTTCTAAAAGTAAGTGACCGCTAGCATCTGTATCATAGAAAAGTGGCATTCCTAATGTTGATAGGCCCTCATTATTAACAGTATATAATGTATTATTAGGATCAATAAATGTAATTGTTCCAGAATATATTGTATCAAGATAAGTAGTAGGATCAAAACTACTAAGTGGAATCATTTCAGAGGAATCATCTTCATAGTAGCCAAATGCTCCAGCGGTACTATCGTAAACTACAACTGGTTGCACTCCTTTACGCATAAATGGAGTTAAAGCACCGCTATCAGAAGCTGTATATAAAATGCCATTATAAGTATCGACTAAACCAAAAAATACATCAGTATCTGGTGATCCAGATGGGTCAGATTTTATTGACATGGCTACACTTACATCAGCGCCACCACCGCCACCAATTGTTATTGGCATCGCCCTATTACTACTATTTACTGTATAAAGATGATTTTCAGTATCCGCAACAACCAATACAGTATTCATGTCATCACCATTGTATTGTACCGTATATGTATCACGCACATCAAAATCTGGTAATGTTACTTCATTGTTTGAGTATGCGCCATTAGACACACTCTTAACATGAAAATTGGTAATTTCTCCATTAATATCGGAAGTAATGCTTGGTAAATTTAGTTCTTTAGCAATAGCATTACCAAGTTCCTGTACGCTTACCTTCTTTGTTACAGGAGTAGCGCCTGCGCTTTCTGCATAATTAATTAAAACATAAGAGTTAGCTGGAACATTAGTTCCACCTAAAAAACTTTGAGTACTTAGTTCACTAATTTTCATATATAAAACCCCCTTTTATTAAGTCGTTGGAGTATCGTATTCAATTAAGTTGCCTTGTTCATCGGTCAATGGAGCACCATTTTCTAAGGTAACTTCATCTTCGGTTGCAAGTGCGAGTAATGCAAGTCTTAAGCTTGCGATTTCTGCTTCTAATGCAGAAATACGAGATTCATAGCCAGAAATTAAAGTACCTAATGCGGTACCACCGGTAGAATCTGGGTTACAATTAATATATATGTCGCCCATTAGGCGTTCATTACCTTGCCAGTCAAGGGCACGGGCATTGCTACGAGCATTATCTGCTGTACCATTACCAATGATTTCGGCATAATTCATCTAATAATCAGTTGTCCAATGAGATGGCGTAAAACCACTATCAGAGTTATCAGTATTACATATATATCCTGTAACAGTAGTAGTATTATTTGCATTTGTAATAGTTAATTTAACTTTATCTCCTACTACATATGATGTATTGGCAGTCCATTCTGGCCAATTTGAATATCCATCCCCTATATTATATATACCACCAGTATGGGAATTAGGGGCATTCGCAATTGTTGCATAACCCTCTGCATGAGATTCTGCTCCATTCGCTTGCGTATAATAACCTTCTGCATGAGCGCCATATCCATTTGCAAAAGTACTATAACCTTCCGCATGAGCCGCACCAGGACCTACAGCAACAGAGAACTGACCCTCTGCATGTTCTCCGCCCGCGCCAGAGGCCATAGTAAATTTTCCTTCAGCGTGTGCGCCACCACCGCCTGCGGCGTAAGTGTACATACCTTCGGCATGTTCTCCACCACTACCTACTGCGAATGTCTAAACACCTTCCGCGTGTTCTCCTCCAGCGCCATTGGCGACAGTATATCTACCTTCAGCATGAGAACCACTTGCTTGTGCACTCGTATAATAGCCTTCAGAATGAGAATACTATCCAGAAGCACCTGGTATTACTTGCATAGTTGAAGATGCAGTACGATTATTTAGAGATTTAGTTGGATCAGCATTGGGATATATACTATAATTATAAGAATTAGTACCATTGCCCAGACCCTCTGCATGAGAAGCTTCACCAGTAGCGTAAGTTTTTCTTCCTTCTGTATGTGTATAAGCTCCCGCGGCAGTGGTAGTCTCACCTTCAGCATGAGATTGTGCTCCACTTGCAATAGTATTACTACCCTCGGCATGAGAACTAGAATTAGAAGCAACAGTTACATAACCTTCAGCATGTGAACTAGAACCCGATGCAATATTACCAGAACCTTCTGCATGAGAACCATATAAACCAGAGGCAGTTGTGTTCACGCCCTCTGCATGACTAAATGCTGCATCAGCAGTAACATCGCTACCAATTGCAGTACTAAGATTGCCCGTGGTAGTATTAGCCTTTCTTCCCATACTAATAGACCCGCTAAATACTGGATTAGCTTTTGGCGCATAATCATCCAAACTTTGATGCTATGTTAAATAAGTTTCTGCTAAATCCGTGCCCGGGATACCGTCTACTGGTTTACTATAAGTACCCGCGCCAATCATAGTACGAATTGCACTCGCGGCTTCTGTAGTGTAAGTACCAACAGCATTATTACTATTATTCATATTCTAGCCTGCCGCTTTAGCAAGTCCATAGAATGCTGCTTCATGTTGATGTGTGACAGAAATTGGATGATCGCTTTGTCCACTTTTAACTACGGCTGTTCCTGCTAATGTTAATACTAATTGATTATGTTCATTGAAGGTAACATTTCCATTATCTAATACTTTAACTAAACCAGCGACACTTTGAGTAGCAATATCAGTTTTCTACACATAATTACTTAAATTAATATTCGCGCTACCGAATTTTTCCCACGCGTCATCAACATAAATATATTCTTCGTATAAATTTCCACTTGTTTCACCCGCAGGCACTAAATAAATTGATGTTTCATCTGGTTCTTCAATATCTGGTAAACCAGTCAACTCATCAACTTCATCTTGGCCGCAAATGTAAATACTTAAACCACCAGTCGTGCTAGAATTGGCACCTGCACTACTAAGTGAGTTCCAATTCTTATCAGAACCGGCGATATACACTTCAAGACCTTCACTTTCTCCTTGAAGCACAATAGCTACAGTACCAATGGTTCTGTATCTATTTTCAATGGCATTCATATCTGCAACTGTATCACATATAAACTCATATGTAATGCAATTGTCTAATGAACCCTATTTTGTCATTGCATATGCCATTTCTATCACTCCCTTAATCATATTGGGATATTCCCTAATTGAAAGGTATTTGTGCTAAAAAAAAATAACAGTTTTTGTTTCGTAATCATAAAAAAAATAAGAGCGCTTTCGCGCTCTTATTTAAGATAAAAACTTCGTCATCATGTATCCAGTTTTACCCTAATAGGTAACTTTAGTCCAACTTTCACCTAATACTTGTACACGCTCTCCTTTGTCAACGCGCACAAGTATACTGTCATTGGTAGATGGGCCAGTACGTAATGCAACTCTAACGGCATTTACAACTGCGCTTCCAACTGTACTAGGAGTTTCTTCTTCATACTTAACACCTTTTAATTCGCCCCATTCAGCCCATTTACTATTAGTAATCTTAGTTTTAATAACACCAACCTAAGTACCACTGGCTTCAATAACTTCACCATTACCAATATATAAGCCAACATGCGATCTATCAGTACCATTCTTTAAAACAAATACCGCAGTACCAGGTTTTAAAGTCTATCCATCTGTACGTTTTCCGCCGCTTAATTTACCCTAACTAGTACAATATTTATTCCACATAGTGTTAGATCCATGATACATATATCCTCCTAATTGGGCAAATGCCCATGAGAAAAGGCCAGAACAATCAGCAACGTAGTGTCCGACCCACTGCTATCCATATTTTTTTGCATTTTCATTAGTTGTAGCATTTTGTTTTGCCTAAGTCCATAAAATACCAGCGGTATTCATGATATATCCCCACTTATTGTCGTAGGCATATTTAAACTTAACAATTAGATCAACCGCAAGAATCGTCGTTGCCATCTTCATCACCTGCCTCAGCTTGAAGTTCTTCTTCAATTATTTCTTGTTCGGATTCAAGTTCTTCTTCAATGACTTCTTCTGCTTGCTTTTTAACGGTTAATACACGGCCAACCAGCTGCTTAAAGCCGCCAGTTTCAAGCCATTTAAATATAAATCTATCGCTATATATATATTTTTCACCGAGAGAGTTAATTAGATAAGTACCCTCATTTACAAGCATAATCCAGTCAAGGTTATACAATGTAGATGCTAAGGCTTCAGCCGCTTCCGGCCGGATGACAGTTGCGATTAATGCGGCGAAACGATATGCGGCCCAAATGCCACAAATATATTTACTTAACCACTTACTATACTGTAAAGCGGCTACTGCGACTTTCTTCGCCATAGACATCACCTTCTTTTACTTAATATACATGTCCTATAAATTTTTAATTGCCGCGGCCTTATCTATATGCCGCTCATGTAAATAGTTATAAATTGCCATCATTGGAGCTGGTGGCTCACCCTTTTCCTTTCTATACTCCTCAATTAAAACAACAATAGCATCATGCTATTGCTTAATACTTTCCATTAAAGCAACTGATTTAGTATAGAAAGATTTTGACGCAATAGGATAATCGTTCTTATACCTAATTGCATTTTTGATATTGTCTTCGGCCTTATCTAATGTGGCCTCAATATCTTCGGACATACATTTAATAACTGTCATAACCGTTTCACCCCTTAATAATATCTTGGCTCTTCCTCCCCAAACCATATCCATCTAATCATATCATCTATTAGAATACACATACCAGAGAGAACAAACCATGCTAACATAAATGGAACACTACATTGTCCCCAGAAAAAGGGCATTATATTATAGTGCCACACATTTAATCCTAACCATATATTTACTATTAAGCCAGTAATGGCTTCACCAACTGTTGCTATTATCATACCAATGCCGCACTATTTCCATAATGGCATTTCCCACGGAATATGTTCATTAATGCCGCCAATGAGGACTCCCACTATTCCCGCAAGAATGAACATACTCCAATGGGTTAAATGTCCTTTCCACGCGCACTCTATACCAAAGTAAATCGCGCCAAATACTATGAATAATATAATATTTTTCAATAATGTTTTCATGCTTCTAATGCTCTAAGCACATCGGACTTAAATTCTTCTGGAATTTCAATTCCATAGTAGATAGTCGCGATTGCTTCAATAGTTTCTAAACTATTAATATATGCTTTTAGTGCATTATAGTATGTAGTATGATAAATCTTAAATGCGGTCGCGGTTTCAACAATTTCATTCATTTCTTCATTTGTATAGAAGATACATGCTTCACCATCTGCATGATATGGGATTAATTGTTGAGTCTGTGCCATCGCGCTCAAACTAATCAAATTAAGTTGATCTTGAGTATCAAGTGAGAAATGATGAACTTCGCCGCGAAGTTCTAGATCAAAGCCATGTTCAATGGTATTGCGGCAAGTTGCACTCATTTCTTTAAGTTTAGTATTACGTAAAAATACTAAAACTTCATCCGGTTCTTCTTCTTCCGGTTCTGGAATATATTCTTCTTCTTCATCATCGTCATTATCAATAATAACTTCTTCATTATTATCAATTATGTCTTTAATATCATTATATTCCTATTCGGGAATTTCAATTATACTTACCTAGGTATAAGCAACATTAACATCTTTGATTGGCTGCATCCAGTAATCTCTATATAACGTACTGTTACAAGAAACAAACTGTCCTTTATTTTCATCGGAAGTTAACAGCCATCCATTGGTTGGATTTGCTCTAATGAAATCCTTGGAAGTTACTATACCAATAAATTCCTCGTTTGATAATAACTTATAATATTTCATAAATACCTCCTTTAAAGAGAAGGGAGAAGCACCCGCTTCTCCCTTTCTTTATATTAAATAGAAAATTCAGGACATAAGATACGGCCTTCAGTACGTCTATAGTTGTTACCAGGAGTAGTCATAATATTAGCATTGTCTTCTACTTTTTCAAGTAAGTTTTCATATGCGGTATTTTGTCCTAGATTATAGGTACGTAAATGCCAGATATCTGCTTTCTTCCAACCGCCACCATCGGTAATTACATCAACATAAATACCTTCATTAATTTCAGCATTTGTATAATAGATAAATGCCAAACCTTCAGATATGTTATAATTATCTTCATGATAGCCGCCAGCAGGAATAACCCAAACGTCACCGGATTGTAACTCTATCTGATTATTGTCATATGTCCAAGTATTGCCGCTATTATATGGATTTCTATTCATATAGAAAATTCTTGCGGTAGGCTTAATATAATTACCAATGAAACGATATAAGAACGCGTTATGATCTGGTGGATCCTGTCGTACAAGAGTATCACCAGAATCAATTACATACCAGTTCTTAATGTTATTGGCTTTCAGCCATGGCCAAGCGCCATTGCTCTAATACCAACTTGGAGAAATTTCTTGTTCTTTTAATCCGTTAGATACAGCGTCTTTACTTACTTCGCACTCAGCTGGGAGATAGAAGTAATCTTGAGTTGTAATTAGTGTTGCGTTTGCATCATTAGAATCATTCATGTAACTATATACTGCATTTACATTAGTATTTAGTATAATAGATTGATACTGCGTTGACATACCTTTATAAATACGATTGTTACAAATCCTACGCTCATCAGTATCGCGCCAACCAAAGTAATTATTAGTAGGAGTTAATTGAGAACGTAGAGGATAAGCATATCTATCACCGACAGCTTGCGCTGCAACGAATGTTAGATTTGTATTTTCTAGGATCTGTGTAGTAGGAGTATCATTATTATCATAACCACTAAGGAAGAATGGTACTTTCTCATGTGGCCATGCAGCTAATGCATTACAGTTCTTATCACCCAAATCTTTATTCCAGAACTTAGCCCAATAAACAACTCCTCTTGCAGGTCTACCAGTAGTACGATTTTCAATTACTGGAGATGCGGCCGCAGGATTCTCATAGTTACCACCTAAAATAAGTGGAGTGTTCATTGCATTACTATTGGCCCAAGTTAAAGTAGTATAAGTTGTGACAGGATTAATGTTTGCACCATAAGGTACATCAGTAACATTAAGGTTTGGAGCTACATAATAGACATATAGTACAGTAGGCTCAGAAGCCTTATGACGTAATACTACCATATTACGGTAAGATCTACTATATTGTTTATTATTGGATGCAGAACGATCAATTGTTACATAGTCTAAGTTAACCGTGGCTGTACCCCAAGTTAATCTTACATATTGCTCTACACTATTTTGTGTGTTATTCTTTACTAAAGAAAGCTTAAAGCCTTGGATAGTAGAATCAACATTGGAATAGCAAGAAGCAAGTACCCATTCAGTACCATTGGTATATAATGTAGATGTTAGTAAGAACTTATAGTCAATTGCTAGAGTCCAGTCACTATTTACTTGTAATGGACGAACCTCTGGTAATGTGCCATGTGCGCCGTCATAAATCTTAGCTTCTGCAGTATTGCTTGTGAAATTAAACTTGGTTGCGCCATTAAGTAGATCAGTGGTATTAACTCCGCTAGTATAGTCGAAGTCACGTCCCATCTGTACCATAATTGGACTATTACCCAATTTATCATCAAGAATACGTACTTTTGCTTCAGAGCCTAAACGCGCGATTGCGGCAAGGTCAGCAGCGCTTAATTCATTCATTACAATGTCATTCGCCTGAACACCATTATCAATTGTACTTGTTTCCCATAAAGCATATACATTAGTATTACCAGTTAACTTACCAACAGGTCTATCCCAACCTTTAAATACTTTAACAGTATTTCCGTCAACCTTAATACGATGGACAGTACCATCTTCTTCAGGCTGTGTATAACCACTAATATCAACACCATAGTTAGCGGTATAAGATTTAATTACCGCGCCAGCAGCTTCCTCATACCAGTTAACGGTATAACGTTGAATTTGAGTTGTTGGATAGTAAGCGATAAATACTGTATTGCCTTGTGGATAGTCGTCATCAATTGGGTTAGTAGTAGTATACTGTTTAACCCAACCAGAATATCTTATATACTCATCATCTTCATAAGTACCAAATTTATACTTATATTGTTCATCTTCTGGCTTGGTTGGCATTGAAATATAAGGTTGACCAGTAATAGGATTAATATCTGCAACTGGATCAATAAAATGCTCACGGCCAGTACGATAGTCAGTATATAATAAGGTATTATCATAATTACGATATTCTACAGTATATTCTGTAATAATATTATTACCGACAACTCCATTACTATCAATAGTATTATAAACAATTAAGTTTGGATAATACTCATTCAACTTGCTAAGTAAGGAATTACGGATAGAAGTAACATGAACCTTACCACTAATATATGGACGCTGTGTATTGCCAGGAGTAAATGCGCCCGCGCTATCTAAGTATTTGCCCTTAGCTAGATCACTAGCAAGAGTATTTAAGAATAGCGTAGTGACTTCTAATGCTTCATCAAGTTCAGCCTGTGTAGAAGCATTTTCAAATAGATCAATATCTAAACCTACTAAACGAACACCAGCAGTTAGACCGCCCAATGCAGTATTGATAATATCTACAATAGGTACATTAGGAGTATTTTCAATCCATAACTTGGTTAATGCTCCATAATGATTTGTTTCAGATCCTTCATAAGTGAAGTTCTATAGGTTCTTCTGATTCAAGATTGTAATATTACCTGTGACCGCGCTATACTCAACAGTGTTAAGAACGCCGCCATTCGGGAATATTAAGGTTGTTGCGCCAGAACCTGCCGCATAAGCCTTTTTAATTAGTGGGTTATTAGATAGATCTAATGTGGAAACATTGGTACAATTACGTACATTAACTTCTTCAAGTAGTACGCATTTGTTGAGGTTCATTAATGTATCGGTATTACCATTAGTATAACCAGCTGCATTAGAACCAACAATTAGACGCTTTAGATTTACGCCCGCGCCAACATCAATCTGATATGGACGGAATGCACTTAGGTCACCAATATCTGTTAAGATAGAGGCACCACAAATGAAGATACCGTCATTACCTTGTACTGGACTTGTTGCATAAATATCACAGGACTATCCTGCATTAATCTTACCACCATTTGCAGTCGCGCGAGTAGGAGCTTTATTATCACCATATGCAACGCCAGGATACATTACCTGATTAGCTACAACTGTAATTCTGGTATCTTGTAAGTTGGATTGACCAACTGGAACACCAGTACGGAACTTAATAGCGTCATTGGTAAATTCATTGGCGCCGTACTTACTAGATAGTAACTTAGAGCGCATATTCATAAATGCTGTCTTTTGTGCAGTACGAGAACCGCGTTGTAAGTACTTGTAGTATGGAGTTTCTTTTGCTGGCTCAGCAAGAGAATAGTTAATAAAGCCTTCAGACCAAGGTTTATCGAATTTTACTAACATATCTTGATTACTTAAAGCTGGAGAAATATTCTCAAGGTTTCCAGTAATCTGTTGACGATAGAAGTTAGTATAGTTTAGACCATCGGCACGATTGTATAAGGATAGTGCCGCAGCTTTAATCTCTGCATCAAAGCAATCTGCGAATTGTAGCCATAAGCGAGATTCATAACCATTGAACTGAGGAGCATTATTCCAAGTGTAATCCCAACCTGCATCATAACGAACACGAATGTAACCTACGTTTTCAACACCGAAACAGGAGTCTAAGTCATAAAGTACTGGTGCCCAAACAGCGAATGTAGAATTAGCCCAGTCAATGTCATCTCTATTATGTAACTCATAACGATATACTGTTTGAGTTTCATAACTAATTTCATGGGTTTCAGGATCTTCAACAGCAACTTGCTGTGTGGTGCCTGTATCAATAGCATCAATTGCTTTAAAGAAATCTGCATTTGGATTGCTATTGCCCTCGAAAATTGGTGTTGAAGGGTCAGAAAGTTTATAAACTACTTCACTCTTAACATTATCAGAACGTAAGAACATATTCTTTACACGGTTATCGCATAGTGCAATATATTCAGAGAATAGATAATATGTTAGAGCATGGTCCATATTAAAGTGGTCGGTGAACTCATCAATAAAGATTTGTTTCTTCGCGGCACGAGTAGTTGGATCTGTCTCATCCCAGTAGTTCGCGCGCTTACTTAACCAAGTTAATAGAATCTGTAAGTGGTTGTAGTTAGGAACATAACCAGCATCATCTAAATCGCCTTCATCTGGATAAGTGGATTCAAATGCGTCTTTAGCCTGAATGTGCGCATCCGCGCCCTCACCAACAGTTCTAAATACTGTATCGGTCTTGAAATATCCAAGATCATCAGAGTTGTTGGTAAGTTCCCATTTTTGACTAGAAGTATCAGCATTATCATCGCCATCGCGCTCTAGATCATAGGTTTTACTATTACCCTTATCATTGTTTAAGCAACCATCACCAAGGAACTCTGGTGCGGCATTACCTTGTTTCTGGAATAGTAAGCAACGAATACCATAAACAACATTCTAATGCTTTGCTCCCCAAGAAGCACCTGGTAATACATCAGTAAATAGTCCATCGGCAATATTAGCATTGAATGTATTAGCATGGTCAGTACTCATATAGTCTGCTTTCCAGCATAAAGTACTTTCTGCATAACCAATATCATCACCATGTTCGTCCTTGCCCTTTAATGAATATTTAACTTTCTTAATTTCGCCAGGAGTGGTAGTTGTCACAATCTTAAATGTCTTGATTGTAGTAGTTAATCCGGTGGTATCTTCACCGTCTTCGATTTCTACCCATTCACCATCAACATCTTTATATGTTCTAGTAACAGTTTCATAACCAGTAGTATCTTCGCCATTTTCAACTTCTACTTCAGAAGTAGTAGTCTTAGGTGCCTGCCATTTAGCGAGATATACTTTTAAGTTATGAACAGGATATTTCTGAGAAGATGTACCCTGTACGTTATTGCTAGATACATATGCGCCACGTGCGCCAAGATAAGTTTCAACAGGAATATTCTGATCAGTAGGAATTACATCACGTAAATCGAATTCTACATCATATCCTTGCTGTACGTTAGGATTTGGTTTTGTAAGGGTAACGCCAGATTCAGTTTTCTTTTCTGCCTTACCTGTTTTCTTATTCTTGCGGCCAGCCGGAGATGGATAACCTTTATATGGAGATACTGTTGGGTTGCTTAAAACGGTTTCGCCGCCGGTAGTAGTAGTATAAACTGGTTCAGGGCCAGTTAATAGTAAGCAAGTATATTTGGTACGTGCTTTTTCATAATCTACATAACCATCTGCATTAAGAATATCATTATCATATAGACGAGTTAACTTATCGCGAGTTGCTGCAGGAGCAACTTTATAGTTCTGTAGAATTTCTTTGTGAGTTAAACCACGATTGTAAAGTTTAATCTGATATAGTTTAATGATACAAGAACTACTACCAATACGTAGAGTTGCTGTACTTGCAAAACTATCAGTACCTTGTACATATGGGCAAGCATTTGCAAATTCACCGTTAACATAAATATTAACAGACTGATGGTAACTTTCATCATAAGCTAATACATCAGACCAAGGCTCAATTACAAATGCAAGATGGATTCTCATACCAGGAGTTAGATATGCCGCAGCAATATCACTTTCATTTAGAATGAATCCTGTGCTATCTACATTAGCAGTACTACCGCTCTTTAGTAAGTAGCAACTTTGTGGAGTAACTTGAATACCTGTACCATTTGCCATATAATCAATAATTACATCATTTAAGTTAGTTGCGGAAGCAACTTCGTATTCAATTTCAATTGTACGACCAAGTTTAGAAATATCAGAAACGCCTTCGCTACTTTCTAGAGTAATTCCATCATAAGCATTTTGAAAGATTGGTACATCAACAGTGTGAGTAGCACCGCCGCTGATAGTTAGTGTCTAACCATCAACATAACCATCACCAGACCAGTTAAATCCATTAAAGGCACCAGTCCATTCAATAGTTTGTCCGGTTAATGCTTCATAATCATAATGATATACTTCCTTGCCAGCATCGTTATTGGTGCGGCCATAAGCATTATAAGAATATACTAGATTGTCTTTTCCGGCAGGTTCTAGACTATATCCAGCTGGTAATTCTAATTCATTAATAGCAATCTGAATAGTTTTGGTATCAGTATAATCAGTACCACTAATAGTATGAGTTGCGGTTGCGCGTACATATGCGGTACCAGATTCTGGATATTCAACCGGGCGCCATTCCTTAACCTGTTCATTCTCAACATCAAGGAATACCTGGCTAGCATATGGTACTTCAGTAGAGCCATCTAAAGTATATAATTCTAAGTAAACTCTATCAGTTGTTTCAGTTCCAACAGTAGCAACAGTATAGTTAATCTTTAAATCGTCACCATATGTGATGGTACTATTTTCTGCTGCGAGAGCAACAATAGGAGCTAAACGATTGCTATCATTATTATAAATAATATAATAATTGAGTATATTGGAGGAAATACCATCAACAGTAAAGTAAACCTGGAAACTGTGCATACCAGCAGTTAAACCCGTAACAGGAATAGATTGCTGTCCAATATCATTATGGAGAGTAGTGGTGATTGGTGATCCCGCAATATCGACACCATCAATTAAGAAGTGTAAGACTTTAGTTAAACCGCTACCCATACAACGATACTGGAAGTTGAAGTTGGTTGTACGTACTGTTGCTTGATTGAAGTTGACCGCAGAAATGGACATTTCAACCTGTGTCACTTCATAAGTTAAAGAACTAGTCTTAACTTCATCATCAATTGTAGTTGATGCAGTCATACGAATATATGTCTTAGTACCCAGAGTTAAAATGGAATTGACATTTACTGTAAATTCTGTATTATTTAGCGCGGTTAAAGTAGTGAAGTTGGTCCAAGGATCACTAGTGCTTAAACGATATTGTACAGATACATCAATAGTGTGGCTTTGATCAAATGTTTCATCAATTACACCAGCATCTTTAACTACAACCTTTGCACTTAATTGTGCTTGGAATCCTTCTTTCTTTGGTACTGTAAGTTTTAAGCTGCTTAAAGTATTATTTAAACGCATTGTATAAGAACTTACTGCACCGCCACCACCGCCACCCTGGACACGTGCGGTATGAGTTGTACCATTAGTATCGGTAAATACTAAGTCAGTAGCAATTACCTGTTCATTTTCATCTTTAACAGGAGATGCTTCAACATCTTTAAATGCTACGAAATCATCGAATACATTATCATTACTATTACCTACTGTATAGGCAACTAGACCACCATCTGCGGTTACACCAGCATTAATTAATAGTCCATTTGGTAGAATACGAACAAATGTTCCATCTGCGCCTTCTTCAATAGGAGGAATATAACGATAGTGAGTATACCCAATTGTATTATTTCCTACGAAATAATCTGTATTTTCATCTGGAACAGTAATGGCTTCCAAGGAAGCAGCAAATTCTCCAGAGGAACTACCTGTTCCACCGCCACCGGCGCCACTAATTAATTCCCAAGAATTACTAATGTAACGCCAGTAGTAATACTTATCATCATCATTTTGAATTAAGTAATTTACGTCTGCGCTTGGAGTTCCTACTGCGGTGCTATTTGGTTCGCCATCTGTATAATTACTGCCGCTTACTGGCTTAGCAATTATAATAGTATCTTGCTTATTCTCTAAAGCAGTTACTCTAGTATCTAAACCGCTTGCGGCAGAGGCCGCGTTATCTGCAATAGTTTTTGTTGCCGCAAGACCAGTAGAAGCATCACCAACTGCATCTTCTAGTGCACCTACTTTATCTACTAGACAAGTGGTTGTAGTATTGATAGTAGCTTCTAGTGCATCAATATCGCCTTCAGCAGTGCTCATACGACTGGCTAAACCAGCAACAGTACCGCTGACACCATCAATAGCATCTAATCTACCTTCAGCCGCAGTCATTCTGTCTTTTAAACCAGTAGTACTAGTATTAAGATCAGATTCTAAAGTGTCAATATCACCTTCTGCAGCGGTCATACGGTCTTTTAAACCAGTGGTGGTTGTATTTAAATCTGCTTGTAAAGTATCAATATCTCCTTCTGCTGCAGTCACACGATCTAGTAAGCCTGTGGAAGAAGTATTAAGATTTCCTTCAATTGTATCTAAACGACCATCTAATGCAGTGTCAGCTGCTTTATATGCAGTATCCATAGCATCAATTGTATCTTTTAATACTTTACCTTGATTGGCGCTTAATGGTTTATCTGTATCAGTAGAAGTAAGATTATCTTTTATATCAGTATAATTAACCTTTTTATCTTCTAATGCTTTGCCTTGACGAGCATCTAAGACCTTTCCCTCTGTATCGGTTGTTAGGTTATTTGCGATTGCAGTCTTTGCAATTTTATCATTGGATAAACCGGAAACATTGCTCTCGATTGTATCTAAACGAGTATCTACATCAGTCTGGCCGCCGCGAGCATTTACCATTTCTGTTTCTAATGCTTCAAAACGAGCATCCATAGAATCATAAGTGGTATCTTTCGCCGCGGATTGCTTAGCCGCAGTAATGGCATTGTCAATATCATCAAAGTGATCTTTTAATGTACCATTTGACTTACGAGCCGCGTCAACTTCACTATATAGACTATTGAAGTTACTTTCATCTGTGGTTAGACGGTCATTTAAAGAGTTATAAGTACCCTTTGCTTGATCGTAGCTATTTTTAACAGATTGATAGCCGCCACTTAAAGCACTAATACTGGTATCAATATCATCAATCTTTTGCTTTAAGTTAGTTGCGGCAACTCCGCCAACCATACCACGAGCAGTAGTAACTTCAGTAATTAGACCAGCTAATTTACCTGCTTCAGTTGATGCATTATTCTCAATAGCAGTAAAACGACTATCTAGATTATCATATGGAGTTTCATTACTGTCAGTAGCAGCATGGATTTGAACCATAGCTTCCTGACCATATGAGCCATTCTGTGTTACACTAGTTTGTAAGTTTTCAACCGCAGTTTCAAGTTGGCCAATTTTTCCAGAGTTTTCATTGGCTTTTGAAGCGGCTTCATTAGCAACACCAGAGACAGCATTAATGCTAGACTACATATTATGTGCATCTTCAATACCTGTTTCGATATGATTCATACGTTCTTGCGTAATAGGATCGCCAGAAACCCAATTCGTTTTCGTATACGCCATAACCATTTACCTCCTTTTTCTCAAATTTTATCAAGAAGTATAAACTTCTTTCTAATTGTTGTGTATGGGAGGAATAAGATAATAATTGTTTTAGTTTTTAATGTATAAAAAAAATTGCGACTTAATGTCGCATAATTTTATTTTTTATATGTTTTATGGAATCTGCAATTTCTACATACTTCTTCATCTGCTTCCATACAATGAGGATGGCCGCAGAAAAATATTTCATCCTTTTTTACACATAGTTTTTGACTTTGTTCTGGAATAACTGCTGGAGTAATTATAGGGTAATCATCCTCTACTTGAATCTGTTCTGGCTTAAAACGCGGTTCTGATACTTCTTTTAATGAAAACATTATTTTTCCTCCACACATGCTCGTAGTATTATATATAAAATTGCCACCTGCATTACTATGAATTTCCAAATTTCATAATATTCATCCCAATTCGTTTCCATTATTTAAATTTCTCCTCGACATATCCATCTTCGGTAGTATAATAAATTTTCTTAACACCAAGTTCTTTCAGCAAGGCAAGACAGCTAGGACAACACCGACTCGGCGCCAGGCGGCCATCCTTATATTCTCTATACAAATAGATATGCACCTTAGACCAATCTATAGAGTCTCCAAACTTCCATCTAAGTTTCTGGACTAAAGATACTTCCGCATGTGCTTTATCCGGGGTATCCGCGTTAAATCTATAAACATTATAGCGCGCCTGCAGTGGAGAAGTTTTATTAGTATTCCACGCGGTTGCTATAATAGAACCTTTATATACTGCACATGCGCCAATCATAGGAGAGAACCGATGCGATCCGGTATACGTTGCTTGAAAAGACGCTTCGCGCGCAAATTTAAAGAATCTTTCTTTCACTTATTTCCACTTCTTCCTTTGAGGTTTCAAATTTAATACTATTACCATCTGATAGTTCTACGGTTGCCCATAGCTTTGTTTCATCTTGACATTCATCTAGAAATTTTATCAAATTTTGAGCATCTTCTGCTTCAACTTTTATTCTCATATTCTTCACCTCTAATAAAATTATACCATAATTTTGAAATTAGTCAAATACTTAATATATGAGGTGATAAGATATGAAGATTAAGGTGCGAGTAACCACTCCAAGTAATATGAAACATTTTAAATGTGCAAGTGGCACAATTGTTGAAGTTGAATTAGAAGACTATGTAAGATGCGTTGTAGCATCTGAAATTGGTAATGCTTCTTTAGAAGCATGTAAGGCGCAGGCTGTGGCTTGTCGCACTTTTGCTGCTTCTCGCGGAGTATTAGAAGGTAAAGCTATTAGCGATGATGCTGGAAAGGCGCAAGCATATATTGCCGCACGCGACTATTACACTGTATGCAATTAGGCTGCGGCTGAAACTGCGGGAGAAATTTTAACATATGGTGGTAAGTATTGTACCACATATTTCTCTCATAGTAATGGCGGCCGCACATATTCATGTGAAGAAGTATGGGGCCAAAAGCGTCCTTACTTAATTGCACGTAAAGATGATTGGACTAAAAAATCTAAAGTTGCACGCAACGGACACGGCATTGGTTTAAGTCAAGCTGGCGCGAAGTATGCTGGCGCTAATGGGGTTGGGTATAGGGAAATACTCAGTTTCTATTATCCCTATACAACTCTCAAGAAGATTGAAGTAAAATAGGAAGAATATATAGATATAGTAAAAGAGGCAGAAAAAGTAGTTTCTGCCGCTATAAAACAAATTGAAGAGGCACTTTAAGTGCCTCTTATTTTTTTTACTTTTCTGTAATACCAAGGTGGTCATCAATTTCTTTCTGAAGTGCCTTACTCTTCTTGTCGAGTTTTTCACCGAAGTCATTGAATAGGTTGATAATATCACCAAGCCGCGCATCAATGCTCCGAACAAACGTATTTGCCCGCCGGAAGAAACTCCGATAGCACTTATTCTTTGCCTTAGCGAATGCGATTTTCTTACCAAATTCAACGTCCCATTCATCTTCAGGCGCGCATACGGCCTTGCCGCTAAAAGAATGTGGCATCTTTAGTTTCTGCTCAATAAAATTATAACTCATGGCGAAACCAAAATCAAGATCACCCCAACGGAAATGCTCTTCAATAAAATTCTTTACCATATCTCTGGTATTGGGAATCACACAAACAACCGTTCGCTCTTCTTCATTAACATAAAACCGACAATCATTCATTTTTACACCGTTCATTTTCTTTTCTCCTTTTTACATTGAATAAAAAATATTATCATCATAGCTAATGCTATTATAATACCAAGACCAAAACATATCCAGATTGGCGAAAGCAGCCAAACCCAAGGAATTGTAATTATTCCTATAATTTTAAGAACAATTACTGCAATTATTGCGCCAATTACTGCAACATCCGCAATTCTATCAAGATTGTTCATCGTTTTCTACCTCTATATAGAACACTGGTTCTTCATGTTCATCCATGCCATATCCTCTACATTCAGTAGTATGATATGTACGTACCTGAGATGGTCGTACATCAAAGTATTCCATAATAATCTTTCTGATATCTTCTTCATCTAATCGTCTAATAATTTTCATATATACCTCTTAAACAAATAATTTTTGCCATCTTTCGCGGCCGCATCTGCGGCAGTACTGACGTCGTGCCATACCATTATGGGCCAATGTAATCCATTCATGCCCATGCCAAAAACCACACCACCATTGTCTTATACGCATTATGTACTCCTTGGAGGAAGTATAATTCGGAATTCTGATTCTTCTTCCTTTTCTTCCTCATTTACTTTTTCCGCCGAAGAACCAACATTACTATGCGGCGAGCCGAGCATCTTTTCTAACATAGCAAGCCGCTGAGGGTCTTTTACTAGTGTAATATTATTAATCATATCTTCCACAATTGCGCGCGGTTTTAGGTAATTTTTATAAAGTTCTCTTAGGTCTCTATATCTTTTTTCTCGTGTTTCAACAGAGATATTACTCCATTCAAGTTCTTCCAAGGTTACATCTTTACGTTCACCGCATGTTATACAAACAAATGGTTCTATGATTTTATAGCCTGCAGTGCAAACTGAACTACTATAATAAGTAATCATATACCAGGGCATATCCTTCCATGTATGTTCATGTGCAGAAACAAAAATAGGCGATTCTGCGGCAGGTACTTCTTTCTTTTTATTTCTATTAAACAGTCCCATAATTATGCCCTTTCAATAACCTCAATAGAATCCTCGCCATAAATTACACCAAGAGTGCTGCCGTTATCCCACTTAACATGAATAGTGCCTGCATCATCAATGAAACGAATAATACCTTCTGTACCTACAGGAGGAGCATATTCGTCATTCATATGATTAAGTTTGACTCGCGCGCCGATAGGAAAAAACTTTTTCAATCTTTCGACATGCTGTGCTTGAAAAGTATTCTTCATCGTCATAACATACATCCTCCTGTCTTTCTATAAATATTATAATATAAATTTGAAAAAAAGTCAAATAAAAAATGAGGCGCTATTCGCGCCTCATACTATATCTAAAAATTTAGCCATCATATACCAATTTTTCCACTTACCATAACTAATCTTTGCCCATTCTTCGCCAGGCTCTTCTATTGTAACAATCGCGCCAATTGGTATTTCTTCATAAATACTACATTTTGTACTTGGTTCTTTTCTCATTTTAACATATTTACCAGATGTTGCGTTTACGCGCGCCTTGCAATTAGCAACTGGTGTCTGCGCTGGTAATTCTGGAATAGGTTCATTACCTAATCTTTTTAACCATCCTTTATAATCCCAATACTTACCGACAGAAGTATCAGTTTTTACAGTTGGTTTCCACATATGAGTGATTCCAAATGGTTCTACACTTGTTACAACTCCGATATGCATGTAATCGCGCAAATCGCCATTATAATATTTACCGCCTTTCTTATAGCGGCCTGGTAAAGCATAACCTTTTTCGCCAGGTTCATACACCTAAAATACAGCATCACCAACTTTAAGTTCACTCTAATCTTCAATTTTCTTTAAATTAGTTACTTCTTTTCGCGCGAACCAATTGCTGCCGTGTATACCAGACCATTTTATTCCAATACGGCGAAACGCACCAATTATGAGGCCAACGCAATCGCAAGTACCATCCGATCCATCACCCGGCTATCTGTACTTAGGTTTAAGTGCCTTAATTACAAATATCTTATTAATAAACTTTTCTAGTAAGGTCATATGATCACCTTCTTGAGAGTAAAAAAATAAGCGACTTTCGCCGCTTATTAAAATATAAACAAATCCAAATAATCGGGTTCCAAACCCAAGCTAGTACGTAAAATATCTTCTGCTTCATCAAGTGATCCATTATAGAAAGCATGTTCCATATCTGCTGCAGCCATTTTAATAGTCCGCATTTCTTCGTCAAAAGTAAGTCCATCACGTTTTGCAAGCATTACCGCAAGTTCTTCTAATGTTCTAGGCATATTAGTTCTCCTTTAACTTATTATAATAATTAAGTAGACGATCATGAACATATTTAATAAAAGCTTCATAACGGCCTTCTTTCATATTAAGCCAGCGCCGATCCATAGGCATTTCATTTATAACTTCATCTACAATCTCCAGTTCTTCATCTATATCAATTTCCTTGTATGTAATCCACTCTTCCGCGACTTCATCGACCCGTAATAATACATACATTAGTTCAAAGATATCTTCATCTGGTCGAGACTCTAGATAATTTTCAAGATCACTTACAATACTCATGTTATTTCTCCTTTACTATTTCTTTTGGACATACTAAACTATCTGGACACATGATACGTGACCAATCAATACGTATCATTTTTTCTTTCCCTTCATATTCTAAATGAGTTACTTCATAACCAAGCGCGCGCAATGCATCTATCACATGATTATTTATTGCGCCCGCGTACAATATATTAGTACCACCGTGTTGCACAGTATCCTATATTCTAATTTCAATATGCTGATAAAGTGAATAATCTTCCGGCGATACGAGATAAGCGGTTGCGCGCGCTTCAAGAGCGGTAAACATCGTTAACATTTATTAGTCCTCCATCGAATACGATACATACCGCCAAAACCATATAACTTATATCCTAACTCTCTAAGACGTCTAACTGTTCCTTTACTTATTCGAGAAGTATAAATTGTATGGCCGCCGCACTCGGCAACCTCTTTAATATAATCCTAAATATCTTTAAGTTCATTTTTATCTGCCATAAGGCAAGCTTCATTAGGTGTAATCACTAAGAACCACCTCTTTATTTATTAATTATCAGTACCTATTTGTTTCCACCTTGCAATAGCAATTTCGCGGGCAGGAGACATAGGGCCTTCTTTTTCACACAGATCGCAGGCAACCCACCAAATATTGGGTTCTACCTGATGATGAATAGAATACATATGAGAACCACATGTGCAATACATCTTGCGTGAAAATGCTGTTCGACTTTCTACTTCTTCCGTAAATGTTACTTTCATTTTTGATCTCCTTTCAGTGCTTCTTCTAGTTCATTTAAATCCATCATTGGTGCATCATCTAGTATATCACAGAATCTACGTAATCCACGATATTGTTTTACCGCATCTGGAGGTTCTCCTGTTATATCATTAATAAATTTATCTGCCAGCTATTTAATTAAAATATCCTCATAATTAGAGAACCAATTGCCACAAAATACACAGTTTGGCTTCAGATCACACTGTCGCACACGACAGTTGCTACAATAATAAATACCATTATTTTCTTGTATTTTACTAATCATATATTCTCCTTAATCCCAAATAGCATGGAAGTGCTCAGCAATCATAGAAAGAGCATTACGAACATTTTTTTCTCCCTGCTCATAAAGCTCAGCGCTACGTTCAAAATACTTATTACTAATTTCAGAACGTTTAGTAACCTTATGATGAATGTATCCATTTTCATCTACGTAGACTTCTTGCCAATCTTCCATAATGTGTTCCATATATTCATCATGATATTCATTATGAGCGTCCTGCCAATCCTCAGTACCAGTTTCAAGTAGATCGGCTACTTCATGTAGCCAATCGTGCCAT
>Ga0310696_10001021_pt1 | contig 41238 bp, 31 predicted proteins | sample AusTroGonzalo_MG_4_FD_203885 | JGI IMG/M metagenome (GOLD analysis project Ga0310696, IMG submission 203885) | Bovine rumen microbial communities from tropical cattle in Woodstock, Queensland, Australia - Gonzalo_02 (v2) (version 2) | ecosystem: Host-associated > Mammals > Digestive system >... | reverse complement strand
ATTGTCCATTATGCCCCGGAGTTGCATCGCTGTTTCGTCTACTACACGAACAACTTCATGCTCAAAGCCAAGGACATTGCCCTCCTTTATAAATACAGGTGGCAAGTGGAGCTGTTCTTCAAGTGGATTAAGCAGCATCTCCAGGTCAAGCGATTCTGGGGTGAGTCCGAGAACGCCGTCCGCATCCAGATACATATCGCCATCATCACCTACTGCCTCATTGCCATCATCGAGCACGAACTCAAAGTTGGCAGGCCCGTGTTCGAGGTCATGCGCATCCTTGGCAAGTCGGCCCTCACCACGGACAGCATCCGCGACCTCCTCCTGCCTCTCAGGCAGCAGACTGACGAGCAGGACGACGGCCAGCTTTTCATTGATTTTAAATTCGATTAACGGCATTTAACCAAATAGTTTTGTTAACAGTAATTAAGAGTCACTAGTGGACGAATTCCTCGACGGTCTTCTTGCACAGCGCATTCTCCTCGCTCCGGTGCAGGAACCTGTTCAAATACACGGTGGCCTTCTCATAGCTCGTGTCAGAGGACAGCCCGAGAACCATGTCCGCAAGGCCGGCTTCCCAGATGCGCTCCTTCGGGCGCAGCTTGGAAAAGGCCTCGCCGTAGAGATACACGCCTATGCGGCCCGTCTCGCACTCTACCTCGCAATAGCGCTCCGTTACTCCTTCCTGCTGCTCTTTTTTTAGAGAGTCGTTCCATGTGGCCGTTGGCAACCTCCCCAAGGAGCTTGTTGCCGGCCGCAATCGCTGGTTTCTCGTAGGCTGCAATGGTGCGCTTCACGGCGTCTATGCTGCTGAAGTCGGCATCGCTCAGGCCGGGCACACCGCCATCGACTTTCACGACATGCTCCTCAACCGAGCCGTCTTCCAGTGTAATACGGGCGATGAGCTCCATCGCGGCACCTCTCTTGATTTCCTTCTCACTGCTGTTCTTTTCTTGATTCATTGTCGTATTGGGGATTTGTACGACGCAAAGTTAATCAAGATCCGACGCTTGTCAATGTCTGGTAAAGATCGTTTAACATATTGAATATCAGCAGATTCAGCCGTATAACGACAAGTGCATATAGTTGTGTACCCCCCCTATGTCCCCACCTCAAACCGGAAGGCCTATGCGCATATAAAAACGAATACAACCATCTGTCAATCAAATATATGAGGGATTTACAGAGTCTCCAAACACCTTTCGGGAGGGTGTCTGAGAACATGCGGATTAGCAAAGTTTAACTCTCAAAGGCGACTATTCAACCGCACAGGTCGAAAACTTATAAGGCTCATGAGACCGAGGTCGCATGAGCCTTATTGATTATGGTCTTGTCTGGCCTTCACCCTCTATGAGCCACTTATAGGTAGTGATTTCCTCAAGAGCCATGGGGCCGCGGGGACCGAGCTTTTGTGTGCTGATGCCAATCTCTGCACCAAGACCAAACTGGGCACCGTCGGTGAAGCTGGTGGGCGCATTCCAGTAGACACAAGCGGCATCGACATGCTGCTGGAAGTGGCGAGCGGTCTCTTCATTGGCCGTGATGATGGCCTCGCTATGGCCAGAACCGTAGCGGTCGATGTGTTCCAAGGCCTCGTCAAGCGAGGCAACGGTCTTGATGGCCATCTTGTAGTCCATGAACTCCGTACCGAAGCTGTCGGGGGTAGCCTTTTGAAGGAGTTGAGAGTTGAGAGTTGAGAGTTGAGAGTTCTTGCTGCGCAAGCGTCCTTCAGCCGAGCAGAGAGTTGAGAGTTGAGAGTTTGCTACCGCATTATAAGCCTCCTCGTCGCAGTAAAGTGTTACGGGAATCTTGTGTGTGAGCAATGGCTCTGCGATTGCGGGCAGGTCAGCAAGACGGTCGCGGTGAATGATGAGGCAGTCCAGCGCATTACAGACGGAGACACGGCGTGTCTTGGCGTTGGTAATAATGGCTCGCCCCATATCGAGGTCGCCGTCCTTGTCGAAGTAGGTGTTCACCACGCCAGCACCGGTCTCAATGACGGGCACGCGGGCATTATCGCGAACGAAGTCTATCAGCCGACGCCCGCCGCGCGGTATGCACAGGTCTATGTAGCCCACGGCACCGAGCATCGCGCCGGTGGCCTCGTGGGTGGCGGGGAGCAGGGTCACCACGTCAGGGTCTACTCCATGCTGTCGCAGAACGTCGTGGATAAGCTCCACGGCGGCGCGGTTGCTGCTGTCGGCATCCTTGCCACCCTTCAGCACACAGGCATTACCGCTCTTGAAACAAAGGGAGAACACGTCGAAGGTGACGTTAGGCCGAGCCTCGTAAATCATGCCGATGACGCCGAAGGGCACGCTCACCCGACAGAGCCGCAGTCCGTTGGCCAGCGTCTTCTGCTTCGTGACATGTCCCAGCGGCGAGGGCAGTGTGGCCACATTGCGCATGTCGGCAGCAATGGCCTCCAGTCGGGCTGGGGTGAGCTGTAGCCGGTCGTAGAGAGGATTATCCTTGTCCATACGCGAGAGGTCATCGCCATTGGCCTCAAGAATCATTTCCTGCCTGGCCACAATGGCATCGGCTACGTCAAGCAGCACACTGTTACGTTCTTCATCGTTAAGCAGAGCCAGGCTGCGACTGGCACGCTTTACACGTTCAAATATTTCCTTCATTTCCATAGTGGCGGCAAAGTTACGAAGAAAGGACGGAACAGCCAAGTGATTATGATAGATTAACTAAACCAACTGGCGGGCTCTCTCAAGGGCAAGGTCGATATGGTTGCAGATATTCTCCTCGCCGAGGAGCTGGTTGAAGCCGTTGCGAACAAGCACGTCCTCCACCTTCTTGTTCACGCCAGAGAGGACGATGGTGATGCCCTCCTTCTGGCTCATCAAGCAGAGGTTCTCGAGGTTGTGCAGGCCCGTCGAGTCGATGAAGGGCACCTTGCGCATACGGATGATGCGCACCTTCGGACGGTTGCCGTAGCGACCCATAAGGTCCTCGAAGCGGTTACCAGCACCGAAGAAGTACGGGCCGTTGATTTCGTAGACCTCCACGCCCTTCGGGATGGTGAGGTGCTCCAAGTTTCCTGCCTGCATGTCGGCATCCTCGTTCAGGTCAATCTCGTCGTAGACAGCACGCACATCGGTGGTCTCGCTCATGCGGCGCATGAAGAGCAGACAGGCGCAGATGAGTCCCACCTCGATGGCCACGGTGAGGTCGAAGATAATCGTCAGGAAGAAGGTGAGGAGGAGCACGGTGATGTCGCTCTTCGGGTTGCGCATCAGGGCGCGGAACGAGCGCCAGCCGCTCATGCCGTAGCTCACGACGACGAGCACACCAGCCAGACAGGCCATGGGGATGTACTGCGCCAGAGGCATGAGGAAGAGGAAGATGAGCAGGAGCACCACGGCGTGAACGATGCCGGCGATAGGCGAGCGTCCACCATTATTAATATTGGTCATGGTGCGGGCGATGGCTCCCGTGGCGGGTATGCCTCCGAAGAGTGGTGTGACGAGGTTGGCAACGCCCTGGCCTATCAGTTCGGTATTGGAGTTGTGGTGGTCGCCGATGACACCGTCGGCCACCGTGGCCGACAGCAGGCTCTCGATGGCTCCGAGCACGGCGATGGTCAAGGCCGGGGCAACAAGACCCTTGATGGTCTCCCACGTCAATTCAGGCACCACGGCTCCAGGCAGCTGCGAAGAAATGCTGAAGCGGTCGCCGATGGTCTCAATGCTGGTCACTCCGGCATACTGCTTCAAAAGCAGGGCGGCGACGGTCATCACGATGATGGCTATCAAAGAGCCGGGCACGCGTTTGCTCAACTTCGGAGCTATGGCAATGATGGCGACGCTGAGCAAACCGACGGCGGCACTCCACGGGTCGATGGTGCCCAGGTTCTGGAAGTAGGCTATCCACCGCTCGATGAAGTCGCTTGGTGCAGAGTCCATTTGCATACCAAGCAGGTCTTTCACCTGAGTAGTGAAGATGGTGACGGCGATGCCACTAGTAAAGCCCACGATGATGGGATAGGGAATGTACTTGATGATGGTGCCCAAGTGGAGCAGTCCGAAGAGGATAAGGAACACGCCAGCCATGAGCGTGGCGATGGTCAGACCCGTCATGCCGTACTGGCCGATGATGCCGGCCACAATAACGATAAAGGCTCCGGTGGGACCGCCTATCTGAACCTTGCTGCCGCCGAGGGCAGAGATGATGAAACCGGCCACGATGGCCGTGATGATGCCTTTTTCGGGCGAAACGCCACTGGCAATACCGAAGGCGATGGCCAGCGGAAGGGCTACGATGCCCACGATGACACCGGCCATGAGGTCGGCCATGAACGTCTGTTTGTTGTAGTTGCGGAGGGCCGAGAACATCTTCGGCCGGAAGTCTAATTTCTTTTCCATATTGTTGTTACCCTATTGAAAACGAGTGCAAAAGTACGACTTCTACATCATCCTGCCAAAGAAATGCATCAATAGTGCAACTTTATGCCATTTTATTTGATGTATTTCTATTTTACTGTTCCGCAGGGTATAGGGATTGTGTCCTCTATTCCATCGCGCCGCTGAAGCTGATAGGGTCGCGGTTCTGCGACCTCACGTTGATGAACGCCTCGCCCGTGTCAAACAGCTCTACCATATAATAATAGGTGTCCTCCTCGGTTTTCACGTTCATCTCCAACCGATAGAGGTTCGACTTTGGCTGGCTTTCTATGTAGTGCAGGATGGGAGCCTCGAAGTTCAGTCCTATCGAGGGCGAGGTGAATGGTGCCTGGTGAGCCTGTCCCAGATAGGGAAGATAACTGCGCAGCGTGTCGCCCCGCAGCTCCAGGAAGAAATCGGATGTCACCGTCCGTGCCCCATAGCGAAGTGTATTCATCGAGATAATGCCGATATGCAATTGCCTCTTTGCGACAGCCTCTTCAACAGTCTGCCGCATCTTCATACGCCGTTCAGCCTTCTCCTGCTGGGAGGCACAGTTAGCCAAAGCCAATGCCATGGATACCGTCAGCACCACCCCGCCTATCATCTTGACATATTGTTTCATGCGGGCAAAGTTAAGCATTTTATTTTGATTCACAAAGAAAACTACAGAGAATATCTGTGAAATGCCTTTAATTACATCAACCCATATAGTTTTTGTATGGATATATGCTTGGGTTTCATTTTTTCTTCGTACCTTTGTGCCCGTAATTGCGACAATAGACAAAAAAGCATGAAGACAATTGGCATTATCAGCGATACGCACAGCTACTGGGACGAAAAATACCTGCACTACTTCGAACCGTGTGATGAGATATGGCACGCGGGCGACATCGGGAGCGTGGAAGTGGCAGAACGACTGGCGGCGTTCCGTCCGCTGAGGGCTGTCTGCGGCAACTGCGACGGCGGCGACCTGAGACTGATGTACCGCGAGCTGAACCGCTTCAAGTGCGAGGATGTCGATGTGCTCATCAAACACATCGGCGGCTATCCCGGAAACTACGACCCCAGCGTGCGCAATCTGCTCTTCACCAAGCCGCCAAAGCTCTTCATCGCCGGACACTCGCATATCCTCAAGGTGAAGTACGACAAGACGCTCGACTTGCTACACCTCAACCCCGGAGCAGCCGGCATGCAGGGCTGGCACAAGGAGCGCACACTGATGCGACTGGTCATCGACGGCGCGACGTTTAAAGACTTGGAGGTCATCACGCTTGCAGACTAAAGACACAGACCACAGACTTTGGACTATAGACTTCAGACTACAGACTTTAGACTTTAGACTATAGACTTCAGACTACAGACTTTAGACTTTAGACAATGAAACAGTATCTCGTAGAAATCGCCATTTGTACAATAGTTGCGGCAGTCGCAACGTTATTATTTTATATCATCGGACTGGACAAGACAGCACAGGAGGCCGCCACCACCTTCGGCACCTGCTTCCTCGTGATGTTCGTCCTCGGAATGTGGAACCGCCTGAAGAGGAAATAGCAAAACTAATAAATCGTAAATAGAAAATTTGTAAATCGTAAATAAATATGAAGACCATCGTTATCACCGGCGGAGCCGGATTCATTGGCAGCCATGTGGTTCGCCTGTTCGTGAACAAGTACCCTGAGTATCGCATCATCAACCTCGACAAGCTGACGTATGCCGGCAACCTCGCCAATCTGAAGGACATCGAGGACCGTCCTAACTACGAGTTCGTGAAGATGGACATCTGTGACTTCGACGCCTTCTATAAGCTGATGCAGGAAAAGAAGGTGGACGGCATCATCCACCTCGCCGCCGAGAGCCATGTTGACCGCTCTATCAAGGACCCGTTCACCTTTGCCAAGACCAACGTCATGGGAACGCTCTCGCTGCTCCAGGCCGCAAAGCTCTACTGGGAGAGCCTGCCGGAGAAGTACGAAGGCAAGCGCTTCTACCACATTAGTACCGATGAGGTCTATGGCGCCCTGGAGCTGACACACCCCGAAGGCATCGAGCCGCCGTTCACCACCACCGCCTCCTCGGCAGAGCATCACTTAGCCTACGGCGACAAGTTCTTCCTCGAGACCACTAAGTACAATCCCCACTCGCCGTACAGCGCTGCAAAGGCTTCTTCAGACCATTTCGTCCGCGCCTATCACGACACCTACGGAATGCCCGTCGTCGTGACTAACTGCTCGAACAACTACGGCCCGTTCCAGTTCCCCGAGAAGCTCATTCCCCTCTTCATTAATAATATAAGGCAACGCAAGCCACTGCCTGTCTATGGAAAGGGCGAGAACGTGCGCGACTGGCTTTATGTCGAGGATCATGCCCGTGCCATCGACCTCATCTTCCACAAGGGCAAGATTGCCGACACATACAACATCGGCGGCTTCAACGAGTGGAAGAACATCGACATCATCCGCGTGCTCATCAACACCGTTGACCGTCTCCTCGGTCGTAAGGAGGGCGAGGACATGGATCTCATCACCTACGTCACCGACCGCGCCGGCCACGACCTGCGCTACGCCATCGACAGCACGAAACTCCAGCGCGAACTCGGCTGGGAGCCCAGCCTGCAGTTCGAGGAGGGCATCGAAAAAACCGTCCGCTGGTATCTCGACAACCAGGAGTGGCTCGACAACGTCACCTCCGGCGACTACCAGAAGTACTACGACAACATGTACAAGAACCGTTAGAAGGCATGTTAGATTCGATAACATTCAGTAAGACAAAGGGTACGCTGGAAGTATCCGTATCCGTGTATGTATTCAAGGAGAACGATGTGTTCATAGCCTACTGCCCGTCGCTCGACCTTTCCGGCTACGACCATACCGAAGAGGCGGCCCGTCAGGACTTTGAATATGTATTGGGTGAGTACGCCAAGTACCAGATGGAGCACGGCACCCTGAATGAAGACCTTACGCGGCACGGGTGGCAGGTAATGCAGCGCAAGGCCAAAGGGCCGGAGATAGGAACCCTCCTCAGACGTACTCAACTGCGTGACGTGTTCAAGAAACCGGAGTATAAGATGATTCGCAACACGACTGACCTTAAGGCTGCATACGCATGAATACCGTCAGACTGAGCAACATCTCAATTGCAGAATTCGGAGCCTTTCTGGAGTACAAAGGGTGTGTACGCGTGGACAATGGAAATGAAGGTCATGAGAAATGGGAGAAGGCGGGCATTCCACGCCCCATCATCTTCCAGACACATATTGAGCCCGTCCCAGAGTTCATTGTCCGTAATGGCCTTCGTGATCTTGGCGTTTCAAGAAATGACTTCGCCCAGTGGTATTTAGGCCGAAAGAAGAAGGGGAAAAAGCAATGAACGAAAGACGTTCCAAGTAAAAGAATATTGAAGATGAAACCAGAAAAAGCCCGTCTTATCGACCTTCCGAAGATTGTTGACCCGCGCGGCAACCTCACCGTAGCGGAGCAGCTGAAGAACATCCCCTTTGGCATCGCCCGTGTCTACTGGACCTACGACGTGCCGGGCGGTGAGCGGCGCGGTGGCCATGCCCACCGCACCTGCGAGGAGATCATCATCGCCGTCAGCGGCTCCTTCGATGTGGAGGTCTTCGACGGAAAGGAACGGCAAACCTTCCACCTCAACCACCCTTACCAGGGCCTCTACGTGGGCACCAATGTCTGGCGCACACTGGAGGACTTCTCCTCCGGCGCCGTCTGTCTCGTCCTCGCCTCGGAGCTGTTCGACGAGGACGAGTACATCTATGATTACGACGAGTTCCTCGAAATCGCAAGTCGTTATAACGTAATAACGAAATAACGTTATAACGATGCTGCATGATAACGTGAGAACGAGAGAAAAAGTCACCGTAATGTTCACCATCCGCCGATACACCCCCGCCGACAAGAGCATCTGGGACCTTTACGTCGCCAAGTCGAAGAACGCCACGTTCCTCTTTCGCCGCGACTACATGGACTACCACAGCGACCGCTTCCGCGACCACTCGCTGCTCTTTTTCAAGGGCAGCAGGCTCTATGCCCTCCTGCCCGCAAACATTGAGGGCGACACCCTCTTCTCTCACCATGGACTGACCTACGGCGGCCTGCTCATGGACAAGGAGGTCTGCACGGCCGACGTGCTAACGCTCTTTGAGGAGCTTAACGACTACCTCCGCCAGCAAGGCATCCGCAAGGTGTTCTACCGTGCCATCCCCTGGGTCTATCACCGTCTGCCCGCCGAGGAGGACCTCTACGCCATGTTCTGGAAGTGCGGCGCACGGCTGCAGCAGCGTATGTCGGGAACGGTCATCTTCATGGACGCCGGCCTGCGCTGGCGCAAGGACCACCGCCGCCGACTGCGCCAGGCGCAGGAGTCCTGTTTGCGCGTGGAGCGTGACGGCAGCTTAGAGGCGTTCTGGCCACTGATGAACGACAACCTACAGCAGAAGTTCGGAGCCAGCTCTGTGCACACCCTCGACGAGATCCTGCTGCTGAAGAGCCGATTCCCCAACGAAATCATCCAGTACAACGCCTACCTCGGCGACGAGATCGTGGGTGGCATCACCTTCTACGTCATGGGCCATGTGCTCCACGGGCAGTACAGCGGTACCAACGACGCCGGCAAACAGCTTGGTGCCATGGAAGCCATCTACGACCAGGTGATGTACCACGACTTCCCGCACATCCGCTACCTGGACTTCGGCACCAGCAATGAGGAAGGCGGCCTCATCCTCAACGAGGGCCTCATCGCCCACAAGGAGGGCTACGGCGGTCGCACCGTGATGTACGACACCTACGAATGGAAGATTGAGCCATGAAATACCTGGACCTGAAAGCCATCAATGAACCATACGAGCACGCAGCCGACGAGGTGTTGCGCAGCGGCTGGTATCTGCGGGGGGAGGCCACGCGCCGATTTGAGCAGCACTATGCCGAGTATATCGGGACGAAGCATTGCGTGGGCTGTGCCAACGGCCTCGATGCGCTGACGCTCATCCTCCGTGCCTACAAGGAACTGGGGCGGCTGAAGGACGGCGACGAGGTCATCGTGCCAGCAAACACTTACATCGCCACCATCCTCTCCATCACCGAGAACCGTCTCGTGCCCGTGCTTGTGGAGCCCCGCATCGATACGCTCCAGATAGACGACAGCCTGATAGAGCAGGCCATCACGGAAAAGACCCGTGCCGTCATGATTGTCCATCTCTATGGCCGCTGTGCCTATACTGCCCGCATCGGCGACCTCTGCCAGCAGCACGGACTCCTGCTCCTTGAGGACAACGCCCAGGCACATGGCTGCGCATTTCTAAATGCGCAGCTTTGCCAAAAAAGCGGCAGTCTCGGCCATGCCGCCGGCCACAGCTTCTACCCCACGAAGAACCTCGGAGCCTTTGGCGATGCCGGAGCCGTGACCACCGACGACGACGAACTGGCCGACATGGTGCGCGCCCTGGGCAACTACGGCTCGTCGCGACACTACGTCTTCGACCACGTGGGCCGCAACAGCCGCCTCGATGAAATCCAGGCCGCCATCCTCGACGCAAAGCTGCCTCACCTCGACGAGGCCAACCGTCGACGGAGAGAAATAGCCGCTATATATATAAATAATGTGGAGCACCCCAATATCATCATTCCCAACAGCCACAAAGGTAATGTCCCTCTCACTCCCCCTTCACTCCCCTTTCACTCCCCCTTCACTCCCGACAACGTCTACCACATCTTCCCCATCCTCTCCTCTCGCCGTGACGAACTGAAGCAATATCTTGCCGACAACGGCGTGCAGACGGAGGTACACTACCCCATCCCGCCCCATCGCCAGCGCTGTTACCCCGGACTTTCCGGGCTGTCTCTGCCCATCACCGAACGTATACACCGCGAAGAGCTGTCGCTACCCTGCAACCCCGCCATGACCGACGAGGAAGCCCGCCACGTGGCAGCGTTGCTCAATGTCTTCCCCCAATAGCCCATGGACTACCTTCACACAGAGCATATCGCACGCAGCACCGGTGGGGTGGAGTGGCATCCGCTGCGTCCATTCCTACCCGAGAACGCCCGTGTCCTCTTCCTAGGCAGCTTCCCGCCGCAGCGCAAACGCTGGTGCATAGATTTCTATTACCCCAACTTCACCAATGACCACTGGCGCATCGAAGGTCTGGTGTTCTTCGGCAACCCCATGTACTTTGTAGACCAGTCAGCCCGCCGCTTCAAGAAGGACGACATCGAAGCTTTCTGCCGGGAGAAGGGCATCGCCTTCTACGACACCGCCACGGCCATACGTCGCCTGAAGGACAACGCCTCCGACAAGTTCCTCGAGGTGGTCGAGCCCACCGACATCACCTCCCTGCTGCGCCAGCTGCCCCATCTGCGGGCCATAGCCACCACGGGCGAGAAAGCCACTGCCACCATCTGCGCAACGCTCGCCATCGCCGAAACACCAAAGACGGGCACTTCCGCACCCATCCCTGGCATCTGCAACAAAGACGGCGACCAGATTACCCTCTACCGTCTGCCTTCCTCCTCGCGCGCCTATCCGATGTCGCTGGAGAAAAAGGCCGAGGCCTACCGCCACATGTTCAACGCAGTTTTTCCTGAATGACGGCCCACTCAAAACAAGAAAATTACTGAAATAGTTGTCGGTTAGCGCAAAAAGACGTATCTTTGCCACAAAATTGCGAAAATGAACAATACGACCTCCCATCTTATCATCAATATAGGCCGTCAGCTGGGTTCCGGCGGCCACGACATAGGCCATCTGCTGGCCGAGCGTTTCTCTGCCCGTTATTTCGACCGCGAGATACTCAACCTGGCGGCACGCGAGAGCGGACTCTCCGAGCGTTTCCTGGAGCAGAACGACGAGAGCAAGAGCTTCTTCCGCACGTTTATGCATATCCCTGGCGGACTGGCCTCGACCATGAGCGTAACCTCGCGCCAAGGTTTTTCGCAGGACAGCTTCTTCCAGCTGCAGAGCGACGCCATACGCCATGCCGCCGAGGAAGGTCCCTGCGTATTCGTGGGCCGCTGCGCCGACTACGTGCTGCGCGACATCCCCACGTGTGTCAACATCTTTGTCACCGCCCCGCTGTCTTTCCGTATCGACCGCGTGACCCAGCAGCACGGATGTACGCCCGACGAGGCACGCCGCATCATAGAGAAAGGCGAGAGCCGGCGCGCCGCGTACTATAACTACTACACTGGCAAGCACTGGGGAGACGCCAGTGGATACCACCTCTGCCTGGACTCCTCCGTATTGGGCATCGAAGGCTCCGCTCAGTTCATCGCACAGTTCATAGAGCAAAAACTTTGAGCTGACGTCTTTCTGTGACGGAGTGTGTTGAAAATTCCCACGGTGGGAACGAAACATTCCCGCCGTGGGAACGAATTATTCCCACGGTGGGAACAGAATATTCCCACGGTGGGAATTTTCCGTGCTTTCAACCGCACAGTACGGGAAAAGCCGTCCAAACTCTGAGGACTATTCTGAGAAAAAGTAGACAAATAATGAGCAAAACGGCCATAAAATAGTGAAAATTAATAAATTATTCGCCGTTTTCTTGCGTAATTGAAAAGAAAAGCGTACCTTTGCAGCCCGAAATAAAATAACCCAAAAGAATACAGCAATGAAAAGAACATTTCAGCCCCACAATCGCCGCCGCGTGAACAAGCATGGTTTCCGCGAGCGCATGGCCACAAAGAACGGCCGCCGCGTGCTGGCTTCACGCCGTGCCAAGGGCCGCAAGAAGCTCACCGTCTCTGACGAGCACCACGGAAAGTAATCGCTCACAGCGCAAGAAGAAAATCGGGATGGAGAACCACAATGAGGTGCTTCTATCCCGCTTTTTGTTAATGACAGAAAAACTTTTCTGACAAAAGGACAAAGTTTTTTTGACAGAAGAACAAAAGAACAAAAGAACAAGATAATGATTGACACATTATTATATATTATATGGAACCCCGACCTCACGGCATTCCAACTCGGCTCATTCAGCATCCGCTGGTACTCCCTGTGCTGGCTCGTCGGCCTTCTCGTGGCCTATCTCGTGGTACGCTGGCTGTATAAAGACCAGAAGATACCGCAGGAGAAGTTCGAACCGCTGTTCATCTACTGCTTCTTGGGCATCCTCATAGGCGCCCGACTGGGCCACTGCATCTTCTACCAGCCCGACTACTTCCTCACCTCGGGCCACGGCTTCATCGAGATGCTCCTGCCCATCCACTTCGACCACGACGGCTCGTGGCACATCGTGGGCTATCAGGGACTGGCGTCGCACGGCGGCACGCTGGGCCTCATCCTTGCCCTGCTGCTCTACTGCCGACGGCTGAAGATGCCGATGTGGCAAGTGCTCGACAACATCGCCATCGCCACCGGCACCACCGCCTGTTTCATCCGACTGGGAAACCTCATGAACTCGGAAATCATCGGCCGTGCCACCGACGTGCCCTGGGCTTTCGTCTTCGAGCGCGTCGACCAGATGCCGCGCCACCCGGGACAACTCTACGAGGCCATTGCCTACGCCGTCTACTTCCTGCTCTGCATTGTGCTCTACAAGAAGTACCCGAAGCGCGTCGGCACGGGCTTCTTCTTCGGCTTCTGCCTCTTCTTCATCTTCACCTTCCGCTTCTTCATCGAGTACACCAAGGAGGTGCAGGAGGCTTTCGAGCAGTCGCTGCCGCTCGACATGGGTCAGCTCCTCTCATTGCCCTTCATTGCCGTAGGCTTATGGTTCATGGTGAAGGGATGGAAGAAGAAAGAGCAAGGATAAATCTTTTAGCAAGATCTTCTTCAGCCTGTTCAGGGCTTGCAACTCATATCAGTATAAAAATCTGCACAGGAAACCAAGTTGTTCTTGGTTTCCTGTGCAGATTTTTACTGGACGGATGTCAGTCTCTTTATTGCATACGCAGCCGTCGTGCCAGTTCTGCCATGCGAGTGATGACGGATGCGATGTCGGCCACGTCTACCTGTCCGTCATGATTCACGTCGGCATTGCTCACTATCGTGGGATCTTTCTCGGCACCTGACATAACGTCGATGACGCTTGCGATGTCGGCCACGTCGACATTGCCGTCAGCATTGACGTCGGCGGGGTCGCGGAGCATCAGCCAGGTGGCGGTGAACTCACGGTCGCCGATGCTGCCAGCAGCGATGGTCACGGTCGTTGAAGCCTCAGCCACGTCGGTGCCTGTCCATCCGAGGAAGGCGTAGCCCGCACGCTCAGGGTTCACCAGCGTAATGGCGGCGTCCTCAATGGTGTAAGTCGCGGGGTTAGTCATGCCCTCGGGCAATGTTCCACCGTCAAGGTTGTAGGTGATGTTGTAGACTGTGAGCTTCCACTGTGCGTAAAGTGTCACCGTGGCGTCCTGAGTGGCGCTGAGGTTCTTCACGCTCTGTTTGTCGGTGTAGGCGTTGCCGCTGCCGTCGGCCTTCGTGTTCCAGCCCGTGAAGGTGTAGCCTGTGCGGGTAAAGGCGTTGGCGGTCAGAGCCTGTTCCTTGTCGTAAGTGAACGTCATGCTGGCCATCTCACCCTCGCCGTTGTTGGCGTTGAAAGCCACGTTATAGGTGATGGGCTCCCACACGGCGGTGTACTCACGGTTACCAATCGAGTTGGCGGGGATGACGACAGTCATCGTAGGCTCGGTGAGGTCGGTGCCTGTCCATCCGAGGAAGGCGTAGCCCGCACGCTCAGGGTTCACCAGCGTAATGGCGGCGTCCTCTATGGTGTAGGTCGCGGGGTTAGTCATGCCCTCGGGCAGTGTTCCGCCGTCAAGGTTGTAGGTGATGTTGTAGACTGTGGCCTCCCACTGTGCGTAAAGTGTCACCGTGGCGTCCTGGGTGGCGCTGAGGTTCTTCACGCTCTGTTTGTCGGTGTAGGCGTTGCCGCTGCCGTCGGCCTTCGTGTTCCAGCCCGTGAAGGTGTAGCCTGTGCGGGTAAAGGCGTTGGCGGTCAGAGCCTGTTCCTTGTCGTAAGTGAACGTCATGCTGGCCATCTCACCCTCGCCGTTGTTGGCGTTGAAAGCCACGTTATAGGTGATGGGCTCCCACACGGCGGTGTACTCGCGGTTACCAATCGAGTTGGCGGGGATGACGACGGTCATCGTAGGCTCGGTGAGGTCAGTACCTGTCCAGCCCTTGAAGTTATAGCCCGTACGGGTGGGGTTCACCAATGTGATGGCTGCGTCCTCCACGGTGTAGGTAGCGGGGTTGGCGGGATCGACGGTGGCGTCCTGCAGGTTATTGTACACAATATTATATATAATAGGTGTAAAGGTCAGCTTCAGGGCCTGGTCAGCCAGGAGGTTCTCTACCTTATAGGCGCCCTCGACAGCCTCGAGCTCGGCATCGTTGGCAGTGAAGCTCGTCACCTCGTAGCCACGGGCGGGCGCCAGCGTGAGAGCCAAGTCCTTCTCGCGGACGAAGAGACCGCGGGCGTCATCGCCGACACCTTCCTCCACCAGCTTGGCACCGGTGAGGCTCAATGCGGTGTTCGTGCCGTTGTCGGTCACGGCCTCGCCGTTGGCTACGGCCAGCGTGCCCTTACCGGTCACGTCGGCAGTCACCACGAACGACCAGTAGTCGAAGTTCTGGAAGCGCTTCCATCCGTCGGCAGCCTTGTACATCTCCATTGTGCCGCCGGGCACCCACAGCGTCTGGTTGTCGGCATAGCGGAAGGTTCGCTTGTCTTCGGTGTCGTTGGTCAGGGCCAGCGGAGCATCAATCCAAGGCACATAGATATCCTTCAGGGCTTCAGCCACATAGTAAGCACTTTGCAAGGCTTCCTCGCCAATCTCCTGCAAGCTGAAAGGCAGGGTGATGGACTGAGGACCAGCGCAGTAGTAGAAGGCCTGCTTGCCGATGCTCTGCAGGTTCTTGCTCAGCTTGATGGAAACATCTTCACCTTGGGCGAATGCCTGATTGAACGCCAACATGCCGATGCTCGTCACGTTGTCGGTCATCGTCACGCTCTTCAACTTGCTACCAGAACGCAGACCATTCTGGGGGATAGCGGTGACGTGAGGACCGAATTCAACGTTCTCGGCATCCCCGAAATAGTTAGTATGGCTACCGGTATTTGTCCACTGGTAGTTTCTGTCGATATAGACATTCGTGATGGGCGAGAAACGGAATACCCAGCCATCCATCTTGATGGATTCTTCGCCGTATTCTATCTTCACCTCTGTCAGATTGTCGCAATGTGCAAACTCACCATTGGCCATTGACAGCAGCGTACCAGGGATGGTAACCGTAGTCAGTCCTGTACAGCCATAGAAGGTGCTCATGCCTAAACTGGTGACACCAGCGGGGATGGTGACCTCGGTCAGCGATTCACAGCCGGAGAAGGCTCCTTGGCCAAGGGTCTTCACCGTGCTGGGAATGGTGACATTCAGCTTCTTACAATTATAGAAAGCATAGCTGCCAATCTCTAACAGCCCCTCGGGCAGGTTGTTGGGGATGGTCAGGTTCTCGTTGTTATAAAATGCGCTACTGCCTATTATTGTAATGGAGCGAGGCATATTGAACGTGCCGATGTTACAAGACTGGAAGGCGCGGACGCCAATCTCTGTCAATGCGCCGTCGGCAATGGTGAGCGAGGTGAGGTTCGAGCAGTTGACGAAAGCTTGAGAGCCGATAGTCGTCAGCTTGGAGCCAAGGCTCAACGACTGGATGTTCGTGTTGCTCTCGAAAGCAGAACTACCAATCTCCTCAATGTCCTGCATGTTGATAGTAGCAGGCAAATTGGTGCAGCCTCTGAAGGCATCATTGCCAATCGTCTTCAGGTTGCTGAAGGGGAAGACAACGCCCTCGGGCAGATTGCAATTAGTGAAGGCATACTTGACAACCTCTGTGACATTCTCGCTAACAACAAGTTGCTCCAAGGTCAAGCCAGCGAACATTCTTTCAGGAATGGTGGTGACATGTGAGCCTAAGGTGGCACGCTTGAGAGCGGCGAAAGGCGTTGAACTGCCAGTGGTAAATGGGCGGTCGGCAACAAAGTCGGTGACGTTGGTCTGAATGAATGCACTTCCGTTGAGATACAGGTTGCCCTTACCGTAATTCCAATGCCCATCGGTCAGGTTCTCGCTATATTCCAGCGTGACGCTCGTCAGGTTCGGGCAATTCCTGAAGGCATAGCGATCGATGGTCTTCATCGTGCCTGGGATGGTGACAGCCGAGATGCCTATTGCCTCGAACGCATTGGCATAAATAAATTCCAGTCCCTCCGGCAGTATGAGAGTCGTAACGCTGGCGAGATTCTTAAATACGCCCTCTGGAACCGTCGTAAAGCCTTCTAACAGCTCTAACTCTTCCAGGCCGGTATATTGGCTCAGGTTGAGGCCCGATATGGCCGACGTCGAAGACATGTGTGAGCCGAGGGCGACCTTCGTCACATTTGTGGTACTGAAGGGCGTGGTGCCGCTGATTTTGCGGTCGATGGTGAGGTTCGTAGCATAGTTGAACGTGCCGTCCTCGAGGGTAAGCGCCGTGCTGCCGTAGTCGAAGGTGACATCCGTCAATTTGGTACATTCATAAAACCACCAAGACTGGAGGTTGTCGATGGTGCCAGGAATGTTGAGGGTGGTGAGGCTTCTACAGTATTGGAATACACATTCACCAAATGTTGTCAGGTTGCTGCCCAGCTTTACAATTTGGACGTCGGAGTTATTAAAGGCATTATTTTCTATCTTTTCCACGCCCGACAAATCAATGTTGGCGGGCAGATTCTTACATAAGTAGAATCCACCTTCCTCAATCTCCTTGATTTGGGCAAAGGGGAAGTTGTAGCCCTCGGGCAGTTTGCACCCCGAGAAAGCAGATTTACCAATGGCCGTGACATTGGCACTAATGTTCAGCTCCTCTAACGTCATATCGTAACAGGCATACTCTGGTATCTTGGTGACGTGTTCGCCGAAAGTTACTTTCTTGACGGTGTTAGTACTGATGCTGGTATTGTTACCAAATGAGTAATCGCGGTCGATGACCAATTCTATGATGTTATTGGTGCCGTTAAAAACAGTCCAATCCATCGACAATTTCTCTTCACTGTAAGCGAAGGTAAGCTTGGTGAGGCTCGCCATGGCTTCCATGGCAGAAGTCTGGACTCTGGTCACCGTGCCGGGGATGGTAAGGGAGGTGACAGCACTGCCTTGGAAGGCATAGGAACTGATATCCTCAAGTCCTTCGGACAAGTTGACTTCCGTCAAGCTGGCACAACCTTGGAAAGCAGAGCCGAGGATGTGCGTCACCGAGCTGGGGATGGTGACCTTGGTGACGGCTGACTCTTTGAAGGCATTCCAGCCAATGTATGTCACCGGGTAGTCCTCGCCGCCATAGCTGACGGACGATGGGATGCTGATTTCGCCAGAGTAGGAGCCCGATTCGGGTTCCTCCACCTGTGCGTACTTGGGGTTAGTGTCATGTAGGCTGAACCAAAGTCCATCCTGCTCGACATATTGTGCCCACGCCGTCACGGTGGCCGTGAGCATCATCACGAATGATAATAGAAATTTTTTCATAAGCATATTGTTTATGGGTTAATAAATCACTCTGCTGGTTAAGTAAGCTACAAAATTACTTATTATATTCCAATTTGGCAAATATTTACTAAAAAAAATTCAACGGAAGGGCGATATTTAACCTTTATTTAAGTTTCTCAAGTTCGTTTCTGAACGCAGAGGCGCAGCGTTTTAGATTATTCTCTGCGTCTTTGCGTTCAATTAATGTGCGAAAGTTATATTAGTATGTTCTATAAATTGAAGAAACAACGCGCAGCCATTCCCCTCCCATGTAGGCAACTGCGAAGAGCAATTGGGGAGCAAAGCGACGGTGGGGCGAAGCCGGGGCAGGGGTGGGGTCGGTAATTAAAAGATTCATAGATAGTTACCTACCCCACCCCTAACCCCTCCCCTTAAAGGGAGGGGAATGGCTGCGCACAATTTAGCGAATTAATAGAAATTATCATTATTTATTTCTGCTGGTGATTCGCAACCTTGAAAAAAGTTTACATTGACCCCTCTGAGAATCCGATATTTTCAGCGGATTCGCTTTGCGATGCGTTGACGCGAGTTTTGGCCGAGTGTCGTTTCCATGCTTTCACACGCCAGCTCAGTCATGGTTGGCAGCCCGCCTTAAACATGCCTGTTTATGTGGCTGTTCGACCGATATGGAACTTTTGTTCAGCAAAACCTTATGGTTTTGCACCATTAGAACGCTGGGTTTGTTCCCCGAAGGCAGTGGGTGGGACTCAGCAAGTCCCTCTGTGGGGTCACCTAAGCAGAACGGAGTTCCCTTATAGTTTCCCTTAGGGAAACTGTCAGTGAGGGTGTGTCAAAATATACACATCCAGCCAGATGCCTACTTTGCCCCCATGTCACGCACACTAAGGTCGGCGCAGATGGGGGAAAGGCGGCCGGTGGTCACTTCCCCGCCACGATTTTCTTGATGTCGTTCAGTTTGTTCAGGGCTTCGACGGGCGTAAGGTTGTTCACGTCGAGACCTAGGATTTCGTCGCGTATCTGACAGAGAACTGGGTCGTCGAGCTGGAAGAAGGAGAGCTGCATGCCCTCACGCGAGGCGGCAATCTCCGCCGTGGGTCGCCCGGCCTTGCCCACCTGGGCGTTCTCGGCCTCCAGCTGTTTGAGCACGGCATTGGCACGGCGCACGATGCTACGCGGCATGCCCGCAATCTCGGCCACGTGGATACCGAAGGAGTGCTCCGAGCCGCCGCGTTCCAGCTTGCGCAGGAAGATGACCTTGCCGTCGACCTCCTTCACGCTGACGTTGTAGTTCTTGATACGCGAGAAGTTCTTCTCCATCTCGTTCAGCTCGTGGTAGTGGGTGGCGAAGAGCGTGCGCGCCCGCGCCTTCTGCTGCTCATGCAGGTACTCCACAATGGCCCACGCAATGGAGATGCCGTCGTAGGTCGACGTGCCACGCCCCAGCTCGTCGAAGAGCACGAGCGAGCGTGGCGTCACATTATTTAATATATTGGAGGCCTCGGTCATTTCCACCATGAAGGTCGACTCGCCCAAGGAGATATTGTCGCTGGCGCCGACGCGGGTGAAAATCTTGTCCACCATCCCGATGCGGGCGCTCTCGGCGGGCACGAAACAGCCTATCTGAGCCAGCAGCACGATGAGCGCCGTCTGTCTTAACAGGGCCGACTTACCCGCCATGTTCGGCCCAGTGATGATAACAATTTGCTGCCGCTCCTGGTCGAGCTGTATGTCGTTGGGCACATAACTCTCGTCGATGGGCAGCTCGGTCTCGATGACAGGATGGCGACCCTGACGGATGTCGATGACGTCGCTGTCGTCGATGACGGGGCGCACATAGCGGTGCTCCTCGGCCGTCTTGGCGAAGCCCAGGAGACAGTCGAGCTGTGCCAGCAGCGTGGCGTTGATCTGTATCTGTGGGATGAACTCCTGGATGGCCTCCACCAGTTCAGCAAAGAGACGCGCCTCCAAAGAGAGAATCTTGTCCTCAGCCCCGAGAATCTTCTCCTCGTATTCCTTCAGCTCCTGGGTGATGTATCGCTCTGCCTGCGCCAGCGTCTGCTTGCGCACCCACTCGGGCGGCACCTTGTCCTTGTAGGTATTCCTTACCTCCAGGTAATAGCCAAAGACGTTGTTGTAGCCAATCTTCAACGACTGTATGCCCGTCTGCTGGGCCTCGCGCTCCTGAATCTGCAACAGGTAGTCCTTGCCGCTGTAGGCGATGCGGCGCAGCTCGTCAAGCTCGGCGTTCACGCCGTCGGCGATGACACCGCCCTTCTGCACCTGCTGCGGCGGGTCATTGACAATCTCATGGGCGATGCGGTCGCGGATGCTCTCGCAGAGGGAGAGACGCTCGCCGATGGAGTGGATGACAGAAGGAGTAAGAGGGGAGTGAAGGGGGAGTGAAGGGGGAGTGAAAGGGACGTTACTTTCGCGGGCATCATCGGAATCCTGAGGGACGTGGGTGGTGGAGCAAGCTCCTTTCACCACAGCCACGGCCAGCAGGGCGTTCTTCAGCTGGTTCACTTCGCGCGGCGACACTCGGCCCACAGCAACACGGGAAATGATGCGCTCCAGATCGCCTACGCGGTGCAGTTGCTCGTCAACCACTTGGCGGAAGTCGGGCTCGCGATAAAAATATTCCACCACGTCGAGGCGCTCCTCGATGGGTTTCTTGTCCTTCAGCGGGAACACCAGCCAGCGGCGCAGCATACGGCTACCCATGGGCGTGATGGTGCCGTCGATGACATCGAGCAGGCTTCGCCCGTCGTCCTGCATGGGCTGGATCAGCTCCAAGGAGCGGATGGTGAACTTGTCGAGGCGCACGTATTTCTCCTCCTCTATGCGCTGCAGGTGGGTGATATGGCCGATATGAGTGTGCTGTGTCTGCTCTAAGTAGTAGAGGATGGCACCGGCAGCGATGACTCCGCTGCGCAGGTGCTCCACGCCGAAGCCCTTGAGGCTTTTCACATTGAAGTGCTTCAGCAGCTTCTGCATGGCACTCTGCTCAGTAAACACCCAGTCGTCCATCTGGAAGGTGACGTGGCGCGTGCCGAAATAGCGTTCAAAGTCCTGCCGACGGTCACGCTCGTAGAGCACCTCCTTCGGCTGGAAATTGCCCAGCAACTTCTCCACGTAGTCGTAGGTTCCCTCGCCCACAAGATATTCGCCCGTCGAGATGTCGAGGAAGGCAACGCCACAGGCAGCCTTGCCGAAGTTCACGGCACAGAGGAAGTTGTTCTCCTTGTAGTTCAGCACGTTGTCCGAGAGGGCCACGCCGGGTGTCACCAGTTCGGTAATGCCGCGCTTCACCAACTTCTTCGTCAGTTTCGGGTCCTCCAGCTGGTCGCAGATGGCCACACGTTTGCCGGCGCGGATGAGTTTCGGCAAGTAGGTATCGAGAGCATGGTGGGGGAATCCCGCCATCTCATCGCCCTTGTTATAGCCGTTGTTGCGCTTGGTGAGGGTTATGCCCAGTATGCGCGAGGCCGTGACGGCATCGTCACAGTAGGTCTCGTAGAAGTCGCCGCAGCGGAACAGCAGCACCGCGTCGGGGTGCTTCGCCTTCAGGTCGAAGAACTGCTTCATCATCGGGGTCAACTCCCTGCTGTCTTTATGTGCTGCCATTTGCTTGCTATTCATTTATTAGTGGCTGGGTGCAAAGGTACAAAAAATTATGCATCAACACACGTAATGTTGATGCATAATTTTGATTTTTTAGCTGTTTAAGCGGTTATTGTTAGCTTCTTAGTTTTCGGCCATGATGGTGATGACGTTTGAGATATCGGCCACATCTACTGTTCCGTCACTGTTCACGTCGGCAGCAGGATACTGGGCAGTACCGGCCATGACGCTGATGATAGCTGAGATATCGGCCACATCCACGGTGCCGTCGGCATTCACGTCGCCAGGAATTCCGGCGGCTGCATCCTCGGCGTTCTTCGTCAGCTTAATCTGGTAGGCGTTGTTGTAGGAGTTCACGATACCGACGACAGTGATAATCTTTGGTGTGCCTGTCTCCTCGGCCTCGTCGGCCAGCGTCTTCAGGTTCTTACCGTTGTTGGCTACTTTCACCTCGGCCTCCTCGTCTTCAAGATAATACTCCGTGCTGCTTGTGCCTTTGTCGTTGACGGTAACCTTACGTACCAACTGTGCAGTCAGCGTAATAAGGTCGCAGGCGTGCTCACCCTCGTCGACACGTGTCAGCGTTGTCTGCACGGGCACTGCCTCCTCTTCGCTCTCGGTCACGGTAAGGCCATTGGCATTACTGTAGGCATTGCTTTTCAGTTTGGGCAGCAGCTTGTCTACGAGATAGTCTGCGCAGATGGTTCCACTGACAACAGCGTTGTCCTTGAACAACGTTTTAACTGCATCTACGGAGAAGCAGATGGCTGCGCCGTTCTCGCGTACATATATACTATTACCGTCATTGAAAAGCACCTTGGCGTCGGTGAGCGTCAGTTCCACGTTGTTTGTGTCACCCATTTTTAGCAGTTCGGCGATGCTGCCCACCTTTGTAGGCTCCACGGGTGTCACCTGTCCTCCGTCGGTCACGCCGTTGAGCGAGTAGATGTAGCTCTTACGACTTGCTGTCTCGAGTGTACCCTGATAGTTTGCCACCTGTCCGTAAATGATCACGTCGTCGCCCACCTTAATCTGTGTGTCGCCCTCGACCCACTGACGGTTGCCCAGGTACAGTGTGCTGTACACGAAGAAGGTGTTGGCATCCTGTCCGTCGTCGGAGATGTAGAAGTGTGCTGTGCCGTGGTCGGCCGTGAACTCATACTTTATCGAAGCAATCTTTCCCTTTATATAGTAGCTTTCTGTGCTTGTCTGTCCACTGGCCAGCTGTCCTGCCACTATATTGGCATCGGCGGCAGTGTAGGGGCTCTCCAGCGTTCCGTTGCCAGTGAGTTGCACGGGAGGAATCTCTGTTCCTGTCTCGCCATTGATGGAGATGATCTTTCCGCCCTGGGCCACCTCGGGAGTAATGACGCCGTCCTTGGAATATTTCTGCAGATAGCCCTGCACCTCCACCTCGTCATTGACCTTAACCAGATTTGCATCGGTGACATTGGCTCCATTGAATCCCTTGCCACGGAAGAATGTCAGTACGGGCGAACCACCCTGTGCATCGGCCATGGTGAACGTGGCGTTGCCATACTGGGTGTTGATCTCCACCACCTCGACCACGTAGCCCTTCACCTTGTACTCAGCGGTAGTCTTCTTGCCGTCCTCCAGACCGTCGATGATGCTCAGGGCCTCAGCCACGGTAACGTCCGTTACAGTTCCCGGATCGGGAGTGTCACCGCCCTCTTCCTTCACGGTCACCTCGATGGAGACACTCTGAGCCTCATACTCATCGTTACCTGCGAACTCAGCAGTAATCGTGGTCTTACCAGCAGCAATGAGCGTGATGATGCCCTCACTGCTAATGGTGGCCACAGTCTCGTCGGAGCTGGTGTAGGTCACAGGCAGATTGTTCTCGTTGGAAAGTGTGAGTGTCACCTCTTGGCCAATAGTCAGCGTGGTACTGCCCTTGCCCCAGGAGAGACCTGCGGGCTTCTTAGCCGTGCCCTGATAGAGCTTAATGTTGTCCATACGTCCATTCTGGGAAAGACTATTGGTGAACGTGATGATAATTTCACTGGTGCCAGCGGTCACGGTCACGGGATAAAGGTAGTCATTGCCCGTGTTCTCCTTTTCGCCCAATGTTGCACCTTCAACAGTAACGGTAAGATTTCTGTTGCTCTTGAAGGCCAGCATCATGTCGCCGCTCTTACCGTTCAGGGCGACCTTTGCAGCAAACGAGCCACCGCCCTTGGCCACGAGTAGCTCGGGGGCTGTACCACCAGCCAAAGCCTCGTCATAAAATGCTGTGCCACCCTTGTAGCTACCGTCATCCTTGAACGTCGTTCCAGTAAAGGTGTAGTTGGGGTTTAGACCATTGGGGTCAACTTTAATGGATTCGGTAAAGCCACTAAAATCCTCCTGCCAGATAATGTCCTCGGCAAAAGCTTGGCTCGTGAAGAGCACCAGCGTGCTCATCAGCAATAAACGTAATGTTTTTTTCATAGAAATAATTGTATTAATTGGTAATAAATATTTATCACGTGCAAAGGTACGACTTTATTTTCAAGTGACAAATTTTTTTAGGCTAAAATGCAAAGAACAACGAAAAAATAGTTATTGTTCAACGAGAGCTATGGTTTTGCTCAGCAAACCTGCTGCGTTTGCTCAGCCTCCGCAGCTGGTTTGTTCAGCAAACGCAGCCGGTTTGCTCAACAAAAGCACCGCCCTTGACCCATTCAGCGGCTTTTTTGGCAGAATTGCAAACTTTTTCCTGACATTATTTCGCTATTAGAAAGATTTTGAGTACTTTTGCACTCTGAAAACCGAATAACTGTATTCAAAGTGTCATAATGGAAGTCATTACCGAGAAGACGATTGACATAGAGAAGGTTCTCCGTGCGAAGATGGGCGCGAAGGCACGTTGGATTCCGGGCTTCGCCGTGAACTGGCTGAAGAAGATTACCCACGAAGACGACAACAACAGGTTCCTCTGGGACGCACGCGACCTGAAGGGTACGCCATGGCTGGAGGCCTGCCTGAAGTACCTTGATGCACGCATGGAGGTAGAGGGCATGGAGAACCTGCCGCCGAAGGACGACGGACGGCTCTACACTTTTGTGAGCAACCACCCCATGGGCGGCATCGACGGAGTGGCACTGGGCAGCCTCATCGGCCGTCACTACGACGACCGTTTCCGCTACCTGGTGAATGACCTGCTGATGAACCTCCCCGGACTGGCTCCACTCTGCATTCCCATCAACAAGACGGGCAGCCAGAGCCGCGACTTCCCCCGTATGGTGGAGGAAGGCTTCCGTGGTGACTGGCATCTGCTGATGTTCCCCGCCGGACTGTGCTCCCGCCGCCACAACGGCGAGATACGCGACCTGCCGTGGAAGAAAACCTTCATCACCAAGAGCGTAGAGACCCACCGCGACATCGTTCCCATACATTTCGGAGGCCGCAACAGCGACTTCTTCTACCGACTGTCGAACATCAGCGACCGTTACGTGAAGAAGGTAAACATCGCCATGCTCTTCCTCGTCGACGAGATGTACAAAAACCGAGGCAATACCTTCCCCGTGAAGATTGGTAAACCCATATCCTGGCAAACCTTCGACAAGAGCAAAACGCCCGCACAGTGGGCAGAAGCAGTCAAAGAAAAGATTTACACCTTTTAACCAGCCCATAAAACCCATTAAGACCCATTAGACCCATTAAGACCTATAACAAAAACCATGGAACTACCTATCATCCCTCCCATTGACAAAGAGGTGCTCAAAGCCGAGCTGACGCCCGACCGCCAGCTGCGCATGACTAACAAGAGCAACAACAAGATATTCGTCGTCACCGCCCACGATGCCCCCAACGTGATGCGCGAGATTGGCCGTCTGCGCGAAGAGGCCTTCCGCGAGGCTGGCGGCGGCACGGGCAAGGACTGCGACATCGACGAGTTCGACATCTGCGAGAACTGCTACAAGCAACTCATCGTCTGGAACCCCGACGACGAGGAAATCATCGGTGGCTACCGCTACTTGGAGGGTACGAAGTGGGACATCTACCCACAGACGGGACAGCCCCACCTGGCCACGAGCCACATGTTCCATTTCTCCGAGCGTTTCCTGCGCGACTACATGCCCTATACCATCGAGCTGGGCCGCTCCTTTGTCTCCCTGCCCTATCAGAGTTCCCGCATGGGGGCGAAGAGTCTCTTTGCCCTCGACAACCTCTGGGACGGCCTGGGCGCGCTGACCGTCGTCATGCCCAACGTGCGCTATTTCTTCGGCAAGATGACCATGTATCCCAGCTATATACGCGAGGGGCGCGACATGATTCTCTATTTCTTGCAAAAGCACTTCGGCGACAAGGACAAGCTCGTCATCCCCATGAAACCGCTGAAAATCGAGACCGACGAGAAACAACTCGCCACGCTTTTCTGTAAAGATGATTTCAAGGATGACTACCGCATACTGAATCGCGAAATACGCCGACTGGGCTACAACATCCCACCGCTGGTGAATGCCTACATGAGCCTCTCACCCACGATGAAGCTCTTCGGCACGGCCATCAACTACGGCTTCGGCGACGTGGAGGAGACAGGCATCCTCATCGCCATGGACGAGGTGCTCGAGGAGAAGCGGATGAGGCACATCGACTCCTTTATAAAAGAACACCCCGAGGCAATGAAGATTACCAGCGGGGCGGGAAAAGTCGTCTATAAAACCAATTACTAAGAATACCGCTTTGCGGTCGTAGAAAAACAAAAGAAAACCAAAGAAAACAAGAAAAAACCGAGATTCAATGTTTTCTTTGGTTTTTTCTTGTTTTCTTTGGTGTGTTTCATACCGCGATGCGGTATGAAACACTAACGCTTATCAGCGGCGAACAATCTTTCGTCCATTGACGATGTTCACGCCCTTCTGGGCCTTGTTCAGGCGCTGACCCTGGAGGTTGTAGAAGCGGTTCTCGCCAGCGGGCTTGCTTGTGTTAACACTCTCAATGCCCACAGCCTCGGGGGTGGTCACCTTCACCTTTATGGCGTTGGCCACAATATTCTCGTTGAGGTCGATGAGCATGGCCACGACATAGAGCTGGTGCTTGTCCTGAATGACTGGATCGTAGCTGGTGTTGTAGCAGTAGTCGGGATAGAAGGTGTAAGTGTGCTCCACGGGCACGTCGGCCTTCACGCTCTGCGGTATGCTCTCGCTGATGCCACCGATTTCAGAGATTCCCACGGCCACGTCGTTGAACACCAGACCGGAAATGGTGCTACCCTTCGAGGCCATCTCCTTCAGGTCTGCGCTCACCGATGTCTCGCCCGAGTAGTAGTTCTGCTGGTCCCAGTCGGTGCCGGCGGGTCCGGTCATTCCGTCTTCCACGAGCACATACTCAAGAGCGTAGTTGGCTTTGTCATCGCTATAGGGGAAGGTGACATTTGCCGTCACGTTCACTTCGTCCTCCGCCTCGTTGAGTTCTGCCTTCAGGTCGATTGCTGCATTGGCAAACATGGCGTTGCGCCACTGTAGGATGTCGAGCGTGCTGAAGCGTGAAAGGTCGCCTTCGCCACCGTAGGGGTCAACGCTCATTCCACGGTCAATCCATGCGTCGGGGAATCCCGACTCTGGCGAGGGGAAGTAGGCCGATGACATGATTTCCATCGGGTCGCTGTTGTGGTAGCTGATGACGACGAAATCGTCGGGATAGTTCTTTTTGAGCAGTTCGAGTGCGACGAAGCCGCGTGTGCACCATCCGCACCATGTGCCAGTGTACTCTTCCATCAGGGTGCGCTTCCGTGGAACGGTATTGAGCACCTGGACGGGCGTCACGGCCTCAGGAGCCTTGTCCATGTTGTCCTGTCCGTTTACCTTCACCACATGCATCGAGAAGTCGTAGGTACCCGCCTCGCTGATGGCGGGAAGGGTGAAGCTGGCATAGGTCGTAAGGCCATGCTGACCCTTCACCTTGGCTGTAATGTTCTTGGTGTAGATTTGTCCGTTGAGCTTGTACTCCACGTCCATAGTCTGAATGCCAGCTGCACCATGATTGACAAACTCCTGGGTGATGGTAATCTCGTCGCCAGTCTTCGCATAGACGTTGCCTCCAGCTACGGGAGCTACTGCGTTGTCAGCAATGTTGGCGCCACTGACGGTCACATCGATAACAGCCGACATGCCGGCCATCTGGCTTAGGTCTTCCCATTTGAGCAGGTTGCGGCTCATGTGGATATACATGCCGCTCTCCTTCACCTGATCGATGACGGTGACGGGGCCGCTCTTCGTGCTGCTCTCCTTATCGATGGTTAGGGAGTAGCCCACGTAGACGCCCTCGGCGGGGATGAGGTAGGGCTTGGGCAGGGTGACGGTGAAGTTTCCGGTCTTGGTAGGCGTCACGTCAATGCTCATCAGGTCGGGCACGTTGACATTGTCCTCCACGCGCAGCTGGCTCGACAGCCACACTTTGTAGCCGCTGGTGCCTGTGGTCTTTTTCACCTGGAAGGTGATTTCGTCAATGTGGCTACCCACGATGGCATCGTCCTGCAGGTGTATGGCTACGTCGTAGGTCTGCGGCTTCCAGTTGCCGAAGGTAGTACGGTTCTCGCTGCCCGTATAGGGACTGAGGATGATGCTGCTGCCCTGGTTGGCGGGGTCGATGTCGGGGTATTCGGGTGTGGCAGCCTCGGGCTGTATGTCGGTGAAGAGGCTCGACATGTCATACCAAGCTATCTCCGAGCGGTGTTCCTCGCCACCGCCACGATAGATGGCCTGTACACCGTATGCCTCAGCGCCGCCGTTGAAGTAGTAGATGTTGCGGTTCGTTCCGTTAACAACGAAGTCCCAATTGTCGGTGTAGTCAAAAGGAATCTCGGTCATCGTGAGCTCCGGTTGGTAAATATGGTCGTAGGCAGAGAACTCATAGGCCTTCTCCTCGCCGTTTACGCGCGTATAAATAAGGTATGACATCTTCTCGGGCAGGATGTAGTTGCCCTCGGTGTCCTCGGTCAAGATATCAAAGTCGAATACGCCCCAGCCATACTGGTATTCGTAGAAATAATCGAAGCCGTACTCGAGAATTTCCTTCCAGACAGGAGCCTTCGGCGTGGCGGCCACCTCGACGAAGGGCTTCATGGAGGCCTCATTGAAAGCTTCGGCATAGTTCACAGCATCGGTTCCGGCATTGATGAGGAAGCATGAGCTGTTGGTGAATTCTTTTGTCAGAGGGTCGTAATCGAAAGTGATATCGTCGTTGTTCAGGATGTAGGTCGTGTAGGTCTCGTCGTATTCTTCATAGTAAATCTCTTCCAACTTGGCCGACACGAGGTACTGGAAATAGCCGTTTATCAAGTCGGGACCTAAATACTGGCCACTGGGGAACTTCGCCTTGTTGCCTTCGATGGTTCCGTGAATCCATGCATCGGGCATATCGGCGTAGATGCCCTTCACCCATACCTCGTCGTCCTTGAATCCCACCTGTACGATTGAGCCCACCACGTCGGGCGCAGTGATGGCATAGTAGGAGGTCTCCAGACCCTCAGGAGCTTCTGCAGGCGTCTCTTTGACGGTATTCATTATTATATTCCAGTCAGCAAACCCTGTCCATGCCCCATCCTCGTCAGCTAATCCCACCACGCGGTTGCCATTGGCCAGATTGCTGGCAGAGGTGATGGTGCCCTTATCTTTGTTGTAGCTGAACGTCAGCTTCTGGCTGGAGTTGTCCTTCACGTAGGTGTTGTCGGAATACTTCATCATCGTGGCGTAGTAGGTTGTGCCACCCTCCTCGTAGATGGGCTGCGGCAACTGGAAGGTGATGGTGCTGCCACTGAGTGTGCCCTCAATCCATGTGCCAGTACTAAACTGCGTGATGATGTCCTTCATGTAGACCTTGTTGTCGGCACCGAAGACCACTTCGGCCACCTTGCCGCTCACTTCGGTATAGAACACGCCGAAGATAGATGCACCGTAAGCCTCGCCGCTGCGGCTCATCAGCAAGTACTCGCCTTCAGGCTGGTCGGTGATCATAGCAGCCTTGTGTGGTGCACGCCTCTGCTGGGGTCTGCCCTGGGTCAGTTTATACGACCAGGTGTTTTTCTGACTCTGCAGCACCTCGACCAGCGATGGCTTAATGCTGTGTTGTAATGTCTGCATGGTCGTCTGAGTCTTCAGCTCAGTCAGTCTCTTCGACCCGTTTTGAGCCATGCCTACCGTCGCCACAAAGAAAGCGACAAATGTCAATAGTAGATAATTTCTCATAGGTGTTTGTTTTTGTTAATTGATTATTGTGATTACTTGAACTGGAAGTTCGTAAAGGTGTACTCAGTATAGTTACCGGCTTTCTCGTTCATACGAAGGGAACGGAGCTGCGAAGTGGCGGCATCGATGGTGAGCACAAACGAGGTGAACATCATGCGTCGCTGCTGCTTCTTGTCGGCAGCCTCGGGGGTGATGGTGATGACGAGCTGCTTGCCGTCCTTCTTTACAGTAACCTCCTTCAGCGTGGCGATGTCCTGGGAACCTCCGGCAAGGATGGACTCAAAGACTTTCTGGAACGTAGCGAACTGAGGATTCTGCTGACTCGAGGTGGTGTGCTTCTTTCCCTTGACGGTCATGGTGAAGGCGCTGCCCTCCATGAGCAGGGCATCCTTGCCACCATCGATGGAGATTTCCACCGTGGCGGGCTGCTTCATAGTAAGCGTACCCTGAGCGGTGACATCATTGGCCAATGCGGCCTTGTGGGTGATGCGGGTGGCGGCAGCTGTAGCAGTGTGACCCTTGAAATGGCTGACGGCACGTTGGAAGTCGCTGCCCTGAGCGAATATGCCAATTTGGACAAAAAGAATGGCTAAAATAAAAAATAATCGTTTCATGGACTGTTGGTAATTAAAGTGGTAATTCTCTTTCCTTTACACTAATTGTGATAAAACCTTTCACAAATTATGTAGCAATTGTTGAGCACGTTCATAGTCCTCGGGGGTATCAATCTCGTAGGAGAAGAAATCGGTGGTGTCTACAACGCGGAAGGTGTGGCGTTGGGGAATAAGACGCTCGAAAGCCCGCTCATAAAAGATGTCAATGAGCTTTTCATTTAGAATCATCTGGTCTAGTTCACGGAAGAGGGCCTTGCTATAGTCAGCATTTATCTTTTCAATTCCGACGGACTCACCTATAGCATTAGCAGGATTGCAGGTCTTACTGATTTCGGTGATGTGCATGTCTCCATCCACAACGACCTTCATCTCCTCCTCGCCCAGCTCGTGACGGTTGACGGCAAGAGCAGACTCCTCACAGCGGGCTATGGTGAGCACGGTCTCAGGGTCGCAGAGGATATCGCTATCCATGAGTAAGAACTCACGACCGCGAACCACCTGGCCCGCCATCCACAGGGAGTATATATTATTATTGTGCTCGTAGTCGGTATTGTGGAGGAAGGTGAAATTAGGGAGTGATGGGGGAGTGAAAGGGGAGTGATGGGGGAGTGAAAGGGACGATACCTTTTGCTCTCCATATTGCTCGGTGAGGAAGTCACGGATTTGGTCGGCGCGGTAGCCGGTGACAACAACAAACTCAGTGATGCCAGCCTGAAGCATGGCGTCAACAGTACGCTGCAACAGCGTCTTGCCATCAACGGTGAGCAGACACTTCGGCTTCGTGTCGGTAAGTGGACGGAGGCGCTTTGCCATGCCCGCTGCAAGTATTACTCCAATCATAGTTTTATTATTGGGAGTGAAGAGGACGTGAAGGGGAAGTGAAAGGGGAGTGAAAGGGACATTACTATTGGATGCAGGAAGTGATGTCCCTTTCACTCCCCTTTCACTCCTCTTTTACTCCCCTTTCACTACTTTTAATATGATATCGCAGACGGCCTGGGTCTGCTCCTTGCGACCCAGCGTAATGCGGACGCAAGACTCCAAGCCCTTGTCGGTCATGAACTTAATCTTGTAGCTCTCGGCGGCGAGGGCCTGCTGAAGGGCTTCCTTCTTCTCGGAGGGGTACTTGATGAGGATGAAGTTGGCCACGCTCTTATAGACCTTGAAGCCGGGCAGCGAGCCAAGGCAACGCTTGTAGAGCTGGCGACCCCACTCCATGTCATCGGCCACGCGGCGGTAGTGCTCGTCGCTGTCCAGAGCTGCCAGAGCGACGGCCTCGGAGAAACGGTTGTAGCCCAGGTACTTGTTCACGTAGCTCTCGAATTGCTCGTGGCCCTTGCCGATGAAGCCGAAGCCACAGCGAAGGCCGGGGAGACCGTAGAATTTCGACAGCGTACGTGAGATAATGAGGTTCGAGTATTTGTTCACTAACGGAGCGATATAACCGGTGTCCATGTTCATGAAGCTGGCGTAGGCCTCGTCGATGAGCACCATCGTGTCGTTGGGGATGTTCTCCATGATACGGCTTACCTCCTCCGGTGAGAGGCTGTTGCCTGTGGGGTTGTTGGGTGAGGCAAGCAGCAACATACGCGGATGCACGCGATTGGTGTACTCGATAACCTCGTCAACGTCATAGGCGAAGGTGTCGTCCTTTTCGTGCAACGGGTACATCTCGAAGGTGCCGCCACACTCACTAGCCACACGGTTGTAGTACCACCATGAGAACTCAGGGATGAGGATGGTGGTGTTGGGAGTTGAGAGCGGAGAGTTGGGAGTTGAGAGTTGAGAGTTCACCGAAAGGAAATAGTGGATGGCGTTCTTCAGCATGTCCTCGCCGCCGTAGGTGAGGAGCACCTGCTCCTCAGGCACATGGTAAATCTCACTCAGGCGAACACTGATGACGCTTTTCTTGCCCTGATCATAGATGCGAGTATAGAAACACAGGTCCTTGGGGTCGAAGCTGCGGATGGCCTCGACTACCTTCTCGCTTGGTTCAAAATTGAATTCGTTACGGTCTAAGAAATTCATTTTCTCGTTCATATCGCTTTTTTGTGATTGTTATTCTATAAATATACGGAATTAGGCCGCAAAGGTACGAAAAAGCACAGTAACGGCCAAAGGTTTATGGAAAAACCTTTGGCCGTTACACCTTTTTTCACCTTATTTCGCAGGTTTGAGGATGAATAGTCAATGGAAGAATCATTCATCCACCTCTATGTCCTCATACGAGTTGGGGTAGTTGTCACGCATAATGTCAGGGATGATGCTACTGTCGCCAATACCACTAACACCCTTAATGTTAATCTTATAGAAATTGTTTCTCACGATGGCATATTCCATCGGTATCATGTGAGTTGGGGTGTCTGGCTGGTGGCGAATCCAGTAGGTGTAATAGGTCTCATATACACCCATGTTGAACTTGCACTGCTTGATGCCATAGGCTTTCAACTGGCTGTCTGTGTAGTGCTCCAGCTCGTCAAGGGTAAGGTCTCCCGCTTCATTGATGGCCTGTATGGAGCCGTAGAAATTGTACTTATACAGATAGATGGCATCGGGCCAGTACTCTGGTCGTCTCTCTGGCTTGAGGGTGCGCGTGTCGTTATCGTAGATATAGACGATTCCAGGGCTTACGGCTCCCTTGAACACTATGCCCACCGAATATCCGTTCTTCTGACAATCGTTGCGGACAGTGTTTTCCAATATGTAGGCATAACCAAAATTTCCAGCGGTGGGCATAGAGGCGAACCCCTCTGTGGTGAAATTGCCAAACCACGATGCATAATAGTCCTTGAAACGCTTAGCATCAGTGACATTTGCAGTCTTCTTGAAGAAGAGTGGATCTAGAATGTAGTCATTGTCGCTGTGCTGGAAAAGATAATATTGCCTGTTGAGGTTCACTAACTTATAGTTTGTGATATTGATGTCAGCATACTTTGCCCCGTCGTGTTTCAGCTCAAAGCTATTAGATTTCACACCAATCTGCAGCTTTGCCAGTACACGTTCCATCTCTATCGTCATACTGTAGTTTTTCCCTTCCCATGGCACCAGGTCTATGGAAAGCAGTGCCTTAGCATCGCTTGTCATGACAGGTCCTGTAGACGGGATGTTTGGCTCGATGCCTGAATGATAGGTGATAGAGTCAATCATGTTAAGGAAGTCATCCTGGTCTTCAATGTCTTCAGGCGTATGGACATAGTTGGCGATGGCGAAGATGTTATACAGCCCAACTTTAACATGTTTGGGGGACATGATGTAAGTGATGTCGTAGTAGCTTTCGGGATATTCCGTATCCTCGACGAGATCCTCGACAACAAGCTTTGTTGCAAGTTTCTTGGTCTCAGCGTCGAAGAAGAACAGCTCAAGGTGACTGATGATGTATTCATTCTGGAAATAGTCTGCACCAGGGTTGGGAGTCGGTACCTTCATTCTGAACGAGATATTGGCCTTAGCTGGAGGAGTCTCGTCACCAAGCAGCGACTGTAGCAAATTGTCAATCGTGGAGTAATCGGCCAAAGGATTGTCTGTAAACACTGCGCATACCTTACCCATGCCGTCTACGATATAAGTGCGTGGAATACCGCTTTTGGCAAACTTATAATAGAGCGTTTTGTCGCTAGCAGTATGGAAGGGCATTGTCAGTTTCTCTTTGTTCCAGTATTCCTCCACTTCGGCGACACTCTGGCTACGCGGAACGTTAAGGACAGGAACCTTTTCACCATATTTATCGTAGATTTGTTGGAGCACGGGGAACTCCTTCTGACAATCAGGGCAACCTGTATCGAAGAACGACAGCATGTAGACCTGTCCTTCCAACGATGCCGATGACACCTCGCCACCGTCAGCACTGGTAAGCATGAATGAGGGGACAGCATCGCCTACGTTCACGATACTCTCACTATTGCCGTCTGTGTTGTCATCATTTATGCAACCTGTCAGGATGATGACAAGAAAGACCAACCACGCTACGGGTGACTTGTTTACTCCCATGAGATGTCAGAGTTTTAGGTGGCGGATAGCCCTCAACCGCCAGCTGTTGACTTGCAACTGCAGCAATTGGTTGAGGCCGTCGCCAGAGAGGAAGAACACAATAGTATAGAAGTCCTGCCTATCAAGATATTCCTGCACGGTGAGCTGCCGGCCAGCATTGGTGTAGAGGGAACCAATCATTCCGATATATTCGGGAAGCGAGATGTTGAAAACACTTTCTCCCGTTTCGTTCTTCTCCAGTATAAGGCGGCAGTCGGTGTTCTCCATCAGTCGCAAGGTGGAGATTCCGAACTTCGTGCCATGCAGTAGGCCGTAGTCGATGTCGTCGACGGTGACAGTGTCCTGGGCAAAAGGCTTGTATGTTACAGCCTCATTAGACACTAGCCTGTTACGCGCATCCATAGTACTGTTGGCCGAGACAACTTTCATGGTATAATCACCAGGCAGGATTTCTTGGCTCTCGTCGAGCGGCACAACGAGACATGCCAGATGATTGGTGTTCTTCATCATGTACACGTCATGCACGGCGTATGCGTTGTCATAGTGCACGGTCGACAGATTGCCATAGAACAAGTCTGGCAATCGTCCGGCATAGTTTTCGCGTTCAGCAAGCGAAAGACGGAACTCGTCCAGCGGCAGATTATTGCCGGACAAAGCATACTCGCTGTTGCCGATGCCACTCCACACCACGAACTGATAGTCACCCTCGGGAAGGTTTTCCACCCTGACACGATGGTTATATGTTCTCAGAAGATTCATAGGCGCGTCAATGCGAGTGACATAGTTGCCCACGGTGTCGTAGACGAATACCGATACATCCTTCACGTATTCTGGTGCTGCCTCCACATCAAGAATATTGTATGTGTAATGCAGTTTCAGCCAGAAACCGTATGGACAGTCATCATAATCGTCCTTGACCCAGGTGCAGGACGTGGTCAGCAGAAGGCATGCCAAGAGCAAGCCCCAAAGGGAAAACCTCTGGACTGGCACGGAGCCTGAACGGGCTGGCACATGACCTGCCCCTACAACACGATTTCTGTAAGGTCTCTGACTATCCATGGCTTAACGTTTAACTCCACCTTCAAGCGGGTTTCTCCTTCGTCTGGGGTGTCGGGATCGACAGGAATCGTTCCGTCTCCAAGATCAGAGACGTTGGAGATGAGCATACGGTAGAGGTTGTTGCGCACGATACCGAACTCCATCACGCCCATTTGTGTGGGCCTGTTGTTGTCCAGATGGCGTATCCAGTAATTGTAGTAGCAGCAGTAACCTTCGTCGGTCTTCTCGAATTTCTGGGCCTTAGAGCTGGATGCTGCAGCTCCAGAGGCAGCGAGAGCCGCTGCCAGTGCCTCAGCCGAGTTGTAGAACTTATACTGATAATAGTAGAGCACCTCTGGGTAATTTTGTTTGTCAGTGAGCAACTGCAGAGAGCCAGTGTTGTTTAGATAATAGACATTGTTGGCAGGTTCCATGACAGCCTTGAAGACGACACCCGTTGAGTAGCCATTCTTCTGTGCTGGTGCAAGGCAGCAATTCTCCAGGCTGTAGACTGTCTTGTAATTGGGTGTCTGGCTAACTGGATTGAATGTGTTCCATTTCACAATCTCTGGTGTGATGATGTCGCCGAAATAGTTCACGTAGTACTTATCAGCATTGGTAAAACCAGAGGCATCGATGGTCTTCTTGAAGAAATAGGGGTCAATGACATACCCGTTGACATCGGCAACATTGCCAAAGTTAGCCTGAATGTTCCACTGAGGCTCAGTAAGGGAGAGGAGCACTGCAACGTGACGGAAAGTGTAATAATACTTGGGCAAGTTCACGATGTAATATCCGTTAAGTTTCACTGAGGCATACAATGTACCGTTGGGATCGGTCAGCTCATACGTTTCCAAAGATTTGGCTATGTCAAGTCGTGCCATGACACGTTCCAACTTGATATTCACTACATTGATGTCATTTTCGTTTAGGGGTTCGGAAATGATTGTGGCCTCATTGTCGGCCGCGCGGTTAGACATAACGATACCTCCGGAAATATCCTCGATGAGTGCCTGTTTGTAGGTGAGACTGTCAATGTCGGCCAGGAAACGCGCTTCCGAGTCAGTCTTGATTTGCCTGTAAGTGTTGGCGGTGACGAAGATGTCGTAGACGCCCTGAGCTATAGAAATAGGGTCGGTCTCATAGATGACGTTGCCGTCAGCGTCAGAGCCCTTGCGGGTGATGTTGGTCAGCGGGACACTCTTCACGAAAAGTTTCGTGACATTGTCAAAGAGATACACACGGGCAACGTTCACTTTATACTCATCGACAGTACCCTGCACATGCTCATAGCTGTCTTCAGCACTACGGGTAGTGTTTGACGAGTTACTCTGTAATCGGAACACAATGTTTCCTTCTTTCAATGTTTCATTGCTGTCATCAACAGCGATGTCATCGGTCTGGCTGCAACTGCAAAGGAAAGCAACTGCCACGACCAGCAGTTGTGAGATTTTGGTGGAATTAAACATAATATAATTAGGTTTTAACAGTTATTTTTTGATCTTACCGAATTCTTCAAGCTGACGTGTGGCTTCGGGTACGCCCTGACTCTTTGCCTGATTCACAAGCTGTATTGCCTTGTCGAGGTCGCCCTTGAGATAGGCCACGAGACCCTCGTTCATCGTCTTTTCCGGACAGTTCTTCACCTTGCTAAGGTATTCTGCGGCCTCGTCGGCCTCGCCCTTCTTGATGGAGAGATAGGCCATGGTGAGGTTGATATAGCTGTCGTTGGGATAGAGCAGATAGGCCTTGCGGATGATGGAGTTATACTTCTCCTGATTGTTGGAATACTTGTCGGCCAGCTTGTAAATTTCGTTGAGATTGAGGTTGATGGGGCGCGTCTCGAACACCACCTCTGACTCCTCCACAGTGAAGGGCCTCACGGTGTAGATAACGTTGTAGTTGGTGCATCGCAGCTCCGGGAACACATTCTTCAGCACGTAGGCATAACCCTGTGGGGTCTCATTACGCATACGTTTCTCCTTATCGTCGGGAGTATTGCTGCCGGTAGCTATGCTGAGCAGTTTTTCACGTTGGGGCACATCGCCATGATTCCTGAGATATTTAATGAAGCCATCCCAGTTCTCACCCCTTCCGCTAGCCTGAATTTTGATGCCTTTTGCTATGCCAGTGCTCTGCAAATAAGCTTTCAGTGAATTAGTTCGGTTCTCACTGAGCATAGTATTGTGGGCGAAGCCACCTTCAGGAGAGGCATAGCCGTCGATGGTCATCTTTTGGATGGTGACATTCGAGTCGTTCTTCACGATGTTCACCGAGTTGTGTATCTTCTGTAGCTCCGTGGGGTTGCTCATGTAGTCGGGCTTGATGTCCCACTTGTTCACCACGAAACACAGGTAAGCTGAACCTTTCTCCTCGCGCACCTTAACAGACTTGTCGGCAGGGGGAAGCAGATAGACGGGATAAAGTTCGGGCTTGTATACCTTCTCTTCCTTGGGGAAGCCTCCCAGGACTATCTCGCCCCTGTCCTTCTGCCTGTTGCAGGAACAGCTCAGCAAACGCAGCTTCAGCACAGCATCATCCATCCATGACTCGTACTTCACAGTGCGCAGATACTCGAAGTCAAGATTCTTCCCGTTCTTCTTGCGCAAGGCCAAGGCTTCGGGGTAGTCATTCTTTAGGTCACGCTCAAAGTAGACATGCTGGTTCTTGCTGTTCAGGAAAATGAGAGGCAGCTCGGCCTTGCGCATGTTGACGGTATCGACAATCTCCGGCGACAGCACGACCGACTGCAACGCAGGAACATCCTGTATGGCCGTAATCTGCATCGACACCACGACGTTGCTGTCTACCACGGCCATCGTAGAGCGATTGACCGTCATTACATAGTCATATTTGGGACTGAACTGCCTGACGTCGTCGGCCAGTGCGACCGACGCCTGAGCCAGCAATAGACAGAGCAGCAATTTGATTATTTTATATGATTTCATATTCTCAATCTTCTATTCATTCTTCAATTCTGAATGGTCAAAGGCCAATGGTCAAAAGACATAGATGATGCTCAGCCCTAGTCTCGAAAAGCCGAAATAGTGATAGGTGCCCTCGTCACGGAGCGCACCGCATACCTCGCAGTCGTACTTCTTATAATCAATATAGGTATAACCGATTCCTATTTCGGCTCCTATGTTCCAGTGCTTTTCCAGAGCATATTCGTATCCGCCGCCTATGCCGCCGCCTACAAACCAGCCCTCATAGCGATTAGGCTTCAGGCCGTTCAGCACCCCGAAGAACAAGCTCTTATTGCCTATGTTGAACTGTCCGCCGTGTGCGTAGGGTCCCCAGAAGAAACCGTTCATCAGCTGGCAAGGCCAGAAACGGTATTGTGCCTGCACTGTCCAATGCTTGTGCACACTATCATCGCCACGCTTCCAGGGACGGACGCTACCATAGATATCAAACGACGTGTTTTTATGATAGGGAATCTCCACGCCAGCCGAAAGGGCTCCCATAGCATCGAAAATGAGATTGTTGCTGATAGCCAAATGTTGGGCGTTGGAAGAAAGTGCTGTCCCTGTAAATAGCAACAGGGAAAGTATATGTCTATACATCCAAGAATTGTATTTCATAGTTAATCTAGTACTGAAGTACTTTTATACTTCATTAAACACCGCAAAGTTAAAAAAAAACAACTTTGCGTCCTTGTTTGTTAATGTTTTTTTAAACAGTTTCTTTTTCTTTAACCTAGCCCTTGATCTTCATCAGCAATATTCCGATGGCAATCCAGATGATTTCGCGGACGCGACAGATAATGCTCACGAAGATGCCAAGGGCGGCGGAGAGGCCCAGTGCTGCGATGGAAACCACGAAGCCGCCCTCCTGCACGCCGAGCTGCATGGGCAGGAACCCGAGGAGGTTAGCCAAGAGAGTGGTCAGTGAGAGGATAAGAATAGAATGTAGGAAGGTAAGGGTGATACCCGTGAAACCTCCGCCACAGTCAACACCAAAGAGCAAAAGCATGAAGAGAATCTCCAAGGCCTGGACGATGCGTGCGAGATACTCCAGGGCAAGACTGCTGTAGAAAGCTCGCTTATCCTGCTGGTGCAGGGCGGCTATCTGCTCGTCGACATGGCGCAGCTGCTCGGCGTGGGTTGTCTGAAAACGGGTGGCCCAGCCTTTCAGGCCTGGCATCTTGCTCAGCCAACCGAAGATGGTCACGGCAACGCCGTTCTTATACCCCCTCGAAAGAACATAAAAGGCTGCAAGGCAGAAAATGATGATAGCGACAAAGACAACAGCAATGACAGGCGTCAGCGGCAAGTCGCCGATAGCGGCAAGACCAAGATATAAGAATATTGTAGAGAACCAAAGCAGGAAATGAGCCAGGAAGTGCATCATGGCATAGAGAATGACGCTGGAGGTGGCCCGCTCGGTGCCGATGTCCTTCGACAGCTCCATGATGCGGTAGGGTTCGCCACCAAGGCCGCCCACGGGTGTGGCGTAGTTGAGGGCGTAGCCAGTGATGGTGAGGCGGTAGATACGAAGAAAGAAGCAGAAGCCCCCCCTTCGGCCCCCGGGGGGGCTACTATAGTTATGACTCTGAAGGCTGGATGTATCGAAGCCCCCTCGGGGGCCATAGGGGGGGCTTGTGATAATGCACATCCACGCCCAGGCATTAATCGCGTATATGACGACCCAGATGCCGATGATGGGGATGAGCCAGTAGCCTGCTTGACAAAGGTGCTGCCATAGCTCGGCAAAGCTGATGTCGAAGGTGAAGAGCATTATCACCACCGCTGCCACGCCGATGAAGAAGAAGAGGTTGTTAAGCCGCTGTTTGGTCCAAGTCATTCTCTCTGTCTCGTTATTTCGTTATTACGTTATCACGTCATCACGTCATTACGATTTTGTCAAAGATTGTCGGCGATGCGCTTGCAGAAGGCTTCGTGCCGTTTATTCACGTAGAGGCAGAGAAGACCCATGCCAACGATTTCCCAGACGAAGTTCATGGCAGGCACGTCGAGCAGACAGAAAAGGAAGAGGAAGGCGGAACGGAAATTGAACGTCAGCATTCCGTTCCACGGCATGATAGCCAACGAATGGCGATGAATATCCTCGCGCACATCGGCGGGGATGTTACTGGTGCTGCCGAACTTCTCCTTCAACCGGGCCAAGAGGCGCTGGAACTGGGGGGTTGCCTTCTCCTGCTTGCGGGTGTAGTCAATATACGACTTCTGGAACGACCGCTCATAAGCCGGGACTTCAGGTCCCATCTGGTCGTAGATCTCCTGCTGCCTTTTGGAGTTGTCCAGCTCGCTGCCCTTCTCGCCCTTGAGGAAGAATAGGTGCACCTGAATGTAGTAGTCGGCCAGGCGCTGCTGTAAGGCAAGTCCTGCAAAGCCTGAGACGACGCCGAGGATGTACACCACGATGGTGGCGATGATGATGTTCTGCTCCGTGTCGTCGATGCCCAGCCACATGAACTCCAGCTCATGGTGCTGATAGAAGCGCCATACTAGGGCATGGTAAATGGGGATGAACCACGTGAAACCAGCCAAGCCGTCGAGGATGCGGCCCAAGCGGCTCTTCTTGCCCGTCAGTCGGGCCAGCTGGCCGTCGGTGCAGTCGAGCAGGTCGGCCACCATAAGCATCGCAATGGCAATAAGGTTCATTATGAGTCCCATAGTTCCCTCGTAGTAGAAGCAGCCGCTGGCGAAGAACACACAACTGGCGGCACCGACAATCATCGAAAGGATGGTCACCGTGTTTGGATGTACACCGAGCTTGGCGAAGAACACCGAGAGATAGTAGCACAGTGGACGGATGACATGATAGTCGAGCCAGTCTTCAGTCTCGGCAGATTTCAGGGTTTTGAATATTTTCTCGTTCATCTTTCTAAGGGGAGTGAAGGGGGAGTGAAGGGGGAGTGAAAGGGGAGTGA
>Ga0310696_10001020_pt1 | contig 41250 bp, 37 predicted proteins | sample AusTroGonzalo_MG_4_FD_203885 | JGI IMG/M metagenome (GOLD analysis project Ga0310696, IMG submission 203885) | Bovine rumen microbial communities from tropical cattle in Woodstock, Queensland, Australia - Gonzalo_02 (v2) (version 2) | ecosystem: Host-associated > Mammals > Digestive system >... | reverse complement strand
GCATCTCGTACATCCCCATCCCACCGTTCAAGTCTGTTGAACAACCTCTTTGCCGCAGCGGGGGCATCTCGTACATCCCCATCCCACCGTTCAAGTCTGTTGAACAACCTCTTTGCCGCAGCGGGGGCATCTCACGCTGACCGTGTCCATATTCGTGTTCCCCCGAAGATTAGTCCCGCAGCGGCAGCGCATATCATAGGGCCTGAGCCCCCGAAGCAGTATCGGCTTCCCGCATTTTTCGCATAAGGTGTCCACCTGAGGGTACTTGAGCAGCCGCCGGGTCACGCCTCCGCACCTGGGGCAGGCGAGGGTGACATTCCCCTGATATGTACCCGGCCCGCCCAGGTTTTTCTCCGGCTCCGGTTTGGGCTTCCCTTGATTCCGTTCCCAAGCCTGTGAGCTGACCCAGGGCCGTCCGTCCACATCGGCGGCCATGCTCACCAGGGCTTGCAGCCAGCCCCGCTCCAGCTCGAAGGTCCATTGACGGTCAGCCGTCCAGATAACCACCTTCATCCGCTGTCCTCAACGCACTCCCAGTCCAGGGAGATATGGTCTTCATACGCTAAGGTGTCCAGCATCTCCCTGGTGGTGATGAGCCCGCTCTCAATATCCCGCAGATACTCCTGCCAGGCCGCAAAGAGCAGATTAAGATCTTCCCGTTCAAAGGCATGTCTGTCGATCAGCACCCGCATGGCAATAGCCCAGAACCTTTTATAGTTCTCAATGGTAACCACCTTTGCGGCCTCCACTGCCGCGTTCTCGGTGCTCTCCTCTATGATCCCTTTCAGTTGGATCAGCTGCTCCGGTGTCAGAACGCGGCGAAGCACCTCCCCCAGCCGGTTTGCCTCGGCCATCCGATTTGCCGGCTCAGGCTTCGGCTGCGGTTTTGGTTTTGGCTTTTTCCCGCTTCCATGGTGCGGGTGTCTGCTCTTCGGCATACGCCTTCCCTCCCGTGGTTCAGTCTTGACAAGCAACGTCCTGTGATATCACAGGCCATTTTCAGGGGGTGCCCTGAGACCCCGAAGGAGGAGAGGTGTTCCTCGCTCCGCAGCTCTGCCCGCCTTCGTCCCGGTGATGCTCAGGGCACATCCGGCAGCAGTACATGCACACCTTCTTCCCCTCCCGCTTCGGGCAGGCCCGGATCAGAGATTCATACCACTTCTTCCCGCAGAGCCCGCAGGTGTGGTAACGGCCGCCCTGATTGCCGGAGTTGACATTCACCGTGCATGGGATGGAGATCAGCGCCGCCTCGTTTGCGTCATAGTCTCCGGTATCTACATCAGGCGGCATCTTCTCCTGCGTGATTTTGATTCTTTCGACTGCGGTGCCCTCCAGGCCCATCAGCGGGGGAATATTCGCGGTGCCCAATATCGGCAGCCCTTCCAGCAGATACATCCCGTCCCCTGTGCCAATCCATTGACGCCTAAGCTCCCCGCTTTGCGCCAATTCGTTGTATAGGATCACACGCCTCGCCGCTTTGCACAGCGACTTGATTTTATTGAGTTTCATCTTTCTTCCTCCTTATGAGTTTTCGCCTGGTACAGCCGTCCCCCGCCGGGCAGCTCCGGCGCTTAAACTCGACTCCGATATAATCGCAGCTCTTCATGCCGAACTCATGCCTCAGGTAGAAGCAGCCGTTACAGTAGGCTGATACCACCCCCTGCTGCTTTTTCTGGACCGCTCTCCCTGCCTCCCCCGTTTTGATCTTCCGCTTCACGGCGAACTCCATCAGCGCCTTGTCTGTAATGAGCTCTGGCCGGGAGGTGCCGAATGTGCAGTACAGACTTTGAGCAGGGTTCTTCCCCAGGTGTCTGAGCCGGTCCACGATCTCCTTGAGGCTCACGCCTTCGCTGTACATGGCCCTCACGATCGCCACGGTTTTACTTGAGGATCTGTTATAGGAGAGAAGCAGTTCCAGGTCCGTCATACGGCATCCTCCATCAGGTCAAAGAGGCTGGGCATGTCCATTTCCTCTTCTTCGGCCTCCAGGTACCCCACGGCGTCCCGAAAATAATCTGCGTTCAGCTCCGTCATCAGCCCCCGCCGCCCCAGCTTCAGCGCCCGCAGCGGGACCGTGCCGATACCCCCGAAGGGGTCAAAGATGATCTCCCCCGGATTGCTGTACCGATTGATGAGCCGGTCCACGATGTCGAACTGCAGGGGACAGACGTGCATTTGCAGGTCCCGGCGTTTCTGTTCCGCGTTCAGCGTCCGCATCCGGTTCACATCGTCCCACACCTCCGGGGACCAGCTCCCCGGGGCCACCACCATGAAGGTGGCCGGGAGGTGCCCGTCCGCGTCCAGCTTTTTGGCCAGGGCCACATGGTCCGCATAGCTGTATACCGTTTCCCGGCTGTATTTCCGGTAGGCTGCCTGAAGCCTGTCCACCGGCATCTTCTCCAGCTCCGCCTTGGTCAGGAGCCGGTCCCCGCTGCTCCGCCAGAACCCGTGCGCGTCCAGCTGCCATTGGGCCCGGGTGTACTCCTCTTTGGTCTTGTGCACCGGCTCATCCGCATAGGCGGTGGAAGTATCCGTGGGGAGCTTGCGGAAGAGCAGGATGTACTCCGGGCAGCCCACGCCCATCTTCGTGCCGTCCTTGCATTGCTCCGTCCAGCCCAGGCGGTAGGTCTGATTGTTCTCCCGCACCACGTCCGTCACCACGGTGATCATGCCGAAATACTGGAAACCGTGGCTCATGTAATGCTGGATGCAAATGGCGTGGAAGGGCTCCATGGTGGGCATCCCCGTCCCCGTGGCGTTGCCGAAGAGCACCCGGTCCTTCACATGGCAGGCAAACACCCGCCCGGGCTTGAGTACCCGAAGAAGCGATGGGGAGAGGAACTCCATCTGCAGGAAGAATCGCTCCGTGTCCTCGTTGTGGCCGAAGTCGTTGTAGCTGGGGGTGTACTCATAATGATTGGAGAAGGGGATGCTGGTGAGGATCATGTCCACACTGTTTTCCGCCATCCCCGCCGTCTCCTCCACGCAGTCCGCATTGACCGCCGTGAACCGCTTTCCCTCGATCTTCACCCGCTCCACCCCTATGCTTCTTTTCAGTCTCTCGATCTGGGCCTGCCCGGAGAGACCGTACCGGCTGACGATCTCCCGCATCCGCTCCTGCTGCTCCTCATGGAGCTTCCACTTCTCCATCAGCGCCCTGTATATGGGCTCCTCCGCCTCGGTATACAGGATGTCGATCACCACCCGCTCCGACTGGAGGAAGCGGTATATCCGGTGTACCGCCTGGATAAAGTCGTGGAACTCATAGTCCACCCCAACGAAGATGGCCCGGTGGCAATACCGCTGGAAATTGCAGCCGCACCCGCTCAGGCTCTTCTTCGTGGCAAAGAGCCGGATCTTTCCGAAGGAGAAGTCCGTCACCCGCTTCTCCCGCTCCGCATAATCCATGCTCCCGTAGATGTCTACCACCTCCGGGAGGAGCCGTTTCAGCTCATGGCGCTCCGCCTCCAGGTCATGCCACAGAAGGAAGTGCGCCTCCGGCTCCGCCTCCACGATCTCCCTGGCCACAGCGCACCGGGCTTCGATGCTCTCCCGCTTCTCCCGGCTGGCCTCCATCAGACTTGTGGCCGCGTCGTTGAGCATCTTGAACTGGCCGTCCTTGTCCGTGTTCTGCCCGTATGTATCCGGGATAACGTGTGTCCGCACCTCCATGGGCGGGAGATCATAGCCTTCATCCAAATAGCCCAGGTCTGAGGGCTTTGAGATGAACAGCGCCCAGGTGCTCACCCAGGTCCAGAATTCGTCTGTCTTATGGGGGTACAGGGTCAGATTGTTGGCCTTGGTGCTGTCCCGCTGGAAGAAGCGGGTGAGGGCCTGCCCCGTGTCCATGACCTCCAGGAAGCCCGCATAGTGGATCAGCTCCTTCAGCCGGTTCGGGGCCGGGGTGGCCGTGGCCACCAGCTTGTATTTCACCCCCTTGAACAGAGGGAGGAAGGTCTGATAGGTCTTTGACCCGAAGGACCGCAGCACCGCCGCCTCATCCAGGACGCAGCAGGCGAAGCCCGCCGGATCCACATCCCCATCCCGCACCCGTTCATAGTTCGTGATGAGGATGCTCCCCGACGGAGCCGCCTCCGCCTCCGCCATCCGGGTGATATACTGCGGGGGCTCCATTCCCAGCAGGGTCTCCGCGTCATGGATGAACTCCTGACGCACCCCCAGGGGCATGACGATCAGCGCCTTGCCCCCGAAGCGCCGGAGGCACTGGCGGCAGAACTCCAGCTCCTGGACGGTCTTTCCCAGGCCAAAGGCTTCAAACAGCGCCCGGCGGCCGCCGTGCAGCGCCCAGACCACCGCGTCCCGCTGGTGAGGCTTCAGGGCCGGGTGTATCTCTTCCGGCGGCACATCGAAGCCGGATACCGGCGCAGTCTCGATCTTGGTCTCCAGGAACTCCCGGTAGGTCATCTCACATACCCTCCAGTTCCATCTGTTCCGGGAAGTCAGCGCCGATGGCAGATTCCCACTCGATCCCGATATAATCCAGCACCTTGCCCCACCCGTAAGGGGTCCCATCGGGGTTTTTGCAGCACCGATACATCCAGAATTCCCACTCTTTCAGGTTCTGTTCCCGAAGCATATCGAACCGATGCGGCCTGCGCTCCAGCTGTATGCCGAAACCGCACATACTGCACCCGGTCCGCTGTGCCTTCGTGGTGCGCAGGGTGCCGTCCGCCTCCCGCACGATCTCCCCGTAGATCTCCGGCACGGGCACATGCAGGTCAAGGGCCAGTTGGAGGAGGTCCTGCCGGTCAAAGATGGCGAAGGGGCAGCTGCGAATGGTGGACTTCCCCCAGTAGTTGCAGCCGTTGAGCATGAGCGCCTTCGCTCTCCGCCCGCCCTCGGAAGCCATAAGCCCAAGGAAGGGGACGCTGTTGTGCTCTTTGGCCCAATCATCACAGGGCTTTTCCTTGAGGTAGTAGCAGCATTTACTGGACACCTTGAACGGAGCTTTCATATACCCCTGGGCCACTCCCTCCGCGTCCGCGCCGCCGAACAGCTCCAGCCATCTCTGGGAGAGCTTCATGCGGCTGTCCTTCTGAAATCCCCCATACTCCCCGGTCTCCCCGGTGATGATCGCATGGCGGACGGTCTCATTCTTTTCGCTGGGGTTCTGGAGCAGCTCGATCTTCGCCGCGATTTCTTTGGAGAGTACCGGGAAGCCGAACTCCTGGAGCACATCGACCTTTGCCTTGAGCGGCTTGAGTCGCTCCACCCCCAGTTCTTTATGGACTGCCTGGATGCTCTTATCCTCCAGCACCGAAACGGAGATTGCCGGGATATTCTCCAGCTGGTATTTGTGCCTCCGCTTGCCATAATCCCGGAGGAACAGCAGCAGCGTGATACTGTCCAGACCGCCGACACTCACATGGTAATTGAGCTCTCTGTCGAAGCACTCTTGGATGTAATCGTCTACGACCTCCTCGGCGTGGTATATCTTGTATTCATAGGGCATCATGCGGAAGGCCCGGAACTTCTCAACATTCTCAGCTGCGTTCCTGTCCTCCATCAGGTCAAAGACAGTTTTCATCTCTCTTCCCCCTATGCGCTCACCATGTCCAGCAGCTGCGCCATGTTCACAATGGTCTCCGGGCAGGCCACGAAGTTGGCCCTCACCACAGCCTCCGCCATCGGCGGGCATACCGCATTGCCGCAGCGGGCCACCTGCGCTGCCTTCTTGTACGGCCTTCCGGTATAGTCCTTGTCGATGATGTAATCCGCCGGGAAACCCATGGCGCTGTACAGCTCCCGGGGGGCCAGCATCCGAAGGAGGATGTCGCTGATGAACCAGGCCGTACCGTCCAGGATCAGGAGGATGATCTCATGGTCTCCCAGCTGATACCCGCAATGCCGGTTCAGCAGTTCCCGCACCTCCGGCCAGCGGCCTACATCTGTTCCCGGCAGGTATTCCTGGATCATCGTCCCTACCACGGCAAATGTTCCGCCAGAACACTCACGATGGACACCGGCGCTTGCGGTAATGGTCCGCAGCGGAGTTCCCGGGTCCTGGCCCTTATCCGCGCCTTTGAACTCCGCGATATGTGCCGCGCACAGCTGGATGCCACCCGCTCCGGTGATGGTGTTCAGCGGGGCTACCGGGGTGTTTCCCCTGCCGTGGTATCCTCCGGCATGGACCGGCTGAAGGATGGGCACCGTCAGCGCCTCCCTGTCCCGCCCGGTCACGGTATGCAGCGGCTCATTCACGTCCAGGGGCCGCCCGGTGCTGAAATATTCAACAAGGTTTGCGGTTACCAGGCCATAGCGGTTTGAACCGTCAACGGTGGAGAGCGGTCCCCCCAGCGCCTGCGCCCTGGCTGATTCCGTCTGCTCCGTGTGATACTGGATAAACTGTGCTGCACAGATTCCTTTGGTGCATTCCGCGGTTATGGTCCTCGTGGGGTGATCTACCCGCTCCACGTGTCCTCCGCCTGCATGATTGCAATCCACGATAAACGGCTTCCCGCTCTTGATGGTGAACTTGTCCACGCCCCGGATGATCCGCCGCATGGTGTTCTCCGCCAGGGGCCGCACCGCGTTCACCCCGTACCGCTCCCGGATCTGCTCCTTCGTATCGAAGATGCTGAACATGGGGAGGCTCCAGTCGATGATCTCCGCCGCGCTCCTCCAGGGCTTGCAGGACCCGGACCTGACCTCCTCACTGTCCCTGGGAGCATGTGTCCGTTCCGGCCATTTGATGGGCTGCCCGTCGCAGCGGGCCACCAGGAAGAACCGCTTGCGGATGGTCGGCGCTCCGTAGTCAGCCGCCACCAGTTCCCGGAATTCCACCTCATAGCCCAGGTCACGGAGCTGCCCCAGCCAGCGGGCGAAGGTCATCCCCGCCTTACTCTTGATGGGCTTGCCCCGCCGGACCGGTCCCCATGTCTGGAACTCCTCCACGTTCTCCAGGATGATGACCCGGGGCCTCACACGGGCGGCCCACCGCAGCACGATCCACGCCAGCCCCCGGATGTTCCGGTCCACCAGCGCCGCGCCCTTGGCCTTGGAGAAGTGTTTGCAGTCCGGGGAAAACCAGGCCAGGCCCACGGGACGCCCCCGGCAGACCTTGACCGGGTCCACGTCCCATACGGAAGCCTGGATATGCTCCGTGAAGGGGTGGTTTGTCTGGTGCATGAGGATGGCGTCCGGGTCATGGTTGATTGCGATGTCCACCACCCGCCCCGTGGCCAGCTCGATCCCCGTGGACGCTCCGCCACCTCCGGCGAAGTTATCCACGATGATCTCACCCCACAGGTCAATCTGCCCCTTCATCCCGCTGCCCCCTTCACCACACTGCACTTCCGCCCCCACAGCGTTTTCCCGCAGACCCCGCAGGTGATCTTGTCCTCTTGCAGCACATCCACCTCATACCCCGCTTCCTCCAGATCCACGATGCAGGGCAGGCAGAGGTCCATCGCTTTCCCCGGTTTCGTCTCCTTTTTCATGAGCTTCCTCCTTATTCATATTTCGGTATGCCTTTGATGCTGGCGGAGGGATTCGGACCCCCGACCTGCAGCTTACAAAGCGGCTGCTCTTCCGCTGAGCTACGCCAGCATGCTGCCGGTCTTTCCCGGCTGTCAGGAACCGCTGTCTCCGGCCTCACACCGGTTTGCCCCGAGGCGCGGTGCCCGGGGAGCGGCCTCTGCGGCTCCTCCGCTTCTCAGAAAGGAGTTCATGGCATATCCCCTACCAGCGAGGACATCTCCCGCTGCGCTTGGCCGGATCCTCCGCACAGTCCGCCGGGGACAAGCTTTCCATACGAAAGGCCATGGCCGCCGCTTGCGGTATGGTGCCCTGGGCAGGCCTTGAACCTGCTTCCTTGCGGAATGACCATCCCGGTATCTCCGCTGCGCTTCCCGTTGCGCCACCAGGGCATGTTGCCGGTCTTTCCCGGCTGTCAGGGCCGACTCCTCCGGGGTCTCCACCGAAGGGCCAGGTGCCGTCTACATCTCCGCTTCCGCACCTGGAGCGGCACGGCGGCCCGCCGCTTCTCAGATCAAGGAGGAATCTCAGGGCTGCTCCACCCGGAGGTCCCATATCATGATCAGGCGATCTCCAGGGCCCAGGGAAGCTCCTGGATGAGCTCGCCTCGGGTGAGAACACCCGCTTTGGCCAGGTTGTTTTTCATGTAGAGCGGCACTCTTGCCACCCGGCAATGTTCAGCCAGTCTCATGACCCACTCCCGCTCCGGGATGATCTTCCCCTTCCGGTTTCCGGTCTCCGCCCCTACGATCACCCAATCCATGCCCAGCTCCGGCGTTCCATAGAGCGTTCCCTGCATCGGCTCCACACTGAGGAAGGTATTGTGCCTGTTTGAATAGAAATACTTCACGTTTTCATTCGTGACTGTGCTCCCATACCAGAAGTTGTTCCTCCGGGGAAGGAGCGCCATTTCATCCAGTTCCAGATACCGCTTCGGGTTCTTCGTGAGGAACAGGTAGTTGTGCTGAGGGGCGGCCAGGCAAGCATCCAGGACCTGCACGATCCACTCCACGGGCACCCAGCGCCCGAAGAGGTCCGCCATGGAGCACACGAACACATTGCGCTTCTCCTTCATCTTTCCCGGCTCATCCAGCCGGTAGCGGTGGAACGTGGGCTCGAAGTAGAAGGGATACGGGGCCGTGGCCAATTCGCCGTTTTTCTTCTTCCGCACCATCGGGCCGTCCAGCACGGGCAGCCCGTCCGCCGTGAAGGTCACCTTTCCGTCATCATGCCCGCCAAAGCGGTTGGTGATCTGGTGGGCATAGCAGTACGGGCAGTCATGCCGGCAGCCCGTCACCGGGTTCCAGGTCATATCGCACCAGTCAATGTCTGTCGTGTTCAATCTTTTTCCTCCTTTTAGAGTTCCTCTGCTCTGCTCCACCGCTCCCAGCACTTCTTGCAGCCTTGTGCGTCAATGAGGCCGCACTGAATGTACCCATCCGCCCATTTGCTGACATTCTCTCCTAGACAGGTCTGTATGATCGGCGTTTGGTACTTCACATAATTTGGGCAATCGGCTATTGGATAGGAGAATCCGCCTCTGCACCAATGAGCCTGTTCTCCCGGCTTATTCCAGTTGGTCCAGAACCTGCGCTCCGGCCCCGGGAAGGGTTCGACCTTTGCCCTGTGATCATCCCAACATTCCCCATAGGGGCAGCGTGAACTCCACCAGAGCATACAGTCCCTGCATAAACACTCGCTGCAGCTCACGCCGCCTGCCTCCATTCCGGGAAGATGTACCGGCGTCCTCCGATATAGGCATTGCGGAAATAGTTGTGCCTGCCGTCTCCCCAGAACCAGCAGTATCCCGCCGGAATGTTTCCCCGCTCCCCGTTGTGCCACCGGATGAGGATGCTCCGGGCTTCCTCCCAGCACGGCTCCCAGGGATTGTCCGGGGAAAATCCGAGGAACTGGCTGGGGGCGGTGATCACCGCCTTGATGGTGTTCGGGAAGTCTGGGCTGTCCACACGATGCAGTACGCACCAGCCGACGGCCTCCCGCTCATTGGCCGGGCATATCCAGGCTTCTCCGTACATCACCTGGCTCAGGAGCTTTATATCTTCGGGATCCGGATCCCAACCGTCCGAAGGCGGCCCCAGAAGGATGGACAGGGCGGCTATCATCACGATGAGGGTTTTCACGCCTCACCCTCAGGCGGCTCCGGGAGCGGCATCCAATGGGTCACGGTAATTCCATTGGGGCTATTCTCGTGGTCCCAGTGGGGATGAGCATCAAAGCAGTAGTAAGAGGCTGTCATCAGGTGCCGATGCTCATTTAACTCCCCATCTCTGTTCTTATATCCGTAGCAAACAAGGACCCTCTGCTCATCCTCCGGCAATTTCTCCTTCGCCGATATCCACATGGGCTTCTCCACCACCTCGGCGGCAGGCATGAACGCCAGCATCTCCAGGGCTTGCCTCCAGCCTTCTTCAAAGGCTTCGTCGATGCTGCGAAACTCTACCCGCTGCTCCTTCGGCAGTACGGGCACGGTCATAGCTTCTTCCCGAATGATGTACTCAGTCATGGTCTTTTTCCTCCGTCCCAATAATCTCGCAGTTGGATGGGTCACCCATGCCGTACTGGCATACGCCGCAGAAACGGCAACAGACCGCCCCCATTTTCCCGATCAGTTCCAGGGCTTCCGCCGCTGTTTCCTGTATCGCCTGAAAAGCCTCCCCGGATACGTGGATGGTTCCATCCGGGTCATACCCCGGCACGTAGGTTTTCAATGCCAGGAGCCTATCTTCCAATCTGAACTTACTCACGTTCACTCCGCCTCCCTGTCCAATACCTTCAGGATCAGGAGGGCCGGGGCGAGGATCACGATGATGACCAGGATCAGCGGCCATCCCAGGACAAAGTTGAATAATAGGCCGATATGATGGGTTTCCTTCAGGAAGTCCTCGTGCGCCAGCATGACGAAAAGCGCCAACACAAGCAGGCCGATGAGGGAATAGGCGACCACACAGAGCGCGATAATGACGATGAGCATGATTACTTTCATCCCTCAGCCCCCCAGTCTCAGCCATCCGGCGAACATGAGCACCCCGGCCAGAATAATCACCGCCCAGCAGCCCCAGGCCGCCAACTGCTCCCCGACCGTGACCCAGAACGTCTCATCGTTCCAGGCCCGCCGCATGGCCCTCATCCGTATGTCCCAGCGGCTCATGCGAGCCTCCCGGAAAGGCGCTTTTCTCACGGGCAAAGCCTTAATTTCCCTCATCCTGTTCTATCCTCCTTTTGATTTCTTCGGGGATGTCCCGATTGCCTTCATCCATCTCCACGACGATGGTGAGCCTGATCCCCAGCACCTCAGCGGCCATGGCCTGGGAGTATCCCTTCATCTTCCTCCACCGTCGGAACGGGTTCTTCTTCTGTCTCGCTTTCAGCGCCTCCAGAGCCGCCTCATGGGATAAGCCCTTGTCCTGCTCCAGTACCGTGAGCCGGGCTGCGTTCAGCCGCTTTTCCAGGTACTCGGCGCTCATTTTCGTGTCCTCGCAGCAGTCGATGACCCACTTCGGTACCTTTCTCGCCTGCCGCTCATACTGATTGACCGTGTGCACATTCAGGCCCAGAAACCTGGCCAGCTCCGGCTGGCTCAGATCGTGCTCCGCCCGGAAGCGATACAGCGGATTGTTCTGGCTGTTCTTCACCCCGTCCTTCATTCCGGGTCCACCTGGAAGCCGGCTTCCTCCGGGGCCGCCTCCGGCTCCCAGTCCAACGGAAGGTAGTTTCGCCCGAACACCCGACGGAAGTCCTCAATGCTCCAGCCCTGCTCCCGCATGGCCTTCTCCTGGCCCCACTCATGGAGGCGCTGGGCCGTCTCCGCGTTCCGATGCACCGCATCCGGCCCGGACTCATGGCAGCGCTTATGGCAAAGGGGTACCACCAGGCCGTACCGGTCGCTCAGCTTCCGGTTCGCGCCGCCGAAGATATGGTGAGCGTCCAGCGGGTCTCCGCAGCCGTTCCGTCCGCAGAGCCAGCACTCGCAGGTAAGGTCCTTTGCTGTTTTCGTTCTCATCTCTGAATCGCCTCCCTGATCTCCTCAATGGGAATGTGTGCCGCCCGGCTGATCCGGTCCAGTTCTGCCAGCGTCAAGCTCTCCGGCTGGTTCAGCCGCTTCTGGCCGGTGGGATAGCTGCATCCCAGGAGCCGGGACATCTCCGTGGCGGTCAGCCCGTAGCCCCGGAGCAGCCGCGTCATCTTTGCGAAGGGCTGTTCGGGCTTTTTCACATACGGCATTGCAATCCACCTCCTTCTGGGGTATACTGGAGGTACTCCATCAGTTACCTCCTGGCCTTCGGCTGCCCGGTGCTTCCATCACCGGGCGGCCGCTTTTTTGCCGTCACCCTATATGTAGAAAACAGGGGTGTTTTAACCACCCACCTCCGGCAGGAGAAAAACGGAATTTCTCTCCGGCCCTGGTCCAGGGCTTCCGGCATCAGGAATCCAGGAGAAAACCTTCCATGAATAAATGCCGTTTTTGGGGCCCTTTTGACCACCCTGCTCCCCAAGGAAATTAACACTGCCGCCATCATTTTGCGCTACGCAATTTTTGAAATAAAAAAATAAGAGACGAATTCACTGCCTTGAATATCAAGGATCGAAGCCAGCTTGATGGCTTCTTCCAGAAAAAACGGTCTCTTATTGTTTATCTTCAGGGAAAGTGTGCTCTGCTTAATGCCGAGTTCAGCCGCGATTTCGCCCTGCCTTACACCTCTCTCCCGGATTCTGCCGAGGATCTTTTGTGTATTAACCATGTGACTGTCTCCTTTTTGCGTAGTGCAAATTTTACTTTACATTATCACAGGCTTCTCCTTCTGTCAATAGCACTGTGCAAAATTATTTCCTTGAATTATATTGCGCGGCGCAATCTTTTGTGTTATCCTGTTACAGGTTTGAGGTGATGTTATGCTTAAAAAAGAAGTAGGGGCTAGGATTCATAGCAGACGGAAAGCTCTTGGTTTCACTCTGCAAGATGTAGCTGACCGTGTCCATGTAGCATGCTCCACTATCCAAAGATATGAAGCTGGCACCATCAATAAAATGAAAATGCCCGTGTTGCAGGCTATCGCCAATGCTCTGTCTGTCTCTCCCGACTGGTTAATAGGCATATCCGATGTGATGGAAGCCTCTCCTTCTCCAGAAGCACCCTCCATAGATGAAGATGCAGAGCTTCGTGAGTATCTTCAGCAGATAAAGGATGACCCCTCCACCCGGATGATGTTCGACCTGGCCAGAGGTGCAACCTTGGAAGAGATCAAGGCCACCGTCGCCTTTCTGAAAGCACTACGTGAGCAAAATACGGAGTGATTAAATTGTGGTTTTGGGAAAACCTCCATTATGTATTCTGGGGATTCGTCGCCATCTGCATCTTAATCATTATCATTATCTCCAGAATTATCAGAGCACGTGACGCCCGACTTGCTCTAAAAAAGCATGAGATAGAGGAAAAGCAGAAACAATGGGAGAAGTCTTATTATCTTCAGCACTTTGACCGCAGTTTGGAAGAACTATCTGGCATGCCTGGTGATACCGAGATCGGACCCGATGGATATCCCTGCGAAAGGGGCACCTCGTCTTGGGGGAAAAAGTATACCTTTTATCGCTCCCATTCAGGCGCGGCTTTTCATAGTAACCCTTCTTGTTCGAGTATTTACGGTCTCTTACCAGTTCACGCTTGGACGATATACAACTCCTCATTATACCCATGTGGAAAGTGTAAACCGGTTTTACCCGATTTGCGGTGGTTCTCTAGGTATAAAGCCAACCAAGCGATAGCAAAGAAATACGGGATTATTCCCCCTCAGTATCAAGGCCCATCAGCTGATTATTCCCGCGCCATGGCAGCAGAATCACGGATAAAAGAACTTGGTGAAAAACTCGCTCAGTCAGAAATAGCCCGCCGAAAAGCCGAACAGTCCCTGCAAGAGTTAGACCCCAAAAGAGTCAAGAAGGAAATTGAATTGCAATCTATTGACCTTATTCGACAGCGCACAAATGAAGTCTTGCAGAGAGAGATCTTCCGCAAATCTTCCCTAGCTTTTGACGTTGCATCTCGAATACCTTTAGATGCAAATGCCAGACTCTTGCGAGCGATTCGTGAAGGACCAGAAATCATACCTCCCGTCCAGGTAACGGCCAGAATCCGCGGCCATGACGGGATTTATACCACAACACTTAATGACTGCACATGTAAGGACTTTTCTTTTAACCACGAGCCCTGTAAGCATATGTATCAGCTTGCGATTTCCCTCGGGCTCACGTTATACATCCGCAAAAAAGATGTGGAAGCTGCTCTATCTCACATCGCTGAAAATGCGAAAAGCAGAAAAGGAAAGGCTCAATAACTTGAAGTGTCCGGCTGTTCAGGCTGACTAGGCTGCCCTGGCTGGATCTGATTTGAAATGGGCTCTGACTGCTCCCATCAAAAACACCCCGGCAATTTTCAGCCGAAAATACATACCTGTTTCTGCGCCTTCATTGCCACGTAATGAAATCCCCCGTTTGGGATACCTTTTTCTGTTCTTTTTTCAGACAGGAATAGGTATGTTTTTCACCGGTTTTTTTGACGGGAAAAGCCGCCCCGGACAGGGCGGCAGAGGTATAGTCCCGCAGGCAGCGGGCAATCATCGTATGGAAAGGAGTACGCCATGAACGAGAGCTTAGCCTATGTGGATGACCGCTGGGAAGAGATGATCGGCGGCAAGATCGTGATGATGTCCCCGGCCTCCATGAACCACAACCGCGTTCACGGGAATATTTACAGGGTATTCGCCCACCATCTTAAGGAAAGCACATGTGAAGCCTTTACCGATGGGGCCGCAGTCTATCTAACCGATGAAGATTTTTATATTCCGGATGTGATGGTGGTATGTGACCCCAGCAAGGTCCATGATGACGGTATCCACGGAGCTCCTGACCTGGTGGTGGAGGTCCTCTCCCCGGGGACCGCGAAGTATGACCGTGGCCGGAAGAAGGAAGTGTATGAGAAATGCGGGGTAAAGGAATACTGGATCGTCAGCCCCGTAGAAAAAACGGTGGAGCAGTACCTCCTCAGAGATGGGAAGTATGCGCTCCATGAAACCTATGCCCTTCTGCCGGAATGGGTACTCTCCAGAATGAAGCCGGAAGACCGGGCCGCTGTTGTGACCACATTCAAGTGCAGCCTGTATGATGATCTGACTATCGACCTGGAGGACGTTTTTGCGAGAGTGCCATGAAGATACCCGAACCCCGAAAACTGAAAAGCGGCACCTGGTTCATCCAGCTCCGGCTGAACGGAGTATCCGTCCCCGTCAAGGCAGATTCCGCCCGGGAGTGCAAACGGCTGGCCGGGCTCATCAAGGCGGAGCATCTGGCCGGGAAGAAAGAGATCCGGCGTACCAGTGACAACACCATCCGGGAGGAAATAGATAGATACATCGGTGAGCGAAGCAATACTCTCTCCCCCGTCACCATCCGGGGTTATCGGATCATCCAGAAGAACAGGTTCGCCGCCATCATGGACCGCAAACCCGGAAGCATCCGGCCGGAAGAATGGCAGGGCATTGTGAATGATGAAGCCGCCACATGTGCCCCAAAGACGCTGAAAAACGCCTGGGGCTTCCTCCGTACCATCATGCACTTCTCTACCGGCTCCTATCCCCCGAAGGTCGAGCTTCCGGCTCAGATCCCCTTCGATTCACCTTTCCTTGGCCCGGATGAGATCAAGGTATTCGTGACTGCCATCTCCACCACGAAGTATGGGCTTCCTGCTCTGCTGGCGCTTTCTTCGCTCCGCATATCTGAGATTGAAGCTCTGCGCTGGGAGAACATCCCCAAGAATCCAAAGCTGCTGAAGGTCGCGGGTGCCGTCGTGCCGGATGAGAATAATCAGAAGGTCCGCAAGGACGCGAATAAGAATGTCACCTCCACCCGCTCCGTTCCCCTGCTCATCCCGGAGCTGGCTGATGCTCTGGAGCGTGATCGGCAGCCCTCCGGCCCGGTGCTGGTTATCAGTCAGAACAGCCTCCGATACGGGATAAAGAAAACGTGTGAGGCTCACGGGCTCCCGGATGTAGGAATACATGGGCTCCGCCACAGCTTCGCCTCCTTGGCCTACCACCTCCAGATACCGGAGAAGATTGCCGCAGAGATTGGGGGATGGTCCGACCTGGGGACCATGCACAAGATATATACCCACATAGCACAGGCGGATGTGGAACACTATAAGACCGCCTTGGCTGCGTTCTATGCGGGGTAAATGCTAACTAAATTGCTAACTAACGGTATCTGTCCGCTTAACTGTGCGGTTTATGGCTATTTTGCAGACGGTTCAAATCCTTCTCCCGCTGCCAAAAATGAGGAAACCACTTGGCCGCATGGCCGGGTGGTTTTCCCTTATCTTACAACGGTTTCCCGCGTTTTCCGTTTCAATTTTTCTTTCGGTTTTCACACCCCAAGTTTAATGTTTTTAGCTTAGTTTTCAAAGAAAATGCTAACTAAAATGCTAACCAATTCAGGGCCCTGCGGTATTCCACAAGGCCCTGGTGCGTTATCTATCGATAATTCACTGCACTTTTCACAGATTTCTCATCATAAACACCTCATTTCTCTTCTCTATTCTCATTGCAGACCCAGGAGAACCTTTCACAGACCCCGGAGAACCTTTCAAGAACCCTTCGGCACACAGCTACGCGGTTTCCTCACGTTCTGCAGGTCCATTTTCCCGTGAACCTTTCAAGAATCCGCATGAGCCTTGCAATGGTCCCTCTCGTCAGCTCCCGCTCCGTTTGTTCCCCAGGGTCGCCACCGTCAGGCCGCTCCCCTTTCTCTCGGTCTTGGGGATAGAAGCAACCGTCAGGCCGCTTGTGCGCTGCTCTTTTCCTTCGGTCCCTTTCTCAGCCTCCGGTGCCCTGAGCCAGTTCTGATTCACCGGCGCATAGACGGTGCCGCTCCCGCTCATTCCGCCCCCGCCATTGTGCCAGGGAGCGTCATCCAGGCTGGATTCAGCGTATCCCGCGCCGTACACGAACAGGGCATCCTTCTGTGCCGAAGGAATCCTGAGGCTGTCGATATACTCCATGACCTTGGCTTTTTTACTGCCGGACACGCTCTTTCCATTTTTGTCCTTATCGGCTCCGATGGTCCCCAGCACCGCCTTGCAAGCGGCCCATGTCGCCAGGTCTCCACCTGCCCGGATAAACGCCTCCGCTTTTTCCTGGTCAGGGGTATAGTCATCCCACACCGCCGCCTTTGCCTGATCTCTTGCGTAGTCATAGACGGTGGTGAGCATCTTCTTCCGGGTCTCAGCCGAAGCGTCCCTGAACTCAGCGCTGGAGATCAGCTCATTCATGGCCCCGCCCGCAATGTCCCGGAAAACGCTGCTGTAAGTCTGCGCCTCCATGGGGTCAAGTTTTCTGCTCTCTCCGCCCACCGTGACGCTGCTCGGCGTGTCCGGGGGTACAGCCTCCGTCATCCCGGCTTCATACAGTCGGCTCAGAACGCTGACGGTTTCCTCCTCCGTGTTCCCGGTCCTGTCCCGGAGGATATGGCTCATCCGCATCTCCAGGGCGTCCCCGGTCAGGCCCTTCAAGCCGCTTTTGTCCGCCTTGTCCAGGGCATCTTCATAGGCCACCTGGATCTTCGGGCTCATCCAGCCCAATGCCCCCAGGAGATATGCCTTCACGTTCTCAACCGGCAGGCCCGCCGCATACGTCCCCAGGATACTCGCGGCATCGCCAACGGCAGACAGATAGGTGTCGGAATGGTCCGCCATATACTGGCCCCAATCTCCTCCCCTGCTCAGGACCTGAACGCTGTCCTGTACCAGCTTACCTATGGTACTTCCCGCTTTCTGGAGCGCCTGATAGAGCTCGTTCACCTGTTCGATCCCAGGAGAATCAATGTCATACAGCTTTTCCCCGAAGATCCAGCTCGCTATGAGGTCCGCTGCGGCATCGCCGCCGATGGCCAGTCCAGCAGCATCTTTGAAATACTGCTTGCCCATCTGCGACATGACGCTCTCCAGGGTCAGCTCTCCATCATCATCCCGGTACTTCTTTCCCCGGTTCTTCCAGAGAGCGTTCAGGAAGGTGATTGCCCCGATCATCAGATTGCCTGCCAGGATGCCGGTCACTGTCCGGCCGGCTTTGCTCTTCGCCTCCCGGATGCGCTCCGCGTCCCCGCTTTGCTTTGCAGCCTGGAGCTCCCCGAAACTTTCCCTGAGCATGTTGTATTCCTGCTGAGGTACCGTTTTGAAGAGCGTGAAGGCCCGGGTCACCGCTCCGCTCTGCCGCATGATGTCGCTGCGGTGCATGGTGTCATACATGGGCTGGCTCCGGCTCACCGCCTCCTCGAACTCTTTGGCCACCGCCTGGTAGTATTCGCTTTCCCCGGCCTGGATCTGCGCCTCCGTCCCCCGCTCCAACCCCGGCTGTTCCCGGTTCACCTTGTTTTCCGCCCAGGTCCACAGGGTCCGCACGGTGAAGCCGTCCATCCATGTGATTGCGCCTCCGCCAAAGAGCCAGTTCAGCGGCCCCTTGGTCTGGAGGATTCCTGGATTGTCTTTCAAGGCTGCCGTCTCCGGTGTGGAGTACCCCAGCATCCGGTAGTCCAGCTCCCCCGTGTACTTGGAGATCAGGTCCGTGTCCACCTGGGCCGCCCCGGGGATCCATTTCGGCATATTCTCATAGCCCAGGTAAGCCCCTGCCAGGGGATAGGAGGCGAACTGTTTCAGCACGATGGACGGATTGAAACCAAACACCGAGGAGATGTACTTATTCAGGGCTCCGTTCACCAGCTGATCCAGCTTCCCGGTGTTCTTCTCCCGCCCGGATTGCAGTTCTGTCAGCAGGTCCTGGGTGAATTTCAGACCCTCCTCACCCCATTTATGGGTGATCGTGTCCGCCATGCTGGTGCCCGCTCCCCACCAGTTGAGCAGTGTATTCATGTTGCGGATGGGGATGGCAAGGCCAACGAATTTCCCGGTCTTGTCCACACTCCGCTCAAATGCGTCGAAGGCGGAGAGGTTCAGGCTGGGGGTGGTGGATACTTTCCGTTCCTTGAGATTTCCGACTCCTTCGGCGGTGAGGTCAAACACCCCGGGTTCACTCTTGGTATAGTTATCATTCGTATAGATGGGGGCATAATACTCCTCCATGGCCTTGTCATAGCCGTACAGGAGGTTGCTCACCCGGTTGATCTCCTTTTTGGAGTACCCGTTATAGAACTGCTCCAGCAGGTCAGCCAGGCCCTGCTCCTCCGTGGTCAGGTCCTTCACCAGATTCCTGACGGTCTCCGGCGCAAGCCTGATGGTCTTTCCCTGGGCAAGAGCCTCCGCCCTCTTCCCCTGACTGTACAGCTCACGGTCCGCGAAGGTCCGGCCGCCGGTCATATGCCGCAGGTTGTCGTAGCCCTTGCTCTCCAGGTACAGCTCCACCTTCTGGGCTGGGGTCATGTACACTTTCACCGTGTCACCGAAGATGGGCTTATCCCCCATCCCCAGCTCCAGCAGCTCAGGCACCTCGATCTCATACCAGATGGCGTCCTTCCCCTGGCCGTCTGCCCGTTTCACCCAATCCTGGTTTTCCTGGAGGAACTTCCCCAGCTGATTCTTTGCCTCCGTCTGGAAGCGCCGACTGTCCCGCTCCCCCTGCTCCAACATCTTGGCCATGCTGTACCACTGGCTGCGCTTATCCCACCCGGCCATCTGCTCCATTCGGTTCATGGGAGTGAGCTGCATCCCTGCATACTGGGCAGGCAATCGCTTATCATAACCACCCGGAGCGTTCTCGATCTCGCCCCGAGCTGCATCATACAGTTCCTCGAAGGTCCGGTGGTCCAGGTCATTGATGAGATTATTCCGGTTATACAGCTCCGTCCGCAGTCCCACCGCCGCCTGGAACAGGTTCCGCAGGGCATCCGGGTCCAGCTCGCTGATCTTCTTGTCATTCAGCCTGGACACAATGCGGTCCAGGTCTTTGCTCGGCATCCAGTTGGGATCTCTCTCCTGGGCCTCCAGGTAGATGTCCGCAAGGTCCCTCCAGGTCTTCCCCGTGGCGTTGTCGATGTGCATTTCATCCGCCATGCTGACGGCATAAATGTCCATGTCCCGCAGGATGTCCTCCACCCGGGCCTTCATCTCCTGGGGGAACTTGTTCTTATTCCTGCTGATCCATTGAAGCTGCCGAAGGGTCTTATCCTGGAGCTCCCGCAGAACTGCCCGCTCACGCTTCCGCTGCTCTGCCTCTCTCCTGGCCTCCTTCTCTCTGCCCCGGCGCAGGGCCTCCCGGGTCTTTTCCGCCTCCAGCATGGCCCGCCCACGGTTCTGGGCTTCCTGCACCCGGCGATCACCCCTCTGGCGCTCCTTCGCTACCGCCTCATCAAGTCTCTGGGCAGCGGCCTCCCGCTCCCGGGTCACCCGCTCCCCCATCTTTCCCTTGTAATACTGCTCCACCTGGGCCTGTTTGGCGAAGGTCCGAAGGGCCCAGTCCATCTGACGGTCCAGGTTCTCCTCCATGTCCTCTTCGCTGGCCCATTCCACCCCGGCCACCTTCGCGGCATACTCACCCAGGCTCAGCTTTTCGCCCCGGCCTTCATCGGCCAGCTGAACGATCCGCTCCAGCACGGTCCGAGGATCCGTTTCATCCGCATCGAAAAGCCCGGGGAACGATTCTGCCAGTTCCATGTTCAGGCTGTCCCATTTTGCATCGTCAAAGTCGTTGGTGAGATAGATCCCCAGTCCCCATGCCTTCTTGCGGAATTCGTTCCAGTCATCCCCGAAGTCTGCCCTGACATAGTCCGGTGCGTAGATCCTGCTGTTTCTGAGCCAACTGTAAATCTCGCCGGCCTCCTCATCCTTCCACAGCACTTCCCCTGATTCCCAGAGCTTGCGCCGGAACTCAATCGACTCCCTCCAGTCCAGATCCCCGTTTTTCAGGATGAGATCTGCGTAATGGTCGATCACGCTTCGCATATCCTTCCGGGCATAGTTCGGGATGCTGAACAGGCCCATGAGGGTGTTTGCCAGGTCCCGCTTTGCCCAGGTGACCTGAGCTTTCGGCGGCTTGGCCTTCGGGCGGTCCCCCTGTTCCAGCCGATTCAGCTCTGCCTTCATCCGCTTGATGGCGTTCACCTCTGCGGCGAGGGCTTCCGCCCCCTGGGAATTGAACACCTCTGCCTTGTGCTCTTCCGTGTCCCTGGCGGCCAAGGTCTCCCGGAGCTCGTTGATCCGCGCATTATTCTCCGCACTGATGTCCCTGGGCAGAGTGCCCTCACGTTTCCTCTGGGCATACTCCGCAGCGCTCTGGGGAACGGATTCCGTATCTCCCGCCGCCTTGCGGGTCAGCTGTTTCACCTTTGGGGTTTTCAGGTCCTTCAGCTCCCGCTCCATCTGCTGGATCTGTTTCATCTCCCGGGCCACAGCCTCCGGGCCCTGGTCCACGTGCATCTTCATCAGACGTTCCGGGTTCTTCCGGTTCTTGATCTCAGCCGTCAGGGAAGCAATGCGGTCACGGTCCGACACGGGCAGAGACCCGCTCTCTTGCCGCTCACGATACTCGGCGGCACTCTCCGGGATGGAATCATCCTGCTGAGGCACGGATCCGCGGCCCTCTTCGGTGGTTTCCTGCCGGGCAGAAGTCCCCTCGGGATGTTCCTCACCCGACAGCTTCACCACCTTTTTCTCCAGCTCACGGATCCGGGCATCGTTTTTCTTCAGGGCAGCTGTACCGCCATCCTCCAGGAGCTGCTTCTGATACTCCAGGTCACGGCGCTGCTCCAGTTCCGCCTCCGCTTGCCGGAGCTGAGGGCCAACGGTCCGAAGTCTGGCGATCTCCCGCCGGAGCTGCTTGCGCCGGGCCTCGTTCCGGTTGAAGGCGTCCATGTCGGTGTTCCGAAGGTCCTCACGGTATTCCGGGGCGCTGATCCGGCGGTGCTCCTCCACCAGCTGCTGCATTTGGTCCTCGACATCTTCGGCAGAAAATTTGGTATTGCTTTTTTCTTCTGCTTCTGCTATTGTGTTTCCAGAAGCATTCCTTGTGTCCAGCGCCGTCCCTTGGCCGTAACGGTCAACACGACTGGAGGTTCCTCGGAGTGCTTCGTTTGTTTTTATTTTGAACCTTCCACCATCCTGCAACCCAACATTGACTGCCCTCGGTCTACCATCTTTGGTAAACTGCACCACTACTCCGACATTTACGGTATCACCGTTGATGACAGCAGGAGCAGCGAAGGTCAAAGTGGTCAAGCCGGTATTTTCATGGTTTTTCTGTCCTGCGATCAGTTTTCCATATTTCGCGACATAAGGCGCAGCCAGAGCTGCCGCACGTGCTTCGGGTCCGGTGGCGTGTGAATTGATGTGTTCAGCTCCGATTTGGTCAAAAGCGAATCCCACACCGCTGTTCTTTATTCTTCCTCCACCAATTCGCGGAAGCACACCCATCATGAGGTCCACGATGGATTCTTTCGGGTTGTGATTATACTGAACGACCGCCACGGGATCCATAGCCTTCAGTTCATTCGCGTGTTTCTCCAGCTGCTGCTTGATACTGGAATAGTTGTCCACCCAGTCCACGTTGTCCCGAGAGAGCACCTCATCCGCTGTGCTGTACCGTTCCTCCGGCATGCCGGGCTTCCGCTCCGTGGCTGTGCCGGTCTCCCTGCGCTCCGAAACGACCTCCCGGACGGTGTCCATATACTGGTCCGCCTGGGTCTCCCAGGCGTTGATGCCAGCATAGGCGTCTGCCAGGACCTCCTCCAGTACCTGCCGTTCGATCTCCGCATAGTCCGCCTCGCTGGTCGCGTTCATATCAATGGCCCCGGCCAGCTTCTCCAGGTAGCGGTTTACGATGGCCTCGAACTCCTCACGGCTGTACCGCTTCCGGATACGCTCCTTCACCTGTTCCACCAATCCCGGGTCATCCTGGGCAAAGCTGTGGAAGGCTTCATGCGCGGCGATCTTCGCCGCACTGATGCGCAGATTGTCCGCTTGGATAATGATGCCGCTCCCGGTGTTCACGCCCCGCACGGTGCCGATTTTCTGATTCCTGACAGGGATACTTCCCAGTACAAAGGTCACAGGCTGACCCGTAGCCCGCTCCGTTCTGGCAGCAATCTGGCGCAGGTCATCCTCCCACTCGCTTTCCGGGTACACCTGCAAGGTTTTCTGATCGGTACCTCCCCGGATGCCCAGGTCCTGGGGGCTTACTTTTTCGAGCCGTAGACTGCGTCCACGATTCTGGCGGCGAGCTGCTTTCGCAGCTTGGGGGAGAGACCGCCATTCCGCTGAGCCTCTTCCCAGGCTTCCAGCCTGCTCTCCAGCACTCTCACCAAGAATCCGTCTGCCGTTTCCATCATATAGGTCTGTTCCGGCTGCGGAGCGGATCTCTGCCCCAGTACCGGCACTCTCAATCTGTTGTCCACTCTGTACCCCTCCTGTTCCGTCATTCTTAACCACCAGCTCGGGAGCCCGGGCGGTGTTCACGTCCTGGGTATTCAGTACCCTGGCAGCCGCCTGGATAGTGGGCACCTCCAGGCCCGAAGGATTCCCGCTTCTCTTGGCTTCCTCAGTCCCGGCCTGCTCTGTCGCTCTCACGGCGGGAGAGGTCATCCGGGATTCTGTCGCGCCTTCTGTGAGCCCTCTGGAGGCTCCTGAGCCGACTTCCAGCCGCTCCCGTGTCGCTGCCTGGGCCGGAGCGTCCCGGCGCAGCGCAGCCACCTCCAGCCCGGAAGGGCTTGCCACACTGCCCGCCCGAAGGGTTTCTTCTTTTGCGGCAACCAGCCGCCCCAGGTCCGCGTTGGTGATTCTCTTCCCCTGAGCTTGTTTTTCCAGCAGTTCTTCAACTGCGATCCTGCCCTCGCTTCCCTCCGGGAGCTGCAGCCCTTCCCGGATCAGGTCCTGATACCCGCTCCGATAGGGTTTGCCCGCCTCGCTGTACGCCCGCTGTTCACCGATCGTCCCGGCTGCCCAGTTAAAGGCGCTCTGGCCGCCGGACATGATGCCGCCAGAGAGAGCGCCGCCCAGGGTGTCCAGCGCGGCTTCCTCAAACCGCTCCTGGAGGACCTTCTGCGCAGCGTCCTTTGCGCTCATTCCCTCCTGGATGTACTTCCGCACCTGCTGCTTGTACTCGCTTTCATTCTGGCCGCTGATCACATCATAGATGGCATCCACGGCCCAATTCAGCAGGTCGGAGTTCAGTTCCTCGCTTCCTTCGGCCAGAGCGTTCCGCCCCATGTTCGCGGCGAAGGTGGCGAACTTGCTGGACAGCTCCACCGGGTTCAGCAGGGTCTCCAGGCTCAGGTTTTCCGTCAACGCCTCGATCAGGCCGGAAGCCGCAGACAGGATATAAGCCCTGCTGTGGTCAAGCCCCCGCTCCCGGTTTGCTATGTAGCTGTCCGCCGCCGCCTCCATGCCCATGAGAACGATGGAGGGGCGGGTCATGCCTTTCGCAAAGGATTTCAGGGTGAGCTTACCCGCTTCCTCAGCGCCTCCGCCGCCGAACAGGTCCCCGGTGATCGCGGCATTGAAGAGGAAGTCCGCTATGCTCATGCCGGTATTGTACAGGAAGGACCCTGCCCCGGTATTGCCCCAATCCTCCTCGATTTTCCGGGAGACTTCTCCCCGGATTTCCGTGGGAATGTGGGAGAACTGATTATACCGTGCGTTCTTATCCGCTTTCCCGGTGGCCAGCATATCCGCCGCCTGCATGATCCGGCTGATGGCCTTCGTGGGAGAAATGAGCACGGAGAAAGCGGAAGCCCCAACAGGATCCTCCTGGGCATACTTCCGCCAGGTCTCCGCTTCCGTCGCCCTCTGCCGCTCGGTGAGAAACGGCGTGAGCTCTTTCAGGAATACGTCCGCCTCTTTTTTCCCTTTGGTGGCGTACAGGTAGTTGTATACCGCCCGCTCCTCTTCGTCCATCTGCTGCAGGTAGCTCTTGTCCAGCGCCCCCAGGGATGCGGCTCCTGTTTCGCTCACCTCGTTCAGGAGGGCGTCCCGGCTGCCGTTGATGATGGCATAGTCTTGATCCTCATACCCCAGGTCTGTGTGCTCTCCGGATTTCCCGCCGGTCAGCGCAGCGATCACGCCATAATACTGCGGGTGCTGCTCCAGCATTTTGGCATCAGGCTTGCTCTTCTCTGCCCAGTCCGGGTTATTTTTCAAACCGGCATACTCGTTCAGGAGCTGCTCATGCTGCCAGCTCTTATAGCGCTCGTTCTCCTCAGCTGCCTGGTTATATCTCACCCGCGCCTGAGCGCTGAGGTCCTGCGCCTGCTGCCGGATGTTCCCGGTCTCCCGCTCCCATTCCCCCATTTCTTCGGGGGTGACGGTACGCCAGGAAGGCGGGAGTTCTTCCCGCCCCTCCGCATATGCTTCCATGTGCGCAGCCTGATCCGCCAGCTCGTCTCCCTCTTTGGTCCGCTCTTTCGCCCGGTCTCCGGCTGAACTCCGCACCGCGTTATACTGCTTCCAGGTGTTTCTTATCTCCCGAAGGGTGGAATCATACTCATCCGCATCCTTCTGAACGGCTGACAGACCCGCCTGATACCACTCTTCCAGCGGGGCAAACCGGGTATAGGCCTGTTCGTACTTCCCATACAAGGAGCTGTACTTCCCCGCCGCATCACCGTAGGTCCTCAGGAGGGAGTTATAGGAGTTCACCGTCTGCATATAGTCCCGGTAGGTGGCCTTGTAGGATCCTGCCGCCTCCTGCCGCTCCCGGGGGGTCGCCGCATCATTCTGGATCGTTGCTGCCAGGCCCTCCAGCTTTTTCTCCAGGGCCGAATAGTACCCTTTCGCCGTGCTCAGCTTGTTCTCCAAGCTGTTCAGGCCGGTATTCATCTCCCCGAGGGTCGATTCCATGCCGGTGAGGTAATCCGCCGCCCGGTCCCGTGTGCCTTTGATCTTCCGCAAAGGGGTGGAAGTGATCCGCATCTTGCTCCCGAGCCTGTCCGCCTTTCCGCTCAGATCGGCAAGCTGCCTTTCCAGTTCCTCCGGGTCATCCGTATACCAGGCGGGTGGCGTGTACCCCTCCATTGCGCCGCCGGGCCGGTAGCGGCCTTTCGCGGCCCAGTCTGTGCCCGCGTCGGTCCTGTCGATGATCCGCTTCGGTGCGGCATCCTCCACAGTATCGACGGTGTTGGAGCCGAGCGCGTTCAGCCTCTCCAGTCCGGTGAGCTTCTGCCCGGCGGAAGGGCTGGATACCACGGGGTCCGAGCCGCTGTTCTTTCTTCCGGTCCCCAGCGCATTGAGGCGGTCCAGGCCGGTGAGCTTTTCTTCCTTCTCTTCCTGTTCTTCATCATCCCTGGCCGGAACGTCAGGGAGGGTCATGCCGATGTCTTTTGTCACAAGTCGTTTAATTGCCATGTCCCCCTCCTCACAGGCCCAGGCTGTCCAAAATGATGTCGATCTCGTACTCATGGATACGCCCCTGCTCCACGGCGTTCCTGAGTTTGAACTTGATGTTGTCGATTTTTGCGGTCTGTCCGCCACGTGCCGTATTGAGCATCTGGTACACTTCGCTCATCACTTCATCAAAGCCCTTGCTCTTGAGCGAACCATCGCTGTGCGTCCTGCCGGAGTTGTCCACGCCGTCTCCATACCCCTCAGGGAATTTCATTCCGTTCGCGGACATGATCTCCCGGGCATATGCGTACCCCGGGCTTGCCGTGTCATATTTGCCCTTCGAGGCATCGTCAATGACGCCCCGCGCCCATTTGTACTCTTCCTCGCTGTACCCATGGTAAGGATCGTTCTGCTCAGGTTCTTCCGTCGGAAGGAATCCGGTGGTATCCCAGCCGATGGACTTCATGATCTGCCAGGCCATATAATAGGCTTCGCTGTTTTTGTCCACCTTATCATCCGAGAGGATCTTCCTCGCCCAGGTGATATCATCCTTGGTATAGGGAGAAGCCTCCTCCGACTCGCTCCCGTTGCTGCCGCCGGAGCCGGACAGCCCCCCGGTATATGCCGCAGTCGTTGCCTCCGGCTCGTAGATGGCCCTGATCTCATCCACGGACATCCCCAGCAGCTCCGCCATCTGGTCATACTGGCCGCGCTGGGCCCGCCATTCCGCCTCCGACATGGCGTTCTTCTTGTCCGTGTTCCGCATCTCCCATTCGTCCAGGTACCGCTCCCAGGCCGTCTTATCGGCATCCTGCTCCCGGTTATAGTCGATCTGCTCACGCTGGAGCTGCCGGTCCAGGGCGTCCTGCTCCCGGCTGTACCGGGTGGCATCCGCCTCCCGCTCCTTCGCGTAGTTGCTTTCCTCCAGGTCCCTGACGGCTCCATAGTAATCCGTGAGGCGGCCATACTCCCGGTCATCCTGGCCCTGCAGCTGGCCGAGGTAATCCCGCTCCCGGTTATACCTGTCCGTGAACTCCCCATAGCGCATATTCCGGTCCGCCGTGATGGCGTTCAAGCCGTTGAGCTTCTGGGTATATTCATTGAGATACCGCTGATAGGCCTGCTGGTACAGCTCCGGCAGCTTGTCCGACAGTTTGGCGGCATAATAGTTCCCGGCCTGCTGGGCCGCCGTCACGGCTGCCGTGCTGGGCCTGCCGCCGGTCATGGCCGCGTACTGCCCCATAGTGTCCTCGCTGGCCCTCCGCCCTTCCCGGGTATACGCTTTCCGATAGGCAGAATAGGAAGGGTCCGAAGCGGGGTCATAGGAGAATTCCTCCCGGTCGATCACACTGTCCAGGATCCGGTTATAGTCCGGCTCCCGCTCATACCGGAAGTCTCCGTAACTGCCCAGCCGGTCCAGCTGCTGGTGTGTCTTTTGGGTGAGCCCGCTGTTCTGGGAATAGTCCCGGATGGCTCCCAGCGCATCATCCCCCGCCCGGTGTTCTTCGGGCAGGGCGATGTACAGGCTCCCATCCGTACCGCCGGCGAAGTTGCCCGCGCTCTTTCTCGCCTGCTCCGCCACGCCGTTAAAATACTTCCGCTGCTCATCGGTGGCGGCGCCCTTGTATCCCTTTTTGGCGCTGAGGATGGTCAAGCCATAGGATGGGTCCTCCCTGGCAATGGCCAGGTCATAGGGGGAGAACTCTTCCAGGAGCCCCAGTTCCTTGGCCTGCCTCTCGAATTCATCATACGTGGGCTTGTACGCCATGCTGTACCCCTTTCTTTTCATTCTGAATTGCGCAAAGGTGCTGCGCACCGATGCGGGGCAGCACCTTTGATTCTGTTGTTACGGTTCAAATGCCGAAAATCTCTCTGACAGAGACCCCGAGTGCGAGCGAGAAGCCCACCAGCTCTTGAGCAAAGACAGTCCTCTTGCAGTTCACGGTTTTATACACCCGGTCATATGGGACGTTCATCCTGCTGGCAACCTCCCGCACACTCAGGTTTTTGCTTTTCATGATCGCCGCGATATTCCGGTTCACTTCATAATCTTCCGGGCTTTTATTCTTTCTTCCCATACCGTGTTCCTTCCTGCATACGATTCAGTCCGGTTTGGCTCTGGCCGCTTACCTGTTCTTCAGGTACTGGGTATAGTACCGCTGGATCTCTTCCTCGGTGGCATCCGGCACAAGCTCCCGGAAATCCCTCATCACATCGGGAGGGACGGGAGCCGCCCCGGTGCCTCTCTTCCCGGTAGCGTTCAGATGGTCCTTACTTGCCGCCTGGACCCTAGCAGCCTCCTGTGCCTTCCCGGCCTGCAGGTTTGTCAGCCTGTCCCTCGCGGCCAGAGTATAGGCGTCCTCGAAGTTCAGACCCCTGCGCACATAAGCCTTGAACCGCTCACCGGCCTCGGAGTGAATGATGGCGTTCAGGTCCGTCATCTCGGGGTCCATGCGCCGGATGTTCTCCAGCTGCTTGGCCACCTCGGCCTGGATATCCTGGTTTCTCCCGGGCACCTGTTCCTCGCCCTGCTCCGCCTCCAACGGCTCCGCAGGGATTTGATTCTTGGCGATCTCTTCGCGGATGACGCGGCGAATGTCCTCATCGTTGCCCTGGCCATTGGCGATTCTCTCTTTTGAGAGCTCCAGGGCATAGGCCTCCACCTCATCGGCGGAGCTGAAGTTCTGCTCCGTTTTCGGATTCTTGATCTCCAGGCTGCGGATCACAGCGCCGAACTTTTCCCGTTCGTCCTTCCGCGCCCAGGCTTCCCGCTCCCGGAGGCGTCTGCCGGCAGCCTGCCGCGCCCGCTCCTCCATGGTCTGGACTTTCTTCTTCGGGGCCTCTTTCTGTTCAGGCTGCGTTTCCTCAGGAGTCTCGGTCTCCTCCTGGGGCTCAGTCTCGGAGCCTTCCCGGGCCTCAGCCCCGGCGGCCTCCTCTTCGATGGCTTCGGTGGCCTCGCTGCCCTCAGTCTCGGGCTCGTTCATCTCAAGCAGATCTTCCAGGTTATCCATTTCTCCTCCATCGTACAGGGATTTTTTCGCGTTGCCCTGCGAATCGGCCTTTTCCGCCGGCCATGCGTATTATTGTCCCTGGCGGGAACGGAGAGGGGTCCCTCCGTTCCTCCAGGGTGAGATATGCGTTCAGGTGCTGGACATGATCCCGGCTGTTTTCAGCGCATCCAGCAGGGACTTGAACTCCGCAGCGGTAGGATTGTCCCCCGCCGCCTCGCTGACCTTTGCCGCCATCTTCACGGCCCCGGCCTTGCTGGTGGTAGCTGCGGGGAGGCTGCCGGAGGTGCCAAGGCTCAAGGTCCCGGTAACCTCCAGGTCCCCGTCCACTTTTAGGCCGGTGAGTACGGTCTTTGCCATGCCGTACCTCCTTAGCTCAGGAGAGCGGTGGCCCCGGAGACGCCGGCGCAGGCAATACCGCGCCAGTCGTGGAAACCGGCGGTGAACCGGGCCCGGCCGCGCCACACGTTGGCATCCGTGTTGTCGTCGATCTTGGAGCTGACCTCCAGGGCCACACGGTCCAGCCAGACCAGGGTGCCGTACTCCTTGTTGTACTGGCTGTCCAGCAGCATCCAGGGGGCGGTGCCGGAGGTGATGAACTGGTTCAGGTAGGACCACACCACCACAGACCAGCGGCCAAACTGATAGTTATAGCCGTTATTCGCGGTGGCCGGGTCCTTGTCCGCGCCGATTGCGGCAAAGACCGCCTTCTTCAGGCTGTGGATGTTGGGGATGATGATGGTGTCGGGGGCCACGTCCAGGATCTCGTCGTTGTCCCCCCGGGTGTTCTGCATCGCCACCTCCAGAGCGCCCAGGGCATCCGCGCTGAAATCATCGGAGTAGAGATTGCACTGGTCGGCCCCTTTGATCTTCGCGGGATGGTCGGAGGCAAAGAGGTTCTTGCCGTCGCTGGTTTTCAGGTCAAAGGTACCGCCCTTATAGCTGACGGAGGAGTTGCCCTTCACCGCGCCGCCCAGCAGGGCCGCCCCGAACTTCTCCCGGGTGCGGTAATAGGCGGTGACGAAGGCGCTGGGCTTCTGCCGAAGGTCGATGATCTTGGAATCCTCGATGATCTTTTTCGACAGGGAGAAGGAATCCTTCCACTCCACGGATTCCATGATCTTGGAGAAGCCCTCCTCCTGGCCGTCCGAGGGATAGGCCCCGTTCTCGCCGGTAACCAGGAAGCCATCCATAGCCGTCAGAGAGGTGAACTTATCCCCAAAGCCGTGGCTCTTGTTGTGGGCGTACAGCGTCTTGACCACGCTCACCTGCTCGAAGGCTTCGCCCCGCTTCTCGATGAGCAGGCGGATGGGAGCCTGGGATTTGCCGAAGATGCTGTCATTGACGCCGCTGGCCTCGGAAAATACGATATTCGCCATTGCTGTTTCCCCCTCCCTTACTCGAACTTCACCAGGACCCGGGAGCCGGAGGCGTCCCCGTCCTTGGCGACGATGGTGGCCACGCCGGAGCTGGTGGTGCCGGTGACCTGGCAGCCGTTAGAGGCGTGAAGGGTCACCTTGCTGCCGATGCCCACACCGCTGAGGCTGGCGCTGTTGGTGGTCTCAAAGACCTGGTCCGGGGTGACGGCGATCACGGGGATCAGGGTCCCGGAGGTGAGGGTGCCCGCCGCCTCAAACATGCTGATGTAGGTGGGCTTGGTGGTGCCGGTGGCAATGGCAAACACGCCGCTGGACTGCACCAGGGCCATGCCAATACTGGGCTTGATGGCACCGCAGGGCAGGTACTGCCAGGGCTGCACCCGGCCATCTTCGTTGGTATAGGGAATAAAGCCGCGCATACTATTCTATCCTCCTCTGATTTTTGCGTCGTCTCCGTCTTACTTCCCGCTGCGGAGGTCCTCGCCCTTCCTGACCTTGCCGCTGCCCTTCTTCACAGGGACCTGGGCAGGCGCTTTAACCACCTGGTTGCCGGTCTGGGCGATCCGCCCGGCATAGCCTTCCTTCTTCATGCCGCATAACCTCCTTCCCTCTGTGGTCCGGTATTTTTTCGCGTTTCCATGCGAAACGGCCTTTTCCGCCGGCCATGCGAATATCTGGACCGGTGACGGTCCGTCACCGCTGCCGGTGCATCCGCTGGGCATCCTCCCAGGCCTTTGCTTTCGCCCGGGAGATCACCTCCGACATCATGGCCTCTTCATCCATGACCGGCTGTGTGGGCATCTGCTGGGCATAATTCTGGGGATACTGGCCCTGCATCCCCGGGCCGCCCATGTTCGGCTGATCCGTCCGCCCCCGGAGCAGCTCGGCAAACTGGGCCTGGAGCTGCGCCTCTCTCTGCGCTTCCTGCTGCTCACGGATCTTCCCCTCCAGGTATTCCTTGGTGTCACCCGCTCCGGGATAGTGCAAGAGCTCCAGCTTTGTCCAGAGGAGGAGCTGGGCTTCCTCCCCGCCAGGATCTCCGAATGCTCCCAGGCGGAACATCTCCAGGGTGTCCTGCCACATCTGCTGGCGATTGCTGGCCAGAGGGGCGGAAGTGTCGCAGGAGAAGAGGAAGCGGTCATCATCCAGGATACAATGCCAGTTTCCGGTCGCGTCCTGCTCATAGAAATCATGGCGGTCAAACCGCTCGTATTTCGCCCGCCCACGGTCATCCGTGGCCACAATGGGCCTGGGCTCATCGGCATAGGCGACCTTCAGCTGCGTGATGCGTTTGAAGAGCTCCGCATAGGCGGCCTCTTTCAGCACCCGCTTACTCTCCAGCCTGCCCGCAGACTGGGAGGCGGCAAACTGCTTCGCCACGCCGCTGGTGGCCGTGGCGTCCCGTCTGCCCTGGAATGAGTCGGTGATGCCCAGGGCCTGGCGGGCCTCTTCATAGACCTGGGCCAGATAGGCCATCTCATAGTTCAGGTCGCCCTTGAACTCATACACCCCGATCATGGCCTTGTCCGCCGGATTGCCGATAAACCACCGCTCCGCGTCCTCCGGGTCGTTGCGCAGATCCGCACGGTCCGGCAGGGTGATGCGGGTACCGGCCTTGATGAGGCGGTCAATGATCTTGGTCTCCATTCTGGAAACGGTGTTCTGCTGGTCCGCGATCTTATCCACATCACTGTCCCCCAGGAACTGCCCGAAGAGGGAGACATTCCGCTGGAGGAATACGGGGAAGGAATCGGGCTTGTAATACGGCAGATTGATGGGCTTCGCCAGGTCAACCGCTTCGACGCCCTCCGGCATTTCCGGGATCTGTTTCCCCGTGGCCGTGGTAATGCTGCGCGTCAGCTGCTCATCCTGCTCCTCTCTGCGAATGAGCTTCCCGCCGCACTCTGGACAGGACTTCTCCGCTCCGTCCACGACGATCTTCCCGCAGGCTTCGCACACCCGGAGCTGTCTGGCGGCATAGTCCTCCAGGTCCTCCAGAACTTCGTCACCCACCCAGGAGATCTTGCCGATCCCGCCCTTATCGTTGCGGTAGTACACCACGTACTGGGTGACCATATCATCCGCTGCGGCAGCATCGTCATCCAGAGCCCTGGCCTCCGGGGCCTCCTCCGCACCATCCTTGAGCTCCACCCCGTAGGCCCTGCGGATGCTCTCCCGGGTCTGGGGCAGTTTCAGCGCGATGGCGTCCATGTCCTCCACCCGGCTGAACACCCCGTCCTGGGGAATGACCTGCTTGGGGTGGAGGATGGTCACGCTCACATCCCCCACGGTGCTGTGGGTCTTCCGGGAGTTATCCCATTCCACCAGCCAGTAGGCTCCGCCCTGGATGGGCACGGTGCGCTCCATCCGGTCGTTCAGCTCTTCCATGGGGAGGCGGTCCAGCTCGTTGCGGAGCATGTCCTCCAGGATCTTCGCCAGCGCCTCATCCTCCTGCCGGCGGGCGGTCACCTTCGGCTGAGGAATTGCGGAGGAGACCTCCGATTCGATGTTTTCCGCCACGATGTTTCTCAGATGGGTGGTCTTGCGCTTACCGCCGCTCTTGGCCGTGTCCTTCTGGGTGAGGGGCTCCAGCTCCCGCACCTCGCCCCGGTACAGGGCCTCCCGCCGGTCCATCCTCTCCAGCTCGGATGCGTAGGCGCTCTCGTTCCGCTTGACCCATTCCCGCCAGTATTCCACGTTTTCCTTGCTCATCGTTTCAAAGCCTCCCCCAGCCTTATCTGAGCCCCATTTTTACGGCGATGTAGGCCAGCAATGCCGTGACCACCCACTGAAGAACCGCGCTGGTGATGGCTTCCCACCGCTTGCCCGGTTTCTCCTGAAGCGCACTCATACCGGCCTCCATCTTGTCCAGTTTCTCGATGATCTGCCTGAGCTGTTCCCCCATCACGGCCAGGGCGGTATCACCCGCAGCCAGCCGCTCTGTGTTTTTCTGGACCTGCTTGCGGAGCTCATCGAATTCTTCCCGGGTGATTTCGCTCATTTTTCCACCTCCGGCAGCCCTGTGGCGATACTGGTCAGCACACTCAGGATACCGGCCAGCGCCGCCGAACTGACCACGGCCACCCAGTTCACCTCACTGAGCACGGCGCTGGTGCCGATCACGGCTGCGGCCGTCTGCGCCATCGTGCGCAGGGCGCGGATGGCAGCGGCATGAATGAATTCTTTCACGTTCTCTCCCCCTCTCCGGCAAATCGTTATCAATGCGGGTCGCCCCAGAGCTCTATCATTCTTGCGCGGCTCTCACTGTCCGCCGCCCGGTAATCCTCCCACATGTCGGAGGTCCATTCCCTTCGGTTCCCGGCAGGGTCCGCCGTGACGGTCATCCGCTGCTGCGGCCGGATATACCAGGCAATGGCCAGGGCCATGATGCAGTCATCGTGCGCCCCCGCATCCGCCTCCGCCCGGAGGTCTTTCCCCCGCACGAAGGTCAGCATCTCCTCCAGAGTGGAGCGGTCATTCAGGGTGTCCATCCCCTCCCGCAGCGCCTCAACAAGCCCGGAGATGATGACGGGCCGGGTGATGCTGGTTGTCTTGAAGCCGAAAGACTTCTTGACCCCGCCGGCGAAGGTATCCTCCTGCTCCCGCACGTACTGGGATGGGTACCGGAGGGATTCCAGGCACTTCACCGGGTAGCTGGAGAAGTTGACCTCCAGGCCCACCATGGCGGTGTTGTAGTACATCCCCAGGCAGTACACCTGCTTTGCGAAGGTGTCCTCATCGTACTGATGGCGAAGCACGGCCACCTGCGCCCCCGTCACGTTGTCCAGCACCTGGGCCACGAAGCAGTCCGAACCCTCCCCGGCGGTGTCCCCGCCGATGACGTAGGGCCTCCCCCGCTCCGGCGTCCGGTAGATGCGCACCGGTCCGCCTTTCTCCTCCTGCCAGGTGTATCCGGTGATCTTCGGCTGAGGGTCCTCCGGGGTGCCCGGCAGCTCCGTATAGGTGAAAAAGCCCTCATGTACCGGCTTCGGGATCTGCCCAAGCCGCCGGGTGACCTCTTTGGCATTGAAGATGGTCCGTCCGGTCACGCCCCACTGGCCCAGGCAGTACACGGTGTAGAAATACTCATCCTTCTCCCGGAAGCCCTCCAGGGTGGCAATGGCCTCTTCGTCCAGAAAGCGGTTATCCTTGTAGGTGCTCTCATGGATCCGCGCCCGCTCATCCCTCGTATCGAAGAATCGCTTTTTCAGCCAGTGCGTGGCGCTCACCGGGTTGAAGCTCAGGATGATCTGCTTGTAAAACCGGGTCTCACCCCGGAGTCTGATGTCCAGCTGGTGGAAGTCCGCCTCCGCCAGTTCGCTGGCTTCCTCGATCCAGATTCCCGTGATGTTGTAGATGCTCTTCAGCTTCTCCGGGTCATCCAGACCGGCGAACAGGACCTCGCTCCCATTTGGGAAGAAGATGGCCATGTCGCTCTTGTTTACCCTGGCCATGCTGTCCGGGTAGTGTTCCGCCAGCTGGCCCCTGAGCTGGGCAAAGCAGCTGTCCCGAAGGGTCCTGGCCACCTTCCGGCAGACCAGGATGCGGTGTCCCGGTTCGCTGACACAGCGCTCCAGCACCTTGCGGCCGGCGAAGATGCTCTTCCCGCTGCCGCCGCCGCCCTTCAGCACCAGATACCGATGTTCATCGAAGAGCAGGGGCAGGAAGGCGGTATTGCTCGTTTCCCGGATACCCTGCCACCATAGGGCGATCTCAAGAGCCGCCTGCTCCTCCATCGGCATCACCCCCGAACTCCCTGGCGATCTCCCGTAGCAGGTTCTCCCGTTCGCTCAGCGGGACCATCTCCCGGGCGACCCGCTCCGCCCTCGCACCGAGCTCCAGTTCCCTGCGCTCGGTATAACCGTAGTTGTTCTGCAGGTCGAAGATGACGCCGCGCACATCCTTCCGGGTGAGCAGCTGCTCCTCCAGCCATGCCCGCATCTTGCTTCGGGCATAGCTCACGGTGCCCTCATGCTCCGGGTGTTGTTCGATGTCTGCATAATTCGCCCAGGTGCTCCGGTCTATCCCCAGGAAGTTGCAGAGCCCGCCCACGGTGGGCGGGACCACGTATTCCAGCAGGACGATCTGTTTCCCCCGCCGGTCAAGGATGGGCTTGAGCTCATAGATTTTGTGTCCATCCGGGTCCCGCTTCCCGGTGTCCACCCGCTCCTGGGCGATCACATCCCGGCTGATACTGTCGAAGTACGCCCGGACGGCCTTCTCCAAGCTCAGCTGTGTGTACTTCTTCGGCCTGGCCACGTTTTCACCTCCCGCCATTCCCGGTTATATCAAGCCTATCAAAAACTGCGCGTCACGAATCATCAACATTTATGAGCGCAAAAATGCCCGGAAAGCTAGGCATATCAACGCTTTCCGAGTTCTCCATCCCGTTTTTCGTTTTTGCAGCCCTGTCATGTGGAATACTGGGATCAATCATTTTCGTGACGCCACGAAAATGCTCACGCACACGCACATGCGCATATGCCCCCCCGCGCCCGCGATGCCGTGGGGAAAAACTACGCTGCCCCGGTGTCCTCCCAGGGACCCTCCCCGATGTCCCCGTAGCTGTACATGGCCTTTGGCGGCCTCCCATGCCAGCACTCCCGCCGGCAGAGACTCATGCGGACATACAGCCCCTTGTTATGGGCATTGCGTATGGCATTTGCCTCCACCAGCTCATACCCCGGCCACGCCTGCCGGATGTCCTCCGCCGCGTTCCGTCTGCATACGGCATCCGCAAGTACCTGTAACTCTGGCACCTTCACCTTCCCGTCCTGGATCTGCGGCACAGGCCGGATGAGATTCTTTGAGCTGCTCCATCTGCGGTGATATTGCTCCCGCTCCGGTTTGCCCTGTTTTTTCCTTCCCTGCTTTGTGACGTACTCCACCAGGGCGGCCACCCCATGCTCATCGAACTGGAGCCTCCGGGTGTTGGCATACCCCAGCCCCCATTCCCGCTCCAGATCATCCCGGGTCATTCCTCCGCAGTTTACGATCAGGTGGAAGTGCACCCGCCCGCTCAGCTTGCCCCGCTCCATGACGTAGACATACCTCAGCTCCTGCCCGGCCTTCCGATACCTCCTCCGCAGCCTGCGGAAATACGCCTTGAGGTATCGGACTGCTTCACCGGGCTCCGCTGGCTTCCCCAGCGTAAGATCAAGCTCATAATCAGCGGGGCCGAAGTTGGTATGCACCAGGCGGAGAAAGCGCAGCTCCGAATCTCTCTGATTCAGGGCGGCCTGCACCTCCCCCGTCGGCTTGCTCTTCGCCCTCCGCTCCCCCGGACGCTGAAACACCGGGTATGTATCTATGTCGATATAATCGCCACAGCTCCACACCCGCTGCCGGATGAAATACCTCCCCTGATACTCCTTCACCTGCTCCGCCTCCCCGGACTGATTCCATTAGTTAGTATTCCCTACAAGCCCAAAATCGCGCGCACGCGCACGCGATACTTTATAAAGTGAACCGTTCTTCCCGATGTCCCGTTTCCGGGGCAGCGGGAACAGCGGCCTCCCAAAGGAGGCACCGGGGCGAAGGGAGCTGGGCCCCTGCGCCCCATCAGAGGTTTTTGGGGAAGCGCAGGATGTACCGTCGCACTGCCCGCTCCAGGGTGGCCCGGCTGACATGGTGCCGCATGGATACTGCGGTAATACTCACATCCGTACTCACCAGCTCCAGGAGAGCCTGGGCATACTCTCCACCCGCCCTCTGGCAGAGCTCCCGGATCCGCTCCTGTTTCCGCTCGGAGAGCTCCGGGTACATGCGGGAAATGTAATAGATGTAGCCCTGGCGGGCATAGCTCACCCGTCCGGCAAGGGACCGCTTATATCGGAACATGCAGCCTCCTATCCCTGCTCAGTAACCTCTTTGCCGCAGCGGGAGCATCTCGTACATCCCCATCCCACCGTTCAAGTCTGTTGAACAACCTCTTTGCCGCAGCGGGGGCATCTCGTACATCCCCATCCCACCGTTCAAGTCTGTTGAACAACCTCTTTGCCGCAGCGGGGGCATCTCGTACATCCCCATCCCACCGTTCAAGTCTGTTGAACAACCTCTTTGCCGCAGCGGGGGCATCTCACGCTGACCGTGTCCATATTCGTGTTCCCCCGAAGATTAGTCCCGCAGCGGCAGCGCATATCATAGGGCCTGAGCCCCCGAAGCAGTATCGGCTTCCCGCATTTTTCGCATAAGGTGTCCACCTGAGGGTACTTGAGCAGCCGCCGGGTCACGCCTCCGCACCTGGGGCAGGCGAGGGTGACATTCCCCTGATATGTACCCGGCCCGCCCAGGTTTTTCTCCGGCTCCGGTTTGGGCTTCCCTTGATTCCGTTCCCAAGCCTGTGAGCTGACCCAGGGCCGTCCGTCCACATCGGCGGCCATGCTCACCAGGGCTTGCAGCCAGCCCCGCTCCAGCTCGAAGGTCCATTGACGGTCAGCCGTCCAGATAACCACCTTCATCCGCTGTCCTCAACGCACTCCCAGTCCAGGGAGATATGGTCTTCATACGCTAAGGTGTCCAGCATCTCCCTGGTGGTGATGAGCCCGCTCTCAATATCCCGCAGATACTCCTGCCAGGCCGCAAAGAGCAGATTAAGATCTTCCCGTTCAAAGGCATGTCTGTCGATCAGCACCCGCATGGCAATAGCCCAGAACCTTTTATAGTTCTCAATGGTAACCACCTTTGCGGCCTCCACTGCCGCGTTCTCGGTGCTCTCCTCTATGATCCCTTTCAGTTGGATCAGCTGCTCCGGTGTCAGAACGCGGCGAAGCACCTCCCCCAGCCGGTTTGCCTCGGCCATCCGATTTGCCGGCTCAGGCTTCGGCTGCGGTTTTGGTTTTGGCTTTTTCCCGCTTCCATGGTGCGGGTGTCTGCTCTTCGGCATACGCCTTCCCTCCCGTGGTTCAGTCTTGACAAGCAACGTCCTGTGATATCACAGGCCATTTTCAGGGGGTGCCCTGAGACCCCGAAGGAGGAGAGGTGTTCCTCGCTCCGCAGCTCTGCCCGCCTTCGTCCCGGTGATGCTCAGGGCACATCCGGCAGCAGTACATGCACACCTTCTTCCCCTCCCGCTTCGGGCAGGCCCGGATCAGAGATTCATACCACTTCTTCCCGCAGAGCCCGCAGGTGTGGTAACGGCCGCCCTGATTGCCGGAGTTGACATTCACCGTGCATGGGATGGAGATCAGCGCCGCCTCGTTTGCGTCATAGTCTCCGGTATCTACATCAGGCGGCATCTTCTCCTGCGTGATTTTGATTCTTTCGACTGCGGTGCCCTCCAGGCCCATCAGCGGGGGAATATTCGCGGTGCCCAATATCGGCAGCCCTTCCAGCAGATACATCCCGTCCCCTGTGCCAATCCATTGACGCCTAAGCTCCCCGCTTTGCGCCAATTCGTTGTATAGGATCACACGCCTCGCCGCTTTGCACAGCGACTTGATTTTATTGAGTTTCATCTTTCTTCCTCCTTATGAGTTTTCGCCTGGTACAGCCGTCCCCCGCCGGGCAGCTCCGGCGCTTAAACTCGACTCCGATATAATCGCAGCTCTTCATGCCGAACTCATGCCTCAGGTAGAAGCAGCCGTTACAGTAGGCTGATACCACCCCCTGCTGCTTTTTCTGGACCGCTCTCCCTGCCTCCCCCGTTTTGATCTTCCGCTTCACGGCGAACTCCATCAGCGCCTTGTCTGTAATGAGCTCTGGCCGGGAGGTGCCGAATGTGCAGTACAGACTTTGAGCAGGGTTCTTCCCCAGGTGTCTGAGCCGGTCCACGATCTCCTTGAGGCTCACGCCTTCGCTGTACATGGCCCTCACGATCGCCACGGTTTTACTTGAGGATCTGTTATAGGAGAGAAGCAGTTCCAGGTCCGTCATACGGCATCCTCCATCAGGTCAAAGAGGCTGGGCATGTCCATTTCCTCTTCTTCGGCCTCCAGGTACCCCACGGCGTCCCGAAAATAATCTGCGTTCAGCTCCGTCATCAGCCCCCGCCGCCCCAGCTTCAGAGCCCGGAGCGGGACCGTACCGATGCCGCCGAAGGGGTCAAAGATGAGCTCCCCCGGATTGCTGTACCGATTGATGAGCCGGTCCACGATGTCGAACTGCAGGGGGCAGACGTGCATTTGCAGGTCCCGGCGCTTCTGTTCCGCGTTCAGTGTGCGCATCCGGTTCACGTCGTCCCACACCTCCGGGGACCAGCTCCCCGGGGCCACCACCATGAAGGTGGCCGGGAGGTGCCCGTCCGCGTCCAGCTTTTTGGCCAGGGCCACGTGGTCCGCATAGCTGTATACCGTTACCCGGCTGAATTTCCGGTAGGCTGCCTGAAGCCTGTCCACCGGCACCTTCTCCAGCTCTGCCTTGGTCAGGAGCCGGTCCCCACTGCTCCGCCAGTACCCATGTGCGTCCAGCTGCCATTGAGCCCGGGTGTACTCCTCTTTGGTCTTGCTCACCGGCTCATCCGCATAGGCTGTGGAAGTATCCGTTGGGAGCTTGCGGAAGAGCAGGATGTACTCCGGGCAGCCCACGCCCATCTTTGTGCCGTCCTTGCATTGCTCCGTCCAGCCCAGGCGGTAGGTCTGATTATTCTCCCGCACCACGTCCGTCACCACGGTGATCATGCCGAAATACTGGAAGCCATGGCTCATGTAGTGCTGGATGCAGATGGCGTGGAAGGGCTCCATGGTGGGCATCCCCGTCCCTGTGGCATTGCCGAACAGCACCCTGTCCTTCACGTGGCAGGCAAAGACCCGGCCAGGCCGCAGCACCCGCAGCAGGGACGGTGAGAGGAAGTCCATCTGCTGGAAGAACCTCTCTGTATCCTCGTTGTGCCCGAAGTCGTTATAGCTGGGGGTGTACTCATAATGATTGGAGAAGGGGATGCTGGTGAGGATCATGTCCACGCTGTTATCCTCCATCCTGGCCGTCTCCTCCACGCAGTCCGCATGGACCGCCGTGAACCGCTTTCCCTCGATCTTCACCCGCTCCACCCCTATACTTCTTTTCAGTCTCTCGATCTGGGCCTGCCCGGAGAGACCGTACCGGCTGACGATCTCCCGCATCCGCTCCTGCTGCTCCTCATGGAGCTTCCACTTCTCCATCAGCGCCCGGTATATGGGCTCCTCCGCCTCGGTGTACAGGATGTCGATTACCACCCGCTCCGACTGGAGGAAGCGGTAGATCCGGTGCACCGCCTGGATAAAGTCGTGGAATTCATAGTCCACCCCCACGAAGATGGCCCGGTGGCAGTACCGTTGGAAATTGCATCCGCAGCCGCTCAGGCTCTTCTTCGTGGCAAAGAGCCGGATCCTTCCGAAGGAGAAGTCCGTCACCCGCTTCTCCCGCTCCGCATAGTCCATGCTCCCGTAGATGTCCACCACCTCCGGGAGGAGCCGTTTCAGTTCGTGACGCTCCGCCTCCAGGTCATGCCACAGGAGGAAGTGCGCCTCCGGCTCCGCCTCCACGATCTCCCTGGCCACGGCGCACCGGGCTTCAATGCTCTCCCGCTTCTCCCGGCTGGCCTCCATCAGGCTGGTGGCCGCGTCGTTGAGCATCTTGAACTGCCCGTCCTTGTCCGTGTTTTTTCCGTATGTATCCGGGATAACGTGGGTCCGCACCTCCATGGGCGGGAGGTCATAGCCCTCATCCGAATAGCCCAGGTCTGAGGGCTTAGAGATGAACAGCGCCCAGGTGCTCACCCATGTCCAGAATTCGTCTGTCTTATGGGGGTACAGGGTCAGGTTGTTGGCCTTTGTGCTGTCCCGCTGAAAGAACCGTGTGAGAGCCTGCCCCGTGTCCATGACCTCCAGGAAGCCCGCATAGTGGATCAGCTCCTTCAGCCGGTTCGGGGCCGGGGTGGCCGTGGCCACCAGCTTGTATTTCACCCCCCTGAACAGGGGGAGGAAGGTCTGGTAGGTCTTTGACCCGAAGGACCGCAGCACCGCCGCTTCATCCAGGACGCAGCAGGCGAAGCCCGCCGGATCCACGTCCCCATCCCTCACCCGCTCATAGTTCGTGATGAGGATGCTCCCCGACGGAGCCG
>Ga0310696_10001019_pt1 | contig 41261 bp, 23 predicted proteins | sample AusTroGonzalo_MG_4_FD_203885 | JGI IMG/M metagenome (GOLD analysis project Ga0310696, IMG submission 203885) | Bovine rumen microbial communities from tropical cattle in Woodstock, Queensland, Australia - Gonzalo_02 (v2) (version 2) | ecosystem: Host-associated > Mammals > Digestive system >... | reverse complement strand
TAATGGCAGCACCTTTCCAACCATCGCCACCGTCGTCGTGAAGGTTGAAAACTATGTTGCATTTTTCGCCTACGAGAAGTTTGCGGTAGGTGGTGCGGCTGATGCCGGCTTCATTGGTGGCGAAAATAGAATATTCGTATAAGCCAGGTTCGAGGTCGTTGTCCTCGTATTCCATCTCGGCACCCACTTGAACCTCGTTCAGGGTAGCGATGACCTCAAAGTTGCGGCGGATGGTGACCGATTCGAGTGAGGTCAGGGCATTGCCGTTGAGGTCGAGTGTCGGGTTGGTCCATTGCAGTTTCACGCTGCTAAAGTTGGCGTTTTCAATGGCTTGCATATTGGAAACACTGTCGGGACGGTTGAAGTATTCATCGCCTTGTGGGATGATGTGGCCAGTGAAGCCGTTCATCATGTTGAAAGCGTATTTAGTGGTGTTGAGTGCACCGATAGGGCACCAGGCATCATCACGACCGCTCCAACCCCAGTTGAAGTGGAAGTAGTCGTTCTCGTCGTAGCCGTCGCACACGAAAGCGTGACCGCCTTGCCAGTTGTCGTCCTGACCGCTGTAGTACAACGGAATGCCTTCGTCCAAACCGCCTTCTTTCAGCATTTGTGCCCATTGCTCGTTGGAGTAGCCCTGTCCCCACCAGCCGCCACCGTAGTTGGTGATGTGGTCGTCGCAGGTGTAGCGGAAATAGTTGCGCAAGGCATCCGGCACGTCATCGGAATAGGCACCGCTGCCACTCCCGCTATATTGCATGTTGACGGAGATGCCGAGATGATGCAGGAACTGGGCGATGTAGAAGTACTCTTCCTCCGTGCTGGTGGAGTCTAAGGCGTTGGGCATCAGCTCGAAATGGTATTCGGTCTCACCGAAGTTGGCACTTTGTTGGGCATAACCTTCAGGGTAGTAGAAGTGAGAACCTGTGCCTTGTGCAGGCCATTCCCAAAACTTCATCACCTGGCCCATGGCTGTGGCCACGCAGCCAGCGTAGACATAGCCACCGCTGCCTTCTGGGTCTTGGGGGCATTGGCTGTTGTAGGGGAAATTCTGGTTCCAGAGGGTCTGGCAGAGCGGACCTACCACCGTGCGGGTCTCGCGGCCTCGGTTGAGGCTGCCTGTCTCGCTCACCGACTTCCATTCGGCGGTGATGTCGGGCGTGGCACTGAGGTTGTGCTCGCGGACGTATTGGATTTCTTGGCGGAAGCCGTCAAGGGTGAACTGGAAGCCTTCCGACACGTTGCTCGGGTCGTATTGGCCTGTGGTGGAGTAGGCCAGAATGGGTTTCACACGGTCGTCGCCGGCCACGATGACGAAGCCGTCTTCGCCTTTGACGTTGAAGACGTAGTAGTCGGTGCCGCCACGTTGCAGGTCAGCGGCAGCTGCGACCAGATTCAGTTGGATGTCAGCGTTTTTCTGACTCAAAGCGGTGGTGCTCAGGAATTTGGCACCCAGTTTTTGGGCTTTCTGTTGGTCGACTGGGCCGGCCATCAGGCTGCCGATGACAGCGAGGAGGCAGAATAACAGAATAGTCTTTCTCATATTAGTATGTATTGTTAGTGTTTTCAGGTTGTTCTTTAGGGTTAGGTCCCCATTTGTTTTCGCCAGGTTGGCTGTCTCTTGTAAACCATACCAACCAGAGAATAATCGAAACTATTAAGATGAGAAAATAAATACCCAAAGTGGCTAAAGAGCCGTTTTCAATGATGCTATTACCGATAATTCTACCGATGGCTTCTGTATTGTCAGGAAAATTGCTAAGATTGATGCCAGCATTTATCAAATCCTTAATAGCATAGAACATGAAGGAAAAAATGTAGCCGAAAAAGAGTAACTCTGGAATGGCAAAGAAGAGATAGTTCCAACCACTTTTCCCGATGTCATGGAAACGACGCACAGAGACAGCTATGCTTGGGATTATGATGGCTAAAGACCAGAGGAAGGATAGCAATCCAAGAAATGGAATGCAACCAAGTACAAGGCTGACCAAGAATGTGAACAGGTAAAAATACCAATACTCGGAACGGCGTGCACGTCCCGAAAACACTGCATACTTTGAAAACACGCTTTTAATGGCTTCTCCGAAACTCATAGTTTTATTTTTTATGGGTTAATACGCTGCAAATTTAGGAAGTTGTTTTTATTGTGCAAAGTGTTTTTTTCAAAACCTTCAAAAAAAGGAGATTCCCTTCGGGAATGGAGTATAGTCATATTGTGAACAGCGGCGGTATAAGATGTTACGGGTCGTTAGCCAGTTTTTACCGCCGCGTTATACAATAACAGCCTTTCCATTCCCGAAGGGAATCTCACTACTTATTCTTTCAACTTCTTGTACCTGAACCGTTTAGGCTCGACATTGCCGAGACGCTTCATCTTGTTTTCCTCGTATTCGGAATAGCTTCCCTCGAAGAAATACACTTGAGAATTGCCCTCAAAGGCGAGGATGTGGGTGGCTACACGGTCAAGGAACCAGCGGTCGTGGCTGATGATGACGGCGCAGCCCGCGAAGTTCTCCAAGCCTTCCTCCAAGGCACGGAGCGTGTTCACGTCAATGTCGTTGGTGGGTTCGTCCAAGAGGAGCACGTTGGCTTCTTGCTTCAAGGTGAGAGCCAAATGCATACGGTTGCGCTCACCGCCTGAGAGTACGCCTGCTTTTTTCTGCTGGTCGTTGCCGCCGAAGTTGAAGCGCGAGACGTAGGCGCGTGAGTTCATGCTGCGCTTGCCCAACTGAATCAGTTCGTTGCCGCCGCTGATGACTTCCCAAACGGTCTTTTCTGGGTCGATTTCGGCGTGCTGTTGGTCAACATAGCCGATTTTTACCGTTTCACCGACCTCAAAAGTGCCTGAATCGGGTTGCTCCAAGCCCATAATGAGGCGGAACAAAGTCGTTTTGCCTGCGCCGTTGGGCCCGATGACACCCACGATGCCGCCTTGCGGCAGGCTGAAGTTCAGGTTTTCGAACAAAAGTTTGTCGCCGTATGCCTTGGTGACGTCATGCGCTTCAATGACTTTTGTTCCAAGTCGGTCGCCGTTGGGGATGTAGATTTCAAGTTTCTCTTCTTTTTCTTTCACATCCTCGTTGAGCATCTTTTCATACGACTCCAAACGCGCTTTGCCCTTGGCGTGACGTGCTTTCGGAGCCATGCGTACCCATTCCAATTCTCTTTCGAGGGTCTTGCGGCGTTTGCTCTCGGTTTTCTCTTCCATGGCAAGGCGGGCGGTCTTCTGGTCGAGCCAGGAGGAGTAGTTGCCCTTCCATGGGATGCCTTCGCCGCGGTCGAGTTCGAGGATCCAGCCGGCCACATGGTCGAGGAAATAGCGGTCGTGGGTGACAGCGATGACGGTGCCTTTGTATTGCTGCAAGTGGCTCTCCAACCATTGGATGCTCTCTGCATCTAAGTGGTTGGTAGGCTCGTCAAGGAGCAGGATGTCAGGCTCTTGCAACAGAAGTCTGCATAAGGCCACGCGGCGGCGTTCGCCTCCTGAGAGGTTGCGCACGGGGGTGTCGCCATCGGGACAGTTGAGGGCGTCCATGGCGCGTTCTAGCTTGCTGTCGAGTTCCCATGCGTCGTGTTGCTCGATGAGTTCGGTCAGCTCGCCCTGGCGGGCAATCAGCTTGTCGAAGTCGGCATCGGGTTCGGCGAATTTGTTGTTGATTTCCTCATATTCCTTGAGGATGTCGACAATCTCTTGTACGCCTTCTTCCACCACTTGGCGGACGGTTTTGTTGTCGTCTAATTGCGGCTCTTGGTCGAGCATCCCGACCGAGTAGCCGGGCGAGAAGACCACTTCGCCGTTATAGGATTTCTCCTTGCCCGCGATGATGCGCAGCAAGGTCGATTTCCCCGCTCCGTTCAGGCCGATGATGCCGATTTTGGCGCCATAGAAGAAGGAGAGGTAGATGTCTTTCAGGATTTGTCGTGACGGTGGGATGATTTTGCTCACGCCTACCATCGAGAAGATGATTTTTTTGTCGTCGGGTTGTGCCATATTGTATTTGTTTTTGTTGTTCTTGTTTGGCGCAGGGACTGACGTCGCCTGCTTAATATCTGTCGCCCTTACTTTGCGTAGGGGTGGGGACAACTTGTCACCCCCCTTGAAACTATGTTCTTTTTTTCATTTCCTCCTCCAATCGTTCCGTCGCCTTCCCCCAATCATACACCCTATTCGTAAAATCAAACCCCGCCTGAGCAATGCGTTCCGCTTTTTCCTTGTCTGTCAATAAGGTGATGATGTTGTTTGCCATCTCCTCAGCATTACTACCAATCAAAATTTCCTCACCAGGTTTCGCGCCCAAAGAAGCGTTGGCTAAAGGCGATGTAATGGCAGGCAGCCGCATGGACATGGCCTCCAGCAGCTTGTTTTGCAATCCAGTTCCGATGCGCATTGGTGCTATGAACACACGGCTCTGGGCGTATGCATCGCGGATGTCGTCCAACCAGCCACTGACGATGATGCGTTCCGAGGCGGCTTTCTTGACCTTCGGGTCGGGGGTGGCTCCTGCAATGTATAACTTTGTTTCTGGTAAGGTCTTCCACACGATGGGCATAATTTCATCGGCCAAGTATTCCACCGCATTCACGTTGGGCGGGTAGCTCATGTTGCCAGTGAAGACGAGGTCGTATTTCTTTTCGCGTTCCTGAGGTTTGAAATAGTCATGGTCCACGCCGTTGGGAATGATGAGGATTTCGTCGCGTTTCTCGTGAGGGAACAGTTTCCTGTCAGGCTCACTGATGATAGTTCTCACATCGAAATCTTCAAAGACGGCAGCCTCGTAACGTTTTAGGCGTTGGTACTCCATATTAAATATAGGTCGCGTGATGGGCGAGGCAATGTCGGCGCGGCGTTTCATGCCGTAGGAGAAAATATCTTGATAGTCAATGGCTTTTGGGATGTTTTTATGCCGAATGTACTCTGCTGTCCGCAGCAGCTGACCATACAACATTTTGGGTTTGTGTTTGGCAATTACGCTGTCAACCTTTTTCGCAGCTTTGCGGTTGAAGAAATAGCCACACTGCATGGGCCAACCTTTGAAAAATGCACGAATCAGCCCTAAGAGAATTTGTGCCTTGCTGATTCTGATGAAGTTAATGGATTGGCAGTATGGTTGCAGTGCATGAAAAGCATCTTGCTCATTGACTTTTGGGTTGTCGTTGAGTGCACAAAGGATGATTTCGTTTCGCTTTGCGAGTTGCTTTATCTGGTTGAATGCCCGCAACTTGTCGCCTTTTTCAAGCGGATAGGGGATGCGGGGCAGGAGGACAAATATCTTCATCTCGTCGGATTTAGGGAGCAAATTTAAGGAATATTTTATTATGGCACGCAGAATACGCAGAATTATATGAAATGCAAAGCGACGCAAAATATGTAGCCGGCAGGTTCTGCGAATTCTGCGATTTCTGCGTGAAATAAACTCGTATTCTGTGTGAGACTACAGAAAACTAATCTTACTCCCAGGCTTAATTTGCTCATAAAACATCAAAAGCCGTGCGATGATTTTGCGGTTGTCGTAGGTCTCTTCGATGAGTCTACGTGCGGCTTGGCCAATTCTGACGGCAATCTGCGGGTTCTCGTTGAGGCTGCGGATGGCTTCCACCATCTTGGCCTTGTTTTCGGCGATGATAATGTTGACTTCCTCGTCGTAAAGGATGCCTTCTGCACCCACACGTGTGGTGATGACGGTCTTGCCCATAGCCATGGATTCGATGATTTTGATGCGGATGCCGCTACCCGAAAGCAAAGGCACGATAGCCACATTATGATTGGCGACAAATTCCTTAGCGTCAGGCACTTCGCCGATGACATTGACATGCGGGTCGTTCAACGTGGTGAGCCATTCAGGCATGTTGCGGCCCGCCAAATGATAGACGAAATCGGGTACTTTCTCGACCGTCTTGGGCAGCACCTCGTCGATGAACCATTGTATGCCTTCCTCGTTGGGCATCCAGTTCATGGAACCGATATGATAGAACTTGGGCTTACCTTCAATTTCGTATTTTGGCGTAAACTCTTCAGGATAAACACCATACGGAATGTCAATGATGGGCTTGGAGCAATATTTCCGGAAGAATGCGGCATCCTTGCGGGTGATGGCAGCGATGCCGTCGATAGTCTCCAAAGCGTTGAGCTCGTATTCTTTCAAGGTCTTAGCCAAGTGGTTGATATACCAGCGTTTGAGGGGGAATTTTGTCTCTTTGGCCATGCGCTCCCAAATCTTGTGTTCCACATTGTGGGCACGCAATACAATCATGGCCTTGGAGTGGGCGCGAATGTCGTCAACGTAAGGTGTCATGTAGAGCATTTCCAACTGCACTACATCAAATTGCTCTTTTTCAAGCACTTCGACGAGCCTTTCCCTGAACGCTTTGGAGATGAACCGCTCCACATGATAGGATTTTCTGGTGAAAAGGTTGATGAATGCTTTCAAAGGTCTGATACTCAGGTCAACATGGATGAGCTCGATGCCGGTTTTTCTCTTGTATTCGTCAGGGATGTCTGATTCTTTTACGTTGAATTTCTCGCTGTTGACGGCCAATATCTTGACATGATGCCCCGCATCCAACAGTCCGGTGATGATGCTGTTCATCGCCATGGGACCGCCTTCTGAGGCAGGGTAGGGAGGTTTGTTGCAGAGTAGGAGTATTTTCATGTTGAAAGGATTTATTCAGTTAGGGTCGGCCCTTCGACGCTTCGACAAGCTCAGCGACCTCAGGCTCAGAGGCCTTATGGCGTTTGAAGATTTTCTGGAAGGCCTTTTTCCAACTGTCGCCGTCGAAAAGGGCGGCATCGGTGGTGGCCTTGAAGGTGAAGAACAGCCCGACAGGCAGGAGCACAAGTGAAGAGAGCCACACGCCGAGGAACATGTCGAGGTCGCCAAAGACGGCCATGCGCTCGGCAATGGTTGAAATGAGGTGGTAGATGATGAAAAACACCACGGAAATCACGACAGGGAGACCCAATCCGCCTTTACGGATGATGCTGCCCAAAGGTGCGCCGATGAAGAAGAAGATGATGCACGCGATGCTCAGGGTGAACTTCTTGTGCCACTCTTTCTTGTGCTTGTTGATGTTCTCGTTTTGATATTTGAAATCCGTGGTGATAAAGGAGACGTTGTCTTTGGCATTTTGGGCCGTACCCAAAGCCAAACCGGCGATTTTGTCACGTTTTTCGCCCTCAAATTGAGCTAACAGAGGCCATGTAAGTATATAGCAAGTGTCGATGGCGAGGCTGTCGTTTTCAGCAATGGCTTGTTTTTCAGTCGGAACGTTGGTGCGCATGTCGTTGTAGTTGGCCCAACGTCTTGTAAAGCCTGATGTAAACTCATTCTGTCTTCGATGCTCCCGTTTTTGCAGCGAGTCAAGTGCCTGAGAGAGTTGGCGGATGTTCATCATCTGTTGGTACGACTTGTACATCTCTTCGTCCGAGCGGGTCATGTCGAAGGAAGCCAGACTGAACTTGATTTGTTCCTGCTTGAACGACATGCGCTCGAAAGGTCGTGTTTGCTTGTAGTCACCTGTGGTGATGTCGGTGTAGTTGTAACCGTCGAAGAGCGTGAAGATGATGTTGCGCTGGTTGGGGCTCATCTCCATCCTGCCCGAGTCGGCGGAGATAATTTTGGTGTTGCCAGTGCGGTTGGTGTGGTCGTAAATCTTGACGCCATAGATGCTGCTTCCGTCTTTGCCCTTTCTTTCCACGTAAATGACGTAATTGTCTATGTCTTTGTAAAACACCCCTTCCTTGATGTTGAAAGCTAATTTCTGTCGTTGCACATCGGTGAGCAAAGTGCGCCATTTGAGGGTAGCAATGGGAATCACGCTGTTCGAGATGAAGAAAGCCAATACGCTGGTCAACAACGAGAAATAGAGCAACGGACGCATGGAACGCCACATGGAGATGCCTGAGGCTTTCATGGCTACCAGTTCGTAGTGCTCGCCGAGGTTGCCGAAGCACATCAATAAAGCCAACAACAGGGCCAAAGGCAGCGACATGGGGATGGCAGTGATGGAGGTGTAGAACAGAAGCTCGGCTATAATTTTGAATTCCAAACCTTTGCCAACCAAATCGTCCACATAAAGCCAAACGAATTGCATCACCCAAATGAACACCACGATGAAAAAGGTGAGGATAAAGGTGCCAATAAACGATTTGACAATATAGCGGTAAAGTTTCTTCATCCGAAATAAAAAACGCTGCAAAGGTAGAAAAATTCTATCTTTGCCGAAAAAATACACGCACTATGAACCAACTTGATTATTTCAAAGGGCTTAACATAGCCATCACCATCAGCGCAAAGGACGGCGAAATCCTGTATCAAAACGACAGCTCCATCGAGGTAAACGGCGATGCCCGTGGCCGCGACCTGATGAAATGCCACAACGAACGTTCGCAGCAAATCATTCGTCATCTTCTGGATGATGCCGCCACGAATGTCTACACAATTTCAAAGAAAGGCAAGAAAAAACTGATTTATCAAACGCCTTGGTATGAGGACGATGCCAAACAAATCGTGGGTGGGCTTGTGGAGTTCTCCATCATTTTGCCGGAGGACATGCCGCATTATGATAGGGGGTAAAAACATGTTGAGACGGTGCATGCACCGTCTCAACAAAAGCACAATTTTTATTGTATCTTACTTTGTCACCAAGTTGTAAGTATCCTGAGCAATGACAAACTCTTCATCAGTAGGATACACAACAACAGTAACCTTAGAATTAGGCGTGGAAATGACACCAGCGTCGCCGATGATTTCCTTGTTAATCTTGCGGTCGAACTCGATGCCGAGACCTTCCATGTTTTCGAGGATGGCCTCACGCATGAACCAGGCGTTCTCGCCGATGCCGCCGGTCATCACGATGATGTCGGCTCCGTTCATCACAGCCATGTAGCTACCGATGTATTTTTTCACGCGGTGAGCGAACATGTTGAAGGCGTAGGTGCAACGTTCGTCACCTTCTTCCTTGGCGGCGCGCACGTCACGCATGTCCTGTTTGCCGCCTGTGATGCCCACGAGACCGGACTTCTTGTTCACCAAAGTGTTCATTTCCTTGGTGCCGAGACCTTCCTTGTCCATGATGTACATGAAGGCACCAACATCCAAATCACCGGTGCGGCTGCCCATGACGAGACCCTCAACAGGAGTGAAGCCCATCGAGGTCTCCACCGACTTGCCGTATTCTACGGCGGCGATGGAAGCACCACTGCCTAAGTGGCAGGTGACAATCTTCGTCTGTTTCCAGTCCTTGCCGACGAAAGCAGCGGCCTTCTCGGCCACGTACTTATGGCTGGTGCCGTGGAAGCCGTAGCGACGGATGCGGTATTTTTCATAATACTCGTAAGGCAGGGCATAGAGGTAAGCCTCAGCGGGCATGGTGCTGTGGAACGAGGTGTCGAACACGGCTGCCATCGGGATGCCGGGAAGCACCGCCTCCATGGCTGCGATGCCTTGCAAAGCACCCGGATTGTGCAGCGGAGCAAGGTCGCAGAGCTCTTTAATCAGGTTGATGACATTGTCGTCGATGAGGACGCTGTGGGAGAACTTCTCTCCACCGTGGGCCACGCGGTGACCGACGGCGTTGATTTCTTTCAGGTCCTTGATGACGCCCATCTTCGGGTCGACCAAAGCCTTGAGCACCAATTTGATACCTTCGGTGTGGTTCGGGATGGGGAGTTGTTCGTAGTATTTCTCACCATTGTATTTGTGGGTGAATTCGCCCATTTCGAGGCCGATGCGCTCTAAAAGGCCCTTGGCTAAAAGGCGTGATGAATTAGCGTTCTCCATTTCCAGCAATTGGTATTTGATGGAGGAACTGCCGCAGTTTAATACGAGGATTTTCATATTGAATGGTTGTAATTGTTTAATTGTTAATATGTTGTTTGTGTAGAGACGCACGGCCGTGCGTCTCTACACAAACAACGTTCGTTTTTATTTCTGTTTTTGAGCGATGGCTTGGTTACAGGTAATGGCGACCAGTTTGTAAACGTCATCAATGGAACATCCACGGCTGAGGTCGTTGCAGGGCTTGGCGAGGCCTTGCAGCACGGGACCGACAGCTTCGGCACCAGCCAGACGCTGGACGAGCTTGTAAGCAATGTTGCCGACTTCGAGGCAGGGGAACACAAGCGTGTTGGCCTTACCAGCGACAGGGCTGCCTGGAGCCTTGCTCGAACCGACGGACGGCACGATGGCGGCATCAGCTTGCAGTTCACCGTCCAAAACGAGGTCGGGACGACGCTCCTTGGCGATGCGGGTGGCTTCGATGACCTTGTCGACGACTTCGTGCTTGGCGCTGCCCTTGGTGGAGAAGCTCAAGATGGCGGTGATGGGGTCGATCTTGGCGATGGCCTTGGCCGTGTCGGCGGTGCAGATGGCGATTTCGGCCAATTGCTCGGCGGTCGGCATGGGTGTGACGGCACAGTCGGCGAAGACCATGCGGCCGTTGGTGCCGTAGGGGCAACCTTCAGGCAGGAACATCGTGAAGGCGCCGCTGACGCAGGTCACGCCGGGCACGGTCTTGATGATTTGCAAGGCAGGACGGAGCATGTCGCCTGTGGTGCTGCGGGCACCGCTGACGAGACCGTCGGCCTCACCTGCCTTGACCATCAGGATTCCGAGATACATAAAGTTCTGGGCGAGGTCGTCGGCTTGTTCGGGAGTCATGCCTTTGCTCTTGCGGAGTTCGTAGAGCAGGTCGGCATATTTCTGCTTGTCGGGGTTGTTCTTCGGGTCGATGATGCGGGCCTTGCCGATATTTTTCAGACAGAACTCGGCGGTCATTTCTTTGATTTTGTCGGCGGGACCGATGAGGATGATGTCGGCGACGCCGTCAGCGAGAAGGCGGTCGGCGGCTTTCAGGGTGCGGGGCTCGTCGCCCTCGGGGAGCACAATGCGCTGCTTGTTGGCTTGGGCATTGGCAATGATTTCTTGCATTAAGTCCATGTTGAATTGTTTATTGTTGATTTGTTGAATTGTTGATTGTTTGTTCGATTGTAGGGGCGGACCCACGTGTCCGCCCAATAATATGCGGTTGCAAAGTTAGTAAGTTTTTGCCTCGGTTTGCAAATAATCCATTATTTTTGCAGTCGAAAATTGAGCGTTACATGCCCCAATACCCCGACATATTCTATCACAACCCCTTTGAGTGGACTCCGCAAGCCGTTGATACAGTTCAAGTTGTCGACACGGTGGCCTGTGATAGCGTGGTGCCGAGCTTCATCACTTCGGGCTTTGGAGGAAACATCACGCCCATGCCGCGCATGACCTATGACATCGTGCAAGGTTGGAATTTGGCCATTTTGGGCATCATGTTGCTGCTCGTTGTGCTGAACAAGCAGTTGTATCCGCGCCAGTTCCGGCAGATTCTCTCCGTTTCGGGCGGCGTGGCCCGCACCAACCAGTTGTTGAGGGAATGGAACCCTGTGCGCAGCTTTTTGGGAACCTCGTTCACTTTGGGTTACATCGTCCTGATTACTTTGTTCGTCCAAAAAAGTTGCGTGATTCTCTCCCACGATATGCTTCAATATAATAATAGTAAGGTGTTCGGAATCCTCTGTGCCATGGTGGCCGGTTGGGTGCTGCTTCGCTATATGTTCCTGTATTTCGTGAACTGGCTTTTTGATGCCCACGACACCGTCGACCGGCAGATGTCCGTGCAGTTTTCGGTGTCCATCCTGACGCTTATCGCCATGGTCCCGATGCTGCTGCTTTTGCTTTATAATCCGACGAAATATTTTGTGTGGGTTGGCTTGGGTTTATTGGGCTTGGCGGCGGTCTTCCGACTGACTTTGGGGATAATCGAAACAAGAGTTGCAACAAAAATATCTTCATTTTATATTTTTTTGTATTTTTGCGGCCTTGAAATCGCACCCTTTGCAACACTCGTGACGGCAGGCATTCGGTACTTTGGTAAGGGTTCTGTGTTTTAATGGGTTACATGCTTCAGGGGCGGTGAAATTTTTGAATATAGACGCTTTAAATCAAGTGAAGAAAGATGAAGATTAAGTCTATTTTGGTGTCTCAGCCCAAGCCAGCCGATGTCTCAAAGACACCATTTGCTGACATAATGAAGAAGTATGGGGTCAGCTTTACTTTCGAGAAGTTCATCAAGCTCGATGATGTCACGGCAAGCGAACTCCGTCAAGAACATATCAAACTCCCGGAATATACGGCCATCATCCTCACCAGCCGCAATGCCATCGACCATTTTTTCAGGGTGGCTAAGGAAATGCGCTACGCCGTGCCCGAGACCTTGAAGTATTTCTGCATCAACGAGTCGACGGCCTTCTACCTCCAACGTTATGTCCAATACAGGAAACGCAAGGTGTTCTATGGCAACCAGTCCCTGAACGACTTGATTGACATCATGAAGAAGCACAAGGACGAGAAATACCTCTACTGCTGCTCCGACATCAGCTCCGACTCCACCATCGACTTGCTGAATGCCGCCAAGCTCAACTTTACCAAGGCCGTGATGTTCCGCACGGTGCCTGCCGACTTGAAGGACGTGGTGAAAATCAACGATTACGACATGCTGGTGTTCTTCAGCCCCATGGGTATCCAGTCGCTGAAGGTGAACTTCCCTGATTTTGAGCAAAAAGAGGTCGCCATTGGCGGTTTCGGCGATGCCACCTGCCAGGCCATCGTCGATGCGGGCTTCGAACTTAACTTCCGTGCGCCCACCCAAACGGCTCCTTCCATGACCATGGCCATTGAGGAGTATCTCGCCGCTGAACAAAAGAAAAGCAAGAAGAAATAAACCTTCGGTCGTCCAAAGCGTTTCATCCCATGATGGCCAAGGAAGGGCTTCCCAAATACGAACGGATCTGCAAGGAAAACGACATCCAGACGCTTTTCGACAAAGGCGTGGGCGTGTCGGTATATCCTTATCGGGTCATTTATCGGTTTCGTCACGACGAGAGCCATCCTGTCACGGTGCGGGTGCTGGTCTCGGTCTCCAAGAAACGCTTCCATCATGCCGTCAACCGCAACCGTGTGAAACGCCTGATGCGTGAGGCTTGGCGCAAAAACAAGGCAGCGCTTTACGAAATCTGCGAAAGGGATAATATTTCCGTCGATGTCGCGTTAGTGTATACGGCCACGGTCATCCACTCTTACGAGGAGATGCTGGCGAAGACCCGGAAAGCCGTCCAAGAGATAATCAAGAAGTATGAATCGCATCATCCAACTGCCCGCTAAGTTCCTGATATTGTTAATCAGACTCTATCAGGTGACTTTGTCGCCCTGGTTGGGGAAGAGTTGCCGCTACGTGCCGACTTGCTCCAACTACGGCATCGAGGCCATAGGGAAATACGGGTTCTTCAAGGGCGGCTGGCTGACCTTCAAGCGTGTCCTCTCCTGCAACCCTTGGGGCGGCAGCGGGTATGACCCAGTCCCGTGAGGTTTGGAATAATGAAAATAGACGATGAAAAGAAACTACGAATTTGACGAATTTGACGAATTTTTCCATGCAAATTTTGCTGCCAAGGCAGCGAATGTGGACGAATATTCGTACCAATCCGCAACGAAGTTGCAAAATTGTTTTCGTGATAATTTGTGATATTCGTGCAATTCGTAGTTAAATACATAAAATAGAAATAAGTATTTGAAAATGAAAAAAATAACCATTATCTGTTTGTTGTTTCTCCTACCACTTGGCCTCCTCGCCCAAGAGAAGCAGAACAACTTCGAAATCGCCAAGAGCCTCGACATCTACAACAGCCTCCTCCGTGAGCTGAACCTCAACTATGTCGACGAAATCAACCCGGGCGAACTCAACGAGACCGCCATCAAGGCCATGCTCAAGGGCCTCGACCCCTACACGGTCTTCATCCCTGAGTCGGACATCGAGAACGCCAAGTTCATGACCACGGGCGAATACGGTGGCATCGGTGCCCTCATCCAGTACGACGGCGAGTACACCCGCATCTCGGAACCTTACGAAGGTTGGCCTGCCCAGAAAGCCGGACTCATCGCGGGCGACGCTATCATCGAGGTGAACGACGTGGACTGCGTCAAGAAGAACACGCAGGAAGTCAGTGACTTGCTGAAGGGTCAGCCAGGCACCGAGGTGAAGCTGAAAATCAAACGCTATGGCCAAGAGAAACCTTTGGAATTCAAACTGAAGCGCGAGAAGGTGAAAATCGACAACATACCTTATTATACCGTGTTCGACAACGGTGTCGCCTACATCTCGCTGAGCGGTTTCACGCGTGATGCCGCCAAGGAGCTGAAGGAGAAGTTCATGGAAATGCGCAAAGACCGTGAGCTGAAAGGCTTCATCATCGACCTGCGCGGCAATGGTGGCGGCTTGTTGAACGAGGCTGTCGACATCGTCAACATGTTCATCCCCAAGGGGAAGCCGGTGGTATCGATGAAAGGCAAAGCCGCTTCGGCCAACAGTATGCATCCCACCACGAACGAGCCAGTCGACCTTGAAATCCCGCTCGCCATCCTCGTCGACGGCAACAGTGCCTCGGCCAGCGAGATTGTGGCAGGCTCCATCCAGGACTACGACCGAGGTGTCATCATTGGACAAAGGACCTTTGGTAAAGGCTTGGTGCAGAACATCTTGCCGCTGAGCTACAATACCCAGATGAAGGTCACGGTGGCGCATTACTATATCCCCAGCGGTCGCTGCATTCAGGAAATCGACTACTCGCACAAAAAAGACACCACGCAGACGAAGACCGACACCCTTGGCAGGGCATTCAAGACCATGGGCGGACGCACTGTTTACGAGGGCCACGGCATCATGCCCGATGTGAAGGTCGAGCGCGACCCCTACGCCACGGTGACGGCCTACCTCTACGGCAAGAGCTTCATCTTCGACTATGCCAACAAGTTCTACAGCGAGCACAAGAGCATCGACTCCGCTGACCGTTTCCAAATCGACGAGGCCACCTATCAGGACTTCATGAAGTTCGTGAAAGACAAGAAGTTCAGCTACACCACCGAGAGCGAGAAAGCCATCGAGAAACTGAAGAAGACCGCCAAGGACGAAGGCTATCTCGACAAGATACAACCGCAAATCGACCTCTTGGAGAAAAACCTCGCCGCCGAGAAGGACAAAGACCTGCTCAGCAACCGCAAGGACATTGAAGAGCTGCTGCGTTCGGAGATTGTGGGACGCTATTATTACCAAAAAGGCCGCATTATCGCCTCCTTACAGGACGACCCCGACCTGAACCGCGCCTTTGAGATTCTCCTCAACACCAACGGCAAGGACGAATACCACAGCATCCTGAGCGGCAAGTGATGACCCCGAAGGCTTCTATACGACCCTATCTGAACCAAGCCTATCTCTTGGGCCTGCTGATGGTGGCCGTGGGCCTCACCCTCTCGCCCTTCCTCATGGGCATGTCGCAGTTCTGGCTCGTCCTCGTCTGGGTTGTTGATGCTTTTACTCCCCCTTTTAAGGGGGTCGGGGGGATTAAACACAAACTTTCCCGATTTATTCACAACACCCCCGCCGTCCTCTTAGCAGCCTTCTACCTCATGCACGTCGTCGGCCTCCTCTGGACTTCCGACTTCGAATACGCGACGAAAGACCTCCGCGTCAAGCTGCCCATCTTAGTCATGCCCTTAGTCCTATCCAGCATGGCACCCTTGGACCGCAAGCGTTTCGACTTCGTGATGCTCGTCTATGTGCTGTCGGTCTTCATCGCCACGTTGTTCAGCAGCGTGTCCTACTGGCGACACGACTACGAGGACATCCGCGAAATCTCCCATTTCATCAGCCATATCCGCTTCTGCCTCAATATTGTCTTTTGCATTGCGATAATCGGCTGGTATCTTGTTAAAAAGGGCGTTTCGACAGGCTCAACGACCCTCAAAGCTAAGGCCCCTGAGCCTGTCGAAGGGCCGTCTAAAAGCAATAATTCTGCATCGGCGTTTCGACAAGCTCAACGACCTCAACAATCTAAGGCCCCTGAGCCTGTCGAAGGGCCGACCTTTATCAATCGTTTTTTACAATGGTCTCTTTTGCTTTGGTTCGTCTACCAAATCTATATCTTCGAATCCCTCTCAGGCTATGTCATTCTGGCGGCGGTCGTCGTTGCCTCAGGCGTTTATGCCTTCCTGCGCTGGAAAAAGGGTAGGGGATGGCATATCGCCGTCGGGCTTACCGCCTTGGCGGTGGTGACGGTGGCGGCTGTAATGATGGTGCATTTCGTAAAACCTTTGCTGAAGGTGGAAGCGGTGGATTTCAGCACCTTGGAAAAGAAGACCGCCCTCGGCAACGACTACTGGCACGACACGATTTACAATCCTGTGGAAGACGGCAAATTTGTGGGTTTTTATTACTGCCGCAAGGAGTTGCAGGAAGCCTGGCCCCAACGCAGCGACCTGCCCTTGGATGGCACGACCACCAACGGCGAAAACCTTGAAGCCACATTAGCGCGTTACCTCACTTCCAAGGACTTGCGCAAGGATGCCCAAGGCGTGATGGCCCTGACCGATGAGGACATCCGCAACATAGAGCAAGGTGTGGCCAACTACAACAACTGGAAACACCCTGGCCTTCATGCCCGCCTCTCTTCGACCCTTTTTGAGTACAACCTCTACCGCCGTTTCAACAACCCCAACGGAGGCTCCTTGGCGCAGCGCATCGAGTTCACTCGGGCTTCGTTCCATATCATCGGGCAGCATCCTTGGTTCGGGGTGGGCACAGGCGATGTGCCGCAGGCTTTCAGCACGGCGTATGACGAGATTCATTCCCCGCTGAAAGAGGAGTTCCGCTTCCGCGCCCACAACCAGTATTTGGCCATCGCCGTGGCTTTCGGCTTGATAGGATTGGCCTTTTTCCTGTTCGTGCTGTTCTATCCTTGGCTCTCGTCGAAGCGGAACCATACTTATCTCTATATGGTTTTCCTCTGCATCATGCTGCTTTCCATGTTCCCTGAGGACACTTTGGAGACTCAGGCTGGAGCTACTTTGTTCGCTTTCTTTGAGGCGTTGTTGCTGGTTAGGGTTAAGAGTTAGGAGTTTTTGATTTTCCAATCCGCAAGGGTCTTGGTCTCCTTCGAGAAGGCGATGCCTATCTTGACCACAGGCTTTCCTTCGGCTTGGTACGGAATGGCGTAGTCCTTGCTGTCGATTTGTGCCAAGGCCTCGTCGGCGGTGCCGTGCATCTTCAGTTCCATGACATAAACCGCGTCGCGCATGAAGACCACCACATCGGTCCTTCCCCTTGCCACCTTCACCTGCGTAAAGGTGCGGCAGTTGAAGATGGAGAAGACCACGTAGGTCAGCACCTCGTAATAGGCTTCGTATTTGGTGATGTCGTCCAATTCCTTTTCGCCAAACTCTAAATAGGGGATGGAAGCGAAGAAAGCCTGCATCAATTTCATGGCACCTTCGATGTCATGGTGAATCAGGCTGGCGTAGAAGTTTCCTGCAAAGCCCTGTGCGTTGGCGTTGTTGATGCCCATCATCGACGAGAGGAAGTTGTCCATGAAGCCCACTTTCACTTCTGCGTTGGGGAAGTCGAGAGTATAGTTCCTGCTGTAGAAGTCATAGCCCTTGATGGTGAGGTAGCCCGACTGATAGAGCAGGGGCAGGGCTGAAGTCATGGCCTCGGTGGGCACATCGAACTGCGTGGATGGCACCTGCAACTGTTCGAGTTCTAACAGGTTGGTGTTGAAACGCCTCATCGCCTCGAAGAGGAAAGTGGGCGTTCCACTGCCAAACCAATAATAATCAAGGTCTTTCATCTTAAAGGCATTCACCAAACTGTATGGGTTGAAGATGTCTTCAGATTCTTTCCCGAAGTGATAGCCGTCATATTGCAGTTTCAGCATGTCGATCATTTCCTCCTTGGAGCAATGGTATCGGTCGGCAAGCATCTGTATGTCGGGGTCGAAGACGGTTAGCATCTCGTCCTTGGTGATGCCGCACAGAGCGGAATAAGTCGGTTCCATAGAGATGTTGGTCAGGTTGTTGAGTGTGGAGAAGATGCTGAGTTGGCTGAACTTGGTGATGCCGGTGATGAAGACGAACTGCTCATCCTCGCCGCAGGCCTTTACGACCTGATAGAACTCTTGCATGATTTTGCGCACCGCCTCAAGCATATCGGGATTGTGGAGATAGTCGAGCAAAGGCGCGTCATACTCGTCCAAAATGACCACGGCTTTCAGGCCGGTTTTCTCATGCACTTGCTGAATCAGTTTCTTGAAACGTTCGCCGGGCGAGCCTTCGGTCTTTTCCCATTTGTAGCGTCGTTCGTGAAAATCCAGTTGGCTATGCAACTCGCTGACAATCTGTTGTATTTCCCACTTATTCTTGCATACACTCATGTCGAAATGCAACACAGGATATGGCAACCAATCTTTTTCCAAGTTGGCCATGGCGAGGCCTTCAAAAAGGTCTTTCCTGCCTTGGAAGTAATACTTCAAGGTGCTGCAAAGCAACGACTTGCCAAACCTGCGCGGGCGGCTGAGAAAAACGAATTGTGATTCGTGCGACAACCTATAGATAAGGTCTGTCTTGTCGATATAGATGCGGCCGTCTTGGCGGATGCGTTCAAAATCGGCGATGCCTGCGGTGTAGAGTCTCATCGGTTCCATAGGGAAGTGTTTTTCGCTGCAAAGATAGTAAGTTTTTAAAAAAATTGATGGACAGTTTACAGCTGTTTGATTTTCCAATCTGATAGGGTCTTGGTCTCCTTCGAGAAGGCGATGCCTATCTTGACCACGGGCTTTCCTTCGGCTTGGTACGGAATGGCGTAGTCCTTGCTGTCGATTTGTGCCAAAGCCTCGTCGGCGGTGCCGTGCATCTTCAGTTCCATGACATAAACCGCGTCGCGCATGAAGACCACCACATCCGTGCGTCCGCGTGCCACCTTCACCTGCGTGAATGTGCAGTAGTTGAAGATGGAGAAGACCACGTAGGTCAGCACCTCGTAGTAGGCCTCGTATTTGGAAATGTCGTCCAACTCCTTTTCGCCAAACTCCAAATAGGGGATGGAGGCGAAGAAGGCCTGCATCTGCTTCATGGCTGCTTCCATATCGTGATGCATCAGGGCAACATAGAAGTTGCCGGCAAAGCCGCGTGTGTCGTTGTTCAATCCCATCATGCGGCTCATGAAATTCTCCATGAAGCCCACTTTCACCTCGGCGTTGGGGAAGTCGAGGGTATAGTTCCGGCTGAAAAAATCGTAGCCCTTGATGGTGAGGTAGCCCGCCTGATAGAGCAAAGGCAGGGCCGAGGTCATGCCCTCGGTGGGCACATCAAATTGTGAGGAAGGCACCTGTAGTTTCTCAAGTTCCAACAGATTCGTGTTGAAGCGTTTCATGGCCTCAAAGAGGAAAGAGGATGTTCCGCTGCCAAACCAATAATAGTCCACCCATTTGGAGACAAAGGCACTCATCAGGCTGTATGGATTGTAGATGTCTTCCGATGCTCCGCTGAAATGATAGCCGTCATAGTTCAGTTTCAGCATGTCAATCATTTCCTCTTTGGAGCAATGGTATCTGTCAGCTAACATCTGGATGTCGGGGTCGAAGACGGTCAGCAGTTCATCCTTTGTGATGCCACACAGGGCGGAATAAGTTGGCTCCATTGTGATGTTACGCAGGTTGTTGAGTGTGGAGAAGATGCTGAGTTGGCTGAACTTGGTGATGCCGGTGATGAAGACAAACTGCTCGTCGGCATCGCAGATTTTGACCACTTGGTAGAATTCCTGCATGATGCGGTGGACTTGTTCCAGTTCGTCGGGCTTGTGCAGATAGTCGAGTAGGGGGGCATCATATTCGTCGAGGATAACCACGGTTTTCAACCCCGTTTGCCCATGGGCGCGTTTGATAAGACCCTTGAACCGTTTCCCTGGCGTGGTTTCTGTTTCGTCTCTCCCATAGAGGCGTTCGTATTCTTTCAGTTCGTCTTCCAAGGCTCTGATGATTTCTTGCATATTGGGTTGGTTCTTGCATACACTCATGTCGAAATGCAACACAGGATATTGCCTCCAATCTTTTTCCAAGTTGGCCATGGCGAGGCCTTCGAAAAGGTCTTTGCGGCCTTGGAAGTAATACTTCAAGGTGCTGCAAAGCAGCGACTTGCCGAACCTGCGCGGGCGGCTGAGGAAGACAAATTGTGATTCGTGCGACAACCTATAGATAAGGTCTGTCTTGTCGATATAGATGCGGCCGTCTTGGCGGATGCGTTCAAAATCGGCGATGCCTGCGGTGTAGAGTCTCATCGGTTCCATAGGGAAAAAAGTTTTTCGCTGCAAAGATAGAAAGTATTTCTTTTATTTTTCTATTATTTTATATATTTAAATAAGATAATTCACTATCTTTGCAGCCCAAATCGGTAGACCTGCCGAGATATTGTGTTTTAGATGCAAATTATTTATAATCAACCAATTAATAAAATCATTCACTTAAATTCAAAACATCATGATTAAAACACCATTGCTTTTCTTGCTGCTATTGGCGTTCTTCGCGCCTTGGGCAGGTTGAGGCAAGTGGACGTGAATAGAGAGGAAAAAAACATGTGTACTTATAGCATTTCTATAGAAGACACTTTGATTGAGCAGCTAAGACCTACCCTTGGCGCAGATAGTGATGTGAACGATTGGATGCAGCGTCAGATTGAGATGGCCGTGCTTCGGTATATCCTACAGCTCAAAAATAAAAGCACGAGACAAGAGTCCATACAGCGCATCAAGGCTCTCTCCGAGGCTGATGGAAGTTCTATTTCGCTTCGCGATTTTGAAGGAATCCTGCCTGCCCCTCAAACATCGCTTGAGGAATTGCGAGACGAGTATATCAGTGAAAAATATGGCGTATGAAAGTCTTTTTTGATACAAATGTCATTATCGAGTATCTGATTCAGCGCGAGCGAATGGATGTTGTGGAACATGTCGTCGACAAGCTCGATGATGGAGGCCACCATCTCTACATGTCGGCGGGTAGCTTCTACACCATCCTTTATGTCGTTGACAAACACATCAACAAAGAGTTGCATATCGAGAAAAAGACGCGTGTGGCTTTCTTGCGTAATTTGGCACAAGGACTGTTGAAAGAATACCACGTTGCCGGACACGACAATGAAAGTCTATTACGCAGCATCAATGACTTGCGTTTTGCCGACCTCGAAGATAGCTGCCAATTGCAGGCAGCCGTTTCTGTAGGTTGCCAATACTTGTTGACTTTCAATTCAAAAGATTATCCTACTACCAACAATCATATAGAAATTATGACTCCAGAGCAGTTTCTGGATGTCAATCCTTGAATCTTGAAATCTTGAATCTTTAAATCTGAAATCATTAAATACCAAACAATTAACAAAATCATTCATTTAAATTCAAATCGTTATGATCAAAAAATCATTACTTTTGACGCTGCTGTTGGCACTCTTGGTGCCGTGGGCAGCTTTCGGTCAAGAAACCTTGACCGTGCATGACGGGACGACTACTAACCAAGTCATCCCCGCGTACATTTACTATTACGATGACTACACCAGAAGTCAGTTCGTCGTTCCTGCTACTGAGTTGGCAGACATGAACGGTGGCACCATTAATGCTGTCAAGTTCTACACAAGCAGCACTAATGTCCCTTACACCACAGTTAGCACCGTGGATGTTTACCTCATGGAAGTGGGCTATACCACCATGACTGCTCTTGAGCCAAAAGAAAATGGTACCATTGTTTACCAAGGCACACTTGATGTTGTGACTGAAGGCTCCGGCGGCTCACTCACCATCGAGTTCAGCACCCCTTACACTTATAGCGGTGGTAACCTGCTCGTTGGTATCGAGAACACCACGGATGTGAATTATAAAAACATCTCCTTCTATGGTGAAACCGTGACCGATGCCTCATGGGGCGGATCCAATAGTTCCAGCCTTTCGGGTGTTACCGGCAGCCAGAGGGACTTCATCCCCAAGACCACCTTCACCTACGAAGCTGCTCAGCAAGGCGACTGCCCGAAGCCCTCTCAACTCCAAGCCAACAACATTACTGCCCACTCGGCTGTCCTGACTTGGGAAGGCCCGTCGGATTTTTACTACTGGCAATATAAGAAAGCCGCTTCAGAGGACTGGGAAGATGGAGGCACCGTCGGTGAAAAAACCTATACGCTCACCGGCCTTGACGCTGAAACCGCTTATATTTTCGCTGTGGCTTCCGATTGCGACCCCGAAGTCAGTGGCTATAGGGAAATCACCTTCACCACCACCATCGCTTGCCCCGCTCCTACGGAACTGGCCGCTGCCCTTACCCAAGGCAATGGCAGCATTGCCACTTTGAGCTGGACCAGTAGTGCTTCAGCATGGGTAGTGGCCTACAAGACCGCTGATGACGAGGAGTTCACCGAAGTGAATGTCACCGAGAATCCTTACACGCTCACCGGCCTTACCCCCGAAACCGCTTACACCGCCAAGGTGAAAGCCGTGTGTGGTGGCGAAGACGGCGAAAGCCAGTGGAGCAGCACCGTGACCTTCACCCCCACCGATGCCTACACGCTCACCGTGAATGACGGAACCACAACCAATAGTTATGTGCCCGTGTATGGTACATGGGTTGACTCTTATACCAAGTGCCAATTCATCATCCCGGCCAGCGAGTTGGTGGACATGCAATATGGCAACATCAACAAGATGACCTTCTACTCAAGCACTGCAAACAAAACTTGGGGTGCTGCCGAATTTGATATTCTCTTGACTGAAGTTAACAATACTACCTTTGAAAGCGCTACGCTTGTGGATTGGGCGGACATGGATCAGGTTTACCACGGCGCAGTTTCTATCAGCGACTATAAGATGGAAATCGTGTTTGACAATGACTATCAATACATGGGTGGCAACTTGCTTGTTGGTTTCCATCAAACCGTAAAAGGTACTTATGGTGGTATCAGTTGGTATGGCGTTTCTTCCACTAATTCTGCTATTGGAGGTTATGAGAGCAGTGCGAAGGCCCTTTCCCTGCAAAGCTTCCTCCCCAAGACCACCTTCGACTATGTACCTGGTGAACCGCCTGCGTGTCCGAAGCCCGCTAACCTTGCTGTGAACTACGAAGGCGGCATCACCGCCACCGTGACTTGGGAAGGCACTGCCACCTCTTATAATATTGACGTGAACGGCACCGTGATTGAAGGCGTTACCAGCCCCTATACTTTGGAAGGCCTTGAACTGGCCACCACTTACACTGTGATGGTACAAGCCAACTGCGGCGAAGACCTGAGCGACTGGACCAACGCCGCCAGCTTCACCACCGACCTCTGCATGCCTGAGAACATGTGCGAAATTACTCTTGAACTCATCGATGATTATGGTGACGGTTGGAACGGCAACTACCTCCAAGTGGTGGATTTGGCAACCAACAATGTTTTAGGTGAATTTACCAACCAAAACCTCAATGGTACAACTGGTTATGGTACAAATGAAGTGAACACCTTTACCCTTGCCGTGTGCGACGGACGTGAAATCAAGTTCGTGTATGTGCTGGGCTCAGGTAGTAACACCTATCCTGCAGAAAACTTCTTCACGATTTACGATGTCAATGGTGAAGTCATTTGCCAGTACGAAAAGTCCGAGACTGGCCCTGCCGGTTTTGAATACACCTACACCGTGAACTGCACCATTATCACTTGCCACAAACCCACCAATGTTACAGTTGTCCCCACTTCCAATACGGCTACCTTGAGCTGGAACGGCACCAACGATAGCTATCAGGTGCAGTATCGTACGCCTGAAACCACCCAATTCGTATCTCCTGAAGGCAGCTATTTTGACAACTTCGAGAACGGCCTCGGCAACTGGACCCTTATCGATGCCGATGGCGATGGCTTCAACTGGGCACTCGCGAGCGAAACCTTTAGCGGATTTACTCCACACGGCGGATCCGACATGGTGGTTTCAGCAAGCTATGATTTTCAAGCATCGTCAGCTTTGACTCCTGACAACTACCTCGTTACGCCTCAAGTGGAACTGGGTAAAACCTTAACCTTCTGGGCCTGCGGTCAGGATAACCAATATCCTGCTGAACACTTCGGCGTGGCTGTGTCCACCACAGTGAATGACGATCCCGCTGCTTTCACGACGGTCCAAGAATGGACGATGACGGCCAAGAGCATGGGTGGCAAGACTGCCAATACCCGCAGCGGCAACCGCGATATGGGTACCTGGTATCAATACACTGTTGACCTGAGCGCCTACAGCGGCATGGGCTATATCGCCATCCGTCACTTCGGCTGTACCGACATGTTCTACCTCGATGTCGATGACTTCCAATATGGAACAGCTCCTGAAACTGTCATTACCCCTGCCAGCGAATGGATGACCATTGAAACCAACAATCCTGAAGTTTTGATTGCTGGCCTCGAACCCGAGACCACTTACGAATACCAAGTGAGAGGCTACTGCACCGATGAAGACACTTGGACGGACTGGACGAACATGGCTACCTTCACCACACCAGTATATAATGAAATTGTTTGGAATGTTACTGAAGAATGGCCTGAAGGAGAAGCTCCTGTTCAGGGTGAAGATGTGACCATTCCCGCTAATGCTACTGTTGTCATCCCCGATGGTTGTGTCGCCGTTGCCGATGAAATCACCATTGAGGAAGGTGGTCAAATCATCATCGAGTCAGGTGGCCAACTCTTCCACAGCAATGAGATTCCTGTCACGGTGCAATTGGATATCAATGGTTCCAGCTCCGGAGCCAAAGAAATTGTCCCTGAATGGCACCTGATTGCTTCGCCTATCAATGAAAGTGTTTCTGTGGCATCCACTGGATTGGTTTCGGACGAGTTTGTCTATGACCTTTACTACTTCGACCAGGCTGGCGACGAAATGGGCTACGAATGGATCAACTACTACCAAGGCCCAGGCCTCGATCCCGGCTTCACCGAGCTTTACATCAAGAAGGGTTACCTCTATCACTGCGATACTGTTATGCATGCCGAGTTTATCGGCTCAACCTTGCCGACCAATGCTCCCGTAAGCGTGGAACTGGATTATGTGGAAGGAAAGGAACTTACCGGTTGGAACCTCGTTGGCAACCCCTTCACTACCTTGGTTGAGGTCGACCGCAACTTCTACACCTTGAATGCTACGGGCGATGAGATTATTACTGCCACGAACAACACCGTCGAAGTCACGGAAGGCATCTTTGTCGAGGCTCTCGGTGCAGGTGAGACTGTGACCTTCACCCCTGTCGTTTATGAAATTACAGGTGAAATTGGTGGTGGTACTGTAGGTCCAGAACTTGGAAATCTCGTCCTCAACCTCACCCACAGCAATGCTCTTCTCGACCGCGCCATCGTCCGCTTCGACGAAGGCCGCAACCTGTCCAAGTTCCAACTCAACCCGAACCACACCAAGGTCTACATCTCGATGGACAATAAGGACTACGCTGTTGTGCATAGCGAAAGCGTGGGCGAGCTGCCCGTCAGCTTCAAGGCTGAGAGCAACGGCACCTACAACATGAGCTTCGCCGCCGAGAAGGTCAGCTTCAACTACCTGCACCTCATCGACAACATGACCGGTGCCGATGTTGACCTGCTCGTCAACCCGAGCTACAGCTTCGATGCCAAGACGACCGACTACGCCAGCCGCTTCAAACTGGTGTTCGCCACCGGCGACAACAGCAACGAGGACAACTTCGCCTTCTTCAGCAACGGCAACTTCGTCATCAACAACGACGGTGAAGCCACGCTGCAAGTCGTCGACGTGATGGGCCGCATCATCAAGAGCGAGACCATCAACGGCAGTGCCAGCGTCAGCGTGAACGCCGCTACTGGAGTCTACATGCTCCGCCTCATCAACGGCAACGATGTTAAGGTACAGAAAGTGGTGGTGAGATAATAGAGATTCCCTGCGGGAATGGAGTGTGTATGTTTACATGCGGCGGCTGAAAGTGTTACAAATCGGTAACTGGTTTGTACCGCCGCTGGTAACAAAAACGACAAACTCCATTCCCGCAAAGCGGGAAACTCAAGAGCAAAACGAACGAAAAACAAATTAAACAACAACATAAACCTAAAACAACAATGAAAAAGTTAGCATTGACAGTAGCTATTATCCTCGGACTGAGCATGGCGTCGTTTGCCGAAGGCGGCGGTTTGTTTGGTCAAGGCCAGAATGTTGAGGAAAACACCACAACGACAGAGATGTACAACCGTGGCGGTGTCCCGGGCCTTCCTGGTGGTGGTCACGGCCAAGGCGGCAACCAGCCCGCCCCTGTGGGCAGCGGCATCGCCGTGTTGATCGGCCTCGGCGCAGCTTACGCTTACGCCAAGAAGCGCGAGGAATAATAACGATTACCCTATCTGTATTAATGGAGGTGACTGTTGGGTTGCCTCCATTTTTTATTGTTTATGCTCCGAAATTTGTTTTTTTATTATTTTTGCAGCCCTAATTAATTAATAAGGTAGGGTTAAGAGGATAAATTAAATACACGCACTTATGAAAGCAACACGGTATTATCTGTTCATATCGCTCGTTTTCATCTTTGGAGCGATTTCATACGCACAGCAGGATTTAAATACGCTCATGCGCGAACGCGGTGAGTATTATTTCACGCTCAACGTCGACAATCCTGCGGAAATCCAAACCATCAACGGCATCTGTTCGGTGGACGGCACCGATGGACAAATGGTGGTTTGCTATGCCAACCAGCAGGAATATGAAAAACTGCTTCAGGCAGGCTATCAGCCTAAGCTGCAAACGCCGCCTTCCATGCGCGAGGAAGCCAAGATGTGGCAAGGTGGCGACCGCGCCACTTACGATTGGGACAGCTATCTGACATACGGCCAGTATGTTTCGATGATGCAGGGCTTCCCGTCGGCGGCATTGGACGACAGAACCTGCACCTTGCTTGACTTGGGCACGCTTTCCACCCCCAACCACCGCAAAATCCTGGGTGTCAGGCTCAACAACGGTAATCCCGACGGCAAGCCGAAATTCCTCTACAGCTCCACCATGCACGGCGACGAGGTCACAGGCATGATTCTCATGCTCCGGTTGATTGACGAGTTTTGCACCAGCACCAACCCCCGCATTGTCGATATTCTGAACAATGTCGACCTCTTCATTTTCCCCTTGACCAACCCCGACGGCACCTACTATGGAGGCAACAACACGGTGTATGGAGCAACACGTCGTAATGGCAACAACATCGACCTCAACCGTCACTTCCCCGACTTCGACGACGGGCCGCATCCCGACGGACAAACCTATTATCAGGACGAGGCCCAATGGATGATGGACTTGGCGCAACAGTACCTCTTCACCATGGGAGCCAACTATCATGGCGGTTCGGAAGTGGTGAACTATCCTTGGGACACCTATCAGCCTCTCCATCCGGATGATGCGTGGTGGCAGCTGGTAAGCCATGAGTACGCCGACCTTGCCCATGCTGTCAATTCCGATTATATGGATGGCTTCACCAACGGCATCACCAACGGCTACGCATGGTATACCATCTCAGGCAGCCGTCAGGATTATATGAACTATTTCGCCCAGTGCCGTGAGTTGACCCTCGAATGCTCGAATCAAAAGACACCCGCTGCTGCCGAATTGCCTAAGTTTTGGAACTACAACCACAACAGTATGCTCACCTATATCGAGGAATGTCTCAATGGCGTGCATGGCATCGTGTGTGACGAGACTACCAATGACCCCATCCAAGGCGTTACGGTCACGGTTCAAAACCATGATGCCTTAGGCTCATCGGTGAGCACCCATGCTGTCGGCGACTTCCATCGTCCCATCAAAGGCGGCACTTACACTTTCGAGTTCAGCAAGGAAGGATACGTTTCGCAATCGGTTGAGGTGACCGCCGTCGACGGCCACAGAATCGACCTTGATACGATTTACTTGGACCCGTTATTCACACAATCCGTTCCCCTTTATGCAGGTTGGAACTGGTGGTCAACCAATGTCGACATCGATTTGGCGCAGCTTGAAGCGGCGTTGGGCAACAATGGAGCCAACATCACTTCGCAGAGCAACAGTTCTGTTTCCTATGTCAACGGCCAGGGATGGATGGGAGAATTAAGCATTATTACATCCTCTCAGATGTATAAGATTCAGATGCTCAACGGAAGCAGTGTCACCATCAGCGGTATGCCTACCAATCCTACGGATTGTTTGATTACCCTGAATCCTGGTGATAATTGGATAGGTTATCCCTTTTCACAGAGCATGAGCCTCAGTGAAGCCTTAGCGGGTGCCAATCCTGTGAATGGCGACAAGATCAGCTCTTATTATGCCTATGCACAATATTATAATGGAGCTTGGTATGGCTCCCTGCAGAGCCTTGAACCAGGCCAGGGCTATGTCTACAAGTCGAACGCGACAGAAACAAAAACCTTCTATTTCCCGGCAAGATGATGTTTTAATAAACAAAAAATACAACAGTTTTTACCAATTTTAACTAATACGATTTACAATGAAAAAAGTAGTATTTGCTTTTCTGGCCATCATGCTTAGTGTAAGCGTTATGGCGCAACAAAAGATTCAATTGCGCTCAGCCGACAAGGCCGAATGCGTGAAAAGTGACATGACGAGCCTCAAGGCTTCGTTTTCTTTTTCAACCGTCGAGGCAAAGAACGTGGACACCCAAAGAGGTCAGTTCTCATGGCTTTCGATGGCCAACACTGTCATCGGCGGCAACGAGGGTGACCCTCAGATTCCCGTCGTGAACGAGCTTATCGCCGTTCCTTTCGGTGCTACACCGAGTGTCCGCGTGACGAACTACAGCACCACGGATTACGATCTTGAGGAATATGGTATCCATACGCTGATGCCTCGCCAACCCGATCTCAGGAAAGACCAGAGACCCGAAGACGTTCCTTTCGCCTATAACGAATCCGCGTATCAAACCCGTGGCCTCCGTTCGGAGCCTATGGTTCGCGTCGGTGTGGATGGCACAATGCGTGGTGTCCAAGTGGGTCAGTTGAGCATCGAGCCTGTCAGCTACGACCCCGTCAACAACAAAATTCGTGTGTTCAACAACATCGAAGTGGAAGTCAGTTTCGATGGTGCCGATGCCCGTGCCACCGAGGACATGCTGGTCAAGACCTACAGCCCTTATTTCAATTCCTTGTACAAGCAATTGTTCAACGGAAGGGCGATTTTGGATGTCTATGACGAACACCCCGACCTGTGGACAGCTCCTGTGAAGATGTTGGTTATCGCCAACCGTATGTTTGAAAGCTGCATTCAGGATTGGTTGGCTTGGAAGACCATGAAGGGCATCTATGTGGACGTGAACTATACCGACAATATCGGCACTACCGCAGCCGCCATCAAGACTTTCATCCAAAACAAGTATGCCCAAGATGCGCCCACTTTCTTGATGATTATGGGCGACAAAGACCAAGTGCCTGCCTCCGCAACTGGCAGCGCGACCTCTTGTGTTACCGACCTCTACTACTCAAGTGTTGACGGCGACCAGTTTGTCGACATGTTCCACAGCCGTTTCCCCGCTGAGACTGTTGCACAGATGACGGCCATGCTCAACAAGGCCTTGGAATACGAGCAATACACCATGCCCGACCCAAGCTATTTGAACAAAGTGTTGCTCATCGCTGGCGAGGATAGCGGTTGGGGTGTCACTGTAGGCCGTCCAACCATTTGGTACGCCACCAATTATTACTACAATGCTGAACACGGCTTCAGCAATGTTTATGAATACAGTCACGGCACCTATACAGGCTGTTATACGCATCTGAATACGGGTGTCGGTTTTGCCAATTACACTGCCCATGGTAGCAACACCAGTTGGGCTGGGCCAAGCTTCACCGTCAGCGATGTCAACAACCTGACCAACGAGCACAAGTATTTCCTTGCGATGGGCAATTGCTGCCAAGCTGCCGACTGGGGCATTAGTGGCACTTGCTTCGGTGAGGCTATGGTGCGTGCCGAGAACAAGGGTGCATACGCATATATCGGTTCTTGCCCGTCCACTTACTGGTTGAACGACTATTACTTTGGCGTTGGTCCCACTAACCGTGCTGATGGCACCATGCCTACCATGGCAGAAACAGGAACTGGCTGCTATGACGCTATTTGGGATGATGATGCCTACAATACCGTCAATGCCATCCTTTATATTGGTAATTTGGCGGGCAATGCCGCCCAAGCCCTTGGCTATACGCTTCACATCAGCACACTTTATTATTGGCAGGCCTACCACGTGTTGGGTGACGGTTCCATCATGCCTTACCGTGTGCAACCCACTGCCAACCAAGTGAGCCACATGCCCATCATGCCCATCGGCATGTCCACTTTCGAGGTGAGTGCCGTTCCAGGTTCCTACGTGGCCATCAGCAAGAACGGTGTGCTTCATGGCACAGCCCTTGTGGGACCGACAGGTACGGTGCAAGTTCCGATTACTCCTGTCACATCGGGTGGCGATGTCACCATTTGCGTGACTGCACCCAACCGTATTCCTTACATTCAAACCATTACCGCTGCTGCCCTTGAAGGCCCCTATATCACCGTTGACGGCTATACCCCGACAGCAGCCCATGTTGGCGACAACACTGGCTTGAGCATCACCTTCAAGAACGTGGGTGCCGATGCCACCGTTGGCAACACCACCGTCACTTTGACCCCTGGCGGTTCAGATGTTACCATCCTTGATGGAACCAAGACCTTCGGCGCTTTGGCACCCGATGCCACCACTACGGTGAACGGCTTCGCTTTCCGCATCAGCTCGGGTGTGGCCGACGGCACCATCGAGACGTTGCACTACAGTGCCGTCAATGGCGACAATACTTGGGAAGGTGATTTCCACATCACTGCCGGTGAAGCCGTGTTGGAATACCAGAACATGGCTTGGGAGGGCAACTTCGTGCCTGGCGAGACCCTCACCTTGAGCGCAACATTCAAGAACGTGGGCCACTACCAAGCCACCAATGCTGAGATTTCCTTGTTCACATCCAGCGAATATGTCACAGTGAACACTCCGACGGTGACGGCAGGCACCCTTGAGGTGGGCCAGACGGTCACCTACGACTTCAGCATCACCATCGCGGCCTACTGTCCTGAGACCGCCCAACTTCCCATCACCTTCACGATGACTGCCGACGGCGGCCTTAGCGCGACAGGTAACGAGACCTTGAAGAATGCTTGCATTGTTGTCTTCAACCTCCACGACTCCTACGGTGACGGCTGGAACAACGCCAAGCTCGGGGTCAGTTTCGATGACGGCACTCCTTACCAAGAACTCACCGTTGCCTCGGGCAACTCAGAGATTATCCCCTTGGAAATCGGCCATGGTACGCATGTCACCCTGACCTGGATCAAAGGCAGTTACGACAGCGAATGTTCCTTCACGGTGAGTTATGACGATGTCCTCACCATTTACACGCTTGCCCAAGGCTCAGCCCCGAGCACGGGTGGTGTCCTTTATGAATTCGATTGCAACTGCTCCATTCTTAACCAGACCTTCACCATCACTGTCAGTTCAAACAATACCGCCTACGGCACAGTCAGTGGAGGCGGCGAGTTTAACGCCGGCGAGTCATGCACGGTGACAGCCATTGCCAATCCTGGTTATTACTTGGAAGGATGGATGCAAGACGGCGAGTTGGTCTCTACTGCAACGGAATACACCTTCAACGTGATGAGCGACATGGACTTGGTGGCCTATTTCACCCCAGGTGTCCTTATTGGTGACGGCGGCACGACTACGAGCCAATTCTTGCCCAGCTACAGCTGGTACAAGTATGCCCTTTCACAACAGATTTACACCGCCGATGAGATTGGCACCGCTGGCACCATCAACAGCATCGCTTTCTACAACGGTGGAGCGACAAAGACCCGTACCTACGAATTCTATCTGAAAGCCACCACTAAGAGCACGTTCGCAAACAATAGTGACTGGGTGGCAGTCGATGACTCCGACAAGGTGTTCAGTGGCAGTGTCACCATGGCTGCCGATGCCTGGACTTTCATCACCTTCGATACCCCATTTGAGTACGACGGCACCTCCAACCTCATCCTTGTGACGGATGACAACACAGGGTCATACACCAACTCACCACACATGACTTGCCGCGTGTTCAATGCCACTAACCAAGCCATTTATGTTTACAGTGACAATACCAATTACGCCCCGAACAATCCTTCCAACTATAGTGGCACCGTGCTCTCGTCAAAGAACCAGCTTCTGCTTGGCATCGAAACAAGCGCTTCTACTATTGAACAAACCTTTGAACTCACAGCAGGTTGGAACTGGTGGAGCACCAATATCGAAATTACTCTTGACGACCTGAAGGAAGCTCTTGTGGCCGCTTTGCCTGGCACCAAAATCGCCATCAAGTCAAAAGACGGCAGCCTTACCTACAACGGAAGAATATGGAGAGGACAATTGAGCTCGTTGGATGTGACTCAGATGTACAAAATCGGGGTCATAACAGATTGTGGAATCACATTGGAAGGCGAGCCCATCAACCCGGCCGAACATCCTATCACCATGAGCTATGGCTACAACGGAATCGGATTCCCATTCACTGAGAGCATGACCCTCCAGAATGCCTTTGGCAGTTTCCCGGTCGCGGGTGATGTGATTAAGTCGAATGGCAGCGGCTCCGCCAAGTTTAACGGTACAAGGTGGAGAGGTACACTCAGGACCCTTGAGCCAGGCCAGGGCTACATGTACATTTCAACCACATCGGGCGACAGGATTTTCACCTATCCTGCTAATGCGAAATAGGCTATTACAATTAAATGAATACGAAAACGACTGCTCTCTGAGGAGGGCGGTCGTTTTGCTATTGGATTTTGCTTTTTATGTGATAAAAACAAAGCTAATTCATTGGAAATTTATATTTTTGCGCCTTCATAATCAAATCAGATAATATGAAGTACTTACGTTATTTTTATCTTTTAGTGGCTGTCATTTTCATGGGTGGCAGCTTAATGGCGCAAAAGGATTTGGATGCGCTCATGCGTGAACGCGATGAGTATTACTTCACGCTAACTGTTGACAAACCTGCCGAAGTTCAAACTATCAACGAGATTTGCTCTGTTGATGGCTTCGATGGTAAAACCGTCGTTTGTTATGCCAATCAGCAGCAGTACGACAAGCTCCTCCAAGCGGGCTACCAACCGAAGTTGCAAACTCCGCCTTGTATGCTTGAAGAAACCGCTATGTGGGACGGAAGCAACCGTGCGGCCTACGAATGGGACAGCTATCCCACTTACGGTGCCTATCAGAGCATGATGGAAGGATTCCCGTCCTCGGCTTTGGGCGACAGGTCCTGCACTTTGCTTGATTTGGGAACTTTGAATAGCGGGCGCAAAATCCTTGGCGTTCGTTTGAACAACGGTCAGCCCGATGGTAAACCGAGATTCCTCTACACCTCCACCATGCACGGCGATGAGGTGACGGGCATGATGCTCATGCTCCGTCTGATTGACGAGCTCTGCACCAGCACGGATCCTCGTATCATCAACCTGCTGAACAACTTGGACATCTTCATTTTCCCCTTGACCAACCCCGATGGCACTTACTATGGCGGCAACAACAGCATGAACCAAGCCCGCCGTTACAACATCAATGGCGTTGACCTGAACCGTAACTACAAGGATTATTTCAGGGGAGACCATCCCGACGGTAACGCCTACGCCCTTGAGACCCAATGGACCATGCAGTTGGCCAACGAATACCTTTTCACCATGAGTGCCAACTATCACGGCGGTGCCGAAGTGGTGAACTATCCTTGGGATGCCGTTTATGATGACCATCCCGACAGGAATTGGTACGAACTTGTCAGTTTGGACTATGTTAGTCGTGCCAGAGAGTATTCTTCAAGCTATATGACGAACCCCTATTCTAGTGGCATCACTGACGGTGCAGAATGGTATGTGATTACGGGTAGCCGTCAGGACTACGAGAACGCGTATGGCGAATGCCGTGAGGTTACCATCGAGTGTTCCTCGACCAAGAAGCCCAATGCCTCAACCATGCCGACCTATTGGAACTATAACCATAATGCTATGCTTGGGTTCATGGAGCAATGTCTGAATGGTATTCACGGCGTGGTTTATGATGCCGTTACGAACCAACCTGTCGTTGGTGCGACCGTCAACGTGCAAAGCCACGACAACAGTTTATCGAGAGTTACCACGCATAATGTCGGCGACTTCCACCGTCCTATCAAAGGCGGGAGCTACACCCTTGAAATCAACAAAGAGGGTTATTGCCCCGCTTTTGTCGATGTGACTGTTTCCGATGGCCAAAGAGTTGATTTAGACACTATCTATCTTGAACCTGGCAACTGCATGGTGCCGAGTTTCACGGCTTCCGCTACAGAGGTTGCCCTTGGACAAAGCATCAGTTTTACCGACAACTCGTTTGGTGTAATTTCTTCATGGAACTGGAGTTTTGAGGGTGCCACGCCTTCTACCTCCACGGCGCAAAACCCGACGGGTATCACGTACAATGCGGCAGGCACATACAGTGTCACGCTCACCATCACCGATGCCGAGGGCAATAGTGAGACCCTCACCAAGGAGAATTACATCCATGTCGCGGCATCCTATAATATGCTCAATGGCACGTTCACTACCTGCGATGCCCTCTTCTATGACTATGGCGGCCCGAACTCAAATTACACTAACAACCTTTCCCAAACCATGACATTCTTGCCGTCTACCCCAGGAGCGAAGATAAGTGTCACGTTCTCCGAATTCAACACGGAATCGAATTACGACTTCCTTTATATTTACGATGGCACCTCCACTTCGGCGACACAGATTGGCAAATATTCAGGTACAACAATCCCGGGTACAGTGGTTGCTACCAATGAGGATGGTGCGCTTACCTTCATGTTCACATCCGATTATTCCGTAACCAAATCCGGTTGGGCTGCCATGTTGAGTTGCATTGTTCCCATTGTCGAGCAAACCGTTCCGCTTTCAGTGGGCTGGAACTGGTGGTCGTCTTACATCGAATTGTCTGACATTGACGGCCTCGGCCAGTTGGAGAACAGCATTGGTGTTCCTAATGCCGTCATCCAGTCGCAAAGCAACGGCACTGTCAAGTCAATCCTGCGCAACGGTAACGTAATTTGGAGAGGCACCTTGAGCTCCGTCAACAACGAGGAAATGTACAAGATTGGCACCAAGGTGGCTTGCAATGCCACGGTGGAAGGCTATGTCACCACACCTGCAGAGCATCCCATCACCATCAACAGAGGCTGGAACAGCATAGGTTTCCCATGCAACCAGAGTGTGAGCGTTGACGTGGCCATGTCGGGCTTTACCCCCAAAAACAACGATATGATAAAGGGTATAAACAGTTATGCGACCTTTAGCAACGGCACATGGAGCGGCACCTTGAACACCTTGGAGCCTGGTCAGGGTTATATGTACGGTTCGAGAAGCAATGCACCAAAGACCTTGGTGTTCCAGACGGGTAGAGGCGAGGTCACCAACGCCAACATTACCCCCGAAAACAACTTCTTCCAGCCTACAGCCGACTATGCCGACAACATGACCCTGACTGCCGTGGTTGAGTTGGACGGAGCGGAACTGCGTTCGGAAGACTATGAGTTGGCAGCTTTCGTCGGTGACGAGTGCCGTGGCAGCGTCAAGTTGATGTATGTCGAGTCTATCGACCGCTATGTTGCCTTCTTGACTGTTTTCGGCGACCAGGAAGAGGAGCTGCGTTTCCGCCTTACGGACGGTATCGCTACGAGCTTTTCCACCGACCGTTTGGCATACACCACTGATGGCATCCTGGGTGCATTGGAAAATCCTGTTGTCCTGCATTTCGGCCCGATGGATGTGGAAGAAAACGCATCGGCTGATGTGAAAATCTACCCCAATCCTTCAGGAGGCATCTTCAACATCGAGGGACAAAACATCAGGAGAGTCGAGGTGTTCAACGCATTCGGACAGGCTGTCTATGCAAAGGACACGGAAAACGAATTAATGATGATTGACCTGACGAACCGTGCTACTGGCATCTATTTGATCCGAATCATCACCGACAACGGAATCTGGAACCGTCAAATCATGAAGAAATGACGCAGGTGATTAATAAAAGGTATATTTCAAAGACAAATCAACTAAACTTTAAACACAAAACCCAATGAAAAAAAGTATTCTAACCATGATGCTTTTGGTCCTTTGCGGTGCAGCTTTCGCTCAAACCCAACCACAATGGACCAAGGTGCTTAGCGACCAGCCTGAGACCTTCCGCACACAGCTCATCTCCTCGTCGGAGAACAGCATCCAAGTGAACGTGCAGGTTCCGGGTTTCTTCACCACCAATGTGATCACCCCAAGAGGTGAAGCCAAGATCATCTCCATGCCTAAGTCGGTCAGCACGGCTGAGGCTGGTGAACCTAACCTGCCTATGACAGGTATCCCCGCCATCATCGGCGACCATGCCCGCATGGGTGTCCGTGTGCTCGATGCGCGGTATATGGACTTCGAAGGCGTTGAAGTGGCCCCCTCCAAGGGCGACTTCCCTCGTTCCATCGACCCCGCCACAGTGCCTTACACCTACGGCGAGTGCTACAATCAGAACGCTTTCTTCCCTGCAAACAATGTGGGACTCTATGAGCCCTACATCGTCCGCGATTTCCGTGGGCAGAACATTGTCGTTTATCCTTACGCCTACAACCCCGTCACGAAGACACTCCGTGTGTATTACGACATGACGGTGGAGATGTACAAAGTGGATGACAAAGGCGAAAACGTTATGGAAGCCCGCAGGAGCAACACCGTCAAGATGGATGCTGACTTCAAGAGCTTGTATCAACGTCATTTCATCAACTATGAGGCCTCGATGAACAGATACACCCCTGTCGACGAGGAAGGTGACTTGCTCATCATCTGCTACGACAGCTTCATCAACTCGATGACTGACTTCGTCAACTGGAAGAAGACCCGTGGCGTGAACACCACCATTGTGGGTGTCAGCGCCGTTGGTAGCACCTCATCAGCTATCAAGTCCTATATCCAGAACCAGTACAATGCCAACAATAACCTGACCCATGTGCTTTTGGTCGGTGATGTGGGCCAGATTCCGGGATATGCATACTCAGGAGCATCGGGCTACACAGGCTTGGGCGACAATCCTTACGGCCAAGTGGTCGGCAATGATATCTACAATGACATCTTCATCGGTCGTTTTTCAGCCCAAAATACGGCGCAGGTGACCACGCAAGTGCAAAGAATCATCACTTACGAGCGCGACTTGACTACCTCCGCCACTTGGTGCCAGAACGGATTGGGCGTTAGCACCACTGCCGGCAACAACGGCCATTACAACGAAGACGATTACCAGCACATCGAGAACCTCCGTACCGACCTTTTGGGCTTTGGTTACTCAACCGTGTATCAGGATTACAAAAGTGTGAGTGGCTATCCAAGTTCAACAACGACCACTATCAGCAACCATATCAATAGCGGTGTCGGTATCATCAACTACTGCAACCATGGTTCGCAGACTGCATGGCAATCCCACAACTATACCAACTCTCACGTCAACGCCTTGACCAACAACAACAAGCTGCCGTTTATTTTCTCTGTTGCATGCTACAACGGCCAATATGACTATTCCGGTGGCGATTGCTTTGCCGAGGCATGGATGCATGCGACCAATTCCAGCATCCCGACAGGTGCCATCGGTGGTATGTTCTCCTACATCTCACAGCCTTGGGTCCCGCCCATGTGGGCACAAGACGAGTTTGTGGACATCCTTGTTGAAAGCTACAGCAACAACATCAAACACACGTTTGGCGGTGCTGCCATCAATGGCTTGTTTGCCATCTTCGACAACTATTCCACCTCCAACGCTTCCGCAGTGGGCACTTACCAAGCTTGGATTCTCTACGGCGACCCGACCCTGATGCTCCGCACCAAGACCCCGCAAGCCATGACGGTTTCCCATGTGGGTACCCTTACCTATGGCAATTCCGCCTATACGGTAAATGTGAACAACGGCAACGGCACTGTGGCTACCATCACCAATGCCAACCATGACATTCTGGGATCCGCCACGGTCAACGGTGGCTCGGCTACCATCAACCTGTCGGGTTCGTTCCTCCCTGGCGACGAGCTTACCCTCTGCGTGTTTGGTTATAATAAGGTGACCTATCTCGGCACCATCGAGGTGGTGGGCGGCACACAATACAACCTCACCTGCACCCAACCTGAACACGGTAGCATCAGTGCCCCTGCACAGGCATACGCAAACGCAATGGTCACGTTGACCGCCACACCCGACGAAGGCTATTGCCTGTCGGCTTGGGATGTGCGGGATGCCAACAACAACCTCATTACCGTCACCAACAACCAGTTCATCATGCCCGAAAGCGATGTCACGGTGAGTGCCACTTTCATCAAAGGTTTGAGCATCACCATGGCGGCGGTCATGAACGGCAGCATCAGTGCCAATCCGAACTACGCCTTGGCAGGTATGGTCGTCAACCTGACAGCTACGCCTGAATCGGGTTACATCTTCGACAGTTGGGTGGTCTATAAGACAGGCGATGTCAACACCACCGTCACGGTGAACGGCAACAGCTTCATCATGCCGAACTACGACGTCACTGTGTGCGCCATCTTCCTTGTTCCGCAAGGCGGCGACATCTCCATCGGCAGCGGCACAGCCACGAATAATGGTAACTATCTGCCTACCACTGATTATTACAAATACTCACTGTCACAGCAGATTTATACGCAAAGCGAGCTTGGCGGGGCCGGAAGCATTACGGCGATTAGCTTCTATTATGCCACTTCGACCTCTTCCAATACCAGGATTCTTGACATTTACATGACGCCTACCAATAGCGCCACCATCACCTCCTGGCAGACCCAGCCTTCCAATAGCTTGGTCTATTCCGGCACCCATATCTTTACCCAAGGATGGAACACCATCACATTGGACACACCGTTTGCCTACAACGGCACAAGCAACCTGCTTTTGACGGTTGATGACAATACCGGAAGCTGGACCACGAATAGCAGTTTCTACACCTATTCCACCGGTGCCAACAGGGCTATCTGCTACAGAAATGACAATACGAACCCCAGCCCCTTGGGCAATGTTACCGTTACGCCGGTTACATCGCAATACAACGCCCGCATGGTGATTACCAAGGAAGTCCCGAGCACCGATGGCTACCTCTCCGTGTCGTCTAACAGCCTGTCAGACTTCAGCTATGCACAAGGCGAAGGACCGTCGATGGCACAAAGTCTCGCCGTCATTGGCGTCAACTTGCAGAGCGACCTGACTGTCACCATGCCTACGGACTATGAGGTCAGCAGCAATGGCACCACATACAGCACCACGCTCAGCCTGACACCTGCAAACGGCAACTTGCAGCAGATGATTTATGTGCGCCTGAAAGCCAACCTCAGCCAAGGCAACTACAACGGCACCATGACCCTCGCCTCAGGCAGCACTGCTATGAGTGTCACCCTCAGCGGTGAAGTCACGGATGGCAGCGGTCCCGTCCTTGTCGAGCAAACCGTTCCGCTTTCAGTGGGCTGGAACTGGTGGTCGTCGTACATCGAATTGTCCGACATCGACGGTCTCGGCCAATTGGAAAACAGCATAAGCGTCCCCAAAGCCGTCATCCAATCGAAGGACAACGGCTATGTCAGGTCGATTCGGCAAAATGGCCAAATCGTATGGCAAGGTGCCTTGAGCTCTGTCAACAACGAGGAGATGTACAAGATTGGCACCAAGGTGGCTTGCAATGCCACGGTGGAAGGCTATGTCACCACGCCTTCAGAGCATCCCATCACCATCAACAGAGGTTGGAACAGCATAGGCTTCCCATGCAACCAGAGTGTGAGTGTCGAAGTGGCCATGTCGGGCTTCACTCCCAAAAACAACGATATGATAAAGGGTATAAACAGCTATGCGACCTTTAGCAACGGCACCTGGAGCGGCACCTTGAATACCTTGGAGCCTGGACAGGGTTACATGTATGGTTCGAGAAGCAATACACCCAAGACCTTGGTGTTCCAGACGGGTAGTAAAGGCGATGTCGCTCATCCCAACATTACGCCCGAAAACAACTACTACCAACCCACAATCGACTATGCCGACAACATGACCCTGACCGCTGTGGTTGAGATAGACGGAGCAGAACTGCGTTCGGAAGACTATGAACTGGCAGCTTTCGTCGGTGACGAGTGCCGTGGCAGCGTCAAGTTGATGTATGTGGAACCTATCGACCGCTATGTCGCCTTCCTGACTGTTTTCGGCGAACAGGAAGAAGGACTGCGTTTCCGCCTTACGGACGGTGTCGTTTCGAGTCTTTCCACTGACCGTTTGGCATACACCACCGACGACATCATGGGTACGTTGGACCATCCTGTTGTCCTGCATTTCAGTCCGATGGATGTGGAGGAAAACGCATCGGCTGATGTGAAAGTCTACCCCAATCCCTCGGAAGGCATCTTCAACATCGAGGGACAAAACATCAGGAGAGTCGAGGTGTTCAACGCATTCGGACAGGCTGTCTATGCAAAGGACATGGAAGACGGATTGATGACGATAGACTTGACGAACTGTGCTACTGGCGTCTACACGCTTCGTCTCATCAGCGGCGACAAAATGAAGGTCCAGAAGATGGTAGTGAGATAATCATATTTATTAATTAAGGTGTATGGGAAGCGTCACTTTCGTGGCGCTTCCTGTTTTTTGTGCTTTTCAGGAGACGCTCTTATTCAGTGGAAAAAAAATCCACTTTTTTTCCACTGAATTTTTAGTTTCAACCGAAAAAAACATTATTTTTGCAGCCGTACATAGGTGTATACTGCACTTTTGTACGCAAATAGATAATTGTTAAACTGTTGATAAATAAACAAATAGAAAAAATTAGGACTGTAATCGAAGCATAATGCTTTGAGAGATTTGACCATTTATACCCCTGACTGAACAACGGATCATGCTCGACCAACGCGAACGCTATATTAACCCTTACACCGACTTCGGCTTCAAGAAGCTCTTCGGCACCGAGATGAACAAGGAACTGCTCATCAGCTTCCTTAATGCCTTGTTCATGGGCAAGGAAGTCATCAGCGACATCCATTACCTGCCCAACGAGCATTTCGGGCAGTACAGCAACCGCCGCGCCATCTTCGACGTGTATTGCGAGAACGAGAAGGGCGACAACTTCATCGTGGAGATGCAGAACGTCTATCAGCAGTTCTACAAGGACCGTAGTGTGTTCTATTCTACTTTCCCCATCCAAGACCAGGCAAGAACGGGCGAGGATTGGGACTTCAACCTGAAGAAAGTCTATACCGTGGGTATCCTCAACTTCGAGTTCAAGGAG
>Ga0310696_10001018_pt1 | contig 41265 bp, 33 predicted proteins | sample AusTroGonzalo_MG_4_FD_203885 | JGI IMG/M metagenome (GOLD analysis project Ga0310696, IMG submission 203885) | Bovine rumen microbial communities from tropical cattle in Woodstock, Queensland, Australia - Gonzalo_02 (v2) (version 2) | ecosystem: Host-associated > Mammals > Digestive system >... | reverse complement strand
ACCGCTTCGCGGTGTTACGCAAAACCCCATAAAACCAAATAAAACCAAACTTATAATTGTTTTTTCTTGTTTTCTTTTGTTTTCTTTTGTTTTGCTGTAGACCGCAAAGCGGTATGAATAATCCAAGCTAAACGGATTCCATCGCCTTTTGCTGATCAAACCTTCCTACCGAACTGCTACCTCGAAAGGGATTATACGAGCAAATCTAATATTCATTGGAGCTGCGCACCATAGCGCAGTCTCCACCATAGATGATTAGGGGCAGTGCAAGGCCCCACTCTTCCCGCCGAGACTCTGGCAATCAACTGCTACTCTAACATGTTCTACGACTGCCCGAGCCTAACCTCCTTAACCTGTCTGGCAACGGATATAACCAGTGCCTATGGCTGCATCAGCTATTGGCTCAGTGGCGTAATGGCAGAAGGAACTCTCTATGTTGACCCGTCTATGACAGCGGCGTCTTGGGGCATACCCGGCGGCTAGGAGGTGAAGTCGGTGGCTGAAAAGCCCTAACCGCTCAGGAATCCCGGTTCCCTGCTTCGCATGAGGCAACCGACAAACAGGAGGGCGGCGCTTCCGCAACAGCGGACGGCACCGCCCTCCTCATTCCCGCTAAAGCGCCCGCCCGTCTTCTTGTCGCGCAAATTTTTAAGGATTCTTTTTGCACTTTCTTGATGATTTATTTGGTCGTTTCGATTGAAAGGTGTATTTTTGCAGCATGGAATGGACAGAAAACGTAATCATTGCCGACGGAGACTATGTTGACAGCGTGGCCTTCAATCTGACGGTGAACTTCGAACGGATGATAGGACGACGCATACCGCCGGCCGACATGGCGCGGTGGGTGGAGTGTATAGCCTTGGATGGTGGGATGCGGCCCAAAGACCCCTCCAACCTCCCCTGTTCAGGGGAGGCATTGTCTACTAAGACGGGATTGCAACGCTCGGAAGCGTTGCCTACTACGCAGGTGGTGCTGGTGCATGGAGCTGGACGGAAGCGCATGGAGAACTTCACGCCGGGGAATTATGCCGATGAGCTTCATGGGAAGGCGTTCAAGGGCAATCTGGGCGAGTTTGTGTTCACCTGTATTAACCCCGAGGGATTCACTACTACAGATGACCTGCTGGCGGACACGCTGCAACTGGTGCTACAGGCCGATGGCGTGAAGCGTATCATGGTGGTTCCCAGCGAGCAGGGGCTTGACGGTGTGCGCCGTGTGCTTAGACAAACGACAGACGGTGACGCACCGAAATGCATCACCGTCTTTGCTATGCAGCCCATTGCGGGCGGGCGTTTCTCTCAGGAGATCCTTGGCTATTCGCTCATGGCCGCCCTAGGAGTGAAGGGCAGTGAGCTGAAACCGGAGCCTTGTAATTGACAATTGATAATTGACAATTACCTAATTACGATTCTTATACGAAGCTGATAACTCCCTGCATCGGCTCCTGCTGCTCGGGCTTCTGTGGCTCGGTGCTGGTGGTCTTGTCGCTGCCGATGCTGGCCAGGATGTCCTTCGAGCGTTTGTAGGTGGGCGTCTGCTCCACGTCGGAGATGACATTGTCGTTGTCAAGGTCCTCTGGCGCGAAGATGTAGATGTTCGGACGACGCTTGTAGCGCTTGGCGGTGTCGCCCTCACCGTAGTAGTGACCACGGCGCTCGTCGCGCTTGGCAGCCTTCTCCTGCTCCTCGGCCAGTCGGTTGGCCTCCTCGCGGGTCTGTTGCTTGGCCATGCGCTCCTCCATACCGTCGACGTTCTGCATACCGAAGCCCGTTGCCAGGATGGTGACCTTCACGCGCTTGCCCAGCTCTGGGTCTACGGCCACGCCCCACTTGAACACGAAGTCGCTTCCGAAGCGCTCCATGAACTCGTGTACGTAGTTCATCTCCTCCATCATAAAGTTGTCCTTCGAGTCCTTCTGGTGCGAGAACGATATGTTGAGCAGGATTTTCTTCGAGTTGAAGATGTCGTTGTCGTTGAGCAGGGGCGAGTTGAGCGCATCCTCAATGGCTTTCTTCACACGGTCCTCGCCTTCGCCGTAACCCGTCGACATGATGGCCACGCCACCGTCCTGCAGCACGGTCTTCACGTCGTTGAAGTCGAGGTTCATCGTGCCGTGCAGGGTGATAATCTCGGCAATGCTCTTGGCAGCTACGGAGAGGGTGTCGTCGGCCTTTCCGAAGGCATCGAGGAACGAGAGGTCGGGATAGATGGCACGAAGGCGCTCGTTGTTGATGACGAGCAGGGCATCAACGTGCTTAGACATCTCCTCCACACCGTCGAGGGCCTGGTCAATCTTCTTGTTGCCCTCGAAGCGGAAGGGAATGGTGACGATGCCCACGGTGAGGATGTCCATCTCTTTCGACACGCGAGCGATGACGGGAGCAGCACCAGTTCCGGTGCCTCCACCCATACCGGCGGTGATGAAAGCCATGCGCGTGCCGTCGTTGAGCATGTTACGGATGTCTTGAAGGCTCTCCTCGGCTGCGGCGCGCGCCTTTTCCGGACGGTTACCGGCACCGAGACCCTCGCTGCCCAACTGAAGCTTTACGGGCACAGGGGAGTCGTTAAGAGCCTGATTGTCAGTGTTGCAGACTACGAAGGTCACGTCGTGGATGCCTTCCTTGTACATGTGGTTCACAGCGTTGCCGCCACCGCCGCCTACGCCGATGACCTTGATGATGCTGTGCTTCTCTTCGGGAACGCCGAAGTCTAGTATGTCGTTGCTGTTCATTGCTTTTGTGGGTTTTATGGGTTTTGTGGGGGCTGCGCATTTAGCGCAGCTTACGAGAACAGGGAGAGAATGGAGAAGGGACTATTCCTCGGAGACGATGTCCTTGCCGAACTGGCTGAGGGCTCTTCCAACCTTCTTCCATAAGCTGTTCTCCTTCTTCTGGCGGCGTTCCTCCTCGCGTTTGCGCTCTTCTTCCTCGCGGCGGATTCGCTCCTCCTCCTCTTTCTTTCGCTGTGCCTCTTCGCGTGCACGCTGTTCCTCCTGCTCGGTAAGAATCACTCCTGCGTCGGTCTCATGCGGCTGTCTTGCCTTGCGGTCGTTGATAGCGGGCTGAGGCTTCTCCTCTTCACCGAAGAGGTTTCTGGTGAGGTCAATAGGACCGCCGGCGCAGTTCATGTCGCCCTTGATGAGGAGTCCGAGTACGGTGTTGTACATGCCATTCTTGGCTTTTATCAGGTCGTTGCCGCTGTTGATGGTTGCGGTGACGAACTTTGCCACGCGCACCTTCTCTATGCGGGTGCTGTTGCTGAAGGCCTTCTCGATGTTCTTCATGTTGGCACCGCCGCCGGTGATGATGATGCCACCGAGCATCTTCCCGTAGTACTCATCGGGAATCTGGTAGCGCACGTTCTCTATGATTTCCTCCATGCGTCCCTCCACAATCTCTATGAAGCGGCGGCTTTCCACCTGTCGGTCAGGGTCGATGGAGTATTTCAGCGTGGGGTCTATGTCGTTGTTGTCGGTATAGGCCGAGGCATATTTCAGCTTCATGGCCTCTGCCTCGCTCTCTTCCATCTGTAGCGATGCGATGTCCTTGGTGACGTTGTTTGAGCCGAGGGGTATGACGACGAGGTGGCGCAGCACATTCTTCCAGAACACGGAGACGGTGGTCGTATCGGCGCCGATGTCGACGAGTGCGCATCCCGAGCGCTTCTCGGCTTCGGTGAGCACGGCATCGGCCAGTGCCAGCGGTGCGAGGTACATGTCGGCCACGTTGATGCCTGCTGTCTCGAAACAACGGTTGAGGTTCTGGAAGAACGACTTACGCTCCAGAATGTTCAGGAAGTTACCTTCCAGTCGTGTGGCGCGTATGCCCACGGGATCCATCTGATAGTTGGAGTCCACCTTGTACTCCAGTTCCGCCACGTCGAGGATTTTCTGGTCGGGGTAGTCCAGGTTCCAGTTGGAGTCCATCAGCTCGGCGACCATCTGCTGCGTGATTTTCGTACTTTCCAGCAGGTCTTTGGCAATGGTGTTGCGCACACTGCGTATGCTCTGTCCGCCCACGCCGACGAATACCTGTGTGATGCGTGTCTTTAATTGTACCTCCAACTTCTTCACGATGTTGGTCAGCGACTGTGCGGTCTTATCGATATTGTAGACCACACCCTTGCGGATGTACGATGACGAGTCCTCCTGTGCCATTGCCAACACAGAGATGCTCCCGTCGGGCTTCTTCTGTCCAGCTATGCCCGTCACCTTCGATGAGCCAAGCTCTATCGCCACGATAAAGTCTTTCTGTTCTGTTGCCATACCTCTTATATGTTTACGAATTACAAATTACGAATGAACCTATTAATATATAACTATTTATTTCCCTATTTATTATTTCTGACATTTGCAAAATTTGACTATCTTCTCTTGCAGATAATCTGGTTGTCGTATTCCACACTGACACGCGAGTACTTGTTCCATCCTGCCTGAGTGAGTCCATATTGGTAGAACTTGCGCAGCCTTTCCAGTTTCTTGGTGATGCGTATGGGCTGTCCGAGGTAGGCAATGTGGTCGCCCACGCGGGGCACCAGCTCCACGCTTCCGTCGCTGAGGATGTTTAGCTGTGTGATTTCGCTCTTCCAAAATTCATCGTTGTTGATGATGTTTGCCAGCGGTGCGAGAACTCTTTCGGCGTATGCTTTGTTGATGCTTCCGGTGCAGACGATAAGCTTGCAGGAGTACTCCGTGCGTGGCATGTGCTTGCCGTGTGTGTCTACGTAGTAGTCCTCGCCGTTGTTGTTCATCACGCGGATGACGGGAATACGCTGGTGCACGTTCACGCGCACCGTGCCGTCCTGCGTGGTCCAGCACTCGGCATCTTCTATCAGCTCCTTGGCCTTGAGCGACTCCTCCATCACGCGTAGGTTGATGGTGGTCACTGGCTTGCCTATGGGCGAGAGCTTGTCGGCGGTGAGCATCTCCTTTACCTTGTCGCAGGTGAGGAACCCAGGCATGACGTCCTCCTCAATAGTGATGTCTACGCCAGGGCACACTATTTCCGTGTCGGGCTTATTGAACGCCGACATTGCCAGCACCATGTAGGCTGCCAGCACAACATTAAATGATACTAATGCAATCTTTTTCCACATAATCTTCTTTGTTTATGGAGTGAAAGGGAAGTGAAAGGGGAGTGAGGAGGGAGTGAAAGGGACAATACATTTTGTGAAGGACGATTAGTAACGTCCCTTTCACTCCCCTTTCACTCCTCTTTCACTTCCCCTTCACTTCCTTTTAGTAGAGCTTCTGATAACAGCGGTACTTGGTCGTCGAGGTCGCCGGCTCCGAGCACTACGAGAACATCGAAGTCGCGGCTCTTGACGAGGTCGAGCACGTCGTTTTTGTTGATGAGTTGTCGTTTCACGCCTGGCTTCAGGTTGTCGTAGATGAGCTGCGAGGTGACACCCTCTATAGGCAGTTCGCGGGCGGGGTAGATGTTGGTGAGGATTACTTCGTCGAGCTGGCTCAGCGCCTCGGCAAACTCGCGGTAGAAGTCGCGGGTGCGGGTGTAGAGGTGGGGCTGGAAGATGGCCGTGATGTGACGGTCGCGGTAGAGCTGGCGCAGCGAGCGGGCACTCTCAAAGATTTCCTTCGGGTGGTGGGCGTAGTCGCTGAGGAACACCAGCTGCGGGGTCTTTATCTTGAAGTCGAAGCGACGGTCCACACCGCTGTAGGTCCTCATGCCCTCGCGTAGCTCCTCGGTTGTGCAACCTGCCAGTTGGGCCATGGCCATGGCGGCGATGCCGTTCTCGATGTTGATGGGTATGGGGTTGCCTAGCGTCACGTCCTTGACCGACTCGATGGGCGAGACGAAGTCGAAGGTAATCTCTCCGTTCTCTATCTTCACGTTCTCAGCGTGGAAGTCACCCTCATTGAGTGCGTAGTCGTAGCGGCGCACACCCTTGGCCAGACGCTCCTTCATCTCCAGTCCACGATGGATGATGAGCGCACCGCCGGGTTGAATCAGCTCGGTGTAGTGGGCAAAGCTCTCCAGATAGGCCTCCTTCGTGCCGTAGATGTCGAGGTGGTCGGGGTCGGTGGCGGTGATGACGGTCATCCAGGGTGTCAGCCAGTGGAAGCTGCGGTCGAACTCGTCAGCCTCGATGACCACGTAGTCAGAGTCTGAGACGATGTAGTTCGTGCCGTAGTTCTTCGTGATGCCGCCTAGGAAGGCGTTGCAGTCCAGATGGCTCTCGTGCATGATGTGGGCGCACATCGCGCTGGTCGAGGTCTTGCCGTGGGTGCCGGCCACGCAGAGACCCTTCATCTGGCGTGTCAGCGTGCCGAGCAACTGTGCCCGCTTCTGCAGGTCGAAGCCGTTCTCACGGAAGAATACCAGTTCCTTGTGCTCAGCGGGGATGGCGGGGGTGTAGACCACCAGGCACGAGTCCTTCTGCTTGCATACATCAGGAATGGCATCTAGGTTCTCCTCGTAGTGGATGATGGCTCCCTCTTCCTCCAGACGGCGGGTCAGCTCGGAAGGAGCACGGTCGTAGCCTGCCACGACGAGGCCGCGACGGAGGAAGTAGCGGGCGATGGCACTCATGCCGATGCCACCGATGCCAATGAAGTAGACTGCTGTTATTTTCATTTACGATTTACGAATTTACTATTTTCGATTTGTTACACGGCTATAGCCAGTTTCAGTACTTCCTCGGCGATGATGCGGGCACTGTCGGGCAGGGCCATCTTGAGGACGTTCTCACTGAGGTTTTTCAGACGGGCATCGTCGGCTACGGTCTGCATGGCCAGGGGGATGAGTTTTTCCTGAGCCTCGCTGTCCTTGACGTAGAGGGCAGCGTCGCGGTTTGCCAAAGCGAGGGCGTTCTTCGTCTGGTGGTCTTCGGCCACGTTAGGGCTGGGCACGAGAATGACGGGCTTGCCGATAAGGCAGAACTCCGAGATGCTGCTGGCTCCAGCACGACTGACCACGAGGTCGGCGGCACGATAGGCAGCGGCCATGTCTGCGATGAAGGCTTGAGGTTTGAGGTTTGAGAGTTGAGCGTTGTATTCTTTCAGCCGCTGTTCCATCTCCTCGTGGTAGTACTTACCCGTCTGCCAGATGAACTGGAGGTCGGATGATGCTATCTCCTTGAGATGGCTGAGCACGCTCTCGTTGATGGTGCGGGCGCCGAGACTGCCGCCTACCAGCAGGATAGTTTTCTTGGTGGGATCGAGGTCGAGACTCTTCAAGGCCTCTTCGCGGGTGATTGGCGATGAGAGCAGCGACTGGCGCACTGGGTTACCCGTGAGCATGAGCTTATCCTTTGGGAAGAATCGTTCCATGCCCTCGTATGCCACACAAATCTTCGCGGCCTTGGCGGCTAGCTGCTTGTTGGCCAGTCCGGCATAGCTGTTCTGCTCCTGTATGAGGGTGGGAATACCGAGGCTATTGGCGGCTCCGAGGGCTGCGCTGCTGGCATAGCCTCCTACGCCTACGGCCACCTGCGGTCGGAACTCCTTCAGTATGCGCTTTGCCATGCGCTTGCTACGCAGGTAGTCTAGTGCCACGCCGATGTTCTGAGGCTTCCACAATGGACGGTAGAACCCGCGTATGGGCAGGCCCTTGATTTCGTAGCCCGCCTGTGGCACGCGCTGCATCTCCATGCGGCCCTCAGCACCGATGAAGAGAATCTGCGCCTCGGGGCGCAGCTCTCGTATGGCGTTGGCTATCGACACGGCGGGGAAGATGTGACCGCCCGTTCCGCCGCCACTGATGATGATTCTTGGCGTGGTCATGCTTCTGTGGGTTTAGTGGGTTCTGTGGGTGATGTGGGTTTAGTGGGTGATGTGATGCGCTTTGCGCTCTTGCTCACACTGAGGATAGCACCGATGTAGGCACAGTTGACGATAGTCGAGGTGCCGCCCTTGGAGACGAGCGGCAGCGGCTGTCCAGTGACGATGCCGAAGTCTACAGCCACACACATGTTGATGACGGCTTGGTAGACCAGCAGCAGAGCCAGGCCCATGACGAGGAAGGCCGGGAAATTGTTCTCGCAGCGACTTGCTATGCGCCCTGCGCGGAAGAGCAAGATGACGTAGAGGAAGACCACGAGGATAGCTCCCACGATGCCTATCTCCTCGATGATGATGGCGTAGATGAAGTCTGAGAAGGCCTGCGGCAGGTAGTCGCGCTCTACGCTGTTGCCTGGTCCTTTGCCGATGACGCCGCAGGAGGCGATGGCCAGATTGGCGTGTGTCACCTGGAAGTTCTTGTCCGTAATCTTGTAATCATGCGGATCCTCGGGCTTGCCGGGCATGAGCAGACGGTTACGCCAGGTACCAAAGCGGTGGGTGAGTCTCTCGAAGGCGTTCTTGTCCTCTTTGGTTTTCTTCTCCACCACACGCTCGGTCTTCACGCCGGCTCGTGCGTTGGCTAGATCCTGTTCAGCCTCCTTGTCCATGCTTCCCAGACCGAAGACGAGGGCCAAGAACAACATCACACAGGCAGCCAACACGCCAGTGAGCTGGCCAATTTGCTTCCAGGGCACGCGACCCAGAAACATCATTGTGAAGATGACGCCGAAGAGTAGAATTGCCGTGGAGAGGTTCTCCAGACCGATGAGTATTACGGCTGGCACTGTCAGCCACAGGATGTACTTCATCGATGTGGCATCGGCTCCGCTGTCATCATCGCGTTGCATGGCACTGAGAATCTGTGCCGTGGCAAGCACCATCGTTCCCTTGGCAATCTCCGATGGCTGGAAGGTGAAGCCAGGTAGCTGGATGACGCGGTTGGCGCCGTTGATGCTCTCGCCGAAGATGAGCACCCAAAGCAGCGTGGCGTAAGTGATGATGAGCATGATAGGCGTAATGAGCTTGAAATAGCGGCATTGGATGTTGAGCGTGACGATGGCCACCAACAGCCCCATGAGGATGGTGCCGCAGTGGTAGATGAGCGGACCGAGGTAGTCCTGCGACTTATACGTCAGTGTGCTTGAGGCGGAGAACACCTCGACGATGCTGATGAGGCAGAGGAAGAGGAATACCGTCCAGATGCCTTTGTCGCCTTTGAAGAGATTGCCTATCTTTTTGTTCATTTTTCTTTCTTTTTTCTATAGAGGCTATAGATACTATAGAAACTATAGAAACTATAGATACTATAGAGACTATAGTTGCTATAGAGACTATAGGTTTCTAGCCAGTTCCTTGAATTGTTCGCCGCGGTCCTCCATGTTATGGAAGAGATCGAAGGAGGCGCAACAGGGCGAGAGAAGAACGGTCTCACCTGGCTGGGCCAGCTCATAGCAGGCGTCCATGCACTCACGCATGGAGTGGGTGTCGCGCACGGGGATGCCCATGTTGTCGAAGTTCTCGTGCAGCTTTGTGTTGTCGGCACCGAGGTAGATCAGGGCGGAGCACTTTTCCTTTACGAGCGGCTTGATGGGCCCGTAGTCATTGCCCTTGTCCTTGCCACCGATGATGAGCACCACCTTAGTCTTCATCGAGTCGAGGGCATACCAGCAGGCATCGACGTTGGTGGCCTTCGAGTCGTTGACGTATTGCACGCCACGCACGGTGCACACCTTCTCCAGACGATGCTCCACACCGGGGAAATCGCTGAGCGCCTTGCGGATGGCCTCCTTCTTGATGCCTGCGATGTTACCGGCCAGACCAGCGGCCAGTGAGTTGTAGATGTTGTGGCGGCCAGTGAGGCCAAGGCTCTCCTGCTCCATGTTGAAGGGTGTGGGTTTCTCCAGAGTGTACTGTCCGGCCTCGATGTAGCCGATGGAACCCTTTTCCTTCAGCTCGGAGAAGGGGTACTGGATGGCTTTGATGTCGTACTTCTCCAACTCGCGCTTGATGACGGGGTCGTCGTTCCAATAGATGAAGGCATCCTCGGCGGTTTGGTTCTGGATGATGCGCATCTTCGCGTCCACGTAGTTTTGCATCTCGAAGTTGTAGCGGTCGAGGTGGTCGGGCGTGATGTTCAGCAGCACAGCGATGTTGGCACGGAAGTCGTACATGTTGTCCAGCTGGAACGAGCTGAGCTCGATGATGTAGTACTCGTGCGGTTCCTCGGCCACCTGCAGTGCCAGCGAGTGACCAATGTTTCCAGCCAGACCGGCATCGTAGCCAGCTGTCTTGAAGATATGGTAAATCAGCGACGTGGTGGTGGTCTTGCCGTTGGAGCCGGTAATGCAAATCATCTTCGACGTGGTGTAACGTCCGGCGAACTCTATCTCGCTGATGATGGGGATGCTGGCGGCCTTGGCCTTGGCGACCATCGGAGCTGTGTCGGGTATTCCAGGGCTCTTGATGATTTCGTCGGCGTTGAGGATGAGGCTCTCCGTGTGCTGGTCCTCTTCCCACTTTATACCGCGCTCATCGAGCATCTGCTTGTAGTTAGGAGCAATCTTCAACATGTCTGAAACAAACACGTCGAAGCCCTTTTTCTTTGCCAGTACGGCGGCACCTGCACCGCTTTCGCCGGCACCGAGGATGACTATTCTCTTCATTATCTTATCTTCAGTGTTATTATTGTCAGTGCTGCTAGTATGATGGTCGTTATCCAGAAGCGGATGGTGATTTTTGACTCATGGAAGGGGCGTGCGGGCCATCCTTTGAGGATGTAGCGCGAGGTGGGGTCGAGCTGCGAGTCCAGTCGGCGGAAGGTGTCGTGGATGGGTGTGGAGCGGAATACACGCACACGCTGCCCTTTCTTTTTCATGATCTTGAACCACTGTGTCTGGATGATGACGCTCAGGCTTTCGATAAAGAATATGCCACAGAGAATGGGCAGCAGCAGCTCTTTATGGATGATGACGGCACAGACGCCGATGATTCCACCGATGGTTAGCGACCCCGTATCGCCCATGAAGATTTGTGCGGGGAAGGCGTTGTACCACAGGAAACCGACCATTGCACCCACGAAGGCGGCCAGGAAGATGACCAACTCTTCAGAGTGGGGGATATACATGATGTCGAAATAGGAGGCGTAGCCGATGTGCGACGAGACGTAGGCGAGGATGCCGAGTGCCACGCCGATGATGGCGGAGTTGCCGGCACACATGCCGTCCATGCCGTCATTCAGGTTGGCACCGTTGCTCACGGCGGTCACCACGAGGATGGTCATCAGCACAAAGACAATCCAGCCGGCGGCAACCTTATGCTCACCGACAAACGACATCATCTCCGAGTAGCTCAGGTTGTGGTGTTTGGTGAAGGGGATGGTGGTTATCAGGCTCTTATGCGCTTCTTGCTCATGCTTCACCACTTCTGTCTGATTCTTATGGGGAACCGAGATGTTCTCTCGCATCACTACATCGGGGCTTAGGTATAGAACCAAGCCCACGATGAAGCCGATGCTTACCTGACCAACAATCTTGTATTTACCTTTCAGTCCTTCTTTATGTTGGCGGAATATCTTGATGTAGTCGTCGGCGAAGCCCAGGATTCCGAGCCACACCGTGGTGATAATCATCAGTATGAGGTAGGTGTTGCGAAGGCGGCCCAGCAGCAGTACGGGCACGAGCATGGCTACGATGATAATGATGCCGCCCATGGTGGGCACGCCCTTCTTCTCCACGCCGAAGGGGTCGATGGACGGGTCGCGTTCCACCTCGAAGATTTTCTTGCGCTTCATCCACTTGATGAACCACTCGCCAAACCACGCCGAGATAATCAGCGACAGGATGAGCGCCAATAGTGCACGGAACGAGATGTAGCTCCACAGGTGGCTGCCCGGGATGTCGTATTGCTCAAAATATCGGAAGATGTAGTATAGCATATTTTAGCCCCCTAAGTTAGGGGGTTGGGGGTCTGAACGACCTCCTTTTCACCCCCTTTGGTTATTATTTAGTGTTATTCTGTTTTATTCGCTTGTTCAGACCCCCAACCCCCTCGCTCGACCGAAGGACGCTTGCCTTAGCAAGAACTTAGGGGGCTAAGAGTTCCCTTACTACCTCGCGGTCGTCGAAATGGTGCTTCACGCCGCGAATCTCTTGATAGTCCTCGTGGCCTTTTCCGGCAATGAGGATGACGTCGCCCTTCTGTGCAAGCATCGTGGCGGTGCGTATGGCCTCACGACGGTCTACGATGGAGAGCACCTTCTTCATCTGCCGTGCGTCGAGTCCGGCGAGCATGTCGTTGATGATGTCCTGCGGCTCTTCGTCGCGGGGGTTGTCGCTGGTGATGATGACGCGGTCGCTTTGCTTCACGGCTTCCTGAGCCATGAGCGGACGCTTGCCCTTGTCGCGGTTGCCTCCTGCTCCACAGACGGTAATAACTTTTGGTTTGAGAGTTGAGGCTTGAGCGTTGAGATTTGGCCTTTTCCCTTCAAGTACTTCGCGTATGGCCTTCAGCACGTTCTCCAGTGCATCGGGTGTATGAGCGTAGTCCACGATGGCTGTCCATCCCTCGGGCGAGGCGATGGGTTCCATACGTCCGGCGACGCTTTTCAGTGTGCTCATTACCAAGAGGATGTCCTCCGGCTCTTTGCCTAGCAGTCGGGCGGTGCCGTAGACAGCCAGCAGGTTCTGCAGGTTGTGGCGACCAATGAACTGCACGCCCACCTCGCGGCCATCGATTTCCAGGTACATGCCCTCGAAGTGCTCCTCGATGATGCGGCCACGGAAGTCGGCCATAGTGCGGGTACTGTAGGTCTTGACGGTTGCCTTTGTGTTCTGCACCATGAAGAGACCGTTCTTGTCGTCAGCATTGGTCAGCGCGAAACTGCCCTTGGGCAGCATGTCGAAGAACTGCTTCTTCGCGTCGCGGTAGTTCTCCACGGTTTTGTGGTAGTCCAGATGGTCGCGCGTAAGGTTGGTGAAGATGCCACCCTTGAATGTCAGTCCGCCGATGCGCTTCTGTGCGATGGCATGGCTCGAACACTCCATGAACACATATTCGCAACCGGCATCAACCATACGGCGCAGCAGCTGGTTCAGCTCAATGGGGTCGGGAGTGGTATGGGTGGCGGCGACAGGTTCACCGTCGATGTAGTTACAGACGGTGGAGAGCAGTCCGCAGTGGTGGCCCATCTGGCGGAACATATTATATAATAATGTGGCGATGGTGGTCTTGCCGTTGGTGCCGGTGACGCCCACCAGCGTCAGGTCTTTCGTGGGATGTCCATAGAACGCCGTTGCTACGTTACCGACGACAGCATCGGTGGAGGAGACCTGGACGATAGTCGGGTAGCGACCGTTGCACGTCACGTGTTTCGTGTCGTCCTGCCACGACGTCTCTTCACAGAGAATAGCAGCAGCTCCTCGTTCCAATGCGTTGCCGATAAAGCGATGTCCGTCAGTCTGCGTGCCACGAATGGCCACAAACAGACTGCCAGGCATCACCTGCCGTGAGTCGATGCACACGCCTGTGATCGTGGTCTCTAGAGAACCCTCGACGGCAATCAATTCTATGCTTTCTAAAACATCATTAAGAATCATCTTTCTCAATAAAACTATTAACTCTATAAAACTATTAACCAATTATGATCATTGTAATTCAAGGAAGCAGGTCATGCCTGGTTCCAGTGGTGTGCCTGGAGCAATGCTCTGACGGCATACCTCGCCAGTGCCATGCAGACGCACGTGGATGCCCTGTTGCTCAATAAGATAGACGGCATCGCTGGCTCCCATGCCTATGGTGCTGGGCATGGTGTTCGTGGCGAATTCAGGTTTGCTCACCTCCACGCCCTTGCTATCGATGCCCAGGCTTCCGAGCACATAGTCGACGGAGGCTCTGTCACCCTGCTTCACCTCGGGTGTGAAGACGGAGAGCGAGTCGCGGGCATCCTCCACGCTGAGCACTAGGCTGCGGGACATGACACCCTCGGCGATGTTGTGGAACACAGCTCCCGACATGCTACCACCCGATGCGGGCAGACCGGCCTTGCGCATGCAGACGATGCAAGTATACTTGGGGTCGTCGGAGGGGAAGTAACCGCAGAACGACAGCCAATACTCCGTCGTGCCGCTGCGGTAGTGTCCGCCCTTGGCCACCTGTGCCGTGCCTGTCTTGCCCGACACCTGGAACGACTTACTGCCGGCCTTCTTGCCCAGACCCTGGCTGACGACGTGACGAAGCACGGTCTGGATGGTGCTGATGGCCTTCTCGCTGGCAATGTGCTCCTTGATGACCTGTGGCTCGACGGTGGCCACTACCTCGCCGTCCTTGACGAACTCCTTGACGAAGCGCGGGCGCATCATGCGGCCGTTGTTGGCGATGGCGTTGTAGAACGTCACGGTATTGATGGGAGGTATCTGCGTCTCATAGCCGATAGACATCCAGGGTAGGGTAGTCTTACTCCAGTAGAGGGCGCGGTTGGTGGTCTTGAAGTCGGGATAGCGAATCTTCGGCTTGGCATAGCCCACCATGGGGAGCTCCAAGTCCTGACCGATGCCTACGCGGTAGAGTCCTTCGACATACTTGCGGGGATTGCTGCTGTAGAAATGGTCGATGGTGTAGCTCACGCCGATGTTGGAGCTGACCTCCAGCGTGCGTGCCAGGTTGATGCTTCCGTAGCCGCCACGGTGCCAGTTGTGGTCTTTCATTTTCGCACCGTGCATGGGCATGATGCCGTGTCCGGTGTGGATGACGTAGGAGGTGTCCACAACCCCGTCGTCGAGAGCCACGAGGATGGAGGCGGTCTTGAACACCGAGCCAGGCTCGCAGCGGTAGCTGATGGCGTCGTTGAACATCTCACGGTAGATTCCGTCGGAGCCGCGCCGCATGTTTACGATGGCCTTCACGTCGCCTGTCTTCACCTCCATGAGGATGGCCACGCCGATGCTGGCCTCCCACTTGTTCAGTTCCTGCACGAGGGCTTTCTCAGCGAGGTCTTGCATACCGATGTCGATGGTGGTCACGATGTCGGCACCGTCTACGGGCGGTGTCACGGTGAAGGGCACTATCTCGTTGAGCACCTTCTCCTTGCGCTGTATGCCATAGCTGCCACGCAGGATGCTGTCGTAGCTCAGTTCTATGCCGAAGCGGGCCGTGTCCTGACCACCCTCAAACGAACGGATGTCGCCGATGGTGCGCTCGGCCAGCGAACCGAAGGGACGGCGGCGGGCATCGAACGGCTCGGCATGGAAGCCATATTTGTTTCTGGGCAGATTGAAGTAGGGCAGCTGCTTCACCTCGCAGTAGGTGCTGTAGCTGATGCGACGTGGCCATACGGCCCAGTGACGGGCACCGATGCTCTTCTCACCCTTCTTGTTCACTATGACTTTATGGCGACCCTCTTCCAGACGCTCCTTGAACTTCTCAGCCGTCCATTCGGGGAATATCTCATGAAGGCCGTCGCAGAGGCTGTCGAGCTTCGACACCCACACGGAGTCGCGCTTGCGAGCCCAGACGGTGTCGCTGCGGTCGCCGGGCTGGAAGTCCATGAAAACCTTGTATTCAGGGATGCTGCTGGCCAGGAGCTGACCGTCGCTGCTGAGTATGTTCCCTCGGTTGGGGCGCACACGCACGCTGTCGCTCTTCTGGCTCTCGGCCACCACGTTCCAGTAATGTCTGTTAGACGTCATGGTGTAGGTGGCCTTGGCAATCACTGCCACGCCTATCAGCGTCAACAATACCGCTATAATCAAGTAGCGCGGCAAAACCTTATCTTTACTGAACTTACTCACCTTCTTAATTTACGATTTACGGATTTACGGATTTACGATTTACGGATTTGCGATTTACGATTTGTTACCTCTCACCTCTTTAGTATCGTCCCTTTCACTCCCCTTTCACTTCCCTTTCACTCCTCTTTCACTCCCCTTTCACTCCCCTACTGGAATGATGTACGGTGGTTGCTCAGGCAGTTGCAGCTCGTTGTCCTCGTCCTGGCTGAGTACCTTGAGCACATTGCTCTGTCGGCACAGCTCCGTGAGGTTGCTGGAGCTTGACATGGCGCGGAACTTCGCGTCAATCAGTTCGTGCTCCAGACGGCTTATCTCTATGACGTCCTGCTGACACTGATAGCGCACTCCCACGTAGACACAGGTGAGAAGCACGACAAGGACGATGAACCACACGTAGTGGCGGACGAATGTCAAGAGGAAGTCGCCACCCACTATTTGGCGCAGTGTCAGCGTGCCTATAGGAGCCACATCATCCTCGCTGGCCTGAGCCTTTAGCTGCCGCAGGGTAGGTGCCTTCTCCCGGCCTTCGTCAGGAGAGGTGGCTGCCGCTGCGTCACGCTCATCAAGCTCTTCCTGTAAGGGCTCTTCGTAGCCAGCTTCCACAATCAGTTCTACGTCGTTGTTCTTCTTCATCACTTATCAATTATTTAGCGCAGGCACGTTTGTCACCCATCACTTTCTCCGCCATGCGCAGCTTGGCACTGCGGCTACGGGGGTTGCGTTGCATCTCATCGTCGGAAGGTGTCACCACCTTATTATTAATAATGTGTAGCGGAGCCGTCACACGTCCGAAGAAATCTTTCTCCGTTCTCCCCTCGGCGTTGCCGCTGCGCATGACGTTCTTCACCATGCGGTCTTCCAGTGAGTGGTAGGTGATGACTACCAGCCGTCCTCCGGGTCTGAGCAACTCCGTGGCCGAGGTAAGCATCTCGCGGAGCACCTCCATCTCACGGTTCACCTCGATGCGCAGGGCCTGAAACAGCTTTGCGCCATCCTTCTTCCATTGACCATTGGCCATTGACGATTGACCATTGACCATTGACGATTGACCATTTTTGGCACCCTCAACCTCGGAATGGTCAATGGTCAATGGTGAATGGTCAATTCCCACAGCTTTCAGCAGTTGTCCTGTGGTCTCTATGCGCTGCTGCTGACGTGCCTTGACGATGGCCTTGGCCAGTTGGCGGGCGTTGCTCAGCTCGCCGTAGAGTCGGAAGATGTCGGTGAGCTGCTGCTCGTCGTAGTCGTTCACCACGTCGGCGGCTGTCTTGCCTGCGCGACGGTTCATCCGCATGTCCAGTGGACTGTCGAAGCGGAAGGAGAACCCACGGCTGGCATCGTCAAAGTGGTGCGATGACACTCCCAGGTCGGCCAGCACCCCGTCCATCTGATTCACACCGTAATAGCGCATCCAGTTCCTTATATATCTAAAGTTGCTGCGAATGAAGGTGAATCTATCATCTTGTGCAATATTTTTTTCTGCGTCGGCATCCTGGTCGAAGGCGTAGAGATGTCCCTCCTTGCCCAGCCGCTTCAGTATCTCCTTCGAGTGACCACCGCCACCGAAAGTCATGTCGGCATAGATGCCGCCGGGCTGAATTGCCAGCCCGTCGATGCTCTCCTTCAGGAGCACTGGAACATGATAGGCCGTGCTGCCTAACGTGTTCTCCATCCCTTGCACGCAGTTACTCATCACTTTGTTCTTTTTTGATACGAGGAACCATCAGCGCCTTGAGTTTCATCGAGAATTCATTCTTCGGGAGGAATGGCTTCTCGAGCTTCTCAGCGGCCCAAATCTCTATGACGTCGCTAACACCTAAGAACTTCACCGACAGTTTTATTTCTGCCAAATCCAGCAAACGCTTAGGAATCAGGAAACGACCGTTGGCATCGAGCGTCAGCATCTCGGCCTCCGAAACGAACTGGCGGAACACCATTTCGCTCTCGGTGTCGAAGGCGTTTACATTCGCCTTTATGTCGTCAATGCGTTTGTTCCATACACTTATCGGATAGAGCACCAGGCAGGGTTCATCGACATGTGCACGCAAAACGAGCATTCCCTCGCTATTTGCCTGCAGTATTTTGCGGAAAACAGCGGGGAGGAAAGCACGGCCTTTCGTGTCAATCTTGGATTCTATGTTGCCTAGAAATCTCTCCATAAGATACTACGGTGCAAAGATACTAAAAATATCCCCCACCACACTGCATTTACCCCCCACTTCGCTGGAAATTTATGGTTTTTTTACACAAATTAAGTCTTTTGGAGGAGGTGCTTACACACTTTTCTTGTTTTGTGCATGCAATTTTCTAGATTATCACCTTAGTGGTTGAAACCTACCAAACTTATTATTATCATTATCGACGGTTTTGTCTATGAGAGAAAACGGCTTTCTCTGGTAGACAAAACGGCTTTCTCTATAAGACAAAACGGCTTTCTCTATGAGAGAAAACGGCTTTCTCTGGTAGAGAAAACGGCTTTTACTCGCCCGGCCCGGTTTTTTCTGTGTGTAGGTCTAAGTCAATAATGTGGCTTAGCCTTGTTTTTCGGTCATGTATTGCCAGTAGCGACGGGGCATGTCGTTGAGTTGCTTGCGGGGATTCATGCGTTCGCGGATGCAGATGGCCTTGAAGTAAGTGCGCCAGAGATCCTGGAAGAGTTTGTCGTTATCACTCAGCACGTTGGCGTCGAGCTTGCCATTCGACAGATTGAAAGGCACGGCGGCTTCGTCCTCAAAGGTCACGCGTATGACGGTTTCCCCGTCATAATAGAATCCATAATGCCGACGGGCATCATAGATGAGCCAAGGCTGGTCGTTAAACCGGTCTTGGAAGTGGTGGGTGATGATGGGCAGCACGTTATGGTCGGGGCTGACGACGGCGAGGTAGGTGCCGTCCTTCACCTTCTGGAAACGGATGAACTGCTTCATGCGCAGCTGTTCGTGGAGCACGCGGCGGGCGATGTTCGTCACCGCCAGCACGTCGGAGTCGGCATAGTTTCGCTCGATGTCTCCCTGACGGAACACCTTACAGATATACTGGAATAGGGGCTGGTTCAGCTCCCGCTGTTCCGACAGCCAACTGACGGCAATCAGTCTCATGGCCTCCCGCGACACCCGCTTCTCCAGTCCGGCCCATACGCGCCGGGCCTTCTCCCCGTCGGTACAAACATTATATATATGTTCGCAGAAGAGTGGCAGCGGGTCGCCTTCCGCCAGCAGTTGCTCCGGCTGCTCTTTTAGAGCAAAGGCGTCGAACACTGCCGTCAACAGCCCGTCCATCGTTCCGTCGAATGTATATACTGTCATTTTCTGTCTGTTTAGTCCTTGAAATCAAGGGATAGCTGTTGCTCGGCGGCGGCTCTCTTTTGTTGTGCCTTGCTGATGAGCAACGGGCGGAGACGCTCGGGGCTCAACTCGTTGATGCCGACGATGGGGTCGGGGATTGCGAATCCCTGACTGCGGGTCAGCTCGTTGCAGGTGATGAAATACTTGGCCTTCTTCATCACGACACCCATCTTCTTCAGGTCGTAGGACGTGAGGCGGTTGAAGCGGCGAGAGTTGACGACAAGCCAGGCCGACTTGGTGCCGAGGCCGGGAACGCGGAGCAGTTGCTCGTAGTCGGCGGTGTTGATGTCGACAGGGAAGGCCTCGGGATGGCGGAGTGCCCAGGCCAGCTTCGGGTCTACTTCAAGGTCGAGGTTCGTATGCTGGTCGTCGACGATTTCCTCCACCTTGAAATGATAGAAGCGCAGGAGCCAGTCGGCCTGATAGAGCCGGTTCTCGCGCACCAGCGGCGGTTGCTTCAGCACGGGCAGACGCGGGTCGTAGGTGTTCACGCTGACGTAGCCGGAGTAATAGACGCGGCGCATCGTCGGCTGGCCATAGAGCATCGACGACATGTTGAGGATGTCGCGGTCGGTCTCTTTCGTCGCGCCGACAATCATCTGTGTCGACTGTCCGGCAGGGACGAAGCTCGGCACGTTGCGCAAATGGCGACGGTCCTCCTTGTTCTCCAAGACACCCTGCTGGATGAGGCGCATGGGCTGGAACACGCTCTGGTGGTCTTTCTCTGGTGCCAGGAGTTTCAGCGACTCCTCTTTCGGAATCTCGATGTTCACGCTCATGCGGTCGGCGTAGCGGCCCGCCTCGTTGAGCAGCTCCTGCGAACAGCCGGGGATGCTCTTCAGGTGGATGTAGCCGTTGAAGCGGTGAACGAGTCGCAGGTCGCGGGCGATGGCCGCCAGCCGTTCCATCGTGTAGTCGGGGTTGCGCACCACGCCACTCGACAGGAAAAGGCCCTCGATGTAGTTGCGGCGGTAGAACTCCATCGTGATTTCCTCCAGCTCCGAGACGCTGAGCGTCGCCCGCTTGATGTCGTTAGAACGGCGGTTGATGCAGTAGGCGCAGTCGTACATGCAGTAGTTCGTCAGCATCACCTTCAACAGCGAAATGCAACGCCCATCGTCGGCAAACGAGTGGCAGATACCCACGCCGCCGACCGTCGAGCCTACCATGCCCTTCTTTCCGCTACGCACGGTGCCGCTCGACGAGCACGACACGTCGTACTTCGCCGATTCTGCGAGCACCCGCAGCTTCTCCATCGTCTTCTCCGTTAGCATGGCAATCTCGTTTTAGGCCTCAAAAGTACGAAGAAGTTTGTGTATGGACTGTGGGTAATGACAAATATTAGCTAAATAGGGAACCAATTAAACATTTTTACACACATTCGTTACCATGTGCGTTGTTTTTCCCGTTAAAAGAGACAAAAAGAGGAAAGGTTTTTTGGCCATCTCATGCAAAGTGAGTAATTTTGCGGCATCATGCTACGGAAAATGTAGCCTTTACAACCTTTCAATATCACGATAATGACCGATACATTATATTTCACCCCCGAGGAGCGCCAGCAGATAAGTGCGCTCTATGCCGAACTGAAACAGAAGATTGCACCGACGCTTACCGACGGCGACGAGGAACGGCTGCGAAAACACCTGCTCACGGCCGTTGAGGAGGGCCAGGTACAGCGCGACCTCTTCGGTCTGAACCCCATCGTGAGCAGTCTGCAGACTGCCATGATTGCGGTTGACGAGATAGGCTTGCGCCGGGAAGCCGTACTGGCCATCATGCTCAGGCCCTGTGTCGATGCCGGTTTCCTCACGGTCGATGAGGTCAGCGCCTCCTACGGTTCGCCCGTAGGAAGAATCCTCCACGGTCTGCAGCGCATACAGGAACTCTACAAGAAGAACCCCGTCATCGAGAGCGAGAACTTCCGTAACCTGCTGCTCTCCTTCGCCGAGGACATGCGTGTCATCCTCATCATGATTGCCGACCGCGTGAACCTGATGCGGCTGATTCGCGATGCTCAGAATGAAGAAGCGAAACATCGCGTCAGTGAGGAAGCGGCCTACCTCTACGCCCCACTGGCCCACAAGCTGGGTCTGTACAAGCTTAAGTCGGAGCTGGAGGACCTCTCGCTGAAGTACCTGGAGCACGATGCCTACTACCACATCAAGGAGAAGCTGAACGCCACGAAGGCCGCCCGCGATGCCTACGTTGAACGCTTCATCGGCCCCATAGAGCAGAAGCTGAAGGATGCGGGCCTGAAGTTCCACATGAAGGGCCGCACGAAGTCCATCCATAGCATCTGGCAGAAGATGAAGAAGCAGAAGTGCGCCTTCGAGGGCGTCTACGACCTCTTCGCCATCCGCATCATCATTGACTGTCCGCCGGAGAAGGAGAAGCAGCAATGCTGGCAGACCTTCGCCATCATCACCGACATGTACACGTCGAACCCCAAGCGTATGCGCGACTGGCTCTCGGTGCCAAAGTCGAACGGTTACGAGAGTCTGCACATCACCGTCCTTGGCCCTGAACAGAAGTGGGTGGAGGTGCAAATCCGCACGGAACGCATGGACGAGATAGCAGAGCGAGGTGTGGCGGCACACTGGCGTTACAAGGGTGTGAAGTCATCGGAGGGAGGCATGGACGAGTGGCTCAACGGCATCAGGCAGATGCTGGAAGACACGGTTAAAGTGGAGAGTTCGGAGTTCAACACCATGGACATGTTCCGCATGGACCTCTACGATGATGAGATTTACGTCTTTACACCCAAGGGCGACCTGCTGAAATTCCCCAAGGGAGCCACGGTGCTCGACATGGCCTACCACATCCACTCGAAGGTGGGTTCGGCCTGCACGGGCGCGCGTATAAATAATAAGGTGGTGACCTTCCGTCAGGAACTGCACTCAGGTGACCAGGTGGAGATTCTCACCTCCTCGACGCAACGGCCCAAGCAGGAGTGGCTCAACATCGTCAAGACCAGTCGTGCAAGGGCGAAGATTCGCCTGGCCATCAAGGAGACGCAGCAGAAAGATGCCTTGCTGATGAAGGAGATGCTAGAGCGAAAGTTCCGTAACCGTCACATAGAACAGGACGAGGGTCTGATGATGCGCGTCATTCGCAAACTGGGTTACAAGGAGGCCAGCGACTTCTACCGCGATATGGCTAGCGACGTGCTCGATGTCCAGACCGTCATCGACAAGTATGTGGAGCTGCAGCAGAGCGACCGTGTCGTCACTGGCGACAACGTGGCACGCTCAGCCGACGAGTTCGTGCTCGACAACTCTCAATTCTCAACGCTCAACTCTCAAGTCTCAGATGACGTGCTCGTCATTGGTCAGGACCTCAAGGGCCTGGACTTTCACCTCGCCCATTGCTGCAACCCCATCTACGGCGACCCGGTCTTTGGCTTCGTCACCACGGGCGGCGGCATCAAGATTCACCGCATGGACTGTCCCAACGCAGCCGAGATGCGCCGTCGCTTCGGCTACCGCATCGTGAAAGCCCGCTGGAGCGGCAAGGGCTCCTCTCAGTACCAGATAACGCTGCGCATCATCGGCAACGATGACCTGGGCATCGTCAACAACCTCACCTCCATCATCTCGAAGGACGAGAAGCTGGTGCTGCGCAGCATCAACATCGACTCAAACGACGGAATCTTCCGTGGTACGCTGACCATCATGATTAACGACAACACCCGCTTGGAAGGGCTTATCAAGAAACTCCGCACCGTGAAGGGTGTCAAGCAGGTGGAGCGAATCTGAGCGGTCACGATACGTATCGTTCGTAGGCGTGCATGAATCTTTGCAAAGGGCGGAAACGCAAGAGGACGCACTCGAAGAGGACGACTCCGAGGATGGCGGTGGCGATGCCTAGGAGGACGTCTATAATATAGTGGTGGCAGGAATAGACGGCGGCGAACCAAATGCCGAGGGTGATGAGGGTGCAGATGGCGGGGATTATAAACTTCTGCCAACAGGGGCTGGGAATACCAGCGGCTTGGCAGGTTGGCATGGGGCATGCCCCTACACGGGATGACATAACGGCGTAGATGGTGGCGACGAGCATGTAGGCGGCGTGGAGTGAGGGGACGGCCGCGAAGATGTTGGAGTTGTTCACGTAGATGCTCTGGAAGATGGGGATGCCGATAAGCTCGTCGAAACGTACCAGTCCTGCGGCGCTGCCCGGCGTGCCGAGTATAGGCTCGAAACCATGCTCGATGACGTACCAAGGTGGTGCGGCGGGGTGGATGTAGTAGATGGCGAAGCCAAGCCAGTTGACCACAAGGAAAGCAACGGCGAAATGGAGGTACTCCCGGCGATGACCGGTGAAGTAGAGCCAGAGACCCAGTGCCATGGGGCCGGGTACCCAGCAGAGATAGGCCAGGCCGGAGAAGAGGTCGGCGAGGGTGCAGTGGTGAGTGTAGAAATACTCGCAGAGGGTAATGGGGGGGGATTGCAAATCCCCGCCAACAGCAGAATTGAGAATTGAGGGTTGAGAAGTGAGGGTTGCGGACTGACCGTTTATTCCGAAGAGGGAGCACTCGGCATCGTAGAGGCCGCGCACGTCGATGTCGTTGACCATGTAGTTAGGGTAGAGGCGCATCCAGTCGTAGCACACCTCGAAGACGACGAAGGGCAACAGAGCCACAGCAAGGCGGCGAGAGGCGGGGTGGGCGAAGAAGAGCAGCAGGAACAACCCCACCATGAGCACCTGGGCGGGGATGAGACCCACCACAAGCCACTGGAACAGGAGAAAAGTGGCAGAAGCCGTCAATACGATGAAGGTGCTGCTACGCATTTTTATAGAATAACGTTTCTTCCCATCATGCCGCAAAGGTACGGCTTTTCGTTGAATCATCAAAATAAAAGTCGAAATAATGATGCCAAAAACAAGAAATCTTGTAAGGAAACCGTAAAAGCAGGTCTCATGTGGCGAAAGTTTGCAGAAAAGTGCATGAACGCTTGGCGGTTAGTGGAAAAATTCGTAATTTTGCCGCGCAATTGCAGGGGCAGGTCCGGAGCCAGCCCGCAAGAATGTAGGGGCAGACCATTGTGCCAGCCCGCAAAATGAAGAAGAGAGATGCTGAATCTATCGCAAATATCACTATGGGGAATCGTTCCCTTGCTGCTGATGCTGGCCGCTTCGCTGGTCGTGTTCTGGCTAGTAGACAGGCGTCTGTTCATGACTATCGTTCGCATCTATGGCCTTGCCGTTGTCCAGCTGATGATTGTCGGTGGCTATGTGTGGGTGTTGTTGCGCACAGACAGCTGGTGGGCATACGGTCTTTGGCTGGTACTGCTGGCACTGGCCGTTGGCTGGAGGAGTGCCAAGCTCACACGGATGCCGCGCAGTAAGGCCCTCCACGTGGCTGTGGCTGTGATACTGTCAGTGGGCGTGACGTGCGGCGTATTGATGATTAGTCTGCCCGTGAGGCTAATGCTGCCTGTGGCGGCAGTGCTTGCGGCGGGCATCTACGAGTCGGTTGACGAGTCGCTCTGTGCCTATCAGCGCAGCTATGACAATACACAACCCCATCGGTATTATCTTCTGGCTAATGGCGCTACGTTGTTGGAGTCGCTGATGCCCAGTGTAAGACGGGCACTGCGAACCACCGTCATGCCCCAGCTGCGTAGGCTGGCAGTACCCTTTATAGCTATCGGCGCCATGCTCTTCTGGGGAATGATTATGGGAGGGGCAACGGCTCCGGCAGCCCTCGTGGCCACGCTGATGCTTTGCACGGCGGCCTTCGTGGCAGCCGTCATGGCTACGCTGCTTGCCATCTATTTCCTGTCAAAGTATTGACCATTTACTATTGGACAATTTACTATTTGACAATTGACGATTGACCATTATTTAATTACAAAGAGTTATGAAAAAGATTTTAGGAACATTAGTAATGCTGCTCTGCCTATCCGTGATGCCCGCAGATGCACAGGGCCTTTCTTTCGGTGTGAAGGGTGGCACCACCCGCTCCACGTTGAAGTTTGACAAGGACAATTTCTTCGGCAAGGGTCATTACGGATGGTTCATCGGCCCGTCATTGAAGGTCGGTCTTCCTTTAGGGTTCGGTGTCGATGGTGCTGTGCTCTACGACCAGCGTGAGGTGAAGATTGTGGACGAGCAGACGATGAAAATCAAACAAATCAGCATTCCTGTCAACGCCCGTTTCAACCTTGCCCTGGCTCCTGGCGCTGGCACGGGCCTTTATCTGGCCGCTGGTCCGCAGGTGGCCTTCAACGTGGGCGACAGCGAGTTCAAATGGACGAGCAAAGATTCCTACGAAAACACTTTCCAGCTGAAAAAGTCGACGTTCAGCATTAACCTTGGAGCTGGTCTGTATCTATTAAAGATGTTGGAACTGGGCTTTGCCTACAATATTGAAATGGGCAATACGGGCGACATTACTTGGAGCAGTTTGACGGACAAGAGCAATTATAAATCTTCTGACGAGACCAAAGTGAAGACCTGGAAGCTTCAGGCCACTATCTACTTCTAATATGGCCTTTAGACGTTTTTTGTTGGGAGTTTGTTGTTGGGCGTTGGCTATGCTTTCTGCTTCTGCTAACACCCAGTACCCGACATCCGATAACCTTTCACCGAAGTACGAGGTGAGGGCAGTTTGGCTGGCTACCATCGGCGGCATTGACTGGCCTCGTTCCTATTATGCTGCGTCACAGCGCGAAGAGCTTCGTCAGATGATTGACCGTCTGAAACGTGCGGGCATCAACACCGTGCTCTTTCAGGCCCGTGTGCGTGCCACCACTGTCTATCCCTCGGCCTTGGAGCCATGGGATGGATGTATCACCGGCACACCAGGACGCTCACCTGGCTATGACCCCTTGCAGCTGTGCATAGACATCTGCCATGAACGCGGCATGGAGTGCCACGCCTGGGTGGTGACGCTGCCCGTGGGGAAATGGAACGCCATAGGGTGCCAGCGGCTCCGCAATCAATATCCAGGACTGATACGCCACATAGGCGAGGACGGATATATGGACCCCGAACAGTGGCAGACGGGTGACTACCTGTCTCGCGTGTGCCGAGAGATAGTCCGAAACTACGACGTGGACGGCATTCACCTGGACTACATTCGTTATCCTGAGACATGGAAGCTGAAAGTCTCGCGGCAGCAGGGACGTGAGAACATCACCCGCATCGTGAGGCAAATCTATCAGGCTGTGAAAGGCGAGAAGCCTTGGGTGAAGCTGTCGTGCTCGCCCATTGGAAAGCATGATGACCTGCACCGCTACCGCAGTGGTGGGTGGAACGCGCGGACTGCCGTCTGCCAGGATGCCCAGGAATGGCTGCGACAGGGACTCATGGACCAGCTCTATCCCATGATGTACTTCCAGGGAAACCAGTTCTACCCCTTTGCCATCGACTGGCAGGAGAATGCCTATGGGCGCACCTTGGCAGGAGGTTTGGGCACCTATTTCCTCGATCCGCGCGAGGGAAACTGGACGGCTGAAGTGGTGGAGCGCGAGATGAACGTGCTTCGCCAGCTGGGCATGGGCTACTGTCACTTCCGCGCGAAGTTCCTCTGTGACAACATCCGTGGCATCTATGACTTCACCAGACGCTTCTGTGCCACGCCGGCACTTGTACCACCAATGACGTGGAGTGGTGTGTTGCCACCCCGCCAGCCCCTCGGACTACAGTTGAAAGGAAGCACGCTGATGTGGCAGGGACAGCCCGACGATGCTGGGAGCAACTACACATATTATAATATATATGCCTCGGAAGACTTCCCCGTAGACGTGACCCGCGCTGAGAACATCGTGGCTACGCACCTGCGCCGCACCTGGGCTCGTGTCAATAACAACAGGATGAACTACGCCGTGACGGCTATGGACCGCTATGGCCAGGAGAGCACTCCCGTGCAACTGCTGCTGAATGCCGGGCCGGCATACCAGGCTCCTGTCATCGCCACGACAGACGGACGGCCCGTGCGTGTGCCGCAAAACCCACTCATTGATGCTGACTTCATCATCATAGAGACCATGCTGGGAAAACCTGTTGCCACCCGTCGATACGCAACGACGGTGAATGTCAACGGCATACCCGATGGCATGTATCAGATGCGCACCCTTGGCCGTAAGGGTCGCAATCACCGCATAGGATTCTTCTGTATCAAGCGTAGGCACTAAACCATGACTTACGATTATCAACTTCGTGTGCTTCCACAGGTGGCTGCCGACAGTGCTGCCCTGCGCAGCTATATATGCGAGGAAAAGGGTATCGCCCCTAAGTCTCTGAATGTCGTCCGCATATTGAAGCGCTCCATCGATGCCCGCCAGCGAACGATTTTCGTCAACCTCACCGTGCGCGCCTATGTAGACGAACTGCCTGAAGACGATGAGTTTGAACACATCGTCTATCCTGATGTCTCCGACAAGCCACAGGTCATTATCGTGGGAGCTGGCCCTGCCGGACTCTTTGCTGCCCTGCGTCTCATAGAGCTGGGATTCAGGCCTATCGTGCTCGAACGTGGAAAGGATGTCCACGAACGGAAGAAAGACCTGGCTCGCATATCGGTGACGCAGCAAGTGGACGGCGAGAGCAACTACTGTTTCGGCGAGGGTGGGGCAGGAGCCTACAGCGATGGGAAGCTCTACACTCGCTCGAAGAAACGGGGTAACACGGAGAAAATCCTGCGTGTCTTTTGCCAGCATGGGGCATCGACCAATATCCTTGCCGACGCACATCCGCACATTGGCACCGACCGATTGCCACAGGTGATCGAGGCCATGCGTAACACCATCATCAAAAGTGGTGGTGAGGTGCACTTCCAGACGAAGATGACGGGGCTGGTCATTGACCATTCACCATTGACCATTGACCATTCACCATTGACCATTGACCATTGCCAAGCGGGTAAGGTCATAGGTGTGAAGGCGCAGCAAATGGTCAATGGCCAATGTTCAATGTTCAATGAAAAGGAGTTTCTCGGTCCTGTTATCTTGGCTACTGGCCACTCGGCTCGTGACGTGTACCGCTATCTTGCTTCTGAAGGGGTAGGGGGAGGTCTTGAGCCGAAAGGAATTGCCGTCGGTGTAAGATTGGAGCACCCTGCACAGCTCATTGACCAGATACAGTATCACCGTCGCGAGGGACGTGGAAAGTGGCTCCCCGCAGCGGAATATTCCTTTGTCACTCAGGTGGATGGTCGCGGCGTGTATAGCTTTTGCATGTGTCCTGGTGGCTTTGTCATACCCGCCGCCACAGGCCCCGAGCAGGTAGTGGTCAACGGCATGAGCCCTGCCAGTCGAGGCACCCAATGGAGCAACAGCGGAATGGTCGTTGAGATAAGGCCGGAAGACTTGGACAGTTCAGAGTTCATAGTTCATAGTTCAGAGTTCAAAGTTCATAGTTCAGAGTTCAAAGTTCATAGTTCAAAGTCAAGTAACGCGCAGCAAAACTATGAACTATGCATTATGAACTATGCACTAAAGATGATGGCTTTTCAAGAGGATTTAGAGCGGCTGAGCTGGCTACAGGCAGGCACGAAGCAAACGGCTCCTGCCCAACGTATGGCTGATTTCGTGAACGGTCGTCTGAGTACCGACCTGCCGCGCAGCTCCTACGCGCCAGGACTGGTGGCGTCACCCTTACATTTCTGGATGCCAAAGCCTATCGCTTCCCGTTTACAACAGGCGTTCCGTCATTTCGGAAAGCAGGCTCACGGATTCCTCACAAACGAAGCTGTGCTCATCGGTGTGGAGACCCGCACGTCAAGCCCTGTGCGAATCGTTCGTAATCCCGATACCCTTCAGCACATCGTCTTGTCAGGTCTTTACCCCTGCGGCGAGGGTGCAGGATATGCTGGCGGCATCGTCTCCGCCGCTGTTGACGGAGAACGATGCGCCGAAATGGTTGCTTCTACCTTGAGGTAAGTCTCTCTATTTCTTTGGATTACTCGTGCACGTACAGCTGCCAACCCAGGTAGGTGTCAATGGCCTCGTTGAGGATGTCGACGACGTCGGCGCGGCACATGGCAACATGGTGTTCGAAGCCGTTCTTGCAGATGTACTTCATGAGCTTTTGCAGGTTTTCCACCTTCGTCACGGCGATGCAACCATCCATGCCGTAGGGGTCGCTGGTGATTTCGCCCTTGCCCAGGTATGCCTTGATGCACCCCTTCGGGTCGTCGGTAGAAATGCGGAAGAAGGTGAAGGGACCTTCTGAGACCTTGGCATAGACGGCGCCGAAGGTGTTCACCTTGCCCAGTGTGCGACCAAGCACGCCGAGCGGACCGAGCTTTAGGTCATTATTGCCGATGAAACCACGGGGGAAATTTCCGCAGTGGGTGCACACGCACTTGTTGCGCTCCTCGGCGAAGTTGTTGTTCCAGTCGAGCAGGGCGGGCGCGTTCTCCGAGGCCAGTGCGAGGGCATACATCGATACGGCTCCGGCAAGGTCGGTCTCGCAAGCAGCGGGAATCAGCTTGTCTGAAAGCATTGACATCGTAACGCAGGCGGCGCAGCCATAGTTCTGCTCCAGCGAGTCCCAGCACTGGATGGCAACAGCTTGTACGTCGTTGGCTTCAATCCACTGCTCCACGGCCACGCTGAACTTTGCCTGCAGCGTCAACTTCTCACGATAGGCCTCGGGCACTTTTGCGTATGATTTGAGATTTGAGATTTGAGATTTGAGCTTCGGGTTGTCGTCGCTGATTTTCTGTGCGGCGAAGAGAATCTCCGAGAGGTCGGCGGGCACCACGGTGATACCCGTGCGCTGCAGCAGCTTCTCACTGGCACGGCAAGTGTTGAAGCCCAAGGGACGTGTGCCTATCTGGCCGATGCGGCAGTGGCGCAGACCATTTACCACGCGGCAGATGGCGGCAAACTTCTTCAGGTCCTGAGCCAGCAGCGGGCTATAGATGGAATAGGTGTGGAGCGTGGTGTCGGTGAAGGGTATGCCATACTGGTAGAGGTTGTTGCACACAGAAATCTTTCCGCAGAAGGCATCGCGGCGCGAGTCAAGGTCTACCTTATCGTTCTCGTCGTCGCAAGCCTGCACCATGACCGGCACGTGCAGGTCGGCATCGCTGATGGCGTTGATAATGCCAATCTCGAAGCCAAAGTTGGGCAAAGAGACCACGATGCCATCTATCTCATCGCGGTGTTCGCGGAACTGTTTGGAGACCTTCAGGCCATCCTCTCGGGTCTCGATGCTACTGCTGCCTGTCGGCGTAGCGTCTTCGGGCAGGATGACATACTCGTAGCCCAGGTCTTCTATGGTTTTCAACAATTGCTTGCGCACGTCGCGGGCAAGCTCAGAATTAAAGTAGGCGCGTGTTCCGATAATCACGCCAAAGCAAGTCTTTCCGTTTTTCATTGTTTTTTAGGTTAGATAGTTATTTAAATGTTTATCACTTGGTCGCAATACTCCACCACCGCTGGACGGTGGGTGACGAAGATGACGGTGTGGTCTTTCTTCGAGAGCAGGTTTTTAAGCACCTGACGCTCGGTGTCGGCATCGAGGGCGCTGGTGGCCTCGTCGAGGAGCAAGATGCTTCCTGGCCGTAACAGGCTTCGGGCAATGGCGATACGCTGCGCCTGTCCCTCACTCAGTCCGCCGCCTTGTTCGGAGAAACGGGCATTGAGGCCGTCGGGTAGCTCGAGTGCGAAGTCGGCACAAGCCATGCGCAGGGCTTCTATCATCTCAGTATCAGTGGCCGTGGGGCGGCCCAGCTGTAGGTTCTCCCTCAACGTACCACTGAACAGCGTGTTGCCCTGAGGTACATAGACGAAGTTACAACGGTGGAGAGGAGTGAGAGCCTCTTCCCCAAAGTTCCCCTCGCCTCTTGGAGAGGGGTTAGGGGTGAGGCCAGGGCCGGGGGTGAGGCTTATTTCCCCCTCCTGCGGCTTCACCAATGCCAGGAGTAGACGTATGAGCGTGGTCTTGCCGGCTCCCGTCTCGCCCATGATGGCGGTGCAGGAGCCAGGTGGGAAGTCGTAGCTGGCATGTTCGATGGTAGGTTGCTGGCCTGGGGCACCGTAATTGAATGTCACGTCGTGGAAGCGTATTCCACAGGGGCCAGGCAGCATTCGCGGCTCGCCCTGTAGCTCTTCGGGCGTCTCCTCCAGTTCCATGAGTCGCTCGGTAGCGGTAAAGACGCTGACAAAGGCGGGCACCAGACGTGTCAGTTCGCGCGCTGGGCCTTGTATACGGTATACCAGTTGCAGGAAGGCCGTCATGGCTCCAAAAGTTATGGTGCCCTGACTCAGCCGTAGTGCACCCCAAAGGAAGGCGATGAGATAGCCGAGTGAGAATCCCACGTTGAGGAAGAAATTGCTGGCCACGCTGAAGGCGGTACGACGGCGCACCCATCGGCGCAGTTCACTCTGAATGGTCTCCAGGCGAGTAAGCATCAGCGAGTCGGCCTCCATTGTCTTCACCAGCATGCGGTGCTGCATGGTCTCAGTGAGCAGACTCTGCACCTGACTGTCACAGTCGCGCACCTTACGGGTGAAGCGTCGCATATACAGTATATAGATACGGCTGACAATCAGGAACAACGGCAGAATGCCCACCGTGACAATGGCCAGCCACGTGTCCATCTGAAGCAGGTAGATGAATGCTCCGCAAAACATCGCCACGGTGCTGAGTGTCGAGGGCATCGTCTCGGTGAGGAACGTTACCACCTGGCGCACGTCCTGTTCCAGACGGCTGAGGATGTCGCCACTATGCATAGCCTCGCGGCCACGCCACTCCGACCGCAACAGACGTGCCATAAGTTGTTGCTGCATACGGTTTTGGGCGTGTATGCCCAAGATGTTCTTCACCCACACACGACTGATGCCCAGGGCAAATTCGCCCAGGATGAGTGCGGCCATGATACCCACGGCGGCGTAGATACTTCCTTCCCGTACCCCCGATGCAGTATCGATGGCACGCTGCATGGCCCACACCGATGCCAGGCTGAGCGCCACACCCAAGAGGCCAATACTGGCATTGAGCACTGCCTGCAGACGGTTGCCACGCAGGGCGCGCCACAGCCACCGCGTAATCTGGCTGGCAGTGAAATGGTTCTCGGGTAGTTGAAGGAATTCCTTGAGCTTCATCATTACAGGCATTTATTATGCTGGCAGTTCCTTTTATTGTAAAGTCGTTTGCAAAAGTACGCATTTTTTACGTCAGTGGCAAATATTTCACCATTTTTTGTTATCTAATCACAATAATTGGCCTCGTCTTTTGGCCATTTGGGGAAAATGATGTACCTTTGCACTCAATTTCCAAGCGAGGATGTGCCTATTTTGACACATACCCTCATGGATTTGATAGAAAGTCAGATACGAACGCGTTGTATAATGCTAGTATCAAAGATGAAAATAGCAAAGGATTTGTCTCCTTTGCCTTCCCCGAAGCAAAAAGCTCAAAGACTGGGGTGTCGGTAAGATATGCCCCGTGCATAGAAAGAGAATGGTATGTTCTCCGTATCAAGTATGGTCAGGCGCAGGCCGTAGCAGATGCCATCATTGAATACGGCACCTACGTCTATTTGGCCAAGGTCTGGAAAGACATTAGGAACAAAGAGACGGGCAAGAAGCAACGTAAACTGTTCCCCTTCATGAACCTTCTTTTTGCATACATGACGGAGCAGGAGGCCGAAAAGTATGTCAAGGATTCCTCGGTGTCGAAGTACACTACCTACTATTACAACCATTTCGTAACGGACAAGCAAGGCTATAACCCTCCGTTGGTTGTCAGCAGCAGGGATATGGAACCGTTCGTCAAGGCCACCTCTTTGCTCGATGAGCATGTGATGGAGGTTGACTTAAATACCTGCAAATTCTTGTCCGACGATTTTGTTCGTGTCACAGGCGGCCCCTTCGAAGGCATAACCGGTCGCGTCGCCCGTATTGCCCGACAAAAGCGGGTGGTCATTCAAATCAAAGGACTCCAAACGGGTTTGACCACCGCCTATATCCCGCCACACTTTCTCGAAAAGGTTGAAAACGATGCCTGAAAAGCACGATGTTTATACTTAGGTGTCTGTAGAAGATATCCATTAGATACAGATAATGAAGAAATTCAACATCACAGGAAAATGTATTCCTGAGTTGCACTATATGGTGGACATCTCGGAACGCGTTGAGCGTATCAAGAATATGGTGGACGCCGGGGATTACCTCTGCATAAACCGTGGACGTCAGTATGGCAAAACCACCACCCTCTCCATGCTTAAAAGGCGACTCGACCATGAGTACGCCGTCTTTTCTCTTAGTCTTGAGAGCGTAGGAGAAGCAGAACTGAAAACCGGCGAGACGTTGGCATCCGCAATCCTTTGGATGTTGAATCAGAAGATAATCACCAAGCAGGTTTCGTGCCTGGTCCCTGACGCCGTCCGATACATGTCCCAAGTGACGCCACCGGTTCCTGCCACAATGTCAACCCTGGTGTTTGGTGCGACAATAAGCACGTTCTGCCAACTGAACGAGCAACCTGTAGTCCTACTGATTGACGAAGTCGACCAGGCGAGCAACTATGATAGTTTCATAAAGCTACTTGGTGTCTTACGCGACAAGTTTCTCAACCGAGACAATGAACCGACCTTCAAGTCAGTCATTCTTGCAGGTGTCTATGACATCAAGAACATCAAGCTAAAACTTCGTCCCGAAGAACAACACAAGACCACTTCCCCTTGGAACATAGCCACGCCATTTAACGAAGATATGGCGTTGTCAGCAAAAGGAATCATGGGAATGCTCAACGAATATGAGAACGATCACAAGACAGGAATGGACGTACAGGCCATATCCACGCTGGTTTATGACTACACTGCGGGCTACCCATTCCTTGCCGTGCGTTTGTGCATGCTGATGGATGAAAGTGGCAATTGGACTAAAGAGGGCTTCCTGGATGCCACAAAGAGCTTACTTAATGAAGACAACACACTTTTCAAGGACACAAGCAAGAAACTGGATGACTTTCCAGATTTGCGTGACATGATATACCGGATGCTTTTCCTGGGTGAAGAATTCCCTTATAATCCGCAAAACAAGCCTCAGGAATTAGGCAAACTCTTCAATTTTATTGATGAAGAAGACGGGAAAGTCATTGTCGCAAACAGGCTCCTTGAAACATGGTTTTATAATCTGTTCTTCACGGATGAAAAATTAAAGAACCGCATCTACAATAATGGTGCCGAGAGCAAGCCCGAATTTATCAAAGACGGCCAGCTCAACATGGAACTCATTCTCGAACGTTTCTCCCGTCTCTACGACAACCTCTACGACAACCAACGAGACGAGCGCTTTGACGAGGAAGAAGGTCGCAAAAAGTTCCTTTTCTACATCAAACCCATTATCAACGGTATTGGCAACTATTATGTTGAGGCCAGGACCCGGAACATGCGTCGCACCGATCTTGTCATCGACTATCTTGGCAAACAATACATCGTAGAGATGAAAATCTGGCATGGCGAACAATACAATCTGGAGGGCGAAGAGCAACTCGCCGATTACCTCGAAGCTCATGATCTCGATACAGGTTATATGCTTACCTTCAACTTCAACAAAAGAAAGAAGAACAAGATGGTTCGGAAAACTGTAAAAGGAAAAGAACTACTTGAATATGTGTTATAATTGGTTATCCAAATAATGTCACAGAAAAATCTCAAACAGAAGGCGGTATCAGGAGTAATATGGTCGGCAATGCAGAAATACTCGACAATGCTGATACAGTTCGTTTCAGGTATTATCCTTGCCCGTCTGCTCACCCCTTACGACTATGGGTGCATAGGCATGCTGATGATTTTCATGCTTATGGCCGAGTCGTTTATCGACGGCGGCTTCGGCTCGGCATTGATTCAGAAGAAACAGCCCACGCAGACCGACTATTCCACCATCTTCTTTTGGAATCTTGGCATGGCAGTACTGTTATATGCCGTACTCTATGCCTCTGCCCCATACATAGCACGGTTTTATAATATACCTTTATTATGTAATGTTTTGCGGGTACAAGGCATTATCCTGTTCATCTATGCCTTCAACATCGTGCAGCGCAATCAGTTGCAGAAAAAGATGAATTTCAAAGTGCTCTCCATCGTGACCATTCTGACATCGTTGACGGCGCTGACTGTGACTATAGTCATGGCTTACCATGGCTTCGGTGTGTGGGCCTTGGTGGCACAGTACATACTGACGGCTCTCATTCCCGCCCTTGTGTTTTGGTTCTATGTGCGCTGGCGTCCTCAGTTAACGTTCTCGTGGCAATCGTTCCGCGAACTGTTCGGTTTTGGTTTCTACATGTTCCTGACACACCTTCTGAACCAGTTTGGACAGCAGATACAGGGCTTGCTCATTGGCAGGTTCTACAATGCAGCCACGATGGGCTACTATTCCAAGGCAAACGCCACGGAGCGACTAGCCTCGACCAGCATCTCGAAGGTGATGTCGCAGGTCACCTATCCCCTTTATGCCGAGATGCAGGATGACAAGACGGCCTTAGGCGACATGATCAAGAAGATCACCCTTACCTTGTCCTACATCACCTTCCCGCTGATGTTCATCCTGCTGCTCTGCGCCAAGCCGCTGTTCATCCTGCTCTACACGGAGCGATGGGCTGATAGCGTGCCCTATTTCCAGGTATTGTGCATCGCCGGCCTGGCCTATAGCCTGCAGTCGGTGAACTACCAGTCGGTGGCAGCCATCGGCAAGAGCCGGACAATGTTTATTTGGACATTCGTCAAGCGTGCCATGGGCATCGTCTTCGTCGTTGCCGGTCTGCTACTTGATGGCATGCGAGGCCTGCTCGTGGGCATGGTGCTCAACACGTGGTTCTCTTATTTCGTCAATATCTGGTTAGTATCCAAGCATATCGGCTACAGCTGGCAACGACAGCTCCTCGACATCACGCCTGTGCTGTTAGCCTCCTTATGTGCCGCTGCTCTGGCTTTCGCAGTTGGCACCCTCTACTCCCTGCCACTCTATGCTGACGGACTGTTGAAACTGGCCATTTTTGTGGCGCTTTATGCTGCTTGGTCAGTACTGTTCCATCCTGAAGCCTATCAATATTTCCGTGTGGCAGCAAAACCATTATTCAAGAAGATTAAACGTAAAAAGAATAAAGCAAAAGGAATTAAGTAAATGAGTATTCTAAAAGACATTAAGCTTTGGTTGACTGATATCCTATGTATCAGCAACTATGACCGTAAAGTAGAGCGTAAGTTCTGGAAGATGCGCCGTCTGTATGAAAAGGGCGGTTATATTAATCGTAAGCGTGCATTAAGATTGGAGAACAAACTGCAGGAGAAATATCAGTTAAAGATTTCACGCACTGCTAAGATAGGAGTAAATTTCCAAATCCGCCATCCAATGGGTATTCGAATAGGCAAGACTGCTGTGATTGGGGATAATTGCAAAGTGTATCCTTTTTTTGTAGCAATGGCAGCTGTGAAAAATGACAGGGAACTAATAAATAACCACATCCGTCATCATCCAAAAATAGGAAATGATTGCATGCTATGTTCAAAAGCAACAGTCATAGGCCCCGTAACGATAGGCGATGATGTTACCATTGGTGCCTGCGCCATAGTCACCAAGGATGTACCATCACATAGCGTGGTGAAAGGTTTGAACCAGATACGTCCGAAGCGGCCAGAAGAGATACCAGACAAATATAAACAAGAAAAATGAAAAAATACAAGATAGGATATACCCAGGGGACGTTCGACATGTTCCACATCGGCCACCTGAACCTGCTCCATCAGGCAAGTGAACTCTGCGACTGTCTGATTGTCGGAGTGAATACCGATCAGTTGGTCAACGACTATAAGCATAAGCAGCCCGTGGTCAATGAGCGTGATCGTGCGGCCATTATAGGCGAACTGCGGTGTGTGGACAGGGTGGTGTTGTGCAACACGCTGAGCAAGACCGATGCCTGGCAACGGCTGCACTTCGATGCCGTATTCATCGGCAGCGACTGGAAAGGCAACGAGCGTTGGAAACAGACTGAGCATGACCTGCAGCCATTAGGGGCCGAGGTGGTGTATTTGCAACATACCGAGGGTGTGAGTTCCTCGCTTCTTCGGGAAAAGGAAAGTAAAAAGATAATAGACTGAAGCATGAAGATTACTGCCATCATCAGGAAATGGGTCAGGACGATTTATATGTATCTGTGTTACATCACAAGACCAAGGAAAGAGAAAAGTGTTTATTTTGCTTCTTTTCGTGGTCAGTATTCTGACAATCCAAGAGCCATCAGTGAATGTCTGCATCAGATAGCACCCGATGTAAAGATTGTTTGGCTTGTGAAGTCCCAATTCAGGAAATATGTGCCCGATTATGTCACCGTCGTTCCGCCCATCCCCCGATTGGCGCTTAAAGCACAGGCACAGGCCAGAGTGTGGGTGCTGAACTATACCTATCGTAAGCATCTTGGTGTTTACAAGGGCCACGACAATTTCTATATCCAGACGTGGCATGGCGACAGAGGTATCAAGGCCATTGGCTACCTTACCGGTCAAGGCAGCAAGAACGACCTTGATGGTCACAATATGTCAGAATGTGACCTGTTTATTGCCGCCTCAGACTATGGCGTGAGAAAAGCGCAGCAAGGGCTAAGGTATGAAGGTGAAGTGCTGGTGGAAGGCATGCCTCGCAACGACAAGTTGGTGAACATCAGCAATTATGGCAGTGAGGCTGACAAGGTAAGAAAGGCTTTGGGAATTGGTGGTGACGTGAAGGTCGTTTTATATGCGCCGACTTTCAGAGATGAAGAACGCACCCTGCAATGCGCTATAGATATTGGCCAGACCTTGAAGAATCTTGAGGCTAATGGCGAGAAGTGGATGTGTTTGGTACGTTCACATTCGCTTACGAAAAAGATTTCAATGGGTTCTGACAGCTCTGCATATCTCGACGTGTCTGCATATCCAGACATGGCCGATTTGTTATTGATTGCTGACTTGTTGTTGACCGACTATTCCAGTTGTGCTGGTGACTTCCTGCTTACAGAGAAGCCTGTTGTCTTGGTGCATTTCGACAAAGATGAGTATTTGTCAAAAGCACGTTCATTATGGATAAATCCTGAAGAGGCAGGTTATTTGGTTGCAAAGAATCAGTCAGAATTAAACACGATTCTTTCTCATTTATATACATACGACCACAATGCGATTGCCAATAAGATAAACCAGTTCTATGGTACCAAAGAATCTGGGAAATCTTCGGAGGCTGTTGCTAAAAGAATTATCCAAGAGCTAAAAAAACAATAGCCCCCGATGAAGCTGGTATACAATTTTGATGGTGAATCAATACCCGCATGGGTGCAGTTATTGTTTTGGCTGCTCTACATGCTTGTTTTTGTCTATGCCTTCAAAAAGACAATCTTATCATGGCATCTGAACAACCGTTTTAAAGATGTCACATGGCTGTTTGCCATCTATTTTACACTGTATACTATTTTCTATTGCATCAATGATGATTATTTCCAGTATCGCTATTGGCTTGATGGGGTTGATTTCAGTTTCTGGGCTAAAGAGAAGTTATATGTCTATGTTATACTCTTTTGCCGGCATTTATCTTTCGACTATCCATACGAGGTGTTCCGTCTGATAGTGTGGGGAGAGGCCGTTTTTGTAGTCTATCAAACCTTCCGATTGTACAAAGGGCTGTTGTTGCCTGGCCTTTCTTTATTGTTACTATTCGTTTTTTATGCTGGTGTGTTCTCATACGCCCGTGCTTCTTTGGCGATCGCCGTCTATTTCATGGGAATTGCAATCTTTCTGCTTCATGATAGGAAAGCATTGAAACTATTGGGCCTTGGTATCGCATTGTCATCATTTTATTTTCATCGTGAGATGCTTATTGGCATTGTTGTATTACCTTGTCTTTTCATTCCTTTCGAAAGAAAAAAATACTCATTCGTTTCAGTCATTTTGTTACTCATTGCCATTATTGCCATCTCCTTCGTCAGTAGCAATCTTGAGTTCCTGGATCAGATGTTTGACAATGATGATATCTCTACAAAGATGGAAGAAATTAACGAGAAAGGACAAGGGGCGTTCCGGCTTAGTACTTTAATTAAATATCTCAACTTCTTTTATCCGTTTTATCTGATTACAAAATACTGTTGGAAGAAAAAAAATCCTCATTCCATCGTTGGAATGTATCGGATTACGTATGGAATTTTGATGGCTTCAGTGGCTTTTATGGTTGAGTTTGGGTCAAGAAGTGTATATACCTATCGTATTATGTATATTTCGATGATTCCATTGACACTCCTGATAGGCTATGGCTATAGTTACGGTTATTTCACAAAGAAACAATTCCTGATAATCATGATACTTGCCCTGCTATCAAACAGCATAAGATTTATTAATGCCCAATAAGTGAAGATAAATGATGAAAACTTTCAAATTTATACTTTGCTGTTTGTTCCTTAGCGTAACTGGAATCTGCAATGCTATGAATCTTCAGGGAGACACTTGTACAATATCTGACGGCGACGTGTCACTGTTCGATGGGCGTGAAATCAAGAATGGTATGCTTGTCATAACTGATGGGAACTATCTTCTTCGAATGAAAGAAGAGGGTGGCGCTTGCCTGAAAATAGGTGATAACACAGAGCTTGTCATTGACGGCACCCTCCAGTTGGCTCCTAATGGCTTCAAAAGTTGTGACATAATTCGTGTGGTTGGCAGTAATGTCAAAATAAGCGGTAAGGGTAGTATTGTTGGGGATAGGTCTAAACATACTGGCCATGAAGGTGAATGGGGTATGGGTATCCGGCTGGATGGCTCCCGCAATGTGACGATAAGCGGATTGACCATCTCCGACTGTTGGGGCGACTGTATCTATATTGGAGGTGGCAGCAAAAACACACAGATATCAAATTGTCAGCTGCGCGGAAGTCGTAGGCAGGGCATCTCCATTACAAAGGCAGATGGCGTGTTCATCAACAATTGTAAAATTGCCAATATCAGCGGCACAAACCCTCAATACGGCATTGACATAGAGCCAAATAAAAAGTGCTCCGTAAATAATACATTCATTGAAAACGTGGAAGTGACAAATTGTGAAGGTGGTATCAGGGCTATACTCCCAAACAAAGGCATTGGTAATGCGATGATTGGACGAGTTGAAATACGCAACTGCCTGGTGTCGGCAAAGACACGATATGCCATTCATCTGAACAGATGTCAAAGGGCCGTTGTTGAAGCTTGTACCATTAGTTCAACCAACGAAAGGTCGAGTGTCTATGCCAATTATATAGATACTCTTAGGATATGTGACAACACGCTGAAAGTGGAGGTGCAACTGTTATCGTCTATGAAGAACAAGGCAAGGCGGTTGGTGGGTAAAGAAGCCTATTCGACCATTCGGACTGTGCATAGCGGTGACAAGGTCATAGAAAACAACAAAATCATTGAGAAATGAAAGTTTGTGAGCAAATAGACATCGTCATTCCTTGGGTGGACGGCAGCGACCCGGAATGGCAGCAAGAATTCAAAAAGTATGTTGCCTTAGAGACGGGGCGTGACAACAATACGGAGATACGCTACCGTGACTGGGACAACATGCAGTATTTGTTCCGGGGCATTGAGAAATTCGCACCTTGGGTGCACAAGGTACATCTTATCACTACGGGGCAGAAGCCAAAGTGGCTGAACATGAATGCCCCGAAACTGAACTTCGTCCGCCATGAGGACTTCATCCCGAAGGAGTTTCTCCCCACATTCAGCGTCAGACCGATAGAATTGAATCTTCATCGCATTGAGGACTTGGCCGAGCATTTCGTCTATTTCAATGACGACTATTTCCTCCTACGGCCAGTCCAACCAGAACGTTTCTTCCGTAATGGTCTGCCCTGCGACATGGCAGTGCTTGACACATTGCCAATGGGCGGTCCTCGCGGACACATGCTAATGAACGACGTAAACGTAGTGAACAGTCATTTCAAGAAAAACGCTGTGCTGAAAGCCAATCCCATGAAATGGTTGAACCCCGTTTATGGCTCACAAATGTTGCGTACTATAGCTTTGTTGCCCTTCTCGGTATTCCCAGGATTCAGGAACCACCACATGCCACAGGCCTTCCTGAAGAGCACCATCCGTGAAGTATGGGATGTCGAGGGACCCTTGCTCCGCGAAGTGTCAAGCCATCGTTTCCGCGACATCACCGATGTCAACCAGTATATGTTCCGTTTCTGGCAGCTGATGTCAGGAAAGTTCCATCCTGCTAATATTGTCAGAGGAACGTGCAGATATACCATATCAGATGATAGTGTGGAAAAGCTCTCAGCTGCCATCAAGTCACAGAAGTGCGACATCCTGGTTACAGCAGATTCGGATAATGTATCTGATTTTGAGGCATTAGTGGCGCGGATAAACGCAGCGTT